>ERZ777003.869-NODE-869-length-53254-cov-12.274686_pt1 | contig 53254 bp, 31 predicted proteins | sample MGYA00374956_ERZ777003 | MGnify/ENA primary metagenome ERZ777003 (study PRJEB29302, sample SAMN06268252) | bioreactor metagenome | isolation source: Joint BioEnergy Institute, California, USA | place: USA:Joint BioEnergy Institute, California, USA | collected...
ACGGCCCGCAGAGGACTTTCACCTCTTGAGCATGTCGCCATGCGTGGCGTACAACAGGGGAGCCATCTGCAACAAGTACAGATGGCTCCCCTTTTGTATACTACCTACCCATTCGTTTACCGACCTAAGGTCCAGTCCGTCCAGCCCATATTCTTACCAGTGCCGGCTGGCGAAGCTGCCGGGAAGTTGGTGCCGTAGGCGCGGTTGATGATCCAAGGCTGCCACTGGTCGTCGCTGGAGGCCCACCAGCCGCCAACCTCTTTATCGAGGTTGTAGAGGAACTGGGTGGCCCGCAACATCGCCCGATCCTGCCAGCCCCAGGCGTCGTAGCCAGCGCGCGAGAGCAGGTGAGCCTGCACCACGGCACCTTGCATCGCCTCCCAGGCGTAGCCGGTCTTGCAGGGCGGCCACGAGAAACTGCAGCCACGGCGCATATCGTCGGGCAGGGCGCCATCGATCGAGTGACCGTTCTTAGTCGCGCCCGCCGGGTTCACACCGACCGGCTTGCTGGCATCGGCCTGCCACGAGAGATCGCCATACTTGAAGCCAGCGTATGCGTTGCGGTCGCCCAACCAGCCCTTGAACACGGTCGCGGCGCGGTTGAGATCTGCGGTGTCGCCCAGGTACAGCGCCACAGCGATGCGCGATGCACCAGCGTGCGTACCCCAATTGTTCGGGCGCTGTTCGTGCGTCTGGATCAAGGTCATACCGTCCAGGTTCGCCTTGCGCACATTGGTCAGCCAGGCGCGGAAGCGCTGGTCGCCAGCCGGATCGTAGCTCTTCAGGTCGATCAGATCAGCGGCGATAACGTAGCCCAGCAGGTTGCGGCCAAGCGCGAGCGTACGTCCACCAGCCTCAGTCCCGATCACGGAGAGGATCGCATTGGCAGCTTTGGCACGATAGGTGCTGTTACCTGTACGAGCGTAAACCAGAGCCACCGCCAGTGTATTCACATCGTGATTGCTGTCTTGGTCCGAGATGTTCGGAGTACCAAGATTACCATCCGCAGCCGCCTTCACCTTCTGCCAAGCAGCACCCGACATCGGCAATTGCGCAATCTCAGCAGGCGAGATCCAAATGCCCTTGACAGGCCCGCTAGGTGGCGTGACCGGCGCTGTCGCCGTCGGCACCGGCGTCTTGGTCGGTGCGGTCGTCGCCGTCGGCACTGGGGGCTTGGCCGTCGCAGTCGGCACCGGCGTCTTGGTCGGTGCAGTCGTCGCTGTCGGAGGGGTTGTCTTGGTTGGCGCAGCCGTCGCGCTCGGCGCAACAGTCGAAGTCGGCACGGTTGTCGCAGGCGCCTGACCGCTAGCACCGTTCAGCACCAGCACGGGCGGCGTCTTGCTCTCGCGGCTGCCCAAGCGGATCATCAGGCGAGCGAGCGAATCGTCTTGGAAGGCGAGCGAGACTTGCTTATCGCCAGCCAGCTCAGCTTTAACAAATTGGGTCACATCGATCGAAACCCAGCCAGTCGCCGCAATGCTTTGCGTGTGCAACTGCGCGCCGAGCGCGGGCTTATTCTGCCACGTCAGCGACTTCTCGGCCCACGTGTCATCCGCGACAGCATGCAGCTTGAAGGGCGCTGGACTACCGTTTGGCAGGTGCGTGACGTACACCTGTAAGAAGGCACTACCCAGGCTTGTCTCAGTCACGTTACGGAGATCGAAGCGAAGGAAAGCGATTCGATCGTTGTCGATATTGCTAGCGTCCTTAATTTCGAGCTTTTGCTCGCCGCCAAAGTTTTTATTTGGCGAACCACCTTCAACGAAGGTGTCGGCAACAGCACTGATATTAAGCACGTTTGCTGCGCTTGTTCGAGCCGGGAACGCGACGGTTAGAATGATCGCCACGAGACAGATGCCGATGAACAGAGCGCCGAACGTCCGCCCGATTTGCGTTGTTGTACGCTGATAGGTGCCGTTGTTCGGTGTTGTCATGGTGTAACTCCTTACGTTAGGTTGTGCGTACCTGCCACAGCAGCAGGAAGGCGGATCACTTGTGTTTCACCCGTTTGGCTGGCCTTTGTGTCGGTTCGATTTCAACTGACTGCCAATCCCTTTGGTTCGGAACGTTAGACCCGTCTTACAACGCGTTATGGATTATTTCCCTTGCAAAGTAATGTTTTATCGGGCATTACAGTGCTGTTTCAGTCGATATATTCACTTGTTAAGTTGCGTGTGGGTTAACCATTTCTTAACCCGCAGTAACGATAGCACACTGCTCATTCGTCCGTCTACGCATTTTTGTTCGTGAAATGCTCAGAGTGATCGTTAAAACATTTTAAGATTCGAATTATGGCTTTTTCATGGCGTTCTAATGCCATGCCTGACAAAGCGATTGGATCATGTTCTCAATTTCTCTAGTGCCACATTTCCTTCCGCTAGTGCCAGGGATGTTTCCGCTTAATACTTTCTTTACACAATATGGATTGACTTTGTGACTAAATTCACGTATAATAGTTATGAATTTCACAAGCATTGGCTTGGGGAAAGACAAAGCATCTGATCGCAATGGCGCTGTTTCAGAGGCATCAAACGATCGGAGGGAAGATGATCGACATACTAGAGGAGCGCGAGGTCGAGACCATCGACGTTCCAGAAACAGCGATACAAGCGCAGCAAGTAACGCCGAAGCTCGGTCGTCCACGTGTGGTGGTGGTTGGCGCGGGGTTTGGGGGCCTCAGCGCAGCCAGAGCCTTAGCACGCAAAGATGTCGATGTGCAGGTGTTGGATCGGAACAACTACCACGGTTTTTGGCCGCTGCTCTACCAAGTGGCGACGGCTGGCCTGGAGTCGGAATCGATCGCGTACCCTGTGCGTGCCATCCTGCGAAAGCATCAGAACGCCTCATTCGTGATGGCGAACGTGCGCGGCGTCGATTTTGAGGCGCGCCAGGTGCTGACCGATGGTCCACCCATCGATTACGATTATCTGATTCTGTCGGCGGGCAGCGCCAACAATTACTTCGGCAACGATGCGCTGGCCGAGACGACCTACGGCTTGAAGGATCTCAACGACGCCGAGCGATTGCGCAATCGGCTGTTGCTGGCCTTCGAGCGGGCCGCCCGTGAGCCGGACCCCGCCAAGCGCGCGGTGCTGCTGACGCTGGTGGTGGTGGGTGGCGGCCCAACGGGCGTGGAGTTGGCGGGCGCATTCGCCGAGCTGTTCCGCCACGTGCTGCGCAAGGATTACCCGATGCTCGATGTGTCGCAGGCGCGAGTGCTGCTGATCGAGGCGGGGCCCCGTATCTTGAATGCGTTCCCGGCGTCGTTGCAGCGCAAGGCGCTCAAGCGTCTGCAGAAGATCGGGGTTGAGGTGCGTTTGAATACGGCAGTCGCTTCTGTCGATGAGGAGAGCGTCACGTTCAGCGATGGCATTCGCATATCGGCGGGCACGGTCGTGTGGGCGGCGGGTGTGCGCGCTGCGACGCTTTCGGATAAGTTGGGCGTCGAGCAGGCCCGTGGCGCCCGCGTGAAAGTGACGCCAACGTTGAACCTGCCGGATCACCCGGAGGTGTTCGTGGTGGGCGATATGTCGTACCTGGAGGGGTTCAATGGCAATCAGCCGTACCCGCAGGTGGCGCAAGTGGCCATCCAGCAGGGCAAGCGCGCGGGGTTGAACATTTTGGCGCGCCTGCAGGGCAAGCCGATGAAGCCATTCCATTATGTGGATAAGGGCAACTTCGCCACGATCGGGCGTAGCGCGGCGATCCTGGATTCGTTCGGGATTCGCTTGAGCGGCTTTATTGCGTGGGTCGGTTGGTTGTTTATCCACTTGATGTACCTGGCGGGCTTCCGCAATCGGTTGGTGGTGCTGACGAATTGGGCGTACAGTTATTTCACGTATGACCGTGGGGTGCGCTTGATTACGAGTGTTGAGGAGGAGAAGCAGCCGCACAGGACGTAGCACGGGTTTGTGCGCTGCAAGGTGCTTGATGTTGATGCCGATGTGCTGTACATTGCAGCGCATCGGCATCGCATTTTTGCGGGCAGAGCAACTGGTTGTGATGCGGCATAAATCGGCGTTTTCAGTCCATCCTAGCTGGGGTGTGGCGCAGCCCACAACACGCGTTCCCCCAGCGACGGGCTTTGAGGCGACGGTTGCGCTTTCTTCCACAAAAACAGCTGCGTTTGGGTGTAATGCGGCGTTGCGTTTGGGTGCATGGGCGTGCCGTTGGGCGTGTGATTCGGCGTTGGGAACGCGGTTGCCTTCCGGATTCGATATGGTATACTCGCCCCTGATCAAATGGGTGGGCCGTGTTTTCGATTGAGTAGGAGTTTGGCATGCGAAATCCGTTTCCTGAGCCGTGGCAGCCGATCCTCAACGATCAGTTGGATAAGGAATACTTCCACGATTTGATCCGTTTTGTGGCTGAGGAGCGACGCAACTATACGGTGTATCCACCGAAGGGACAGGTGTTTACGGCGTTGGAGCTGACACCGTTCGAGGAGGTGCGCGTGCTGTTGCTGGGGCAGGACCCGTATCACGGGCCTGGGCAGGCTCATGGCTTGGCGTTTTCGGTGCAGCCAGGCGTGACTCCACCACCTTCGTTGCAGAATATGTTCAAGGAGTTGCGCGACGATTTGGGTTGCCCCATTCCGCGCAGTGGCTCGCTGGTGCCGTGGGCGAAACAGGGCGTGTTGCTGCTGAACGCTGTGCTGACGGTGCGGGCGGGCGCGGCCAATTCGCACAAGGATCGCGGCTGGGAGCAGTTCACCGATGCAGTGATTTCGGCGGTGAACGCCCGCGAGAAGCCGGTGGTGTTTGTGCTGTGGGGCGGCTACGCGCGCAAGAAGTTGAAGCTGATCGATACGAAGCGCCACCCGGTCATTCAGTCGGCGCACCCGTCGCCGCTCTCGGCGCATAACGGCTTCTTCGGCAGCCGTCCGTTCTCGAAGATCAATGCGGCGCTGGAGAAGTTGGGCCAGCCGCCGATCGATTGGTGCTTGGCCGATAAAGAGTAGATAGGGCCGCTTGGTTCTAGCGCGCCGCAATGGGCAGTACCGAGCCGCAAGGCGTTCCTAAAGCGTTCGCAGCTTTGTCAACATCCCAGCGCTATGTTAGAATAGGTCGCTTTGAAAGGGATGTTGAATCGACATGCGACGGGGAATCCTACTGGTGCTGCTCAGCGGCGCGCTGTTGATGTTTGTCGGTGCGACGCTGTTTGTGCGCGCGCGGCTGGCGCGTTGTGCTGCGGTGCCCGTGCTTGCCGCTTCTCGAGTGGGTGCTCCCGATTTCACGCAGTTGGCCGAAGATCCGCGTTCCGGGCCGGGCGTGCCGCCGTTGCCGATCGGTTGGAGCGCGTGGGCCAAGGGCGTGCAGGTTGGCGGCTTCACGGTGAGCGGCACGGGCAACTCGTTCCAGTTGCTCGGTATTGCGAATGCGTTGGTGGCGCCGCCGATTACGGTGCGGCCCGGCGAGCGGTTCTGCGTGACGGCTCTGGCGCTGGCGGATGCGCGCTCGGAGACACGGCTGCAAGTGCGGTTTGAATGGCGCAATGCCCAGGATCAGCCGATCGCGACCGAGGTTACGGATTGGCAACCGGTGCGCCGTTGGGATGGCCCCGAGGATCGCGGCGGTTGGTCGACCGTGGTGGGCGCGGCGCAGGCTCCCGCCGATGCGACGCAGCTTCTGGTCTCGTTTCACCCCGCTTCGGATGATCGTGTCTACCTAGACGCTATCGAGGTGCGCCAACTGTGGGTTGGCGGGCCTGCATTGGCGCGTTCGTCACAGCACGATTGGGCGGGGCTGCAAGTGGGGCCGTGGCCGAATCAGGCCCAGGCGGCGTTGTCGTTCTCGTTCGATTGGGAGACGGCGATGGGCGGCCTGATCCATTCGCGCTCCGACGACCCGAACAACGGCCAGAACGCGCTGGATCGGGCGATGCGGATGCGCCAGGGCGTCACGACCACGCTGGAGTTGTTCCGGCCCCTCAACATCCGCGCGACGTACTATGCCAACGGCTACAATTTTCTGTTGGGCAACCGCGAGCAGCGCTTGTTTATGGGGAATCCGACGTTCGCCTGGGCCACGCGCGCCAACCGCTGGTTGACGGATCGCTGGGCCGAGACGCCGTGGTTCGCCGACGACCCGTACGAGACGTTGCAGACCGAGCCGGGCTGGTATTTCGGCGATCTGGTGCCGCAGTTGTTGGCCGAGGGCCAGGATATTCAGAGCCACACTTTTAGCCATATGGACGGCGGTTTGGCCGATGTGGCGACGTGGCGGGCCGATCTGGCGGCGTGGGCCGAGGTGTCGGGCGAGTTGGGTGTGCAGGCGGCTCGCTCGGTGGCGTTCCCGTGGAGCAGCAGCGCCGGGATGAGTTACGACTCGTGGGAGGCGTTGGCGCAGGCGGGGGTGCGCTCGGTGACGCGCACGAATTGGTCGCAGGATCAGTACGACCTGTTTGGGCGCGATGCGAACGGCCTGACGGATTCGCCGCATTGCCGTGCGGTGCCCGGCCACGAGCAGATTCTGGCGTGCCCCGACCTGTATTTGACGGTGGAACGGGCCGATTTGGCGTTGCGCCAGCTTGATATGGCGATCGCCGCTGGCGGGATGATCGATCTGTGGGCGCACACCGAGGAGGTGGTGACGCCCGAGCAGATCGCGGCGTGGCGACGGGTGGTGGAGTACGCGGCGCAGCAGCGCGACGCTGGGGTGCTGTGGATCGCGCCGCTGGCCGAGATCGCCGATTGGCAGGCCGCCCGCGATAACCTGCAGATCGAGGTGCTTGCGCCGGAGCACGGCGCGCAGGGCTGGCGGATCACCAATCCCACTCAGCAAGATCTCAGAGGTTTACCATTGCAACTGCCATTTGATGCGCAGAAAATAACGATTGACGGGAAGACTCTCGATTCTGTTTCTATGCTTAGAACGTTTGTGATCGACCTGCGGGCAGGCCAATCGGTTGAGGTGCGTGTATGGCCCGCCTAGCTTTGCCCGCGTGGACAGGCGCCCTGACGCGCCAACGTGGGCCGCTGCGTGTGTACCAGTGGCTCTGGCTACTGCTGTGCACGGTTGGTGCGCTGGTGGTAGCCGCGCCGCGCATCCTCTCGCAGCCTGTGATTTACACGAGCAGCGCAACGACGACGTTTGTGCCCGCCCGCTACGGCAGCCTCTACGATAGCGAGGGCTTGCCGACCGCCGATTACATGGCGGTGCAGGAGATCGCGGTGAATCTGCTGCGCTTCCTGTACGATGGCGAGCAGTTGCGCTACCCGGGGCTTGGCTCGCCGACGTTGGGGGTGCGCTACGCGCCGCAGCCCGATGGCACGATTGTGGTGCAGTCGGTGGCGCCCACCCCCGAGATAGCGCAGCGATTGGCCGACGACGGCGCTGAGGCGTTGGCGCGCAGCATTCGGGCGGCGGGCGGTCGCGAGATCTTCCGCGTGCTCAGCGGCGGCTACCTGGTGAACGCGCTGCTGCACGGCAACGCGACGCCGACGCCGTTCGAGGAGCAACTGCGCACAATCTACCTGACCTCCTCGTTTGTGCTGAACAAGCCCACCGACCCTGATGCCCGCCAGATCCGCGTTGAGCAACTGAACGCCGAAGATCTGAGCAACTTGGCGCGAGCCTTCGAGGTGCGCGATAGCGAGATCGTGAATATCGAGTTGCCGCAGATCCGCGCGCGCATCGCCGCTGCTCAACTCGATTGTCGCACCGAGCTGCGCGAGTTGCGCGAACGGGCCAACCAGGAGTGCATCGCGGAACAACGGCTGATCAGTGGCTTGGACGCCATTCGCCAGGCGTTGCGCATTTTAGACACGCCGTTCGTGCCCGACGCGCCGACCGAGGTGTTCCGCAGCGCCCGCGCCGCCCTGCCGAGCACGCCCGTGGATCGCAACGTCGGGCCGTTGTTGGCGCTGGCGGTGGTGGTCGGCCTGCTGATCGGCGGCGTCTCGGTGGCGGTCGATCGGGCGGCTGGCATTATGGCCAAGCTGTTCGAGTTGTGGGCACACCGCGAGCTCATCATCAACTTGGTGCTGCGCGACCTGCGGGTGCGCTACAAGAACAGCGCGCTCGGGTATCTGTGGACACAGTTCGCGCCGCTGCTGTTGATGCTGGTGTTCTGGTTCGTGTTCAGCTTCCTGATGCAGTCGTCGGCGGCGATGTTCCCGGTGTTCCTGCTGGTGGCGTTGCTGCCCTGGAACTACTGCGCCGAGGCGGTCAGCAGCGGCACACGCAGCGTGATCGACAACGCGAACCTGATCAAGAAGGTGTTCTTCCCCCGCGAAGTGCTGCCGCTGGTCAGCGTATTCTCCAGCCTGGTGAACTTCGTGTTGTCGCTGCCGATGCTGTTTCTGCTGATGATGCTGGTGCAGTGGCTCTATCCACCGTTGGGTGGGCGCCTGAACTTTTCGTGGACGTTCGCGTATCTGCCAGTGCTGCTGATCATCCAGACGATCTTCCTGACGGGTGTGGTGCTGGCGCTGAGCGCGTTGGCGGTGTTCTTCCGCGATATTGTGCATTTGATCGGCATCCTGATCCAGTTTTGGTTCTTCCTCACGCCCGTGGTGTACACGCTGGATAATATCACGTTGAAGGTCGGCGACCTGCCCGTGGCCACGATCATCCGCTGGCTCAACCCGATGGCCTCGCTGATCGACTTCTACCGCGATATTTTGTACGGCAATCTGGTGACGACGGGGCAGATCCCCACGCCCGGCTTGCCTGCGCTCGATAGCGTGTTGCGTGTGCTGATCACGGCGCTGTTGGTGCTTGGCGTGGGCTACTGGGTTTTCCAGCGCCGCAGTGGGCAGTTTGGAGAGGAAATTTGATCGAGTTCAACAACGTTTCCAAGCGTTTTATTCTGCATAAAGATCGGCGCAACACGTTGCAAGAACGCATCACGGGCATCTTCCGGCCTCGCGTGAAGGGCGAGGAGTTCTGGGCGCTGCGCAATGTGAGTTTCCGCGTCGAGGAGGGCCAGAGCCTGGGCCTGATCGGCCACAACGGCGCTGGCAAGAGCACCATCCTCAAGCTGATGACGCGCATTCTGGAGCCAACCAGCGGCACGGTGAAGGTGAAAGGGCGCGTGGCGGCGCTGCTCGAATTGGGCAGCGGCTTCCACCCCGACCTCAGCGGGCGCGAGAATGTGTTCCTGAACGGCTCGCTGATGGGCTTCAGCCGCCGCGAGATGCAAAAAAAGCTCGATGAGATTATCGAATTCTCGGAGATCGGGCAATTCATCGATATGGAAGTCAAGCACTACTCATCGGGCATGTACACGCGCTTGGCGTTCGCGGTGGCCACAGCGGTCGATCCTGATATTCTGATCACCGATGAGGTGCTGGCGGTTGGCGATGAGGCGTTCCAGCGCAAGTGTATGGAGCGCATCTACAACTTCCGCACGCAGGGCAAGACGATCATCTTCGTGTCGCACGCGCTGGAGACGGTGCAGATGTTGTGCGACATCGCGGTGTGGATGGATCGTGGCGAGGTGCGCAAGGTTGGCGAGGCGCGCCCCGTGATCGAGGCGTATCTGGGCGATGTCAACCGCAAGGAGGCCGAGGCGCTGCGGGCGCAGAAGGAGGCCGAACAGGCCAACGAAGCCGCCGAAGAGGAACAGCAGCAAGAGCCTGAGGACAATCGCCGCCGTGGCACCTTCGAGGTGGAGATCACGAAGGTGGAGTTGCTCAATGCCGAGAACCAAACCCCAGCCGTGTTCAAGCCACACGAACAGGTGACATTGCGGATTCACTACTCAGCATCGAAATGGATTCATCGGCCCGTGTTTGGTGTGGCGATCCACCATGAGAACGGCTTCTGGCTCACTGGTCCAAACACGCGCTTCGATCAATTCGAGATACCCTCAATTGAGGGAACTGGTCATATCGATTTCGTCATCCCACACCTACCGCTCCTTGATGGGCGCTACCTTATCAGTGTATCGTGCTATGATGAGCCGATCCTACATCCTTACGATAGTCATACCCACATGTACGAGTTGATAGTGCGAAGCGACGAAATGCACGAGCGCTACGGCGTACTGACGGTGAATGGATACTGGGTTTGGAACGGGCAAACATCGCAACCTCTCGCATCGCTATCCAACAAGGAGAATAGTTAGGATGGATTCAGACAAACTCGCTGATACCTACGATGCCTACTATTATGCTCATGGATGCGGTGTACCCTACGGGCGTATCGACGCTTGGCTTAACCATTTCAAGAACATTACCGATCATATTATCGGCAAACTGCAGCCCCAAACACTATTAGATGCGGGTTGTGCGATGGGTCTCTTGGTCGAAGAGATGCGCAGGCGCGGGGTTGAGGCATTTGGTATCGATATATCGGAATACGCAATCAGCCAAGTGCATCCCGATGTCAAGCCGTACTGTTGGGTTGGCTCGGTGGCGGAGCCATTCCCGCAGAGCTACGATGTGATTGTGTGTATTGAAGTGCTTGAGCACATGCCTCGCGAGGACGCAGAGCGAGCGATCGCAAATTTTTGCAGGCACGCCAAAAGTGTTTTGTTTTCTTCGACTCCATTCGATTATCGAGAACCTACTCATTTTAATGTACAGCCAATTGAAGCTTGGGCTGCACTGTTTGCACAACACGGATTTTATCGGGATGTTGACTTCGATGCCTCGTTTATTTCGCCTTGGGCCATTCGCTTCGTCCCTAAACAAGAGCCAACCCAGCGTTTAATTCGCGATTACGAGCGTCGATTTTGGGAGTTGTGGAAAGAAAATGTGGATCTGCGCAGCCTCTCTGTTGAAATGCGTAACGAGTTATCGAACACCGAGGGGCAGCGCATCCAAATACAATCGCTTGAGACACAGGTACAGCTTCTCAATACACAACTAACCCAACAACAACATCTTGTTTCGCTCCTTCAAGCGCAACTGGTTGAAAAAGAGGCCACACAGCAACAGTTAGAACAAACGCTTCAGGCGTTGCACACAACGATAGAGCAGAAAAACGCACATATCACTGAGCTTGAACAACTGCTCAGGCAAATTGAGAATGGGCGCGTGCTCAAAACATTACAAGGCCTCAAAAATACAACAGAAATAGTGCGCAATAATGGGTTATTGGCAGCAGCCCGACAAACGCTCACGGTGCTGCGCACACCCCATCAGCCGAGCATTCCTGCCCTTCCACAGCTCACGCCTCCAACAGCCTATGCCGCCTGGCTTGCGACACATGAGCCAAGTTCAGGCGAACTACTGCGTCAAAGTCAAGAAAGTGCGGCATTCGCCTATCGCCCGCTGCTCAGCGTTATCCTAACGCTTGATCTGCCAACTGTGTCAACGCTCCAGATGGCGATTGAATCGCTGCGTGCTCAGACATATGGGCATTGGGAACTGTGTATAGTAGCGCACACTGCCGAATCCGCCCAAACGAAGGCGTTACTCGAAGCATACCAGAAGCATGAGAATCGCATTCGTGTGCAGTTTGTGGAGCAACATCAGGCCGCCAATCTGAATAGCGCGCTCAACATGGCGACCGGCGATTTTGTGCTGACGCTCGATCAAGCAGATCAGTTTGCGCCCGATGCACTGTATGAAATCGTCAAATTGCTCAATCGGCAAGGGAATGTGGATGTAGTCAATTTTGATCAAGACACGCTTTCGAAAGATGGCAAAACCCGCCACAGCCCTTGGTTCAAGCCGCAACAATGGTCGCCCGAACTATTGCTTTCCGCTAATCTACTGGCACATGCCGCCATCCGTCGCTCACTCCTTGAACAAGTAGGTGGTTTCGATGTGCAGATGGCCGAGGCACAAACGTGGGATGCCGCGTTCCGCGTGACAGAACGCACAAGCAACGTTGCGCATGTGCCACGCGTGCTATACCATCAACGACAACGCCAACCGCAAGCCACTCTCGCAGCGCAACAACGTGCGCTAACTGCACACCTCGCGCGACACCAAGGCAGCATCACTGCTCATCAATCGGGGCAAATCCGTGTACATTGGCCATTCTCTGGCACCAAGGTATCAATCTTGATCGCCACGAAGGATGAGGCTGAAACGCTGCGAACTTGTCTCAACGCGATTCTGACACGAACGCACTACGCAAAGTATGAAATTCTCGTGATCGACATGGGCAGTAGTGCGCCGAGCACTGCACAGTATTACGATGAACTAGCGAACGAGCCACGTGTGCGCATTATCTCGTACAACGAGCCATTCAGCTATACGCAGGCCAACAACTACGGTGCCACACAAGCACAGGGCAGCGTGCTCATATTTCTGCGCCCAAACATCGAAGTGCTCGAAACCGATTGGCTGGTTGAGCTAGCCAGTTGGAGCGAGCGACCTGAGATCGGGATTGTCGGCGGCAAAATCCTTGGTCCCGACTATACTATCGAGCATGCGGGTATTGTATTGGGCCTTAACAATGGCCTGTTCCACGGCGCTGCGGAAGGCGAAAGCGGCCCATTCGGCTCAACAGAATGGTATCGTGACTGCATTGGAGTATCTGGCGCCTGCATTACCATGCGACGCGATGCGTTCGAGCAATTGGGTGGCTTCGACCCGAACTACCAGCGCGCGTTTTACGATACCGATATCGGGCTACGCACGGTAGCAGCGGGGCTGCGCGTGGTCTACACGCCCTTCGCACGGTTGCGACAATTCGATCGACGGGCTGATACACACCCCGCATCGCTTACCGACCTCCTGCGTGCAACCATGCGGATCGCGCCGCAAGCACAGACAGGCGACCCGTTCTTTAGTCCAAACCTATCGTTGGATGATACACGGCCTACAATCGCTCGCAATAGGGAGCAATCCATACATATGTCGAGCGTGCTAGCTAAAGTGGGCTTGGTCGAGCCATTACTGATTGGCACCCCGCTTGAACAGAGTTGGTCGAATATACCGCAGCATCCCCCAACAGGCGACGGGAAGAGCATTGCGATTGTCTCTTGCGATCTCAACCCAACAACCACATCGCAATTGCTGTTTGATCTGGCTTGTAGCCTTGTCAAACAGGGTTACACCATCACCGTCTTTTCGCCGATCGATGGGCCATTGCTAGTGCGTTATGCTCAAGCAAATATCAGGGTTGTAGTCGAGCCAACGCTGCTGAACGATGCGCGAACGGCATTCACCTTACTACGCGATTACAATGCCGCATTAGTGAACACTATTGCAGGTTGGCGAGCTACTTACGCTGCGAAAGCCGCCGGCATAACGTGTATCTGGTGGCTTCACGAACCACTGCCCTCTCAACATCAACAACTTGCTGAAGCTCTTGAAGTGGCTGATGCGTTGCTCTTCCCATCTCAAGCTGTCGCTGCACATTATCGGCACCTAGTTGCCGCCGAGAAGTGCCATATCGTACACATTAGCCTTGAACAGGCGCTTCCGCCCTCGACACCATCGCCTTTCGCAAAGCAGTCTGACGTGCTCAAACTGACCAACGTCGCCCCGATTGAGCCTCGTCAGGGGCAGGATATGGTGATACAAGCAATAGCCGCCCTACCTGTCGTTGTACGCGAACAACTCCACGTATACATCGTTGGGCCAATACAAGATTGGCAGTTCTATACCGAGTTACAACGTCTAGCTCAATCTCTGACCAATGTGTTCATCATCAACGAAAATTTGCTGGAACGCATGCAAGCCTATCTCGCCCATGCAGATCTGGTCGTTGATGTCTCTCACGATGCAGCCCAAAGCATTGCGGTCTCAGAGGCGATGCGTTATGAGAAGGCCATTATCGTCAGCAAGGATAGCAGTTCTGCCGAAATGATCGAGCACGATCATAATGGGGTGATTATCGAGCGTACCGCCGAAGCGCTTGCGCAGGCGATCCAGCAACTGCACGGGCAACCCGAGCGTATCCGAGCGCTAGGAGCCAATGCGAACACCACATTCCAACAATCCTTAGCGCCTCAGATTGTCGGCGAACAACTTGGGAAGCTTTTTGCCGGATTGATGAATGACAAACGCTCGATGAGCGAACGATGAACGTGCCCATCATACCATGAGCGACACTACCAAAAACCATTCGATGAAACGCGCCTTGCTGATCAGCACCGATGTGATTGGGCCAGATATGGCCGGGCCGGGCATCCGCGTGTGGGAACTGGCCCGCGCGCTCTCGACGGTGTGCGATGTGACGGTGGCCGCGCCCCGCGTGCCCGACACGTCGCCGCCCGAGTTTCGGCTGATCTCCTACCCGATCCGGCAGGCGGGTGCGCTCTCGCCGGCGTTGGCGCAGGCCGACTTGGTGATGGGCCAGGGCTTGGTGTTCACCGCGCATCCCGAGGTGCTCGCATCGGGCTTGCCGCTGGCGATCGACCTGTACGACCCCGAGTTGCTCGAATCGCTACACTTCGAGAACGGCCAATCCTACGAGTTGATCGCGGCTGAGCATCAGCGCTACGTCCACCAGATGATGGTGATGCTGCGCAAGGGCGATTTCTTCTTCTGCGCCACCGAGCGCCAACGCGATTACTGGATCGGTGCGCTGAGCGCGTTTGGGCGCATCAACGTGCCAAACTACAGCCGCGACCTGTCGCTACGCTCGCTGATCGATCTCGTGCCGTCGGGCATACCGAGCGAGCCACCCAGCGCGACCCGCCCGGTGCTGCGCGGCGTGCATCCCGCGATCGGGCCGGATGCGCGGCTGTTCCTGTGGGCGGGCGGGCTGTGGCACTGGTTCGAGCCGCAACTGCTGGTGCGCGCGGCAGCCGCCCTGCAAGATGAACTGCCGCAGTTGCGGATCTGCTTCTTCGCGGGCGCGCGGCCCAACCCGTATGGCGAGCCGTACCGCACACCCACCGGAGAGCGGGCCTACCAACTGGCGGCGGAACTCGGCGTGCTCAACCGCTCGGTGATCTTTCTGGAGGATTGGGTGCCCTACGCCGAACGGGGCGCGTACTTGGCCGAGGCCGATGTGGGTGTCTCCTCGCACCTCGATGGCGTTGAGACGCGCTTCGCCTTCCGCACCCGCTTGCTCGATTACATCTGGGCGCGTTTGCCTGTGCTGAGCAGCGCGGGCGATAGCTTGGGCACCGAGATCGCTGAGGCTGGCGCTGGCGAGTTGGTGCCGATCGGCGATCTCGATGGCTGGATCACGGCGATCCGGCGCATGTACCACGACGATGGGCACCGCGCGGCGTGCCGGGCCGCAGCCGAGAAATTGGCCAGCAAATACACCTGGGAGCGCGTCGCGCAGCCGTTGATCAACTTCTGCCGCACCGCCCAGCACACGCCCGACGGCGACCTGATGCGCGACCTGATCGCCAGCCAAACGCCCGATCCCGATGCGGCGCTGCGCCAACAACTGCACGAACAAGCTCAGCATATCGCCAAACTGACAGCGGAGATCGAGCGGAAGAACCAACACATCAGCGAACTCGAAGCGCTGCTGGAGCGTATTCAGAATGGGCGTGTGATGCGCCTGCTGCGGCGGCTGCACGGCTAAATTGAGGTTGCGATCCATGGCACACATTCTCCTGATAATCCACGATGTGGTGGGCAGCGCGATGGCGGGGCCTGGTATCCGCGCCCTGGAGTTGGCCCGCGTGCTCGCCACCGAGCACGACGTGACGCTGGCCACCCCGCGCCCCGCCGATAACCTGCCCGATACGCTGAAGGGCGTGGTGTACACCTGGGGCGATGCGCAGAGCCTCGCGCCCGCACTCGACGAGGCCGAACTGATCGTCGCCAATGCGTATGTGCTCGACGGCCACCCCGAACTTGCCGAGCGCCGCGTGCCCCTAGTGCTCGATATGTACGATCCCACGCCGCTCGAAAACTTGGCGCTGTGGCGCAACCGCTCCCCCGAAGAACGCCTCGCCCAGAGCCGCCGCGACATCGATCTGCTTGGGCGACAACTGCGCGCTGGCGATTGCTTCTTGTGCGCCACCGAGCGCCAACGCGACCTCTACTTGGGCGCACTGCTGACCTTGGGGCGCGTGGCCCCCGACCTCGCCGACGCCGACCCAACCCTACGCGGATTGCTGCGTGTGGTGCCGTTCGGCTTATCGAACGAGCCGCCCGCGCCGCTGCCGCCGCCCTGGGAGCCGCTGCCGAACGAGCAGGTGATCCTCTGGTCGGGCGGGCTGTGGGACTGGATGGACCCGCTCACGCTGATCCGCGCGATGCCCAAGGTGCTGAACGCCGCGCCGAACGCGCGCTTGGTGTTCCTGGCGGGCAAGCATCCCGGCACGGCGGGCAGCATGACCATGCCCGATCAGGCGCGAGCACTGGCGGCGGAGTTGGGCTTGAGCGACACGCAGGTGACATTCGTTGACCATTGGCTGCCCTACAACAAACGCTCGGGGGCGCTGCTCGCCGCAAAGGTGGCGGTATACCTGCACGAGGACAGCCTCGAAACCGCCTATGCCGCTGTGCGCTCGCGCTTCCTCGATCATCTGTGGGCCGGGCTGCCAAGCCTGGTGAGCGATGGCGACGCGGCGGCGGCGCTGGTGAAGCAGCACGGCCTGGGGCGCGTCGCCAAGCCGGGCGATGTGGAGAGCACCGCAGACGCCTTGCTGGCGCTGCTCACCAATCCCGATGAGTTGGCCGCCTGTGCCGCGCAAGCGCGCGCATTGGCCCACACCTTCACGTGGGAGGCTGTGGCGCAGCCGCTGCTGGAGTTCTGCCGCAACCCGCAGATGACCGCCGAGCGCCCCGCGCCGCGCCCGCAACCCATCACGCCGCCCAAGCCCGAGGAACTGCCCGAAATGCCCTCCGCCGAGCAACTCGACGCCGAGTTTGCGCAGCGTGTAGCCGAACGCGATCAGCGCGCCCGTGAGCGCGATGCCCACCGCAACGAGTTGTTGCAAGCCCTAGCGGCCAGTTACCGCCTGCCCGAGCCGCAAGCGCCCGCCGGACTAGTTGGCCGTGTCAAGCGCGTGCTGTTCGATCACCTGGTGCGACCGTTTATCGCGCCGCTGCTGGCCCAGCAAAACGAGTACAACGCAGCGGTGGTGCGCGCCTTCGATGCGCTCGCTGAGCACGCCGATAGCAACCGCAGCGATCTGTTCACGCAACTGGATGTGCTGGATATTCAGCAACGCCAACGGCGCGAACTCCAGAGCGCCCGCATCTATGCCGATATGCACGCCAATCTCGCCACGCTTGAGCAGCACACGCAGCAGCACATTCAGACGTTGCGTGCCCTGATCGAGGATCTGGACGCTACGGATTCGCAGCTCGCCGCCGCGATCGCGAATATGACGCCTGTTCCGCCCTCCAACGAGCAGCCGTGAAAGGAGGGAAACTGGCATGAAGGCAACGGTGATAGTGCTCAGTTGGAACGGGGCCGACGAACTGCCCGCCTGCCTCGATGCGGTGCTGGCGCAGCAGGGCGCCACACCCGATCTGCTGGTGGTCGATAACGGCTCCACCGACGGCGCGCTGGAGTTGTTGCGCGAGCGATATGCGCAAGTGCGGCGGGTCGAGAATGGCCGCAACCTAGGCTTCGCGGGCGGCATGAACGTGGGCATCCGCACGCTGATGAGCGATCCTGTGCCGCCAGACGTGATCGTGCTGCTGAACCAGGATACGATCGTCTCGCCGGATTGGTTGGCGAACCTGCTGCGGCCCTTCGAACAGAACCCGCAGATCGGCGCGGTCGGCTGCAAGATCTATTACCCCGATGGCCGCACCCTACAACACGCCGGAGCGAAGATCTTGCCCGGACGTCAGGTCACCGTGCACTTCGGCCACGGCAAGCCCGACAACGGCCAGTTCGACCAACCGGGCGAGATGGAGTACGTGACGGGCGCGGCGATGGGCCTGCGCACCAGCGCCCTGCGGGAGGTCGGCCTGTTCGACGAGGGCTACAATCCAGCCTACTACGAGGAGGTCGATCTGTGCTGGCGATTGCGACGCGCCGATTATCTGGTACACTATGCACCAGCAGCAACGTTACGCCATGCCGAGGGAACATCGAGCCACGATAGTTCGCGTTTGTTCACACTCGTGAACCGTAACCGCATGCGCTACGCCATCAAGACCCTACCGAGCGAGCGCCTGTGGGACGAGTTTGTGGTGGCCGAACGCCTCCACGCGCGTCACGTTGATCCAGATTCGTCTCTTGCACGGCTGTTGATGCGCACCTACCTGGAAGGAATTTTGTTGCGCAATGAGTGGGTCGCCGCCCGCGCGCGCTATCACGCGATGACGACGACTGAAGCCACGGCCATCAAACAGATCTGCGTTGACCTGCGCGCCGATCTGATCCGTGCTCCTTAACTGCGCAAAAGGTGATGATGACCGCCTATTCGAATGTACAATTGGTGCTCGGCGCAGAGTATGTGTTGTTGGAACAGGCGCCGACTTCGGGACGCGCGGATCTGCCGCTTTTTCTGCCTCTGCAAGTTCGTAACACCGGCAACGCTCAGTGGCGAATCTACGGTGGGCGTCCCGTCCTCCTCTCCTACCATTGGTACACTCCCACAGGTCAGATTGTCGAGTTCGATGGGCGGCGCACCAGCCTCCCCGTGCCGCTCGCGCCCAACGAGGCGGTCGCAGTCGAGTTGTACGTTGAGCCGCCGCCCCACGCCGGCGATTTCGTGCTGGAGATCGATCTGGTCGAGGAAGGGGTGGGCTGGTTCTCGCAGCGCGGTGTGGAGCCGTTGCGCATCTCGCTGCAGATTGCGCCCGAGCCGGAGGGGCCGCGCGCCAGCATCGTCTCGTCGCTCTGCCTGCCCACCGATGCGGTTGGCAACACGATCGTCTCGCAGATGCGGTATCTGCAAGCGCTCGGCTACCGCACCATCATCATCACCGAGGATGTGGACCAGCGCCACCCCGCCGAACTGCGCCAGTACATGGCCGCGCTCAGCCTGGAGGATGTGCTGCAGAATCGCTACTCCGCCCGCAGCCGCCGCGCGCTCAAGCACCTGCGCGAATCCGACATCGTGATCTTCCACTACGCGATCACCTACCGCCTGTTCGAGGCCATCGCCGATCTGCAGCGCGGCGTGATCCTGTTCGATTATCACGGCGTCACTCCTGCGCACCTGTGGAACATCACCGAGCAGGAACGGGCCAACCTGATCGCCAGCCAGCGCCAATTCAAGCTCCTGCGCCACGCCGATTACGCGATCGTGCATAGCTCGTACATCCGCGACGAGTTAGAGAGCTACAACGTGATCCCGCCCGAGCGCATTCTGGTGCTGCCGCTGTACGCGCCGCTGGAACGCTTCCGGCCCGGCCCGCGCAGCGTCGAACTGGCCGAGCGCTACGGCATCGGCCCCGATCAGCCCGTGCTGCTGTACGTCGGGCGCATCTCCAGCAACAAGCGCATCGACGATGTGGTGCGCGCGCTAGCGCTCATCCGCCAGCAACGCCCCAACACGATGCTGCTGCTGGTCGGCGATAATCGCTCGGAGATCTACGCCCGTCAGGCCGAAGACATCCTGCGTTTGGCGAAGGAACTGGGCCAATCCGACCATGTGATCTTCACTGGTCAAGTGGATGACGATACGCTCGTCAAACACTACCAGTTCGCCGATCTATTCGTGACCGCCAGCCTCCACGAAGGCTTCTGCATCCCGGTGATCGAGGCGATGGCGAGCGGCCTGCCCGTGATCGGCGCCCACACTACGGCGCTGCCCGAGACGATCGGCAATGCTGGGCTGACCTTCACGCCGCAAGACCCCGCCGATCTGGCCAACACCGTGTTGCGCGTGCTAGAGACACAGAGTTAGGCGCCAATGGAAACCGTTATGTCATCGCTCAAACCGCTCGACGCACGCTACGAACTGCTCGCACCGCCCGAGCCAGGCAATATCAACCGCACTCTGTTCGTCACCCTGCGCGTGACCAACACGGGCAGTGAGGAGTGGCCGAACGAGGGCGAGCATCCGGTGAACTTCGCGTATCACTGGCGCGCCGCCGATGGCACCATGCTAGAGATGAACGGCCAGCGCACGCACTTCCCGCGCACCATTCAGCCCGGCGAGACGCTCGACATCGAGATGATGATCGAGCCGTACCCCGAGCCAGGCGAGTATCTGCTTGAGATCGATATGGTCGCCGAGGGCCGCGCCTGGTTCAAGGACCTGAACGTGCCGAGCATCACGCTGCCGATTACGTTGAGTGCGCCGCCCGCCAACGCGCCGCTGATCTGCATCGTCTGCACGGTCTTCCCGATCAACGATGCGGTCGGCAACCAGGTGGCCAACCAGATGGCGTACTTCGTGCGGCAGGGCTACGAGGTGGTGGTGCTGAGCGAGGCCGTTGACCGACGCCGCCCGCTCGAACAGCGCCGCCACGTGATCGAGATTCGGCTTGAACTACTGCAGGAGGGCGAAACTGCCGCAGCCAAGCGCGCGCTGCGCATTCTGGAGCAGGCCGATCGCTTCATCTACCACTACCCGATCTACTACCCGTTGATGGAGACGATCAGTTGGATCGCGCAGGGCATTGTGATCCTCGATTATCACGGCATCACGCCGCCGCACCTGTGGGAGGGCCACAACCGCGAACTGCTGGCCACCAGCCAACGCCGCCTCACGCTGGCGCACTACGCCGATTACGCGATCGTGCACAGCCAGTACACCCGCGATGAGTTGCTGGCCTCCGGCGCGATCAGCGGCGACCGCGTGTTTGTGCTGCCGCTGCCCGTCTCGCTCGAACACTTCCAGCCCGGCGAGCGCAGCGCCGAACTAGCCGAGCGCTACGGCATCGACCCGGAGCAGCCTGTGTTGCTGTACCTCGGGCGGATCGCGGCCAATAAGCGCATCGACGTGTTGGTGCGGGCACTACCGCTCATCCGCCAGCGCTACCCGAACGTGAAGCTGTTGCTGGTGGGCAACAACACTGGTCACTACGCGAAGTACGCCGCCGAGATCGAACAACTCGCCGTTACGTTGGGCCAAAGCGAGCACGTCTGCTTCACTGGGCCAGTGGATGATCGCGAGCTTGCCGCGCACTACCAACTCGCCGATGTGTTTGTGACGGCCAGCCAGCACGAGGGCTTCTGCGTGCCGATCATCGAGGCGATGGCCTGCGGCGTGCCCGTGATCGGCACGCACATCACGGCGCTGCCCGAGACGATCGGCGATGGCGGACTGACCTTCCGCCCCGACGACCCCGACGATTTAGCCGCAGCCGTGCTGCGTGTACTTGATGGGCGGCCCCGCGCAGCCGCCGCTGAGGAGTAGAATCGGACTATGTCAGCCGTAAACCCATTAGATGCTCGTTATGAACTGCTCACGCAGCCCGAGGCGATCAATATCGATCACGCGCTCCTGCTTGAGTTGCGCGTCACTAACACGGGCAGCGAGGAGTGGCCGAACCATGGCACGCACCCGGTCAATCTGGCCTACCACTGGCGCGCCGTCGATGGCACGATGCTGGAGTTGAACGGCCAGCGCACGCACTTCCCGCACTTCATCCAGCCCGGCGAAACGCTCAACATCGAGATGGTCATCGAGCCGCCCGACGCGCCCGGCGATTATCTGCTGGAGATCGACCTGGTGGCCGAGGGACGCGCCTGGTTCGCCAACCTGGGTGTGCCCACCATCCAGTTGCCGATCACGTTCCCCGACACATCGGCCACCGCGCCACGGATCTGCGTGGTCTGCTCGGCCTGCCCGATCAACGATGCGGTGGGCAACCATGTCGCCAACCAGATCGAGTACTTCGCGCGGCAGGGCTACGATGTGCTGGGAATCTTCCAGGGGATCGATCGGCGTCGGCCCGCCAAACAGCGCCAGTACATGGTCGAAGTATCGCTTGAGCAGTTTCAGACGGGCGAGACGCCTGCGGCCCGCCGCGCGATGCGCTTCTTCCGCCAAGCCGACCGCTTCGTCTACCATTACCCGATCTACTACCCGCTGGCCGAGACGATCAGTTGGGTCGAGCAGGGCATTGTGGTGCTCGATTATCACGGCATCACGCCGCCGCACCTGTGGGATGGCCCGGGCATCGAGTTGCTCTACGAGGGCCAGCGCCGCCTTACGCTGGCGCACTACGCCGATTACGCGATCGCCCACAGCAGTTACGCCCGCGAGGAGTTGCTGGCCTCCGGCGCCATCGACCGCGATCGGGTGTTTGTGCTGCCCTACATCGTGCCGCTGCAAGGCTTCCGGCCCAGCGATCGCGATCCCGAGATCGTGGCCAAGTACGGGCTTGAGGGCAGGCCCGTGCTGCTGTACGTGGGGCGTATGGCCGCCAACAAGCGCATCATCGATCTGGTGCGGGCGCTGCCGCTCATCCAGGCGCAACACCCCGGCACCAAACTGCTGATGGTCGGCGATAACACCACGCCGCCCTACGATGTGCTGGTGCGCAATGCTCAGAAGGAAGCGGAAGAACTCGGCGTTGGCGATGATGTGATCTTCACCGGGCCGTACAGCCACGATCAACTGCACCGCCTTTACAACAGCAGCGATGTCTACGTCACCAGCAGCCTGCACGAGGGCTTCTGCATCCCCGTGATCGAGGCGATGGCCTGCGGTGTGCCGGTGGTCGGCACGCACACGACGGCCCTGCCCGAGACGATCGGCGAGGGTGGCCTGACCTTCAGGCCGGAAGATCCCGCTGATCTGGCGGCCAAAGTCAATCTGTTGCTCAGTTCGCGGGTCGCCAAAGCCTAAGGTGTGAGAAATGCCAGCAGTTCAGGGCCACAATCAGTTCGCCGCCACCTACGAGTTGATCGACGCGCCACGCACGGCGCGATCCGATCGGCTGCTGCTGTTGCGCGTGCGGCTGCACAACACTGGCGATTCGCCCTGGCCGCACCGTGGCGCAACGACCGTCAATCTCGGCTACCACTGGCTCGCCGCCGATGGCAGTATCGTGGATTTCAACGGCCTGCGGGTCGGCTTGCCCAACACCGTCGCGCCCGGCGAGTGGGTGGAGGTCGAACTGCAAGTCGAGCCGCCAGCGCCCGGCGACTATCTACTCGCCATCGATTTGGTTGAGGAGAACGTGGCTTGGTTCTCGCAGCAGGGTGTGGATTGGCTCACCACGCCGATCACCATTACACCCGCCGCCGAGGATGCGTTGCGCGTCTGCATCATCGGGCAGGTCTGCCTGATCCGCGATGCGGTGGGCAATCATATGGTCGATCAGGCGCGCGCCCTGCAAGCGCAGGGCTATCACGTCGATATCCTGCTTGAGCATGTGGACCCCCGCCAACCCGCCGATGTGCGTGAGATCATGGCCTCGATCAGCTACGAGGCGTTGCGCAGCAGCCTCGGCAAGCCCGCGAGCAACCCGCACCTGCGCCGCGCCATCGAGAACTTTCGTAAGGCCGACGTGTTCATCTTCCACTACGCCGTGCACTACGAACTGTTCGAGGCCATCCAGTTCATTCACCACGGCGTGATTTTGGTCGATTATCACGGCATCACGCCCGCGCACCTGTGGAACAGCACGGATCGCGAGTACGAGCGGCTGCGCGCTAGCCAAGCGCAACTGCAACTGCTGCGCTACGCCGATTACGCGATCGCCCACAGCGCCTACACGCGGGACGAACTGATCGCCACCAATACGCTGGCTCCCGAGCGGATCATCCAGATGGCGCTGCCCGTCGATCTGCGGCGCTTCCACCCCAAGCAGCCCTCACAGGCGCTGTTGAAGCAGTACGGCATCGGCCAGAAGCGCCCGCTACTGCTGTACGTCGGGCGGATCGCGGCCAACAAGCGCATCGGTGATCTGGTGCGGGCGCTGCCGCTGATCCGCGAACAATTCCCCGACACAATGCTGCTGCTGGTGGGTGATACACGCCCCGCCGATTACGCGCTCGAAGCCGAGCAGGCCAAATCGCTCGCCGCACAGCTTAGCGTCGCCGAGGCCGTCATCTTCACGGGTTCGGTATCGGATGCGGATTTGGCCCAGTTGTACAACCTGGCCGACCTGTTCGTCACGGCCAGCCTGCACGAGGGCTTCTGCATCCCCGTGATCGAGGCGATGGCGAGCGGCGTCCCGGTGGTTGGCACGCGTACAACGGCCCTGCCCGAGACGATCGGCGATGGCGGCCTGACCTTCACACCACAAGACCCGGCTGACCTCGCCCGCCAAGTGCTGACGATCCTCAGCAGCCGCACGACCGAGCAGCCAAAGGAGCACCGCATATGAGCGCGCCGAACGCATCCGCAACCGCTCGCTTGGCGGTCGAATACCGCCTGCTGAGCGAGGTTCCCGCCGCCCAAGCAGGGCAAGCGCTGTTATTGCACGTGGCAGTGCGCAATATCGGCAACTCGCCGTGGTCGCACAATGGCAAGCACCCGATCACGCTGGCCTACCACTGGTACGATTCGCGGGGCCAGGTCGTCGATTTCGAGGGTGTGCGCACGCTGCTGGGCCGCCCGATCTTCCCGGGCCAAACGCTCGAAGTGACGATGCAGATCGAGCCGCCACCTCGCGCTGGCGATTTCGTGCTGGTGCTCGATATGGTAGAGGAGGGGCTGAGCTGGTTCTCGCTGCAGGGCGTGGAGACGTTCAGCATCCCGATCCACGTGGCCGAGACCGATAGCAACGCGCCGCGCGTCTGCATCATCAACGGCAACTGCATGATCAACGATGCGCTCGGCAATCACGTGGTGAACCAGTTGCGCTACTTTCAGTCGCACGGTTACCGCGCCCTGGCGCTGCTCGAACACGTCGATAAGCGCCACCCGCCCGAGTTGCGCCAATACTTGATGCAGATCAGCCTCGACGATCTGCGCAACGGCACCGGCAACCCGCAGACGCGCCGCGCTGTCGAGCATTTTCAGAGCGCCGACCTGTACATCTTCAACTATTCGACCTACTACCAGTTGATCGAGGCGATCCGGCTGGTGAGCCATGGCACGGTGATCTTCGATTATCACGGCGTCACGCCAGCGAAGATCTGGGCCGGGGCCGGGGCCGAGATCCAGCAAGAGGGCCAGCGCCAGATCAAATTGGTGCGCTACGCCGATTACGCGATCGCCCACAGCGAGTTCACCCGCGCGGAGTTGCTGGCCACCAACGCCATCGCGCCCGAGCGCGTGAGTAAGATGGCGTATGTGGTGCCGCTCGACCGGATCGGCCCGGGGCCGCGCGACCCGATGCTGCTGGAACGCTACGGCCTGCGCGACGACCAACCCGTGCTGCTGTACATTGGCCGGATGGCGGCCAACAAACGCATCGAGGACCTGGTGCGCGCGCTGCCCTTGATCCGCGAACGTTACCCCGACGCGGTGCTGCTGCTGGTGGGAGACAACACGATGCCCGCCCATGCCCGCATCGCGGCGCAGGCCCAAACGCTCGCCGAACAGCTTGGCGTAGCCGAGGCGGTCATCTTCACGGGGCAGGTGCCCGACGACGAGTTGCCCAAACACTATCAACTGGCCGATCTGTTTGTGATCGCGAGTATTCACGAGGGCTTCTGCATCCCAGCGGTTGAGGCGATGGCCAGCGGCAAGCCCGTGATCGGCGCCCGCGCCACCGCGCTGCCCGAGACGATCGGCGATGGCGGGCTGACCTTCACGCCGCAAGACCCCGCCGATCTGGCGCGCCAAGTGTTGAATGTGCTGGATCAACGACCGAAACGTAACGAAGCCACGACATGAGTGAACCACGCCACAACCTGCCGTTCGACGCTCGTTTCGAGTTGCTCGAAGCACTGCCCGGCATCAGCACCGCGCTGCCGATGCTGGTGCGCGTGTTGGTGCACAACTGTGGTCAACAGCCGTGGAGCCATCAAGGCCCAACGCCCGTGAACTTGGCGTATCACTGGTACGATGCCGATGGCGCGCTGGTGGAGTTCGACGGGGTGCGCACGCTGCTGCACCGCCCCGTTCACCCTGGCGAATCGATCGAGCTTGAGATGCTGATCGAGCCGCCCGAAACCGCTGGCGATTACGTGCTCGCCCTCGATATGGTGCAGGAGTCCGTCGGGTGGTTCTCGCAGCAGGGCGCCGAGATGCTGCGCCTGCCGCTGAGCGTGGCCCCCGCGCCGCAGGCCAAGCGCGTCTGCATCGTCAACGGCAACTGCTCGATCAACGATGCGCTCGGCAACACGGTCATCAACCAACTGAACTTCTTTTTGGCGCGCGGCTACCATACGCTGGTGCTGGTCGAAACGCTCGATCTGCGCTTGCCCGCCGCGTTGCGCCGCTACATGGTCTGTATCTCGCGCGATCAGTTGCGCAAGCAGGAGTCTACGCCGATCACGCGCCGAGCGATCGCGCATTTTCAGCAATCCGACATCTTTGTGTACAATTACTCGACCTATTACCCGTTGGCCGAGACAATCGAGTTGGTGAGTCGCGGCGTGACCATCTTCGATTATCATGGCGTCACGCCACCAGCCCTGTGGGAGGGTGTGGGCCTTGAAGATTTGGTGCGGGGCCAGCAGGCCGTGGAACTGGTGCGCTACGCCGATTACGCGATCGCCCATAGCGCCTACACGCGCGACGAACTGATTGCGACGCACCTGATCAGCCCCGAGCGGGTGTTCCAGGTGGCGCTGCCCGTGGATCTGCGCACGATCCGCCCAAAGCACACGAGCAGCACGCTACTGCAGCGGTACGGTGTGGCGGATCGCCACCCATTGCTGCTATACGTCGGGCGGATGGCGGCCAACAAGCGCATCAGCGACCTAGTGCGGGCGCTGCCGTTGATCCGCGCGCAATTGCCCGACGCGACGCTAGTGCTGGTTGGCGATAACCGCTCGCCCGCCTATGTGCCATTGGTGGAGCAGGCCCAAGCGCTCGCCGAACAGCTTGGCGTGGCCGATGCCGTGCGCTTCACGGGGCCAGTCCCCGACGAGGAATTGGCCGAGTGGTACGCGCAGGCCGATCTGTTCGTCACGGCCAGCCTGCACGAGGGCTTCTGCGTCCCGGTGATCGAGGCGCTCGCCAACGGGCTGCCGGTGGTTGGCTCGCACATCACAGCCCTGCCCGAAACGATCGGCGACGGCGGTTTGACATTTAGTCCAGGTGATCCGAACGATCTCGCAGAAAAGGTGATACAGGTTTTTCAAAAGTAGCGCGGTGATGACGACCAGCAGCGTATGCGCATTGTAAAGAATTAGCTCACGATCCAAACGAACAAGCTACGACGCAGCAGCCGATCATAGTAAAGGTGGTACGGTATGGACATTGCGGAGCTTCAGAAACATTGGGATCGGTTCGGTCAGAAAGACCCGTTTTGGGCAATTCTCACTTCGGCATCGCAGCGCAATAACCGTTGGCAACAACAGGAGTTTTTCGAAACAGGCAAGGCTGAGATCGCCAAGGCGCTCGATCAACTCCAAACGCTCGGCGTGCAATTGACGTATGGGCGCTGTCTCGACTTCGGCTGCGGGGTGGGGCGGCTCACGCAGGCGCTGCAGGAACACTTCGCCGAGTGCGATGGGGTCGATATCGCTCCTTCAATGATTGAAGCTGCGCAGCGGTATAATCAGTACCCTGAGACCTGTCGGTATCACCTGAACGGCGTGGCCGATCTGCGCTTGTTCGCCGATCAGAGCTTTGATTTTATCTATTCGACCTTGGTGCTCCAGCATATGCAGCCGGAGTACAGCAAATCGTATATCGCCGAGTTTATGCGCATTCTGAAGCCCGGCGGCGTGGCGTACTTCCAGGCACCGAGCGAGGTCAATATGCGGATCTACGATCAGGCGCTGCCCGAGAGCGGCTACCGCGCCCAGATCACGGTCGCGACGCCGCTGATCGTCACCGCGCCCGGCAAGCAGACCACGCTGCAGGTCACGGTCAAGAATGTCGGCGATTCGGTGTGGGAGGCCGCCAACGACGTTGATGTCACCTGCCACTTCACGCTCGGCAACCATTGGCTCGATGCGCAGGGCGCGATGGTACAGTACGACGATGGTCGCACTCCGCTTCGGCAACGGCTTGCGCCAGGTGAGCAGGTGCAGATGGAGCTGATCATCACGGCCCCAGCGCAGTCGGGCGATTATCAGGTCGAGTTGGACCTTGTGCAGGAGATGATCTGCTGGTTCAAGGATCGCGGCTCGCAAACAACCAGGGTGCCGGTGCAGAGCCGCTTGCATCCGCTGAAGAAGATACAACAGGCCATCGGCGCGCTGTTTGCCCGCAGTAAGCCCGCGCCCGAAGCGCCGCCCGTTATGGAGATGCACTGCATCCACCGCGATGAGGTCGTTCGGCTTGTGGAAGAGCACGGCGGCCAGGTCGCTCATATTCTGAATGATACGTATTGCGGTAAAGGTTGGATCAGCTACACCTATATCGCCACCAAAAACGCGACCACCTAACAGGGAGCATTCTATGCCTGAGACAGCCAAACATAGTATATCGAAAAAGATTGGCTTTGTGGCCCCACGCTATGGCGAACATATTGTTGGCGGTGCAGAACGCCTTATGCGCGGTATGGCCGAGGAGCTGCACAAGCGCGGTTACGCGGTCGAGGCGCTGACCACCTGTACGCAGAGCATGGCCGAGTGGGACAACTTCTACCCACCGGGCGTGATCGAGGTGAACGGCGTCACCGTGCGGCGTTTCCTGCTCGATCACCTCGATATGGGTCAGGTGCACCGCACGTCGGCCAAGGCACTTGCAGGTGAGCGCGTGAGCTACGCCGAACAGATGGACTTCATCCGCCAGAACTGCAACAGCCAAGCGCTCTACCAGTACCTCAGCGATCACCAGGACGAGTTCCAGTGTGTGATCTTCGGGCCGTACCTGTTCGGCCTGACGTATTGGGGCGTCCAGACGATCCCCGATAAGGCGCTGCTGCTGCCCTGCTTGCACGATGAGCCACTGGCCTACTTCACGATCTACCGCGAGTTGCTGGAGCAGGTGCGCGGCGTGATCTTCAACGCGCCAGCCGAGCGCCAATTCGCTATCGATAAGCTAGGTATGGTCAATCGCTCCACCGCTGTGGTCGGTTTCGGCTTCCATCCCATCACCGAGCAGCCGGATGCGCAGGGCTTCCGCGAGCGCTTCAAGCTGCCGAAGGAGTTGCTGTTCTACAGCGGTCGAATCGAGGGCGGCAAGAACGTGCCGCTGCTGCTCGATTACTTCGCCCGCTACAAGGCCGAGCGCCCCGGCCCGGTCACGCTGGCGCTCTCGGGTGGCGATGGCGTGCTGCCCACGCAGGATGGCGTGGTGGGCTTGGGCTTCCTCGATGAGGCCGATCTGCGTGCGGCCTACGCGGCGGCCCGCGTGCTGGTGCAGCCCTCGGTCAACGAGAGCTTCTCGATCGTGATGATGGAGAGCTGGCAGTACGGCACCCCCGTGCTGGTCCACGGCGATAGCGCCGTGACGAGCGAGCACGTGGCCCGTAGCGATGGCGGATGGACCTTCCGCAGCTACGAGGAGTTCCGCGATGCAGTTGACCAGATCTTGAGCAACGACGCCGAGCGCGACCGACGCGGCCAGAACGGCCAGCGCTACGTGGCGCAGGAGTACAACTGGGATGCCGTGATCGGTCGGCTGCTGGATAGCATCGAGCGCTTTTCACAGCCGATCGGCCTGTACGAGCAGCTTTCGCGGCGCGGCATCCGCCGTTCGCTGGAGTTCTCGCGCGAACGCTTCGAGGAGCGCTTCGGCCAGATCATCGCCCGTGCCGAGGCCGACTTGGCGCAGGGGTTGAACCACAGCCAAATCGATACGCTGCGCAAAGCGGCTCACGTGAGCATGCCGGAGTACCAGGTCAGTTCGGGCGCGCCCGTGGTGGGCAAGGCGATCGCCTGGCTGCGCCGCAACCTGACCTCGCACTTGCGCGAGCCATACATCGACCCGATCATCGATAAGCAGGAGCGCTACAACAAACTGTTGCTCGATACGTTGCTGCCCGCGCTCGAACGCAGCCAGCACACACAACAGCGCTTGGAGCGCCAGATTCGCCTGCTCGAACGACGGGTGGAGCAGTTGCAACGCCAACTCAACGAGGCGCGCGACCAATCGAACGAAACCTAGTACAATAAGCCGATCATGTATCGATGCCAGAACGATCTGTGGCATCCTCATCGGCAAATCACGCGAATTGGAGCATACCAACATGACGATAATGATTACGGGCGGAGCAGGTTTTATTGGCTGTAACCTGGCTGCCTCACTTTTGAGCTCAGGCGAACGGGTCACCATTCTGGATAACCTGTCGCGACCCCGCACCGAGCAAAACTTGCTCTGGCTGCAGCAGCAGTTTGGCGACAAAGTACGCTTTGAGAAGGCCGATATCCGCGATCAGGACGCCATGAATCGCCTGATCCCCGGCCACGATGTCGTGTTTCACCTTGCGGGCCAGGTGGCAGTCACAACCTCGGTGATCAATCCCCGCGAGGACTTTGAGATCAACGCGTTGGGCACCTTCAACGTGCTGGAAGCGGCCCGCTCGGCCAGCACGCCGCCTGTGGTCTTCTACGCCTCCACCAACAAGGTGTACGGCGGCATGGAAGAAGTACGGGTGATCGAGGAGGAGAAGCGCTACCGCTACGCCGATTTCCCCAACGGCATCCCCGAGACGCAGTTGCTCGACTTCCACTCGCCCTACGGCGTCTCGAAGGGCACCGGCGACCAGTACGTGCGCGACTACGCCCGCATCTACGGCCTCAAGACTGTGGTGTTCCGCCAGTCGTGCATCTATGGGCCGCGCCAGTTCGGCGTAGAGGATCAGGGCTGGGCGGCGCACTTTGTGATCGCAGCGGTGATGGGTCGCCCGATCTCGATCTACGGCAACGGCAAGCAAGTGCGCGATATGCTGTACGTCGATGACCTGGTGGCGGCCTACCTCAGCGCCTTGGATCGCATCGATACAGTGAGCGGACGCATCTACAACGTCGGCGGCGGCCCCGAGAACACGCTCTCGATCTGGTCGGAGTTCGGGCCATTGCTCGAAGAACTCACTGGCAAGAAGATCACGGTCACCTACGGCGATTGGCGACCGGGCGATCAGCCAGTCTACATCAGCGATATCAGCAAGGCCGAGCGCGAACTGAACTGGAAGCCGCAAGTCTCGGTGAGTGAGGGTATCAAGCGGTTGGTGCGCTGGGTCGAGGAGAATCGCGATATCTTCTAGTTTCTGGAAGATCGATGGTTACAGTGCCCGATATCACCTTCATCGAGCCTGATGCGACGTTCGCGACACAGGTGTTGTTGCCCCGTGGAGAATCTGCCTAAGCAGCAGGGCTGATGAGGTGATGGTGGTGAAGAAAAGGCAGAATCTATGAGGCATCTCGCGATGCTTGGGCGCTTCGTAAGCGCATACACCCGCCCGTCTCAACAACCGCGTACCCGCCAGCAGCGCTTTGTGGAGGCGGCCTACCAAGCCACCATTGGGCGCTCTCCCGATGCCGATGGGCTGGAATACTTCAGCACCGAACTGGCCGAACGGCGCATCTCGCCGCTCGGCCTTTTCCGCACCCTGATGCAGTCGGAGGAGTATCAGCAACAGCAGAAGACGTTCAGCCCCGTGTTGGCCGCGCGCCTTCGGCATCAACTCCAGCAGGAATACCGCTGGTTGCAGGAACGCCACCCCGATATCGAGAAGCCCCGCGTGTTCGTGCGAGCCGCCTACCGCGTGCTGCTGCGGCGCGAGCCAGATCCCGATGGCGAGGCGTTTCTGCTGCAAAAGATCGCCGAGGGCCGCCAGCCGCTCGATCTGATCGATAGCCTGATGCGCTCCGAAGAGTTCGCCCAGGCCCAGGGTATAGCGCTACGACCATGGCTGCGGCGGCGTATCGAGGCCAAATTGGCGCTCGAACAACTGCGCCTCTCGCCGAGCGCGCCCCACAAAATCGACGACTTAAACTACCTCGATGCGCTGTATCGGGCCGCCTTCGGGCGCTCGCTCAACGAGGCGGAACGCGCGAATTACACGATCAGTCTGCAGCGCCAGCCGCTCGACCGCCGCCAAACGTTTGAGCAGGTGCTGGACAGCATCGAGTTTAAAAAACGCCATAGCCTGCCGATCCACCACAATGATGCATTTCATCAGGCCCGCCAGATGCTGTTCCAGCAGCACCTACCGCACGGCGATGTGATCGTGGATCTCGGCGGCGCGGCGCACAATGCGCCCTACGGCGCGCTGCTGGCGATGGGCTACCCACACAAACCACGCCACATCACGATCGTCGATCTGCCGCCCGACGACCGAATCGGCGGCACTGAGGCGGCGGAACTCAGCCCGACGATCACGACTGCCGATGGCATCGACATTAATTATCTCTACCGCTCTATGGCCGAGCTCGACCCGATCCCCGATAACAGCGTCGATGTGGTGATCTCGGGCGAAAGCATCGAACATATCTCGGCCAGCGATGCCGTGGCCGTCTGCAAACACGCCTTCCGTATCCTCAAACCAGGCGGATTTTTCTGCCTCGATACGCCGAATGCGTTGCTCACTCGGCTGCAATCGCCAGATAAGTTCATTCATCCCGAACATCAGAAGGAATATTATGTCCACGAACTGCGCGATTTGTTAGAGCAGACGGGCTTCCAGATCGTCGATGCGAAGGGCATTAACCCGATGCCGCAGAGCATCAAACACGGGCGATTCGACTTCCAGGAAGCGATCGACAATATCACCCTATCGGATAATCCCGATGAAGGGTATATGTTCTACTTCCAGGCCCAGAAGCCCATCACCACGCCCTAAAACTAGGACCAGTTCCACATTCCTCTACTACGAATCCGAGCCGAAGGTTCCACTCCTTCGGCTCACCAAACCCAATATTCAGCCAAGCCTGACAACCTTTCCGAACAACGCCACCACTGTTTTGCATATCCTGACCTGATGGGAATGGGCTGCGGACCTTGAATTGTTGTATGTGATAGGCAGGAATAGGATGGAATACACCCCCCAGAAGTATTTTGTACCCTGGAGTACGGTCAATTACGGCTTGAAAAGCTTGCCCGGCGCGGTAACACGCCACGAAGTGCTGCTCGACGGGTGGGAATCTGCGCATCTCGGCGCTGGTTGGCACGAACACGAGCAAGGCTTCCGTTGGACGAAGCAGCACGCGACCGCTTATCTGCTGCGGCACAACGGCCAGAACAAGCTCGAAGTGGAACTGTCGAGCGGTGTGGCGGCATTGGGACCAGTGACGGTGACGGTAGCGGCGAGCGGCAGGCAAGTCACCCGCACGCTCAGTAACGACGCCTGGCAGGTCTTGCGCTTACACCTGCCGCCGATCGAGGGCGAAATGCGGGTGCAGTCGGTCAGCATCAGCGTCGATCGTGTGCGCAAGGCCAGCGACGATCCCCGCGAGCTTGGCGTGGCGGTGCGAGCCATTCGCCTGATTGGCAAGCCAAAAACCTCTGATCTCGCGCTCAACTCCTTGTGCAACCCCGATCATTGGGAGCATCCCTTTTGGATATCCTGCCTAGATGAACTGTCGTTCCAGAACGATCGCGCCATCATCAAGCGCTTTGTGCGGCATCGCAAAGTGTGGGAGTACGTACACTGCGCGGCTGGCCTGAAGCGATTGGGCGTGCTGAAGCCGATGACGATCGCGCTGGGCGTGGCGGCGGGCCACGAACCGATCATCTACTGGCTGGCGAATCGCGTGGCGCGGGTGTACGCCACCGACCTCTACCGTGGTGTGTTCAGCCAGCAGGAGGCTGATCCCGCTGTGCTGCACGATCCCGACCGCTTCGCGCCCTACCCGTATCCTCGGGAGCGGGTGCACTTTTTTCCGATGGACGGCTGCAACTTCGCGCTGCACGACGAATCGGTCGATGTGATCTTCTCGCTCTGTTCGATCGAGCATTTCGGCAGCCGCGCCAATAGCCTGCAATCGCTGCGCGAGATGTACCGTGTGTTGCGGCCCGGCGGTGTCGCCGTGATCTCGACGGAGGTGCTGCTGAACGATACACCGCCCCAAGCCGAGATTTTCAGCCCGTGGGAGCTGTACGAGGAACTGATCGGGCCGAGCGGCCTGCTGATGATCGGCGATATCGCGCCCGCCAACCTAGCCCGCTACTACAACAAGCCTGTCGATATCACGAACCCAGCAATGCTCGCGGCGGCCCCCGAGATTTACGTGCTGAACCTGGATATCTGCCGCTTCACCTCGGTGATGTTCTTTTTGCAGAAGCCGTAGTGTTTTGAAGGCTTTTACGCTTTGTATGCAACAAAAACGCTGTCATCTCGAACGAGGTCGAAGCCCGGAGCGAAAGGGAAATACAATGCAAATCGTTGAGATTCCTCACGTCGCCTGTCGGCTCGTTACTCAGAAACTGGCCGTTGGACGAGACGTGTAAAACCAAACCCAAACGCTCAGGGTTGTTAAGACAGAGAGATTCTTCACTTCGTGCTGCGCACTTGTTCAGAATGACTCTTAGGAGTGCGGCTCGTTCCTCAGAACTTGGCTGTTGAACGAGTAGCGTAGGCCAGTTTCCGACCCTCTCCATATCGCCCCGCGATATCGACATCTCGGAATGACAATAGAGAGCAACGAACATCATTGTCATCTCGAACGAACGCGAGAGATCTCATCGCGAAAGGCAATGCAAATCGATGAGATTCCTCACGTCGCTTATCGGCTCGTTCGGAATGACTGCGAGAAACGAAGAAAACGTAAAAAAAGTGTATTTTGGAGGTGCTTATGATAAACGCTCAAGCATTGATTGACGAACGGAAGGATGTTCGCCATTTGGCAACACCCTTGGCATTTGTGGTGCTCGCGGTCGTGATTGTTTGGCTGGAATTGCGCTTCTGGCCCTTCTACATCGATGATAGCTACATCAGCCTGGTGTATGTCAAGAACTGGATCGCAGGCAACGGGCTGACCTTCAACGGCAAAGTAGTCGAGGGCTACTCCAACTTCCTGTGGGTGATCCTGCTGGGCATCATCGGGCGGACAGGTGTGGATTTGGTGTTGGCCTCGCGGCTACTGGGCATGCTGTGTAGCCTGCTGATTCTGCCCGTTTTGGCGGCGCTGGGGCGGCAACTGTGCAACAACGCCCTAGTGGGTTGGCTGGCTGGCCTGCTGCTGGCGGTTAGCGGGCCATTCCTGGCTTGGTCGGTCGGCGGCCTAGAGACGATGCTCTACGCGCTGTTATTGCTGCTGACGCTGCATCTCGTCTTGAAGGAACAAGCGGCACCAACCGCACCCTATTCGGCCATCTCGGCCATCCTGCTGGCGCTCACGCGGCCAGAGGGCGTCGGCTATGCGGTGGCGATCTGCGGCTACTTGGGCCTCATGGCGCTGCTCCGCCAAACAAGTTGGCGCTACGTTGTGCAGTGGGCGCTGGTCTTTGCGCTCGGCTTCGGCGCATTCCTCACCTGGCGCTACCTCTACTATCACGATTGGCTGCCCGCGCCCGTGCTGGCCAAACGCAGCACGCTCGAAGTACAACTCTCTGCTGCACGAACTCGCCTCACACCACTGCTCTCAGCTTGGTGGATGGTAGTGGTCGGCAGTTTGTTGGGCTTCCTGCTGCTGTTCGGGCTGAACACAAAGCGCCGCAGTGCGGTGCTCCTGCTGGCCCTGCTCGCCCTGGCCGATGCGGTGTTTATCGTTGTGGCTGGCGACGATTGGATGCCCATGTACCGCTTCGTGGCCCCGCTGCTGCCGATGCTGTTCTTGGCGCTGGCGGGCGGCGCTTTCGTGCTGGCCGAGCGCCTCGCAACGTGGGCGCGCATGCCCGTGCTGCGCTGGGTCGTGCTGCTGGTGCTGATCGCAGCGCCCGGCCTCCAAGTGGGGCTGTGGACCGAGCAGAACCGCGAGCAGGCCATCGCGAAAAGCATCGACACCAGTTTCTCGCTGGAACTCCTGGCCCCGCCGTTGATGGCCGAGGCCCCGCCGGGAGCCTCGTTGGCGCTGATCGACGCGGGCTACCTGCCCTACGCCACGGGCCTGCCATCGCTCGACCTAGTCGGCCTGAACGACCAGTACATCGCCCGCACCAGTCTCTTCGGTCGCCAGCTCGACATCGACTATGTGCTGGCCGCCAAGCCAACCTACGTGGTGCTGCACTATCTGCTTTCGGATACTGGCCAGCCGCTGTTCACCGACTTCCTACCATCGGTGCGGCTCTACTACCACCCCGAGTTCCAGCGCTGGTACGATGTGGCCGAACATCTGCCGATGCAGCCGTTTGTGCGTCGCAGCACGCCCCGCGAACAGACCATCATGGATAATTTTTGGCAGGCGGACGTGCAGTCGGTACAGGTTGAGGGTGCGGCGCTAGGCGAAAAGGCTCACATCGAGGTGACGCTGCAAAACAACGGCAGCGGCGTTTGGATCGGCACATCGCGGCTCACCTCTGGCGCGGTATTCGTAGCGTGTCGGCTGCGCGATGCAAGCGGCGAAATCGTGGGAGAGCAGTGGATCGCGCTCCAACACGATCTCGTCCCTGGCGAGCAGCGCACCCTCAACACCTCGCTGGGTATGCCCACCACCCCAGGCGACTATCAGTTGGAGATCGACCTGGTCTTGCAGGATGTCGCCTGGTTCTCCGAGCAGGGTAACCCCATTAAAAGACTACCGATCCAGTTATCCGAATAGAACTGACTGATCGCTTGGGTAAAGGATCGCGTTGCATCTGCAATGTAACATGCCAATAGGTCCAAAAACGATAATGTGGATGCCTGATTGTAACAGTGCATCCACATTTCATATTCTTTACTGTCACATGCCGACAGTGTTCAATCGGCGCTGCCCAACGCTATCAACTGCGATATAGTCATTTTTATTGACAGTAAATATTTTTTCTTAAACGTTACAGTACGCATATGATACACAGAGCTTTAAACTCAGATTTAACTATACTTTCACGATAATGTCAACAATCTGGTAATTTACCGATGGTATAATACGTAAGTAGCAAAAGTTCATAGATCTCCACCTCAGGCTCAGGGCTCCCATTCACCTAGGTATACCGTTATTGTTACATACCAACATCCAGAAAGGGGTCTATTCGTGTCTCATCGTCGTGTCGTTTTGCTTCTCACGTTGCTCGTCCTCGCAAGCCTCACCCCGTTAACCGCCAATGCCACCTACCGAGATACCTTCCCCATCCAGCCAGGCTTCAACCATCCGCCACTCGATTGGGATGACTCGGGTGCTGGCGTACAGTTATCCGGGCAAGTTGTTCGGCGCGGCTCCCCCACGATCGCCGAGATCGACGGTAACACAGTGAATGGAAAGGAGATCGCCATCGGTGGACGCGATGGTATGCTGTACGTGTATCGCTCCAATGGCACGCTACTCTGGAAGAAGAATGTATTGCCCGTCGCAAGCTGCACCTATCCGCCAGGCGATGGCGCTCTGCATAGCGCACCATCGGTCGGCCCGCTCTACGGCGATGGCGTGCAGTACGTGGTGGTAGCCTATGGTAGCATCCAAGGCCCTCGCAACGGCTCGAACTGCCCGGGTGGTGTGGTGGCCTTCGATGGCCGCAACGGCAACGAGCGCTGGCGCCATAAGCTCGAAAACGTCTACCGCAAAGAGGAACTGCATGGCACGCTCTCTACCCCGGCGCTCGCCGATGTCGATGGCGATGGTAAACTGGAAGTTGGCTTCGGCGACTTCGAGCGCAATATCAGCCTGCTGAACCACGACGGCACGCTGCGCTGGCTGTTCCACAACGCCGATACGGTCTGGTCCTCGCCCGCCTTCGCCGATGTCGACGGCGACGGCCTGCCCGATATGATCATCGGCTCGGATATCTCCGAGAACTTGAAGGTCAAACCGCCGATCTACGAGGGCGGCTATGTCACCGCCTTCAAGGGCACCGACTGCGGCTGGGACCCCATCAAGCAGACCTGTGTACCGATCTGGCGCAACCACTACGATCAGGTGATCTGGTCCTCACCCGCCATCGCCGATCTGGATGGCAATGGTGTGAAGGAAGTGATCATCGGCTCAGGCTGCTACGACCACTTCTCGCCACAGACACGCGGCCACTGGGTGAAGATCCTCGACATCCGCAACGGCAACGAGATCCGCACGCTCAAGGCGAAGGGCTGCGTCAGTTCATCACCCGCGATCGGCGATATCGATGGCGATGGCAAGCTCGAAATTGTTGCGAACGTGAATGGGAAGTTCAACGGTGGGCCTAGTGTGATTCAAGCGTGGGATTACGATAACCCCAATCACTTATGGGAGATCGACCCGCGCATCCCGAACGGCACCATCAACGATGTCGATCTGGATATCGCCTCGCCCGTGCTGGCCGACCTGGATGGCAACGGCTCGATCGAGGTGATCGTCTCGCACTTCGAGAGCGTAGCGGTGTTCCGTGGCGATAACGGCCAGCAGCTCACCTGCCGCAACTGTAGCAACAACACCCGCACGATGCACACCTTCTACACGCTGCAGAGCACGCCAGCCGTCGGCGATATCGATGGCGATGGCGACCTAGAGGTGGTGATCGGCGGCGGCAATCGCCACCACGAAGATCCGGTCAAGGGTTTTGGCTACCTGTATGTCTGGACGAACTTCGCGGGCCTGTTGGGCAGCCCGAGCGGCAATCAGCCGAAGTACAGCACGCCTTGGCCGATGTTCAAGAACGACCCGCGTCACTTGGGCGTCTATACCGCGCCAGCGTTGCAGGCCAACACCACACAGATCACAATGCTCACCGAGGCCGGTGGCCCCAGCCAGACGTTCCGCGTCGAGCTGAAAAATCTGGCTGATAGCGCGCTCGAATGGAAGGCGGAGAAGCGCCAATCGTGGGTGTCGCTCAATGCCACGAGCGGCAGGACGCCGCATACGCTGATTGTCACTGTCAACCCAGCGGGTTTGGCCAAGGGCACGCATACGGACACGATCGCCATCACATCAGCGTACGGTTCGCCGCGCATCACGGTGACGGTTCATGTGCTCGATAAGGTGCACAAGAATGCGCTGCCGATGACGCTGCGCTAGAGCATCGTTATACAACAGCTAGCAGCCGAGCGCTGAACATCGCATCGGATTTGGGCCATTTGGAGCAATCCAAGTGGCCCAAGTTTTTCTATTCCCTTTTTGCACGGAACTGCGATTGCATTTACGACATACCGTACAAAACTATTGATACGCCTCTCTCATCATCAAAATCACCATCAACACCTTCGTTTCCTCTTAAATTATTCGCTATCGAACAAAAAATCAACAATCGGCTTATAAACAACATATCTACAGCTCTACTGGTATAGGACTTGCCGCAAGCATTGTTGCTATCCATCATATTTTCATCTCGTAACGAACTACTATCGTTCTGAGTTGATGGAGAAAGGGAACAACCATGCTTGTTCGTCATATCCTACATCTTTGCTCATTGTTCATTCTACTGAGTTTATTCGCGTTACCCGCCAACGCAACCTATCGCGATACATTCCCCATCCAGTCGGGTTTCAACCATAGTCCCTCGTTAGGCTGGGACGATACCGGCGCTGGTAAACAGTTATTGGGACAAGTGGTACGGCGCGGCTCACCCACGATCGCTGAGATCGACGGCAATACGGGCAACGGCAAGGAGATCGTGATCGGCGGGCGCGACGGTAGGCTCTACGTGCATCGGGCGAACGGGAGCCTGCTCTGGTGGAAGATGGCGATGCCCGTCTCTTCCTGTACCTACCCCGCAGGCGATGGCGCACTGCACAGCGCACCCTCGGTTGGGGCGCTCTACGGCGATGGCGTGCCCTACGTGGTGGTGGCCTACGGCAGCATCCAAGGCCCAAGCAGCGGCTCGAACTGCCCTGGTGGCGTGGTGGCCTTCGATGGCCGCAACGGCAACGAGCGCTGGCGCTACGTCCTGAACACATCGGGCGAAGCGCTGCACGGCACGCTCTCCACACCCGGCCTCGCCGATGTCGATGGCGATGGTAAGCTGGAGGTCGGCTTCGGCGATTTCGAGCGCAACATCACCCTGCTGAACCACAACGGCTCGGTACGCTGGAAGTTTCACAACGCCGATACGGTGTGGTCCTCGCCCGCCTTCGCCGATGTCGATGGCGACGGCCTGCCCGATATGATCATCGGCTCGGATATCTCAGCGAACAACCGCATCAATCCACCCACTTCCGACGGCGGCTACATCACCGCATTCAAGGGTTCCACCTGCGGCAAAACAACGGCCCAAGGCGCTTGCCAGCCGATCTGGCGCAAGTTCTACAATCAGGTGATCTGGTCCTCGCCCGCCATCGCCGATCTGGATGGCAACGGCGTGAAAGAGGTGATCATCGGGTCGGGCTGCTACGACCACTTCTCGCCGCAGACTCGTGGACATTGGGTGAAGATCCTCGACATCCGCAACGGCAACGAGATCCGCACGCTGAACGCGCAGGGCTGCACAAGCGCCTCACCCGCGATCGGCGATATCGATAACGACGGCAAACTAGAGATCGTCACAACAGTGAATGGGCGATTCGTTGGCAAACCTGGCGTGGTGCAGGCGTGGGATTACGAGAACTCCACACCCAAGTGGACGATCGACCCGCGCATCGCCAACGGCATCATCAACGACCAAGATATTGACCTTGGCTCGCCCGTGCTGGCCGATCTGGACGGCAATGGCTCGATCGAGGTGATCGTCTCACACTTCTCGGATGTGGCGGTGTTCCGTGGCGATAACGGCGCGCAACTCACCTGCCGCAACTGTAGCAACGGCACCCGTGCGATGTTCACGTTCTACACCCTACAGAGCACGCCAGCCGTCGGCGATATCGATGGCGATGGCGATTTGGAGGTGGTGATCGGTGGGGGCAACCGCAACACCGAGAGCGGCCCAGGCTACCTGTACGTCTGGACGAACTTCGCGGGCTTGTTGGGCAGCCCAAGCGGCACACAACCGAAGTACGCCATGCCCTGGCCAATGTTCAAGAACGATCCGCGCCACGTGAGCGTGTTCGCAGCATCGGCGCTCCGCGCCAACACCAACAGCATCTCGCTGCTGACCAAACGAGGTGGCCCAGCGCGCACCTTCCAGATCAATCTGAACGATCAGGCGGCTGGCGCACTGAGTTGGACCGCGAGCAAGAATCAATCGTGGATCACGCTGAACCGTACTAGTGGCTCCACACCGACCAGCGTGATCGTCACCGTGAACCCGTCTGGGCTCAGCAACGGCACGCATACGGGCGTCATCGACTTCAAGTCGTCGTTCGGGCAACCCCGTGTGACGGTCACGGTTCAGGTGATGGACCAAGTGCGCAGTATCTACGGCCCGGTGATTATGCGTTAAACCACAACAAGCGTGCAGAACCACGAATTCGTAGTTCTGCACGCTCATTTTGTGCCCATTTTTGGTGTGTTCCTGTGGTATACTAGTTTCAATGGACGCTATCCATTCATATAGGAGTTCTTTACCGCTTTTTAATCAAGTTTTTAACCACATCACACTTCGATTATCGACAATTCACCATCGCTTATAATTATCAATCACTTTAAGACATATATTTCTTGACACACTATTTTTACCACGACAATCATACGAATATGTCAAAAAACAATGAATCAACACCTTGTTTGTATGCCACACCGTTAGGCTGTTTCTACACCAATTCGCGTATATCACTTCGGTTCGAGCCGTATCAACATTGTTTCTGTCAAAAGTGGGAAGGTAATGCTTCAGCCCAACACCCTACTTCAGCAACGCTACCAGATCATTGAGCAGATTGGGCGCGGTGGTATGGGCGCCGTCTACAAAGCCACCGATACCCGGCTCCGCTCGATCGTTGCGCTCAAACAGACTCTGGTGGAAGGCGAACCCGCGCGGCGCGCCTTTGAGCGTGAGGCTCAACTTCTGGCGAGTTTACGCCACCCAAACCTGCCCCGGGTGAGCGACCATTTTTTGGAGGGTGACGGCCAGTTCCTGGTGATGGAGTTCATCCCAGGAGATGATCTCGCGACGCTGCTCTCCAAGCGCGGCACACCGTTCTCTACCGCCGAGGTGCTGCGCTGGACGAACCAGTTGCTCGATGCGTTGGAGTACCTACACAGCCAGCAGCCGCCGATCATTCACCGCGACATCAAGCCGCAGAATATCAAGCTCACCGATCGTGGCGAGATAATTCTGCTCGACTTTGGGCTTGCCAAAGGCTCGAACGTGCAGGTCACACGTGTATCGACCACTGGCAGTATTTTTGGCTATACACCGCACTACGCGCCGCTTGAACAGATCCAAGGCTCCGGCACCAGCGAACGCAGCGATCTCTACTCGGTGGCGGCGACGATGCACCACTTGCTCAGTGGCAGCCCGCCGCCCGATGCGCTGACCCGCGCCGCCGCCAAGATCAACGAGGAGCCCGACCCGCTGTTGCCGATCAATCAGATCAACCCCAGCGTCCCAGCAGCGGTGGCCGTCGTCTTCAACAGCGCGCTGTCGCAGCGGCCCGATCAGCGGCCCGCAAGCGCGGCGGCCATGCGCGCAGCCCTTCAGAACGCCAGCATAGCCACGGGTCGCCTCGCCGAGCCGAACAATAGCGCGGGCTTGGCGACGATTGTGGAGGGCGTGACCATCCCACCGCAGAATATGGTGATTGTGGCAGGCAGCCAACAGCAGGCGTACAGTCAGTCGGCCTCCGCAAGCCAGCCGATACACCCTGCATCTGTGGCAGATCACACAACCATCCTCCATAACCAAGCGGCTGCCGCTCAGCCACGCGATAACAGGCGCTGGCTATGGCTGGGCCTACTGATTGTGGTATTGCTCATCGGAGCCATCGGGACGGTGGTCGCACTCAGCACAAAATCTCAAATCGCCGACAAACCTGATCCTAACTCCATAGCGATGATTATCGATGCCTCGCCTGCGCCGACGAACACGCCTGAGCCCACCATCGATATCTTGGTGGCCGCAGCAGGCACGCAGACAGCCATAGCCGAAACGCAGGAGGCGCTCCTGGCCACTGCTCGTGTGGTGCTCAACGCCACCGACTTCGCGGCGACCGAGACAGCCATCGCGCTGACGCCAACAATGACGCCGCCATCGACCGCAGAGCCAACCGCCGAGCCGACCGACGAGCCTCCGCCGAGCAATGCGCCTGCCGCGGTTGGTTCGCCGAAGCCCACGCCTTCCCCACGGCCCACCGCGCCACCCACCAATACGCCAGCGGCCCCCAACACACCGACGCCCACCAGCGGCCCAAGCGGCAGCGTGGTCTCGACCGGCGGCGGCAGCATGTTCCGAGGCACCGCCAACTTGGGTGAGATACCGCCGGAGGCCGGGGCGGGTGGCACTTGCATCGAGGGCAAAGTCACCATGATGGACGGCGGGCTGTTCAACAGCTTCGGCGTGCAGATCGACCTGCGGGGCAATACGCGCCAAGCCACCGCGAACTTCAACACGGGCACCTACCGCGCCTGCGGCCTGAGCGCGGGAGAATGGGGTATCTCGATCTTTATGGCTGGTGGTGTCAACATCCCTGGCCCCGAGCAAGCCGCCCACCAAGTTCGCGTGCTGGCGACGGGCACGCCCGGCGAGATCTTCTACGTGAACTTCAGCGCGTTGCCGGGCTTGGTAGTGCCAACTCCCACACCGGAGCCACTGATCAGCCCGTATGATGGCATCTGGCGCGGCAGCAACATGGGCACCACGACGACCGGCGAGTACCCGGCCGGACGCTTCGAGATCGAGGTGCGCAATGGCTTGATCTACCGCATCTCGGTTGATGGCCCGTCGTGTCCGTTCGAGACGTATCCGAACGGCGCGAGGGGTGCACCGATCAACGGTAACTCGTTTGCCATTGCAGGCTCGGTCTTCCATCCAATCACCGGGGAAAACAGCAGCATCCAAGTGCAGATCCAAGGCACCTTTTCCTCGACGACAAGCGCAAGCGGCTCGCTCAACGCCCAGCAGAACGGCGTGTCCTGCGCCGTTGCCCATTGGAACGCTAGTCGCTAACCTCACAGCGTGGGTGGCCGAGAGCATCGGCCACCCAACCTCCCAGCAATGCTATAATCGAGCAATGCGAATCCTGTATCTCGACCCGTTTCACGGCGGCTCGCACGCTGCGGTCGCCAATGGCTACGCACAGCATAGCCGTCATCAGATCGATCTGCTGACGCTGCCGATCGCGGGCGGCTGGCGTTGGCGCATGCGCGGGGCTGCGGTCACCTTCGCGCGTATGCTGCGCGAGCGGGCCACCACGCCCTATGATCTGATCATCACCACCGATATGCTGGATCTGGCCACCTTCCTGGGGCTGAGCCGCGACATCACGGCCAATACGCCCACGGTGGTCTATTTTCACGAGAACCAACTGACGTATCCCTTGCCCGCCGGGCGCACCCGCGATCTGGCGTTCCCTTGGATCAATTACACGAGCGCGTTGGCCGCCACCGCCGTCTGCTTCAACTCCGATTTTCACCGCCGCGTGTTTCTCGATGCGCTGCCAGGGCTGATCGGGCGCTACCACGATTATCAGGAGTTGGCGATGATCGATGCGATCGCGGCGAAATCGCACGTGCTGCCGCCCGGTGTCGATTTGAGCGGCTTGACGCCCAGCGATCCGCCGAGCGAGCCGGATGGCCCGCCGATCCTGTTGTGGAACAGCCGCTGGGAGTACGACAAGAATCCGACGGCCTTCTTCGCCGCGTTGGAGGAGCTCGAAGCGCGCGGGGTAGACTTCCGGTTGATTGTGCTGGGTGAGCACGTCGATCCGAAGGAGGCGTCGTTTGCGGCGGCTCGCGAACGCTTCGGGGGGCGCGCACTGGCGTGGGGCTACGCACCCGATGTGGCGAGCTATCGCGCGCGGCTGCGTCAGGCCGACATCGTGGTGAGCACTGCGATCCAGGAGTTCTTTGGCATCAGCGTGATCGAGGCGATCGCCTGCGGGTGCGTGCCGATCCTGCCGCGCCGTTTGAGTTACCCCGAGATTATACCACCCGCCTTCCACGCCGATTGCCTCTACGAGCACGATGGCGCGCTGGCCGACAAGCTGCAGGAGGCGATCGGCAACTTGCCCGCGCTCAAGCGGCGTGGCCTGCACACGCTGGCGAGCCGCTACGATTGGCGGCAGTTGGCGGCCACCTACGACGCGATGTTCGAGACGGTGATTGCTACGGCTAATACCAAATCCAAATGATTACTTACACAAACGGTATGTGAATGTGATGGCGTGATGCAGGTTTTCAACTGATACCCACATTTCCCGAAACAGGTGGTGTCGAGGCGCTGCGCGTAGCAGCGCCTCGACACCACAAAAAACGTCAAATACCTTGCTGCCGCAGGCTAAAACGGGTTTGTTACTGATACTGTCCAACTGGGTTCGGTATAAGCCCGCATCCCGCACTGAGGCTGGCACTTCAAAGCCCGAAGCATAACAACGGGCGGAACCGCACAAGGTTGGTCGCTTCAACAAAAACAGCGGGATGTGAGGCCTGGAGCTAGGCTTCGGAGGATTGCATGCGGGCGCGCACCTGCGCCAGCACATTAGCGTGGTGTTGGGCATTGATGTGGCTACTCGTCTGCTCTAGCTCGACGAGGAGCTGCATCAGTTCGGCAGCGCGGGCGTACTCGCGTTGCCCGGCCAGCATCTCGCCCATACTCCAGCAGACGTTCGCTTCGGCGTAGAGGTCGCCGAGGGAGCGAAACAGTTCGCGGCTTTGGGTGTAGCATTCCCAGGCGCGGTGCGTATCGGCCAGCGCCACGTAGACATCGCCCAACGAGGTGAGCACATAGGCTTCGCCGCGTTGGTGGCTGCTCTCGCGGAGGATGGCGAGGCTTTGGGCGTAGCATTGCAGTGCGCCACGGGCATCGCCGAGTTGGTTGTGTGCCCTGCCGAGGCTGTAGAGCGCGTAGCACTCGCCTTGACGATCGTTTGTCTCGCGCATCAGGAGCAGCGCCCGCTCCAGCAACGTGATCGCACGCCGCCCATCGCCGAGCTGGTTGTGGATGGTGCCGAGGTGCAGCAGCAATTCACGCTCGGTTGCAGAATCGCCATAGGCGCGCGCATCCTGAAGCTGCTGCTCGATCCGCGCTAGGGTAGCACGCAACTGAGCCGACCGCTCAAAACCCTCCGCATGGGAATGGTTATCGGGCTGGGCAAAATAGGTTTGAAAGAAATCAGCCAGAGCGGCGCGGTCAGACATTGGATTCCTCATGTGGGCTTGTTATTAGTGTTGAGTATAGCAAAGCGCCTATTGGCAGAAGTTAGCAAAACGGGATACATTTCAGTACAAATTAGTTCAGCTTCCAAACAAGGTGTACTCGCATGCTCTCCAGCGCATCAGGATGCGGAAACCGCACAAGCGTTCGTGCCTGGGAATGCCAGTGATTGCCCCCGCTTTGCTCCCCAAATTGCTCCTTGCGAGGTGCTGCTATGACACAGCACTTCGACTTCGCAAATCTCTCATCATATGATCGAGCTATCCGGCTTGCAGAACTCGGTTATTACGTAGTTCCGCTATGCTGGCCGAACGCTGATGGCGGATGTGGCTGTGGCCGCGGGCACATCGATAACGCCGTCGGTAAAGCGCCTTTAACGCCGCATGGCGCGAACGATGCTACGCGAGATCGAGACGAGATCCGCCGCTGGTTTCTGAACGATTTTCCGAGTGCAAACATCGGCGTGAATGCCGCAAAATCTGGCATTATCGATATTGCGCCTGATTGCGACGAGTACAAGCGCACATTTCGCGAGTTTGGCATGCCAACGACAACGCTGTACCGCTCGTCAGCTGGCTGGCACACTTGGTATCGCCGCCCAGCAGGATGTCCAGCGATTCGCGTTTGCAAGCCAGCACAGTACGACATCATCGCTGACGGTAATATTGCCGCGCCGGAGAACGCACACCCAAGCGGGAAGCGATACGCGCTTGTGAATCGGCTGTTGGCTGTCTCTGAGCTGCCAGAAGCGCCTAGCTGGGCAGTGGAGATCCTGCGAGTGAATCAAGAAAAGCTCGAAGCGAATGTGATTAACATCTCTGCCGCCGAGCGCGCTGCGGGTAATATTCAGTCAGTTCTCGATCGCATCGAGAAGTCGTTGCCAGCGCGGGCACGTCTCGCGTTGGCTGAACCGCTTCGCTTCGGCTCATATAGCGAAGCGCGCTACAACTTCATCGGCGGGCTGGTTCGTATCGGCCTGACAGATGACGAAATAGCGGCAGCAGTGTTTCACTTTGCCGATAACGGCCCGCTCGGCTGGGGACACCTAGAGAAGAAGGCGGTTCAGACGAAACTCGCTGACATCAGTCGTGTGATCAGCAAACATGAGATGCAGATGATGCGCAAGAATGCGCCACGGCGGATCGTACCAACACGCGGTGCGTACAGACAACCAGCCGCGCGATTAAGCGGCACCACCGGGCGGAAAGCTGGTCTAACAGCCGATCAATTGCTTGAGTTCTATCAGCAGCAAGCCGTTGGCGGCGTGGTGATGATCAGCCAGTCGGAAGTAGCTAAACACTTCGACGTGAGTCAATCGACTATATCTCGCATCGAAAAACAACTGCATATTGAACGTTCATCCAGGCGTCACATTAGCTATGCAAAATTAGCGGCACCCGATTTTAGCTATGCAAAATTAGCGGCACCCGAAGCTCCAAAAAACGAAGGTTTAGAGCTTCCTGATGCTGAGGATTCAATTATGACAAAAGAAGATTTTAGCTATGCAAAATTAGCGGCACCTGGAGCTATTATGCATAGCTTAAAAACATCACGTTTACCGCGTCCTGATACGGAAGCGCAAAACGAAAACCAAATATTACAGCATGTACATGCACACCCCCCACACGCACGCATACACACACACGATGTCGAGCTTGCTGATGAAATGAGCTTTGCAGAGAGTGAAGCCGAAATCGAGCAACTGGCCCCCAGCGGGCAGCGCTCAGGGGGTGTGCATGTACACACACTTGAAACTGGTACTGCTTACTTGAAATGCTTCTCTGTCGCAGAGCTAGAACGTGCTCTCGATTACGAGCTGAGCCAACCGGCTTTCGCCTTTGTGGGCGCGTTGCTGACTGGCGTAGATCGAAGAGATATAATGCTCGAAATGCTAGCAAATTACGGGATTTGCGATCTCAGTATAGTAATACACGAGATCGCGATGGTGCTAGCAAACTTTGAGAATGATCCTGATGCGAATCAAAAGGAAAGAAACATAGGAGCGTTTGGCGCAACAGAACAAGCCGAAGGCAAGCGATCGAGCGAAGCGAGTGCAGGTGCAAGCTACGACCCGGAGGCCGATTGGACGAACAGCACAACGACGACGCAAGAGCCAATCCGAGCCTGGATACACTCGCTGAAACCAAGCGCATACTATACGCTTCGCTTCGGGCAGCAACATGCGCTAGCGTTCGCACTCGATCCGTCCTACGTCCCCGACGCGGCTGATGCCTATGAGACAGAGACGAAGCTGATTGCTCCGGATGATCCTGCATTGGCTATCAAATTCTATAAATTGCAGGGCAAGATGCGAAAATTTGGGGGGGGTGCGCAGCGCTTCAAGCTGCAAATTGAATTGGAGAAACTAGGACGGCGGGTATCGCTTGCAGAGGCCGAACAGATCCGGCTCATGCGCGCAGCCGCCAAGCAAAGGGCTGTAGCCCCCATGTTCGTCGAACTGGAGGCCGAACCGTGATTGAAAATCTCGATCCAAACGCAGAGTTGTATCTTCGAGCGCGGGAATCGTGTGGGCGCTGGCTGGCGGAGTATGTGCTAGACGACTTCGAGATCGTCTACGCCGCGTGGGGTTCCTCAAGAGAACAGGCGATTAAAAACGTGAATGCCTTGCGGTTTGGTAGAAGCTTGCGTTTGTCGGCGCGAGATGTGGTACGCACACCTCGTTTCGATTTCGAGGAAACGCTTGCAGGCCTACACGAGCGCGATGTTTGTGAAACGATCGAACGCTTGCGCTTCTATACTGCTAAAACTTCTGCAATGCTGTCTGAGGAGCATATGTATTTGCTGTTCTGGCTGTTGTCGGACAACGACGAGAAAACCACCCGAAGCGCGTGAGGCGATGTGCACATAGGCCTGTAAGCCCGTGTGCTTGGCCAAGAGCGACGAAAAGTTGTTTTTGGTATCTCTGTACGGTTACATTTTTTGAGAAAACATGTTTTCGCGATTAGGATGCTATAAAACGTTTCTGATAGGAAATATTTCGATTTCGGCAGAATGGCTCCTACGAAGTCGGGTACCCTCTAGCCGAACTACAAGCCTTGCAAAAAGCGTATGCGCATAATCGCCGCCATCCTAGAAGCGAATGGCGTCGCTATCAGGATTAAACCCTATTGGATTAAGAAAAAAAAGGGGGGGCGTTCGTGCGAGCGTAGCGAAGCACGAACAGAGCCGAAGGCGATATGCAGGCAAGTTGGTTCTTAAAAAGGTTCGCACTATTTGCAGGGGCTGAGCGCTTTTAGCGCGAAGCGACATCCCCTAACTAACAAACATACATACATAACATACATGTGCCGTTTTTTAAGCGTATAGTTTAAAGTACTATTAGGGCTGTTTTAGCTCATTGTGACGGCTCAAACAAAACTATTTACAGTGAAAACAAGACATGCTATTTCTGAATGAGGACATGCTATTTCTGAATGAGATGCATGCTATTTCTGAATGAGGCACTCTTATCTTACAGGCTACTAGTACTATATCGACCTATTCAGGCGTATTGATTTACAGGCATGACATGCTATTTCTGAATGAGAACATGCTATTTCTGAATGAGAACATGCTATTTCTGAATGAACTTGCCGAATGAGGACATGCTATTTCTGAATGAGAACATGCTATTTCTGAATGAACTTGCCGAATGAGGACATGCTATTTCTGAATGAGGACATGCTATTTCTGAATGAGGACATGCTATTTCTGAATGAACTTGCCGACATTATTTCGGCATGGTATGTTTCAAGAGAGCGCAATTCCGCGCAACAAAAAAAGCGGCCCACACTCTTGTTTTGCCGACACAAGTGTGAACCGCTAGGAGAAAAATCTATGAGCAGTCTACCCCACGCAACCTCGGTTGTCAAGCTTCCGCTTTCCGTTCTAGAACAATGCCACAAGCCGCAGGAAATCGCGGTTTGGCTGGCCGTTTCTGCCTTGATTCAACACCCCTCTTCATACGAAACGCTTGCAAAATTAGCCCACGTTAAACCGCCCGAAATCGGCCGCCGCCTCGCCGCGCTGGAAGCGCGGGGCTTTCTTCAGCGAGAAAAACAGGCCAACCGCATCGTCTACACCCTACCTTCGTTTCATGATAGCAAGACAATTCCTGTTCCAATCAGCGTACTAGAACGATGCCAGCGAGCTGGGCACATTTCGGTTTGGATCGCATGCTGCCTTTTGAGTGCAGAAACGTCGGCCAACCAATTAAGCGCAATCGGGCGGCTCGCCAAAGTCTACAAACTCGACGTAGTGCGCAAGTACATTGCGGCGCTTCAGGACGCTGGTCTGCTTGAACCGAACTCGCATCGCCCGATCACGCCGTCGGTGCCAGTAGTCATGCAACTCTCTATCCAGGAACAAATCGAGCAAGTAATAGTCCGCCCGGCTGATCACATTCGTTGGCCCACGCTGCCCATGGACGCGACTGGATTGAAGCTCTGGGAGATAATCGCCAAGCGGCTTTCAGATCGAAACATCAATCACGCAAAAGCGCATGGCGTGTTAGCGCAAATGGCAGCAGACTACAATCCGAACGGGTACGGTTGGTTTTATGTGGCGCAAGCGCTACGTGCCGCGGAAGTGTGGCTAGATCAAGAAAAGACACCAGCGACGTTTGAGCGGTTGAATACCTACCTGAAAGGCGTGCTCGAAAACATCGCAGAGCGCGGCTACTTGCCGCCAGAGACACCAGAAGCGAAGACGAGAACTCGCACGGTGAAGGCTGTACCAGTTGTGGCAGTAGCACCCGAAGCCGAAGCCGCTCGACAGCCAGTGCGAACAGCAGCACCAGTCGAGCCGGAACCTGCGCAACCAATCGTGGCAAGCGAGCAGGAACGCTACGACGCGATCCGAGAGGCATTGGCCGAAGTCTGTGGTGTAGACCTGGACGTTGGTTCGAAAGAGGCGATTATCAACGTCAACCGAACAGCCAAGCGCTTGCACGAAGCGGCGTGTAAGCGCAATGGAACTCCCGAGGAAACTGTAGAAGCTATTCGTTATGTCGCGAAGTGGTTCGCGAAAAACGACTGGCGAGGAAAGAGAGGCGAGCGCCCCACGCCGAAAAACCTGACGGACGTATGGGGGGCCGCAATGGCAGAACGTCCAACTCAAAAAGCGCCGACTGCGCCTCAAGTCGATCGAGAGAATATCGTTCCGCCGTTGGAATTAGCGAAGTTACTTCTGGCGAATAATCGAAAAGGCAGACAGGGCGAAAGCAGACAGGGCGAAAATTGACACTCCACGGCGTGGAATGCTCGCGTAAGGTTGCTATGATTAGCACAACAGAGCAATTTCCTCTTCCTCGAAAGGAGCACGCCATGACTCGTTTTTCCCCTGCTGAGTGCGGTTTAACCGATATCTCATGTCATGCGCACGCAGCCTCGTATCCTCTCTGGGAAGCGTTGGGCAAGGCCGCTTGGCAACTCAATCGATCGCTGCTTAATCTTGCGCGCTGGCTTGAGGGCCTGGTGAGCTACCTTGTAACCGGCGATGAAAGCCTGCTCGGCTCGGGCTTCGCCATTCTGGGCGAACGTCTCATGCCAATACTCTATGCAGTAGCTGGGCTAGCAGTAGTTATCTTCCTGATTGGCTACGTCTTATCCCCCGCGCTTGAAACTAATTGGGTGCGCCCTAAAAAGGCGATACTGCACGGTTTCATGGCGGTCGTGCTCTTCTCAGCCGGCAGCAATGCTTTAAGCGGACTAGAAGCCTTTCGTATGAGCCTGTCAGGATTGATGAGCGGAATAGCGCAGGACGTATTTGGGTATTCCGCTCCTGCAAATTTTTACGCATCGGCTGACACTACGCTGATGAAAATCGCACCGATCTACGCGCCTGGCTCGCCGGATTGTCGTGGCCGAACGGTGCTACGCGTAACCCCTGAGATGCACCTGAACGATATTGCAGCCCGTTTTCTGCTGGCGGATGCGGTGGATATTCATTGTGGAGCTACCGCAATCGGCCTCCCTGTCGCCTGGAAAGAGGCTTTCTTGAGTAGGACGGACACCTTTTCAAGCTCCAACGAATCGGATCGCCACGAGGCGATCAATCTGGCGGTTGAGGGAATCTGGCGCATGATGCTAGGCTTGTTCATCGGTGTTGCAGCAGTGGTAGAAGCGGCTATGAACCTCCTGTTCGGCCTGGCATTGATGCTTTGCTTCTTCAGCCTTGCGATCGGGCTTATTTTCGGCTTGTTCGCCCCCATGGAGACTATGGTCACAGGCCCGATTAAGACGATGTTCAATATTATCAAGACATCAATGATGACATCATTCGGGTTTGGGTTGTTGATCGCACTCTGTCAGCAGGCGATGGCTACGCAATCTAGCACCGCAGTGCTCGCAGCCAGTTCAGTAGCACTCATCGCGGGCCTGGTATCGATCAAAACTGCCTTTGGTACGCTCACGGCGGCTGCCAGTACCGCCAGCGCTGTCGCTGGTGGGCTACCAATGGCTGTAGCTGGAGCAACGGCGGGCCTCGTTCGCGGGGCCGTCTCGCTCGGAACGATCGCGGCTACAGGCGGCGGCTCGCTTGCTTTGAGTGGTCTCAAGCCAGCGGGGGCAGAGGCAGGGGCGGGGGGCACCCAAGCAACTGCACGACGGCGCATGCAAACGAATCGGACGATCAGCCAACTGGTAGGCCGAAGCCAACCAACATACGCGCCAATCGCCTCAACGCGGCCTGAAAGCAAGTGGTATGACGAGGCTTTTACTGGGCCGACCATCAAGCTGCAACCGCCAGTACAGACGGCTCCCAACGCCACAGAAAAGGATGCCAAGCCTACCCAACCTATGGCAGTACAACGGGCTAAAACGCAGGAACTTGAAAATACGGCTCCCAACACTCAGCAGGCTCGCTCGCCAATCGAGCAGGCTGCTGTTACTGTAGGCGTCCAGCAAGAGCGGAGGACTACGACTTTAGCCGAATTGCAGACAGCGCAATCCAACGCGAATCGCGCACAGAGTGTACCGACGGTTAAGCTGGTTCGGGAGCGCGCCGAACAGCCTAGCGAGCAGCCTCAACCGAAACCGACGCAAGAGCCAATCAACGCTGCCAAGCGTGTGCCGACGATCGAGCCTGTCCAACTTGAACAGCCTAGTGAGCAGCCTCAACTGACGCAACCGACAGTCGCTGCCCGTGTCTCGCAGCAAAGGGCGGACACGCCGCGTATCGTGCGCCGTGCTGAGCACACCGGTATGAGTATCATTGAGCGACGACGTGAGCGCGTGGTAACCCAGCACACTGGTCAACCTACTGCGCAAGCTCCAGCGGCCACGCACACAACACCAGCAGCGCAGTCGAGCGCACCGGCGGCCCAGCGCACTGGTCAACCTACTGCGCAAGCGACTCAACCAGCAGCGCAGCCCACTACAACACCAGC
>ERZ777003.871-NODE-871-length-53045-cov-15.624325_pt1 | contig 53045 bp, 40 predicted proteins | sample MGYA00374956_ERZ777003 | MGnify/ENA primary metagenome ERZ777003 (study PRJEB29302, sample SAMN06268252) | bioreactor metagenome | isolation source: Joint BioEnergy Institute, California, USA | place: USA:Joint BioEnergy Institute, California, USA | collected...
CCCTCCTGCACCACCCGCGCCAGGGCCTGCGGCCCTGGACCCGCAAGGGAACGAGGAGTGTGCCAGTCTGCCCGTTGTCATGCCCATGCACACCGATGCCTGTGCCCCAGGCAAACGCTGATGCGCTGCAATACGCAGTGTGCTTGTGATGAGCGGCTGGTGTGCCCGCCAGTTCCTGAGTCGTGTTAAGCCCGCTCTCACCCTTTCTAAACAAGTTCTAAACACTGCTGTCCTATAGTCGATAGCGGCAGACGCCTCCGCAGCGAAGCGCGCCGGGCTGACGCTCGTCGCTGCGCCGGCGTCACAACGATGCTCATGAGGAGTAACGATGACTCTACCAACCACGAGGCGGGCGCAGGCAGGGGCGCCCCGCCGAGGCCCACGCTGGCTCGTCCGCGCCGGCAGCCTGCTGGCCATCGCCGCGACGCTGGCTGCATGCGGGGGCGCTCGCTCGACGAGCAGCCAGACTGTCACCCTGCCGGTGCGCGTCGGCGACCTGATGCAGACAGTCAGCAGCAGCGGCCAGCTCCAGGCGCTGCGCGAGAGCTACCTGAACTTCGCGACCGGCGGCACGATCGCCGAGGTGCGGGTGACCGAGGGCCAGAAGGTGCGCGCCGGCGAGGTCCTGGCGTCGCTCGACACCAGCGACCTCCACCAGCAGGTCGTGCAGGCCGAGGCGAACCTGAAGAGCGCGCAGGCCAACCTGGCCGACCTGCTGGACGGCCCCGATCCGGAAGAGGTGCGGCTGGCCGAGTCGCAGCTTGAGGTGGCCAAGCTCCAGCTCGAGCAGACCAAGCGCGGCACCGCGACCGCCGCCCAGATCGCCAGCGCGCGCGCGAGCCTCCGCAGCGCGCAGGCCAACCTGGAGATGCTGAAGAACCCGACGGCGGCTGACCGCGAGGCGGCCGAGCAGGCGGTCCGCGAGGCCGAGATCGCGCTGCAGTCCACCCGCAACTCCGCTTCGGCGAACAAGACCAACGCCGAGCTGGCGCTCCAGAAGGCGGTCGACGCGCTCACACAGGCGCAGGTGCGCTACGCCACGGCGAAGAGCGACTGGGACTTCGTGCAGGAGACGGGGCAGAACCCGGCGAACCCGGAGACGACCACCGCCCAGGGCGAGAAGATCAAGAACAAGGTGAGCGACACCCAGCGCCAGCAGTACTACGACGCGTTCGTCCAGGCTGAGGCGGCGCTGCGGACCGCCGAGGCCAACGTGACCCAGGCGCAGGTGGCGTATGACAACGCCCGCGAGCAGGAGATCGCCGATGTGCAGCGGGCCGAGGCGCAGCTGGCATCCGCCCAGCGGCAGCTGGAGGCGCTGCTGAACCCGACCGCCGCCCAGATCGCGCAGGCCGAGGCGCAGGTGGCCCAGGCCGAGGCGCAGCTCAACGCCCTGACGAGCGGCGGCACGCAGACGGATGTGGCGATCGCCGAGCAGACCGTGCTCCAGCGGCAGGTGGCGCTCGAAGAGCTGCTCGCGCCGCCGTCCGAGGCCGAGATTGCGCAGGCTGAGGCGCAGGTGGCCCAGGCCGAGGCCGCCCTGGCGGCTGCGAAGCGCGAGCTCGCCGCCGCCCAGCTCGTCGCGCCGTTCGACGGCACGGTGGCGGCCGTCAACATCACGATCGGCGACAGCGCGTCCGCGTCGAGCGGCTCGGCCGCGAGCGCCGACACCGCCGCCATCTACCTGATCGACGACTCCTCCTACTACGTGGACGTCTACTTCAGCGAGGTCGATCTGGCGAAGCTCGCGCTCGACCAGCGGGCGCTGGTCACGATCGACGCGCTGCCCGGCACGGTCCTGGAGGGCAAGCTGACCTATATCGCCTCGATCCCCACCGTGAGCCAGAACGTCACGACCTACAACGCGCGGATCGACCTCGAGCCAACCGATGCGCCGCTGCGGGTCGGCCTGAGCGCCGCGGTGACGATCGTCGTCGCGGAGGCCAACGGCGTGCTGACGGTGCCGAACATCGCGATCCAGCAGACGCCGGACGGGGCGCAGGTGCTCGTGCAGCGCGGCGGCGAGGTGGTGCCGGTCACGATCGAGACCGGGCTCGTCGGCGAGTCGCAGACGGAGGTGCGGTCGGGCCTCAGCGAGGGCGACATCGTCGTCGTCACGGTCTCGCAGGGCGGCCAGAGCCAGATGCGCGGCCCCGTGTTCTTCGGCGGGCCAGGCGGCGGCCCGCCCGCAGGTGGCGGACCAGGCGGCGGGCAGCGACCCGGCGGCGGCGGACCCGGCGGCGGACAGCGACCCGGCGGCGGCGGACCCGGCGGCGGCGGGCAGCGGCCCGGCGGCGGCGGATAGCAGCCAGAGGGCGGGCAGCGACCTGACAGCTCGCCGAGCGACCTGAGACTCAGGCTGCGTCTGGCCGTCCGGCTGCGCCGGGAACCGCGCCGGTCACTTCCGGCAGCGCACGCCCGGCGGGCTCTCGGGACTATTGGATTCTGGCACAGAGAAACACGAGCCATGCAACAAACCAGGCGAGATATCTTCGCACCGCCGCGCCGCCGTCTCTCACTCGGCCGCGGGCTCGGCGAGAGCGTGCGGATCGCCATCAGCAGCCTGCGCGCGAACAAGCTGCGCACCCTGCTGACCATGCTCGGCATCATCATCGGCGTGGCCTCGGTGGTGGCGCTGCTGGCGATCGGCAACGGCGCCACCGCATCTGTGACCGAGCGCATCACCAGCATCGGCAGCAACCTGCTCACGATCTCGCCGGGGCAGGGCGGATTCGGCAACCAGCCGCGCACCCAGGTGCAGAACCTGACGATGGCGGACGCCGCGGCGCTGACCGATCTGCCCGGCGTGATGGCCGTCGCGCCGGTGTTCCAGGGGAACGCCCAGCTCGTCGCCGGCGCGAACAACCGCTCGGCGACCGTCCTGGGGGTGACGCCGGAGTACTTCAGCGTGCGCAACCTGGATCTGGCGCAGGGCGTGGCGCTGAACGAGCGGCAGGTCGAGGGGATGGAGTCGGTCGCCGTGCTGGGCAGCGTGGTCGCCGAGGATCTCTTCGGGAGGGCCAGCCCGGTCGGGAGCAGCGTGCGCATCAACGGCAGCGTCTTCCAGGTGATCGGGGTGCTGGAGGAGAGCGGCGGCGGCGTCCCCGGCGGCTCGGTGGACGAGCAGGTGCTGGTGCCGATCGGCGTGGCGCAGCTCAAGCTCTTCGGCGCCCGCACCCCCGCGAGCGCGAGCCTGCGCGTCTCTAGCATCAACGTCCAGGTCGCCGAGGCCGACCTGATCGACGGCGTCTCGGCGCTGATCTCGGCCACGCTGCGCAGCCGCCACAACCTCCCGGCCGACGGCAGCGCCGACGACTTCAACATCTTCAACCAGGCCCAGCTGCTCGAGTCGCTCAACGAGATCACCGGCATCCTGACCACCTTCCTGGGGGCGATCGCCGGGATCTCGCTGGTGGTGGGCGGCATCGGGGTGATGAACATCATGCTGGTGAGCGTCACCGAGCGCACGCGCGAGATCGGCCTGCGCAAGGCGGTGGGCGCGCGCCGCAGCGACATCCTGCAGCAGTTCCTGGTCGAGGCGCTGCTCGTGAGCACGCTGGGCGGCATCATCGGCGTGCTGCTCGGCGCGGGCGTCGCGCTGCTGGTGGGCCTGTCGGGGGTCATCACCGCCGTGATCACGCCGGGGTCGGTCGTGCTGGCGCTCAGCTTCTCGATGGCGGTCGGCCTGTTCTTCGGGATCTACCCGGCGCGCCGGGCGGCCATGCTGCGCCCGATCGAGGCGCTGCGGTACGAGTGACACGTCGCTCGCTCCGGCGGCGGAGGTGATGCCGCGCGCATTGCGAAGAGGGGGTCTGCGGCCCGCCGGGGCTGCTTCCGCCGGAACGAGCGCGGGGCGTGGCAAACGTGAGTGACAGGAGTTACGCGATCGTTGCCACTCGTCCGCCTGGCGGGGAGGTGTGGAGGGCCGTAGGCCCTCCACAGACGCTTTGCCCGCTGCTCTGCGGCGACTGTGTCGCCGCAGAGCAGCGGATAGAGGGAGATTCTGGGGAGGCTTCGCCTCCCAGACCCCTCCGACGGGCGCGGGGCGAGGCCGCCGCAAACGTGCAAGTGATTAGGAAGACCTATGGCACTGATAGAGGTCGAGAATCTCACCAAAGTCTACCGCATGGGCGAGGTCGAGGTGCAGGCGCTGCGCGGCGTCTCGTTCACCATCGAGGCCGGCGAGATGGTGGCGATCATGGGCCCGTCCGGCAGCGGCAAGAGCACGCTGATGAACATGCTCGGCTGCCTGGACCAGCCGACCTCCGGCAGCTACCGGCTCGACGGCGTCGACATCGGCGGCCTGAACGACGACCAGCTGGCCGACATTCGCAACCGCAAGGTCGGCTTCGTGTTCCAGCAGTACATGCTGCTGCAGCGCACCGACGCGCTGCACAACGTCGAGCTGCCGCTGCTCTACGGCGACGCCACCAGGCGGGCGGAGCGGGCGCGTGCGGCGCTCGAGGCGGTGGGCATGGGGGATCGGCTCCACCACCGGCCGAACGAGCTCTCGGGCGGCCAGCAGCAGCGCGTCGCCATCGCCCGCGCCCTGGTCACCAACCCGCGGATCATCATGGCCGACGAGCCGACGGGGGCGCTCGACACGACCACCGGCGGTGAGATCATGGCGCTCTTCGAGCAGCTGAACCGCGAGCAGGGGATCACGGTGATCCTGGTGACGCACGACCCAGATGTCGCGCGGCACGCGCAGCGCATCATCCACGTGCGCGACGGGCTGATATCGCGCGACGAGCGGATGGAGGCGCCAGCCGCCGCGCTGGCCCCGTGAGGCAGCCCGCGCTCCATCACTGCCCGTAGCGCCAGCCGGCCGGCGCCCCCTCCACCAGCAGGGTCAGCCCAGTGGCATTGAGGGGGACGTCGAAGATCACGGGGATGCTGACGATCCCGGCTCCGGCCGGGACCTCCTCCTCCAGGCTCAGGTCGCCGCGCACCCCGCGCTCGTACACGCTGAGGTACGCGGTCGAGGCCCCCGGCACGGGCGCGTAGCGCACGCCGCGCGAGTCGACCAGCGCCAGCAGGTCCTGGGGGACGCGGGCGGGGGCTGGGCCGCGGTTGCTGATCGCCACGAGCGCCAGGGCGAAGCGGCCGCTCGGCATCAGCTCGCCGATGCTGCCGTCGAGCAGGAGCAGGTGGTTGGGCTGGAGCACAGTCACGCTCCAGTCGCCGCGGTCCACCACCTGGCCGAGCGCCAGCGTCTGCACCGGCGTCGGGGTGGCGGCGACGGCGGTCGGGGTGGCGACCGGCGCGGTCGGCAGCGCCGGAGATGCCTCGGGCGGCGCCGTTGGCATCGCCGCGGGCGACTCCGCCGGCAGCGGCGTGGGCGCGGCCTCGGTAGGCGCCGCGGCCGTCGGCTCGGATGGAGGGGCGGGCGTGGCCTCGGGCTGCTGGCCCGCGCCGGGCAGGGCCGCAGTCGGCAGCGCGGGCGTCGGGGTCGGCTGCGCCGCGCTCGTGGCCAGGCGCTGGCGGGCCATCAGCGCGACCGCGAGCAGCAGCAGCACGATCACCGCCACCGAGACGTACGTCAGCCAGTGGGTGCGAAACCAGGCCGCCGGGTGCTCCACGTGCGCCGGTGCCGCGCGCGGCGCCGTCCACGCCTCGGCGTCGTCGTAGGGGAGCGGCGCGGGCTGCGGGCGGGGCTCGGCCCGCAGCGGCGCGGCTGCGCTCGTGGCGGCCTCAGCGGCCTGCGGCGCGGCGGCGGGCGTCGAGTCATCCGGCGCTGGCGGCTGGTCGCGGGCCTCCAGCGGCCGGGTGATGCGCGGCTCAGCCAGCGCGGCCAGGCGCTCAAGCGCGGCCAGGCGCTCCGCGTCGGTCTCGGCGACCTCGGCGAGCGCCTGCCAGACCTGCCAGTCGTCCGGCGCCTGCTCGGCGAGCGTCCGCAGCAGCGCGCGGGCCCGGGGGAGATCGCCGCGCTCGCGGACCCGGTGCGCCGTTCGCAGCAGCGCGGTCACCATCGTGGGGGGGAGCGGGGCGCGAGGGGGTGTCGATGCGGTCACGGCACGTGCGCTTTCAGGCTAGATGAGACCACGGCGTTGCCCGGCGGGTATGTGAAAGGGTGGCGGCTCCGCCACCACCCTTCACGCATCCCACTCGAGGCTGATTCTACTGCACCGACGCCAGCACCGGCCAGCCCTGATCGGTGAAGTGGCGCGAGAACATCACCAGGTTCTGCGCGTCCGGCGCCACATCGAACACCAGGTAGACGCTGGTGGTGGCGCCGTTGGCGGGGATGCTCCCGGTGGCGGGCACGTCGGCGGAGCCGGGCCGCCAGGCGGCTTCAGCGACATCGGCGCGGGCCTCGTACACGCGACCCTGCGAGTCGCGCAGCACGAAGAAGTCCGCCGGGAGCGGCTGGTCGGTGCCGGTCGTGTTCTGGACGAACGCCAGCACGTGGACGAACGTGCCCTGCGCGGTGAAGCTGCCGACCTGCGGGCCCAGGACCACGGCGCAGCCGAACGCGCAGACGTTGGTGCCCGGCCAGGTGTAGTTCCAGCCGTTGGCGCTGATGAAGGAGTTCGGCGGGATGGGCAGCGGGTCGGCCCCCGTCACCGGCACTGACGTCGGCGCTGCGGGCTCCTCCCCGGTCTCGGCGGTCGGCATCTCGCCGTCCGGAGCGCCCGGTTCCGCCGTCGGCTGCGCGCTCACATCTTCTGTCGGCTGCGCGTTCGGATCTTCCGTCGCGGCGGGCGTCTCGGCCCCAGGCGCCGTTGTGGCGCCGGTGTCGGGCGTGGCGCCGGCGGGCGTCTCAGCCGCGACCGTCGGGGCGGGGGCAGCGGTGGGCTGGGCGGTCTCCGGGCCCTGGCCGCCGAATAGCTGCCACAGCAGGTAGGCGAGCAGCGCCAGGATGACCAGCGCGACCAGCACCCACAGCAGCAGGCTTGGGCCGCTGCGCGCAGGCACCGTGTCGTCGTCATCGTCCAGGTCGGCTGCCATGCGCGCCGAGCTTGGCCGGTAGCGCCGGCGGTCTTCTTCGAGGGCGGCGGCGGTGCCGGCCGCGGCTCCGGCTGCGGCGGCCTCGGCAGTCTCCTCCTCGCGCCGGGGCGGCGGCGTGGCGCGCGGCAGCTCGTCGGCCAGGTCGAAGGCCGAGTCCAGCTCTGCCGCGAACAGCTCCTCCTCGGTCATCGGGCGGGAAGGCGCGGCGGTGGCTGCAGCAGCCCCTGCGGCGGCGCCGGCGGCCACCGCTGCGGCTTCCGAGGTGTCGGCGGCGCGCGCAGGCGGGGTGACGCCCATGGCCTGCAGGCCCTTGAGCGCCATCTCGTTGTCCGGCTCAAGCTCCAGCACGCGCTCCAGCGCAGCGCGGCGCTGATCCGGACCCTCGGCGACCCCTGCGAGCCACAACCAGGCCTGCACGTTGTCCGGCTCCTGGCGCGTCAGCAGGCTGAAGAGGTTGCGGGCTTCCTCGCGGTTCCCCTCGCGCGCGGCCTCGATACCGAGCCGCAGGATGGTTTCAGACTCCGCCATGCGAGCTATCCTCCCTCAGTTCGCCCACGGCGGGCTGCACAAGCCATTTTGTGCTTTCCGGAGCGCTGCCGAATGGCGAATCATGGCAGTAGGGCGAGCAATTCTGCGCAATCATACCACATACCCGTTTTACGGTCAACAGCCACATTTTCTCATGGCGCGCTGGCAAGGGAAACAACGCGCCCATGTGCGCTGAAAGTGTAATTGCTTACAGGGACTGAGGATCGATAGGCCGCCGCTGTGGCGTTCACGCTCCGCGGGCGGGCAGCTCTGGGGCTGCGCGCCACGAGCCAGGGGCCTGGTTTCGTGGTACCATGCGCGCGGATAGCATCAGAAGGAGGCCCCACGATGACGATCGGCGCAGGCACAGACCGTGTCGATACAGCTGATATTAAGGACAGCATCCTGGACGCGATCGGCAACACGCCGCTCGTGCGCCTGCACAAACTGGCCCGCGGCCTGCGCCCGCAGCTGCTGGCCAAGGTCGAGTTCCTCAACCCCGGCGGCAGCGTCAAGGACCGGATCGGCATCGCCATGATCGAGGCCGCCGAGCGCGAGGGGCGCCTGCGGCCGGGCGGGACGATCGTCGAGGGCACAAGCGGCAACACCGGCGTCGGGCTGGCGATCGCGGCGGCGATCAAGGGCTACCAGTGCATCTTTGTGATGCCGGACAAGATGAGCGACGAGAAGATCCGGCTGCTGCGCGCCTTCGGCGCCCGCGTCGTGATCACCCCCACCGCCGTCGAGCCGGATGACCCGCGCTCCTACTACTCGGTGTCTCGCCGGCTGGCCGAGGAGACGCCCAACGCCATCCTCGCCGGGCAGTACTGGAACCCGGCCAACCCGGAGGCCCACTACCGCACCACCGGCCCCGAGCTCTGGCGCCAGACGGGCGGCCGGATCGCGGCCTTCATCGCCGGCATGGGCACCGGCGGCACGATCAGCGGCACCGGCCGCTTCCTGAAGGAGCAGAACCCGGCGATCAAGGTGGTCGGCGTCGACCCGGTGGGCTCGCTGCTGCACCACTACTTCCTGACCCGCGAGCTCGGCCCGGCCCACGGCTACAAGGTCGAGGGCGTCGGCGAGGACTTCCTGCCGGCCACGCTGGACTTCGATGTGATCGACGACGTGGTGCAGGTGAACGACCGCGAGGCGTTCACAATGACGCGCCGGCTGGTGCGCGAGGAAGGGCTGTTCGGCGGCGGCTCGTCCGGCCTGGCGCTGGCCGGGGCGCTGAAGTGGCTGCGCGGCAACGGCGCCTCGCTCGGCGAGGACGACGTCGTCGTCGTGCTCCTGCCGGACAGCGGCTCGCGCTACCTCTCCAAGGTCTTCGACGACAACTGGATGCGCGAGAACGGCTTCCTCGACGATGCCACCGTCGCCGACCTGCTGGCCACGCGCACCGGCGAGGTGATCACCGCCAACGAGACGACCAGCGTCGAGGCTGCCATCCGCCTGATGAAGACCCACGGCATCTCGCAGCTGCCGGTGCTGGACGCGTCGGGGGGCCTGCACGGGATCATCGGCGAGGGCGACCTGCTCGACTACCTGATCAACGGCGGCGCGATGGACCACACGATCGCGGACCTGCACGCGCACGAGGTGGCCACGGTGACCCCCGAGACCTCGATCGACGAGCTGCGCGGCATCCTGGCGCGCAGCCAGGCCGCGGTGGTGGTGGACGGCGGCAAGGTCAGCGGGATCGTCACCAAGATCGATGTGATCGACTTCCTGGCCAGCCGGAGGTAGCCTGGACGTCGCACGCCCTCCGAGACGCTCCAGACGTGTGACGCCGAGGTTCTGTGGTATGATCCGCGGGCTATGCGCTACGTGAGCTTCCGCTACCTGGACGACATCCCGCGCGCCGGCGTTCTGCTCGGCAGCTCGGTGATCGACCTGGCCGCCGCCGCGCCGCTGGTCTTCGAAGACCAGGAGGGGGTGCGATGGGACCTGCTGGACGTGCTGCGCGGCGCGCCTGAGGGCACGGGCCTGGACGGCGCGGCCGAGATCGCCGCCGCAGTGCTGGACCAGCTGGGCGTCGCCGACGCCGGGGAGTTCAGCGAGATCGCCCGGAGCACAGCCGGGGCGCTCTCGATCGGCGGGGCCGAGATGCTCCTGCCGCTCGATGAGGTGCGCCTGCTCGCGCCGCTCCCCCGCCCGCCGAGCCTGCGCGACTTCTACGCCTTCGAGGAGCACGTGGCCACGACGAGCCGCCTGCGCGGCCGGCCGGTGCCGATCAACTGGTACAGCTTCCCGGTGTTCTACTTCGGCAACCACACCGCGATCTACGGCCCCGACGACGACGTGCCGATGCCGCGCACGCGCCAGCTCGACTACGAGCTCGAGGTCGCCTGTGTGATCGGCCGCCCCGGCCGCGACATCCCCGAGGAGGACGCCGAGGAGTACATCGCCGGCCTCATGATCATGAACGACTGGAGCGCCCGCGACGTCCAGCGCGAGGAGATGAGCGTCGGCCTCGGCCCCGCCAAGGGGAAGGACTTCGCGACCTCGCTCGGGCCCTGGCTGGTGACGCTGGACGAGCTGGAGCCGTTCGCGCTCGGCGACGGCCGCTACGACCTGGAGATGATCGCGCGCGTCAACGGCGTGGAGCGCTCGCGCGGCAACCTGCGCGACATCTACTACACCTTCGGGCAGATGGTGGCGCGCGCATCCCAGGACGTCAACCTGTACCCGGGCGACGTTCTGGGCAGCGGGACGGTCGGCGGCGGCTGCCTGCTGGAGCTCACCGAAGGCGAGGGCCCCTGGCTGGAGGCCGGCGACGTAGTCGAGCTCGAGGTCACCGGGCTGGGGTCGCTCAAGAACCGCATCGTTGAGTGACGCGGCTTACGCGGTCGCCTCACCCCGCATCCGCGGGAGGGGTTTGGGGAAGCGATGCCTCCCCGCGGAGCGCTGGCGCGGGCAATCCGCAGGATCACCGCGTAAGTCCCTGTGAATGAGACAAAGGGAACCGGGCTCAGGCAAAAGGGAACCGGCACAAGATTAGGCCGAAGCGATCATGAGAAAGCCCGTCGTTGACCTTTTGCCGCTCGCCCTGCTCCTGTGCTCCGCCTGCCTCGCCGCCTTCCTCGCCCTCAACCTGGCCGGACCGCCGCGCTGCGACGTCGGCGCCGAGGAGGACATCGGCTGCGCGCGCGGCTTCGAGACGCGCGAGCGCGACGGGCGCTCGTTCCGCTGGACCGATGCCGCCGCCCAGGTCCGGCTGCACGCCGCGGGCTACTCCGCGCCGCTGCTCGTCAGGATCGAGCTCGCCGCGCTGCGCCCCGCCGAGGCCCCGCCGCCCCGCGTGGACCTCGCGCTGGGCCGCGCGCAGGCCAGCTTCGCCGCCGCGCCGCAGCCGCGTCACTACCTGCTGCTGCTCGAGCCGGCCTTCCCCGCCGGGGACATCGCCACGCTCACGGTCGCCAGCGAGACCTGGCGCCCGCCGCGCGACCGGCGCGACCTCGGCGTCCAGGTGTACGATGTGACCGCGCGCCCGCTCGGCGGGCCGCGCCTCCCCGGGCCGCTCCAGGTGCTCGCGCTGCTGGGGATCGGGCTTGCCGCGGCGCTGCTGAGCGCCACCCACCCAACGGGCGCAGCGCAGGCGCAGCGCAGCGCACCCCGATACTCGGCGCCGCCCCTTGTGGCCGGGCTTGCGGCGCTCGTGCTGGCCGCCTCCCTGTGGGCACTGCTGCCGGCCCGCGTCGCGCCGTTCCTCCCATGGCTGGCGCTGCTCCTGGGAGGACTCGCGCTGGCCTGGGCGCGCTGGCTCCCGCACCGCGCGCGCGCGGACGGGGCAGCAGCCATCCCGCTCGCGCTCGCCGTGCTCGCCGGCGCCGCGCTCGACGCCGCGATCGTCACGGACGCGGCCCGCGGGGCGTGGCGCAGCGCGGCCGTGCTGGCCCAGGGCGCAGCCACGCTCGCGGCGCTGTGGTGGGTGTGCTTCAGGCGAGCCTCCGCCACGGCTCCGGCCCTCACCCTGCCGGTGGCGCTCGGCGTGGCGTTCGCGGTGCGTCTGCTGGCGCTCGGCGTGCGCGTTGTCGCCGGCGCCGCCGCGGGCGACCCGGACGTCGAGCTGTTCTACAGCTACGGTCGGGCGACGATCGAGCTCGGCACGCCGGTCGTCGAGTATCCGTCCGGCGCGCTGGTGGCCTGGGCGCTCATGGCCCTGCCGGGCAGCCGCGAGCTGTTCGCGCTGCTTCTGCCGCTGTTCAACACCGCCTGCGACATGCTGATCGTGTGGGCGCTGTGGCAGATCGGGGCCCACAGCGCGCAGCCCGCGGATCGGGAGGGCGGCGCTGCGAGCTTCGACCTGCAGCCTGCGCTCCCGCTGTTCTACGCCCTCTCGCCGCTGCTGGTGCCCTTCTGGCACGGCAAATATGACCCGCTGCCCGCCGCGCTGCTGGCGCTCGGGCTTGCCGCCTTCGCGGCCGGGCGCCCGGCCCGCTCCGGGGCGCTGCTGGGATTCGGCGGCGCGGTCAAGTGGGTGCCGTGGCTCGCCGCGCCGCTGCTCGCGCTGCACTACCTTCGCGCGCGCCGCACGGGCACGCCGGTGGCCGAAGCCGCCCGCTTCACCGCCGGCCTGATAGCGGCGGTCGCGCTCGCCTCGCTGCCCTTCGCCCTGCACAACCCGGCCGCGTTCCTCGCGCCGTACACGCTGCAGGGCGGCCGGCCGCTGATCGGCGAGAGCCTGTGGTTCCTCCCGGCGCTCATCGCCGAGCCGGGCCTGCTGGCGGAGCTCGTCAGCCCGTGGAGCAACGTCGAGTCGGCGGTGATCTCGCCCGGGCTCACGGTCGCCGCGCAGGGGCTCGCGCTGGCGGCGCTGGGGCTGGCGCTCCTCCTCGCGCCGCCGCACGCCCGCCGCACGCTCGCGCTGGCGGCCCTTGCGCCGGCGGCGTTCCTGCTGCTCAACCGCATCTTCAGCCCGCAGTACGTGCTGCTGATCACCGTCTCCGCCCTGGCCGCCGGCGCGGCCACGCTCAGAGGGCGCGACGCGCTCGCGCTCCTCAGCCTCCTGACGGTCGCGCAGGCGGCCAACCTGCTGGTGTGGCCCTACACCTCGCGCCTGTGGCTCGCGGCGTCGGCGGCGCTCTTCGCCTCCGGCCTCGCGGCGCTGATCTGGCTCGCGCTGCGCGCCGCGCTGCCACGCCCCGCGCCGCTCCAGCTCCAGCGCGAGCAGCGGGATGCCGGCGGCCACCGGGAGCTCAAGGCCGAGTAGCAGCCCACCAGCCATCTCGAGCGCCTCGCCTGGCGGCAGGCCGATGGCATGTGCCGCGGGCCGCCGCGTGCTATACTCATCCCTGCAGACGCCGGGTTCACGTGCAGGACGAGAGCATCCGCCGCCAGTCACGCCGGCCGGGCGGCGACCGACGCCGCCTGGCCCGCGCCGCGCTTCCGGCGAGCTGAGTTCATCAAGCACATGACCCGCGACCCGAAGCAGAGGCTGGCCGGCGCGGGGCACCAAGGCATAGACTAGAGCCAGGAGCGGGAAAATGCGTATTCTGGCGATCGATATCGGGACTGGGACGCAGGACATCCTGCTGCTCGACAGCGACGAGCCGGTGGAGAACGGCGTGCAGCTGGTGATGCCCGCGCCCACGCAGATCGTGGCGCGCCGCGTGCGCCGGGCCACCGCCGAGCGCCGCCCGATCGCCCTCGCCGGGCCGATCATGGGCGGCGGCCCGTGCCACTGGGCCGTCGAGGACCACCTGCGCGCCGGGCTCGCGGTGTACGCCACGCCGACCGCCGCGACCACGTTCAACGACGACCTCGAGTGGGTCGAGCGCCAGATGGGCGTCCGGCTGCTCTCGGAGGATGAGCTGGCCGCGCTCCCGGAGGACGTCGCGCGGATCGCCACCGGCGACGTGGACCTGGCGGCGATCGAGCGGGCGCTGGCGGCCTTCGGCGTCGCCGGGGCCGATGGCGGGCGCCCGTACGACGCGGTGGCGGTCGCGGTGTTCGACCACGGCGCCGCGCCGCCGGACGTGAGCGACCGCGTGTTTCGCTTCAACTACCTCGCCGAGCGCTTCTCGGGCGGCGGCCTGCTGGCGCTCGGCTTCCGGCGCGGCACGGTCCCCGCGGCGATGACCCGGCTACAGGCCGCGGTGGACGCCGTTCCGCCCGAGCTGCCGGCGGTGGCGATGGACACCGCGCCGGCGGCCATCCTGGGCGCGCTCGACGACCCGCTGGTGGCGGCGCAGCCGGATCTGCTGGCCGCCAACGTCGGCAACTTCCACTGCCTGGCCTTCCACATCGTCGAAGGGGCGATCGTCGGCTGCTTCGAACACCACACCGGCGAGCTGAAGCCGGGGCAGCTCGAGCGCTACCTGATGCAGCTCGGCGAGGGAACGATCAGCAACCGGGAGGTGTTCGAGACCAGCGGGCACGGGGCGCTGGTGCTGCGGCCGACGCCGGGATCGCGGCCGTTCCTGGCGGTCACCGGGCCGCGGCGCGGGGCGCTGCGCGGGGCCGTGCTGTGGGAGGGCGCCGGGCCGGGCGTCCGGCCGTACATGGCCGTGCCGCACGGCGACATGATGCTGGCGGGGTGCTTCGGCCTGCTGCGGGCCTTCGCCGCCCACTACCCCGAGCACGCCGCGGAGATCGAGCGCGCCCTCGCGGAGTGAGCCGCGGTGGCACAAACCACCGCGGCCCGTGAGTTCCTCGCTACTCGACGATCAGCGTGCCGCGCATCCCCTGCCCGCTGGCCTTGTCGTAGTGCGGGGCGCAGTAGAAGATGTAGGTGCCCGGCTGCGCCGCCGTGAAGATCGCCAGGCTCTGCTCGCCGGCCGGCATCGGCGCGTGGACGTTCAGCTCGTCCACGTCGAACGAGTGCGCCACGAAGTCCGGGTTCTCCAGGCGCAGCGCCACCGTCTCGCCGGCCCTCACCCGCAGCTCGCCGCCCTCGAACTTGTCCAGCGTCACCGCCGGCAGCCCGGCCATCACCTCGGGGCTGATGCCCATGCGCACGCCGCTCTCGGGCACGCTCGCCAGAGCGATCAGGCCGGCGGCGAAGGCGGCCAGCGCGGTGAGCGCGAACGGCAGGGCGCGCGGCATGCGGCGCTCGGCGGCCGGGCGGGTGTAGTTCTGCACCAGCGCCGCCAGGCCGGCCGTCAGGCACACCAGCACCAGAACGACGAGCACGACGAACGGCGCGAACAGCGGGCCGCCGACGTTGTGCGGGATCTCGGCGCCGATCAGGCCGAGGAAGGCGCCGACCAGCACGCTCACCAGCACCCCCAGCGCCGGCGCCCAGCGCCACCCCACGCCGATCAGGCCGGCCGCCAGCAGCGGCACGCCGATCATCACCCCGGTCATCGGGTCGACGCTCTTGATCAGGCCCAGCGCCACGTAGCCCATCGCCGCGGCGATCCCGGCCAGCGCCGCGATCGTCGTCTTGCTCAGCGCCGAGAGCGGGGCGCGTACGCGCGGCCGGACATCGGACATCGAAGCCATTGTTGCCTACCTCCTGTCATCGCAAGCGCCTTCGCGGCCCTGCTCCTCCGTTGGAACGGGCTCATCGTAGCCGCGCGCCGTCCGCCGCTCGTTACGGCGACCGTTACGGCGGCGCGACCATGTGCGCCGCTCGTTCGTCTCGTATGCAGAGATCGCGCGGTCGCGCCGGCCGCGCTCCCGCGCAGGGAGGCCCGCCGCTCTGCGGCGGGAAAGCCGTTACGAGCTGAAGATGGTACAATTCCGCCGTTACGCTTACATTGGAGACAGGACGACGTGCCGCGTCTGAAGCTGTTCCTTCTCGGAACCCCCCGCGTCGAGCTCGACGGCGCGTCGGTGGAAGTCGACACCCGCAAGGCGATCGCGCTGATCGCCTACCTCGCCATCACCGGGCAGCCCCACAGCCGCGACGCGCTCGCGGCGCTCCTCTGGCCGGACTACGACCAGACCCACGCCCGCGCGACGCTGCGCCGCACGCTTTCGGCGCTCAACAAGGCGCTCGGCGGCGCGTGGCTCGACGCCGGCCGCGAGACGGTGAGCCTCAGCCGCGAGGGCCTCTGGATGGACGTGGCGGAGTTCGGCGCGCGCGTCGCCGAGTGCGTGCGCCACGCCGCGCCGGGGGACGAGGCCTGCGAGGCGTGCCTCGGGCCGCTCAGCGAGGCCGCCGGGCTCTACCGCGGCGACTTCATGGCCGGCTTCACCCTGCGCGACAGCCCGAACTTCGACGACTGGCAGTTCTTCCAGGCCGAGAGCCTGCGCCGCGACCTGGCGGGCGTGCTCGAGCGGCTCACGCGCTGCCACAGCGCCCGCGGCGAGTACGAGCCGGCGATCACCTACGCCCGCCGCTGGCTGGCGCTGGACCCGCTGCACGAGCCGGTGCACCGCGAGCTCATGCGCCTGTTCGCCGCCGCCGGCCGCAGGAGCGCCGCGCTGCACCAGTACCGCGAGTGCGTGCGCGTGCTCGAGAAGGAGCTGGGCGTCCCGCCGCTCGAAGAGACCACCCTGCTCTACCAGGCGATCAAGGAGAACCGCTTCGAGGCGGAGCCGCGACCGGCATCCGGCCGCGCGCCCGATGCGGCATCCGGCCTGGCCCACGGCCCTGCGCCGGCGGCCGGCCCGTCCCCGGTGGTCGGCGGCCCCTCGCCGCTGGTGGGCCGGGACTCCGAGTGGGCCGCGCTGCTCGCGGCCTACGGCGCGGTCGGGCCCGACGGCTACTTCATGGCGCTGGAGGGCGAGGGCGGCATCGGCAAGACGCGCCTGGCCGAGGAGCTGCTCGAGCACGCCCGCTCGCGGGAGGCGGTGACGCTGGCGGTGCGCTGCTACGAGGGCGAGAGCGACCTGGCCTACGGCCCGCTCGCCAACGGCCTGCGCTCCTTCGTCGTCCAGCCGGGGCGCGATGACTGGCACGCGGACGTGCCGCCGCACTGGCTGAGCGAGGCCGCCCGCCTGCTTCCCGAGCTGGCGGCCCGCCGGCCTGGGCTTCCGCCCCCGCCCCCGCTCGACAGCCCCGGCGCGCAGAACCGCTTCTTCGAAGGGCTCAGCCAGGTGCTTCTGGCCGCCTGCCGCGGGCCGGAGCGCCCCTCGGGGGAGCCGCCGGCGTTCGGCGTGCTGTTCATCGACGACCTGCACTGGGCCGACGCGGCCTCGCTCGATCTGCTGACGTACTTCGTGCGCCGGCTGAAGGGCCGGCCGGTGCTCGTGCTGGTCACCTGGCGCAGCGAGCAGGTGCCGTCCGGCCATCGCCTGCGCCAGCTGCTGGCCGAGGCCCAGCGCTCGCGCACCGGCTCGTCCCTCACGCTCGAGCGCCTGGGCCCCGAGGCCGTCGAGGCGCTGGTGCAGGCCGCGGGCGGCCGCGAGACGCCGGCCGACTTCGCCGCCTGGCTCTACCGCGAGACCGAGGGCCTGCCGCTGTTCGTCGTCGAGTACCTCGCGTCGATCGCCCACGGCGGCGCCCAGAGCGGCGAGTTGGCCCTGCCGTCCAGCGTGCGCGACGTCCTGCGCGTCCGGCTGGCGGCTGCCAGCGAGACGGCCGCCCAGATCCTGGCCACCGCCGCTGTGATCGGCCGCTCGTTCGACTTCGACACGCTGCGCGAGGCGAGCGGGCGCAGCGAGGAGGAGACCGTGGCGGCGCTGGAGCAGCTGATCGCGCTCGGGCTGGTGTCCGAGGCGCGCCACGGGATGCGCGAGCACGAGGCGCCGGGTGCCGGGCCGGGCCAGGCCGCCCCCGGCGCCCGCTTCCCGGTGCTGACCTACGACTTCAGCCACGAGAAGCTGCGCGCGCTGGTGTACGAGGAGACCAGCCTCGCCCGCCGCCGCCTGCTCCACCGGCGGGTCGCCGACGCGCTGCTGGTGCGGGCGCACGCCCGGCGCGACCAGGGGGCCACCGCCGGGCAGATCGCCCACCACTACCGCGAGGCGGGGCAAGACGCGCTGGCCGCCGACCAGTTCAAGATCGCTGGCATGCACGCGCGCCGGCTGTACGCCAACGCCGAGGCGCTGGCGCACTTCAACGCCGCGCTCGCCCTGGGCCACCCGGCGGTCGCCGCGCTCCACGAGGCGATCGGCGATCTCCACACGCTGCGCGGCGAGTACAGCGCGGCGCTGACCAGCTACGAGACCGCCGCCGCGCTGTGCGACCCGGAGAGCCTGCCGGCGATCGAGAGCAAGCTCGGCGGCGTCCACCACCGCCGCGGCGCGTGGGACCTGGCCGGGAGCCACTTCCAGGCCGCGCTGCTGGCGCTCGGCGAGGACGGCCACCCCGGCGAGCGCGCCCGCATCTACGCCGACTGGAGCCTGACCGTCCACCAGGCCGGGAACGGCGACGGGCGCGCCGCTGAGCTGGCGCAGCGGGCGCTGTCGCTCGCCGAGGCCGCCGGCGACACGCGGGCGCTGGCGCAGTCGCACAACATCCTGGGGGTGCTCGCCACCAGCCGGCGCGCCATCGATGCCGCCGTCCACCACCTCGAGCGCAGCCTGCAGCTGGCCGATGCGCTCGGCGACCCGAGCGCGCGCGTGGCGGCGCTCAACAACCTCGCGCTGGCCTACGGCGCCAGCGGTGCGACCGAGCGGGCGCTGGAGCTGGCCCGCGAGGCGCTCGCGCTGGCCGGGGCGCTCGGCGACCGGCACCGCGAGGCCGCCCTGCACAACAACCTCGCCGACCTCATGCACGCCGGCGGCCGCTCGGACGAGGCCATGGCGCACCTCAAGCAGGCCGTGGCGATCTACGCCGAGATCGGCGTCGAGGCCGGCACCGTGCAGCCCGAGATCTGGAAGCTGGCCGAGTGGTAGCGCAGCACGTGATACAATAGCGCGTGCTGCGCTCATCGAGCGCCCGATGACACGCGAACGCATTCCACGCTCAGCCGTCCGATGACGCTAGCCAGCGTCCCTTTCCTCAGGTGAACACAATGACCGCCACCTCCTACGACGTCCTGGCGATCGGCCGCAGCTCGATCGACCTCTACGCCCACGAGATCGGCGTGGCCATGCCCGACGTCAAGAGCTTCGACGCCTATGTGGGCGGCTGCCCCACTAATGTGAGCGTCGGGACGCGCCGCCTCGGTCTGCGCTCCGCGCTGCTCACCGCCGTCGGCGAGGACCAGGTGGGCGACTTCGTGCTGGCCTTCCTCGAGCGCGAAGGGGTGGAGACGCGCTACTGCGTGCGCAAGCCCGGCCGGCGGACCAGCGCGGTGATCCTGACCATCCAGCCGCCCGACCGCTTCCCGCTGACCTTCTACCGCGACAACTGCGCCGACATCGAGCTGTCGATCGACGACGTGCTGGCCGCGCCGGTGACGTCGAGCCGGGTGGTGTTCCTGAGCGGCACCGGCGTGAGCCGCGAGCCCAGCCGCTCGGCGACGTTCCTGGCGGCCGAGCGCGCCCGTGCGGCCGGCGCCACGGTGATCGTGGACATCGACCACCGCGCGGACCAGTGGCACGACCCGCGCGCCTTCGGGCCGACGCTGCGCGGGCTGCTGCGGCTGGCGACGCTCGCGGTGGGCACCGAGGAGGAGGTCCGCGCGGCGGCCGACACCGACGACGCCGAGGAGGGCGCGGCGCGGCTGCTCGAGACCGGGATTCAGGCGCTGGTGCTGAAGCGCGGCGCGCGCGGCTCGACCGTCCTGCGGCCCGGCGCGAAGCCCGTCGACGTCGCGCCCTTCCCGATCGAGGTGCTGAACGTGCTCGGCGCGGGGGACGCCTTCGCCAGCGGCCTGATCTACGGCATCCTCCAGGGCTGGGAGCTCGAGCGCGCCGCGCGCATGGGCAACGCGACGGGGGCGATCGTCGTCACGCGCCACGGCTGCGCGAACTTCATGCCGACGCTGCCCGAGGTCGAGGCGTTCGTCGCCGAGCGCGGCGGGTGGTAGGCGCCGCGCCCGCGCCGGCCGGCGGGTGGATTCTGCCGCTCTTCGGCGAGAAAATCAGATAGCCAGTATGCTACGGTACGGCTTCGCCGCGCCATAGCATACTGGCTATTTCCTTACGACCTAGGACTCGCCCACAGCCACGGCCGCCGCCTCATCCGAGAAGACCTGCATGAAGTCCGCCAGGCGCGTGATGTGGAAGATCTCCACGTAGTGGTCGCTCAGGCCGTAGGCCCGCAGCTGGCGGTTCGACGAGCGCGCCCGCGCCAGCAGGCCGACGATCAGCGCGATCCCGGTGCTGTTGATGTAGTCCACCTCGACGAAGTTGAGCAGCACCGCCCGCGGGTCCCCCTGCTCGGCCTCGGCGTACGCGGCGTTCAGCGCCGCCTCGGCGGTGGCGTTGATCTCGCCGCGCAGGTCGATGATCGCGACCCCCGGCAGGCGCCGGACGCTGGCCTCAAGTTGTTTCGCCGGCATAGCGATCTCCCTTCCGGTATAGGATGAGCTCCACCGTATGGCGCTCGTCGCCCGAGCTGACCCGCATGTGGTCGACCAGACGCTCGATCAGGAACATTCCCCAGCCGCGCGGCGACTGCAGCCCGGCCAGCTTGGCCTCGATGTCCGGCACCTCGAGCACCGGCAGCGGCTGCCCCTGCCCGCGGTCGGTGATGCGCACCATCACCGCCGCCGGCGACGCCAGCACTTCGAGCAGCACCGGCGCGTCCGGCCGGTAGCTGTTGCCGTGCTCCATGGCGTTCATCGTCGCCTCGGCCACGGCGGTCTTCAGCCGCTCGAGGTCGCGCGGCGGCAGGTCCAGCCTGCGCACGGCCTCGCCGAGGTAGCGCAGCGCCAGGTGCTCGTTGCCGGGCTGGCTCGGCACGCGGTGCTCGGCCAGGCGCTCCCACGGGCCCGCGAGCCGCGCCGCGCCGTCGCCGGCCTGCCGCGAGCGCGCCGGGGCGCCGGCGGCCGGCTCGCGCTCGAGCACCACCAGCGTGATGTCGTCCTCCTGCTCCCAGCCCTCCCCCGCGAAGCCCGCGAGGTCCGCGAGCAGGGCGTCGATCAGCGCCTGGCCACGCGCCTCCGCGTGGCGCGCCACGGCTGCCTGCAGGCGCGGGAAGCCGAACATCTCGCGCCCGCTGTTGTGGGCCTCCACCAGCCCGTCGCTGTAGAGCAGCACGCTGTCGCCCGGCTCCAGCACGAGCTCGTGCTCCTGGTACTCGATGTCCGGCATCAGCCCCAGCGGCACGCCGATCGCCCGCAGCTCCTCGACCTGCCCCTCGCGGCGCACGTAGGGCGGGTCGTGGCCGGCGTTCGCGTACCACAGCCGCCCGCTCTCCGGGTCCAGCACCGCGTACAGGCAGGTGACGAACATGTTCGGCGGGATGTCGCCGCACAGGTGCTCGTTGGCGCGCCTGAGCACCAGGCCCGGCGCCACCAGCCGCTGCGCCGCCGAGCGCAGGAAGCTGCGCACCGTCGCCATCAGCAGCGCCGCGGGCACGCCCTTGTCGGTCACGTCGCCGACGATCAGCACCAGCCGCCCGTCGGTCAGCTCGATGAAGTCGTAGAAGTCGCCGCCGACCGCCCGCGCCGGCTGGTAGTGGCGCGCGAGCTGCCAGCCGGGGAGCGTCGGGCTGGTGCGCGGCAGCAGCGTCTGCTGGATGAGCCGCGCGACGCGCATCTCGTAGTCGAGCCGCTCGCGCTCCTGGGTCTCCGCCTGCTGCTGGCGCACGAGCTGCGCCACGCGCAGCGCCGGCGCGGCCTGCGTCGCCAGGTTGTTCAGCAGCGCCCGGTCGTCGGCCGAGTACTCCTGCTCGCTCAGCCGCGGCCCGAGGTTCAGCAGCCCGATCAGCTCGCCCTGGCTCACCAGCGGCACCACCAGCTTGATGCCCGCCGCGCGCAGCGCCCGCACCGCCGGCGAGTCGAGCTCGATCTCGTCCACCTCCACCGCGCCGGGCGCGCGCAGAAAGAAGGCCACGATCGGGTCGTCCGGCGCGATGTCGAGCGCCGGCGGGCCGTCCTGCCCGGCCGGAGGCGGGGGCGCCTCGCCCGTGTCGCGGCGGGTGAGCGCGCGCCAGAACGCGCGCAGCCACGCGCTCATTCGCCCCTCCTCAGCCGGCCCTCCGGCGGCGTCCACAGCGTCACGTGCTCGGGGCGCATGGTGGCGTGCACCACGCCCAGCAGGTTCTCGCGCAGCCGCGCGAAGTCCACCTCGTCGCGCACCGTCGCCGCAAACGCCGCCAGCGTCTGCGACGCGTCGTACTTGTGGCGGTAGAAGCGGCGGTCCACGAAGGTCTGCAGGTGGCGCCGCACCGGCTGGAACAGCGAGGCGATCGCCAGCGTCGAGAGCACCACCGCCAGGCTCGAGCGCTGGCCGGTGGCCAGCCGGAAGCCGTACTGCAGCACGATCACGCTCCCCAGGTACACCAGCGCCAGCGCCGCCGTGAGCGCGGCGTACACCAGCGTCCGGTTGATGACGACGTCGATGTCCCACAGCCGGTAGCGCACGATCACGACGAAGAGCATCACCGGGATGAGCGTGAACAGCGAGGGGATCGCGACCTGGACGGCCCGGCGCACGGCGCCGCGCGTCTCCCAGGCGAGGTCGATGCGCGGCGCGCTGAGCGCGAGCTCGGCCAGCGCGAAGAGCACCGCCAGCCCGAAGGCCAGCCCCAGCGTCCAGAGCAGCAGCCGCGACTGCTGGCGCGCGGGGCCGCTCCGCGCCCGCCGGAAGCGGAACACCTGCGCCGCGACGCCGACGATCGGGATGAAGACGCCGAAGTACAGCACCAGCCCCACCGGGTCGCCGTCGGTCAGCAGCGCGAAGAGCGGGCCGAGCAGCACCGGCGCGCCCAGGTACACCGCCTTCATCGGCCCGCGCATCCACCACGGCGGCTCGTGCTGCGGGATGAGCCGGCCGTCCGGGAACATCAGCAGCGCGTAGACATAGCAGACGCCGGCGATGATATGCAGCAGGTCGTGGAGGATGAACAGCACAAACTCGCCGATCGGCACCCAGAGGAACGCGGCGTGCGCCTGGAGGTTGAACACCGCCGCCGTGCCGACCATCGCCACCGCCAGCAGCCGCGCCGCCCGGTCGCGCGGGCGCACGCGCAGCAGCACCGCCGCCAGCGCCAGGTTCACCGCGCTGAACAGGTACTGGGTCACGATCTGCGCCGGCGGCATGAGCTCGTACGAGGCGAGGAGCAGGTCGTAGGCCGTGTGGCTCGTCTCGGCGGCGCGGCTGACGAAGGCCCGCGCGCTGCCAACGGTCGCGACCAGCACCGGGGCCAGGCCGGCGAGCAGCCAGAGCACCGCCAGGCCGGCGTAGACGGCGAAGAAGCCCATGAACACCGCGCCGCGCCGTGTCGCTCGCCGCTCGCGCCTCACCGTAGGTCCCTCCGTGTGTATCGTCGCCACATGCAAGACGCTTGGCGCCGCGCGGGCGTTACGGGTCTCCACTTTCTCTACTGTCTGGGCGGTGGGCGGCTGGCTGCCCCCCACCGCCGCGCACCTTCGGCGCCGCGGGCGCTACGGCACGCTCGCCTCGAGCAGGCGCTCCAGCGCCGCGCGCGGGTCGTCGCACAGGCCGCTGTGGACGGCCGAGGGCTGCACCACGGTGCTGCGCGGCGCGGTGAGCCAGCGGAAGCGCTCGTGGGGCGGGAGCTCGCCGATCGGGCCGGCCTCCGCGCCGCCGCGGCACACCAGCGGAATGTACTCCAGCTGCTGCTCCACCGCCGGCAGGTCCAGCTCCGGCGCCAGCGCCAGCAGCCGCGCCCGGTCGAGCCGGATGCGCGCCTCCAGGAAGCGCTGCGACCGGCAGAACAGCACCACGCCGACGTTGACGAACTCCTCGCGCTCGACACGCGGCACGACGCGGATGACGGCGTACTCAAACACGCTGCGCGCGCGCATGGGCCGCCTCCTCGGCGAAGGCGCGCGGCGCCTCCAGCCGTCTGGACAGGTACGCCACGTACGCCGCCCGGTGCTCCGCCGCGTCGGCGAACGGCGACTGGGCCGCCAGCAGCCACTCCTCCGGCACGGCCTCCACCGCCGCCGCCACCAGCTCCGGGGTGACGCGCGCGGCCAGCTCCGCGTCGGCGGCGCGCAGGTCCCCCGCCGCCGGCAGCAGCACGTGGTCCTTGATCGCCGTAAACGGCGACGTCGCCCGCTCCATGTAGTTCGCCCAGGTGTGGTGGACGTACAGCGCCGCGCCGTGGTCGATCAGCCACAGGCGGCGGTGCCATAGCAGCAGGTTCGGGTTGCGCGGCGTGCGGTCCACGTTCGTCATCAGCGCGTCGAACCACACCACCGCCGCCGCGAGCTCCGGGTCGACCTGCCGCACGGCCAGCGGGTCGAACCCGAGCGCGCCGGGCAGGTAGTCGATCCCCAGGTTCAGGCCGGCGCTGGCCGCCACCAGCGCCTGGATCTCGAAGTCGGGCTCGTTCCGGCCCAGCGCCTCGTCCACCTCGACGAAGACGATCTCGGGCACCGGCAGGCCCAGGGCGCGCCCGATCTCGCCGCAGATCAGCTCGGCGATCAGCACCTTCGGCCCCTGGCCCGCGCCGCGGAACTTGAGCACGTACATCCCGTCGTCGTCGGCCTCGACGATCGCCGGCAGCGAGCCCCCCTCGCGCAGCGGCGTCACGTAGCGGGTGGCGGTGACAGTGCGAGGCATGGTGTTCAACAGCTCAGCGTCCCGGTTCTACGATATCCGCCCGTCATCCCAGCCCGAGGTACGGCAGCAGGAAGTAGATCACCGCCCCGATCACGAGCACGGTCAGCACGAGACGGATGATGCCCTTGACGATCTTCCAGACGATCCACAGCGCCACAAGGCCGATCACAATCGGCAGAATCTGCTCCACACGCTCCTCCTCGCCGCGCGCCGCGCGCTGCGCGCGGGCCTCGAGCATGCAGTATAGCACCTTCCGGCCCTCCTCCGCTTTCCCCCCCGCCGCCCCGCGCGGCAGCGCCTCCCCCGTTGCATCAGCCCAGCTAATCGTGGTACAATACCGGGCGGATTTCGGCGTGCGAATGGCACGCCAATCGTTTAGCCACCTCCCTTAGCACTCGTGGCTTGCGAGTGCTAACCGCTGTGGGTGGAGGGCGCGATGACGATCGAAATGAGCGAGCGTCGCCGGCTCATCATGAAGCTGGTGATCCAGGAGTATATCGAGAGCTCTGCGCCGGTCTCATCCGAGCTGCTCGTGAAGAAGTACGGCCTCAACGTCTCGTCGGCCACGGTGCGCAACGAGCTCGCCGCCCTCGAGGACCTCGGCTACCTGACCCATCTGCACACCTCGGCGGGCCGCGTGCCGACTGACGCGGGCTACCGCTACTTCGTCGAGAACCTGATGGACCGGACGCCGCTGTCGGCCACCGAGCAGCGCACGATCCGCCACCAGTTCTACCAGGTGCGCTCGGAGCTGGACCAGTGGATCTCGCTCGCCGGCGCGGTGCTGGCGCGCACTGCCCAGAACGCCTCGGTCGTCACCCCGCCGCGCGCCTACCAGTCGCGCTTCAAGCACCTCGAGCTGATCGCCATCCACGACACGACCGTGCTCATGGTGCTGGTGCTGCACGACGGGACGATCCGCCAGCAGACGCTGACGCTCGAGGCCGCCCGGCCCCAGGAGGAGCTGAGCCGCCTCGCCGGGCGCATCAACGACCTGTGCAACGACGCGCCGGCCAGCCGGGTCGAGGATCTGCTGCAGCAGCTGCGCGTCCAGCAGGCCCCGCCGCCCGATGAGCTCGAGCTGCAGGTGCTGGACCTGGTGGTGCGCGCCATGCGCCACTTCGAGGACCAGCTCAACAAGGGCTTCCACAGCGATGGGCTGATCGAGATGCTCAGCCAGCCGGAGTTCTCCGAGGTCCAGCGCGTGCGCAAGATGCTCGAGATCCTGCAGGGCGGCAAAGGGCTCGGCCCGCTCATCCCCCGCGCGCTGGCCAGCACCGGCGTCCAGGTGGTGATCGGCGGCGAGCACAGCCAGGACGATATGCGCGAGTACAGCGTCGTCCTCTCGCGCTACGGCGTCGGCGGCGAGATCGCCGGGGTGCTCGGCGTGATCGGCCCGACCCGCATGCCCTACCCGCGCACGATCTCGACGGTCCGCTACATCTCGGCCGTGATGAGCGACCTGCTGGGCGAGCTGTACGGCGCGGATACGGCCGGGAGGTAGTCCGCTTCGCGAAAGGAGCGCCGGCGGCGGCTGGATCGCGTTCCCGCCTCTTCCTCTGCCGTGCCAGCCGAGGCGCCGCCCGCGACTCCGTACTTGCTGCTACAACTCACGAGGGGTGGAGGCCGCCTCCACGTACTGTGGAGGCGGTTTCCACGAACCAGAACTCGAGGAGGAAATAGACTGATGTCTGATGAGATGAACACGAACGCGCCAGGGCAGGAGACACCCGTCGATGGCGTCGAGCAGAGCGATGCCCCTGCGGCCGCGCAGGGCGACGCCCCCGCGGCCGCGCAGGGCGATGCCCCCGCGGCCGAGCAGGGCGACGCCCCCGCGGCCGAGCAGAACGGCGCCCTGACGACGGAGGAACTGCAGGCGCGTATCGCGCAGCTCGAGAAGGAGGTCGCCGAGTACAAGGATAGCTACCTGCGCGCCGCAGCCGACTACCGCAACTTCAAGCGCCGCACCGAGCAGGAGCGCGCCGAACTGATCCGCACCGCCTCCGCCGGCCTGCTGCTCAAGCTGCTGCCGGTGGTCGACGATCTCGAGCGTGCCATGCAGAACGTCACCCCCGACGTCGAGAACAGCGCGTGGTACGCCGGCTTCAAGCTGATCCCGCAGAAGCTCATGACCGTCCTCGAGAGCGAGGGGGTCACGCCGATCGAGGCGCTCGGGCAGGACTTCGACCCCAACAAGCACGAGGCGGTGATCCACGAGCCCGCCGAGGGCCAGGAGGGCAAAGTCATCGCCGAGCTGCAGAAGGGCTATATGATCCGCGATAAGGTCCTCCGCCCGTCGATGGTGAAGGTGGGGCAGGGGTAGACCACACGTATCCAGTACGTAGTAGCCAGTAGACAGTACGCAGCGACCGTCGGCGCCTGGCGGTGGCTTGCAGTGGTAACCCTGCCGAACCCTGACGTTCGGGCATACACAGCGGCCACGTCGCCTCGCATTGACTCGTAGTGGTACTGACTACTGACTACTGACTACTGACTACTGGAGATAAGCATGCCTAAAGTTATCGGAATCGACCTCGGCACCACCAACTCGGTCGTCGCAGTGATGGAGGGCGGCGAGCCGGTGGTGATCTCCAACGCCGAGGGCGCCCGCCTCACCCCGTCGGTGGTGGCCGTCAACAAGGGCGGCGAGCGTCTGGTCGGCCAGGTCGCCAAGCGCCAGGCGGTTGTCAACCCCGAGAACACGATCTTCTCGGTCAAGCGCTTCATGGGCCGCAAGCTCAAGGACGCCGTGGTCCAGCGCGACAAGGGCCTGGTGCCGTACCGGCTCGGCGAGGCCGAGAACGGCGACGTGCGCGTCGTCCTCGGCGGCAAGGAGTACGCGCCGCAGGAGATCTCGGCCATGGTGCTGCAGAAGCTCAAGGCCGACGCCGAGGCCTACCTGGGCGAGCCGGTCACGCAGGCGGTGATCACCGTGCCGGCCTACTTCAACGACAGCCAGCGCCAGGCGACCAAGGACGCCGGCAAGATCGCCGGGCTCGAGGTGCTGCGCATCATCAACGAGCCGACCGCCTCGGCGCTCGCCTACGGCCTGGACAAGCAGAACAAGGACCAGACGATCGCCGTCTACGATTTGGGCGGCGGCACCTTCGATATCTCGATCCTGGAGCTGGGCGACGGCGTGTTCGAGGTGAAGGCCACCAACGGCGACACCCACCTCGGCGGCGATGACTTCGACCAGCGGGTGATGGACTGGATGGCCTCCGAGTTCCAGAAGGAGACCGGCATCGACCTGCGCTCGGACCGCACCGCGCTGCAGCGGCTCAAGGAGGCGGCCGAGAAGGCGAAGATGGAGCTCTCTAGCGTGCTCCAGACCGAGATCAACTTGCCGTTCATCACCGCGGACGCCACCGGGCCGCGCCACCTGAACCTCACCCTCAGCCGCGCCAAGCTCGAGCAGCTCACCGCCGACCTGATCGAGCGCACGATCGCCCCCGTGCGCCAGGCCCTGGCCGACGCCGGCCTGCGCCCCAACGACATCGACGAGGTGGTGCTGGTGGGCGGCCAGACGCGCATGCCGGCCGTGCAGGAGGCGGTGCGCAAGTTCTTCAACCGAGACCCGCACAAGGGCGTCAACCCGGATGAGGTCGTCGCGATCGGCGCCGCCATCCAGGCCGGCGTGCTGGCCGGCGACGTCACCGACGTGCTGCTGCTGGACGTGACGCCGCTCACGCTGGGCATCGAGACGCTCGGCGGGGTGATGACGCCGCTGATCGAGCGCAACACGACCATCCCGACCCGCAAGAGCCAGGTGTTCTCGACCGCCAGCGACTCCCAGAGCAGCGTCGAGATCCACGTGCTGCAGGGCGAGCGGGCCGAGGCGCGCCTCAACAAGTCGCTCGGCAAGTTCGTGCTGGACGGCATCCCGCCGGCGCCGCGCGGCGTCCCACAGATCGAGGTGACGTTCGACATCGACGCCAACGGCATCCTGAGCGTCTCCGCCCGGGACAAGGCCACCGGCAAGGCCCAGAACATCACGATCACTGCCTCCTCCGGGCTCACGCCCGAGGAGATCGAGCGCATGGTGCAGGACGCCGAGGCGCACGCCGAGGAGGACCGCCGCCGCCGCGACCTGATCGCCGCCCGCAACAGCGCCGACACGACGATCTACACGACGGAGCGGGCGCTGCGCGAGGCCGGCGAGCAGGTGGACGCCGCCCTGCGCACCGAGATCGAGGACAAGATCCGCGCCGTCCGCGCTACCATGGAGAGCGACAGCGCCGACGAGATCCGCAACCGCACCGCCGAGCTCTCGGTGCTCGCCCAGCGGCTCGGCGAGGCGATGTACCAGGAGCAGGGCGCCGCAGGCGACTCGGGACCGGATGGCGAGACCGTGGTCGAGGGCGATTACAAAGTCGATTAGCACAGCGTACGCGGTGCTGCGGCACCTCCTGCGGGGCGGTGTGGAGGGCCGCAGGTCCTCCACGCTCGCTCCACGGGGTGCGAGGCCACCGCATACGTCGTGTGATTAAGGGTTGGGGGGAGATGGTTAGAGGTTAGAGCTGGAGGGCTACTGGCGGAGCGAGGCTGCTACCCTAGCCCTCAACCCTAACCCCTAACCCTTAACGAGGTTGTACATGTCCACCAAGCGCGACTACTACGAAGTGCTCGGAGTGCAGCGAGGCGCCTCGCAGGACGAGATCAAGAAGGCCTTCCGCCGCCTTGCGCGCCAGTACCACCCCGATGTCAACAAGGACCCGGGCGCCGAGGCCAAGTTCAAGGAGATCAACGAGGCCTACGAGGTGCTCTCGGACCCCGACAAGCGCGCGATGTACGACCGCTTCGGGCACATGGGCCCGACCGGCGGCCCCGGCTACGACCCGTTCGGCGGCGCCGACCCGTTCGGCAGCATCTTCGAGGCGTTCTTCGGCGGCCAGCCCGGCCGCGGCGCGCACCGCGGCCCCCAGCGCGGCGCAGACCTGCGCTACACGCTCACGATCACCTTCGAGGAGGCGGTCTTCGGCACCGAGAAGGAGATCGAGTTCCGGCGCCTCGAGACCTGCGGCACCTGCCGCGGCACCGGGGCCGAGCCCGGCACCGACCCAGTGCGCTGCCCCAAGTGCGGCGGCCTGGGCGAGATCCGCACCCGCGCCCCGATCTTCAATATGGTCACGGTGACCACCTGTGACCAGTGCCGCGGCGAGGGCACGGTGATCGCCATCCCCTGCCGCGACTGCCGCGGCGAGGGGCGCGTCCGCCAGACGCGCCGGCTCACGGTGAAGATCCCGGCCGGCGTCGACAGCTCCTCGCAGATCCGCATCACCGGCGAGGGCGAGGCCGGGCCACGCGGCGGGCCGCACGGCAACCTGTACGTCGCGCTGGAGGTCGAGCCGCACCCGTTCTTCGTCCGCGAGGGCAACGACATCATCATGGAGCTGCCGCTCAACATCGCCCAGGCGGCGCTCGGCGTCGAGGTCGAGGTGCCCACAGTGGACGGCACCGAGACGCTGCGCGTGCCGCCCGGCACGCAGACCGGCGCCACCTTCCGCCTGCGCGGCAAGGGCGTGCCCTACCTGCGCGGCAGCGGCCGCGGCGACCAGATCATCGTCACGCGCGTCGTCGTGCCGACGCGCCTGACCGAGCACCAGCGCCGCCTGTTCCAGGAGCTCGAGAAGTCGCTCGAGCCGGTCGAGATCGGCAGCCAGCAGGACGACGGCTTCTTCGGCCGGATCAGGAGCGCGCTTGGGCTGTAGCGCCTCAGTGACTGGTCTTACGCGGGAGTGACATGGCAGATATTCTCTACGGCCGCAACGCGGTCCGCGAGGCGCTGCGCGCCCAGCGCCGCACCTTCCAGCGCCTGCTGGTCTCCTCTGGCGCGCAGGAGGCCGGCACGCTCGGCGAGGCGGTGAAGCTCGCCGAGCAGGCCGGCGTGCCGGTCGTGCGGGTGGACCGGCGCGAGCTCGACAGGCGGCTGGCCGGCGCCAACCACCAGGGCGTCGTGCTGGAGTGCGGCGACTACCCGTACGCCGATCTTGAGGCGTGCCTGGCGCTAGCCGAGGAGCGCGGCGAGCCGGCGCTGCTCCTGCTGCTCGACCACCTGCAGGACCCGCAGAACATCGGCACGCTCCTGCGCACCGCCGAGGTCGTGGGCGTCCACGGCGTCGTGATCCCCGGCCGGCGCTCGGCCGAGGTGACCGCGGCGGTGGTCAACGCCTCCTCCGGCGCCACCGAGCACCTGCGCATCGCCGTCGTCACCAACCTGGCGCAGACGATCGAGGAGATCCAGCGCGCCGGCGTCTGGGTGGTCGGCGTCGAGGACGACGAGCGCGCCCAGGACTACGACCGGGCCGACCTGGACATCCCGCTGGCGCTGGTGGTCGGCGCCGAGGGCCCCGGCCTGGCGCGCCTCACCCGCGACCGCTGCGACTTCCTGGTGCGTCTGCCGATGCGCGGCCGGATCGCCTCGCTCAACGCGGCGGTGGCCGGCAGCATCGTGCTGTACCACGCCTGGCGAAGCCGCGCGAGCAATCAGTAGCCAGGCGGCGCCTCAGCGCCGCCGCGCTGTGCTGGCTGCTGGCTTCTGACCGCTGACTACTGAATACCGGAGCAGAGATGAGCTACACAGAACGAGCCGAGGCGATCCTGCACGAGTGGGTCCAGTCCGAGAGCCTCCGCAAGCACTGTTACGCCGTCGCGGCCTCCATGCGCCACTTCGCGGGCCGCTTCGGCGGCGACCCGGACCTGTGGGGCGCGGTGGGCCTGCTGCACGACATGGACTTCGAGCGCCACCCCCAGATGCCGCCGCCCGGCGACGAGACGACCCAGGCGGCGCGCGCGATCCTGGCCGGTGAGGCCAGCGACCCGCCGCTGGTGATGCACCCGTTCGTCGGGGTGACCTACCTGCGCAACAACGGCTGGTCGGAAGAGATCTGCCGCGCCATCCTCTCGCACGCCGACTACTCGGGGGTCCCGCGCGAGACCCCCATGGAGAAGACGCTCGCGGCCGTGGACGAGCTCTCCAGCTTCGTGATCGCGTGCGCGCTCGTCAAGCCCACCAAGAGCGTCCACGACGTCGAGGTGTCGGGCGTGCGCAAGAAGATGAAGGACAAGGCCTTCGCGCGCGCCGTGAGCCGCGAAGAGATCGCCCACAACGCCGAGGCGCTCGGCATGCCCCTCGACGAGGTGATCGCCCAGGTCATCGAGGCGCTCAAGGCCGATGCGCAGCGGCTGGGGGTGGGCGGAGTCGCGGCGTAGGCATCACGGGTCCACGCCGCGCTCACCGAGGCCCAGCGGCAGCGGCGCCGGGCGCACGCACGAGCTCCCGAGCTCGACGTGCTGCCCGGCCTCCGACGCGTCGTGGAAGGCGTGCATCAGGTCCAGCACGTGGTAGGCGAGCTCGCCCGACGCGCGGTGCGGCCGGCCCGTCCTGATTGCCGTCGCCATATCGGCCACGCCCAGCCCGCGGCTGTTCTTGGTGAAGCCGTGCGTCAGCGGGATCTCGCTCCACTCGCTCGCGCCCATGCGCCGCACCCGCACCGGCCCGCCGAAGGTGTTCGGGTCCGGCAGGCTCAGCGTCCCCTCTGAGCCGTAGATCTCGATCCACGGCACGTTCGCGCCCCACACGTCGAAGCTGGTGATGATCGTCCCGACCGGGCCGGCGGCGAAGTCCAGAATGCCGGCGACGTGCGTCGGCGTGTTCACCGTGATCTTGTCGCCGTAGTTCCACTGGTTGGTGATCGTGCGCTCGGGGAAGCTGATGCGCGCCGAGCCGGTCACCCGCCGCACCGGGCCCAGCATCGAGACCAGCGCGGTGAGGTAGTAGGGCCCCATGTCGAACATCGGCCCGGCCCCCGGCTGGTAGAAGAAGGTCGGGTTGGGGTGCCAGCTCTCCGGCCCGCGGCCCATCATGAAGGCCGTGGCCGCCACCGGCTCGCCGATCCAGCCGTCGTCGATCAGCTTGCGGCAGGTCTGCAGGCCGCCGCCCAGGAAGGTGTCCGGCGCGCAGCCGACCCGCAGCCCCTTGGCGGCCGCCAGATCGAGCATCTTGCGCGCCTCCTCGCGGGTGACCGCCAGCGGCTTCTCGTTGTAGACGCTCTTGCCGGCCTCCAGCGCCGCCAGCCCCACCAGGCCGTGCGCGCCCGGCACGGTCAGGTTGACGACGATCTCGATCTCCGGGTCGGCGAGCAGCTCCTCGACGCTGCAGGCCTTCGGGACGCCGTACTCCGCCGCCCGCGCGTGTGCCCGGTCCATATCGATGTCCGCGATCGCCACGATGTCGAAGGCGTCGAAGACCTTGCCGTTCTCCAGGTAGATGGCGCTGATATTGCCCGCCCCGATAATGCCGACCTTGACAGGAGAGTACGTCATAGTGTGATTCCTCGTCTGGACGCTGCGCCTCAAAAGAGCGGGCGCAGCGTGCTGCGCCCGCGCGGTTCGCCGGCATCGAGCCCCGAGCGTCTCGCTACCTGCTCGCCCACAGGAAGCAGCGCTCGGTGATCGTGCGCGCCTCCGGCACATCGAAGTCGCTGGCGACGTGCCCGAGCGACGAGTAGGCCACCTTCCCCTTGCCGTACATCTTGGTCCACACCACCGGCATCACCACGCCCTCGATCCACGGCGCGTGCTCCCCGCTGAACGTCGTGGTCGCCAGCACATCGTTGATCGGGTCGACGTGCATGTAGTACTGCTCCGAGTGCATGTCGAAGTCGTTCAGGCCGGCCGTGATCGGGTGGTCGCGGTTGGTGATGTTGACGCGGTAGGGGATGATGTTGCCGGGGTGCGCCACCCACTGCCCGCCGACCATGAACTGGTACTCGGTGTTGTTGCGGAAGGCGTCGGCCGCGCCGCCGTGCCAGCCGGCGAACCCGACCCCGCTCTTGATCGCCTCCAGCAGCCCGGCCTCCTGCTCGCGGGTGATCGTGCTCATCGTGAAGATCTGCACGATCAGGCTGTAGGAGTGCATCTTCTCACGATCCAGGTAGGCGTCGAGCGTGTCCGAGACGGTCACGTCGTACCCCTGGCTGCGCAGAAACGGGACGAAGATCTCGCGGCACTTCTGTGGCTCGTGCCCTTCCCAGCCTCCCCAGACGAAGAGCGCCGACTTCATGGTATGCCTCCCGGCTGTATCGTCTCCACTGGCGCATCACGCGCACGGACCATCATAGCACAGGCGCCCGCCTGCGCCGCACGCCGCAGCGCCCGCGGGCTCTGCCCGGCGTATACGTATCTCAGCAGTAAGCGAACGATTCCAGAACACAATCGCAACCAAATTGCCGGCCTCATCCCCCGCACGATCCCGTACAGTATCATGTGAGCCCAGCCCCGGCACCCTCATCACGGCCGCCGGGTGCGTGGCTCGCGCGAACTGCTCCTGTCGCCGGCGAGGCTGCACCACGCCCGACACCCTTCTCCCGCTGCTCCGCACCGGCCTGAAGGGCACAGAGCGGCGCTAACAGCATAGATGCGGAGGCGAAGCCACTCCAAACCCCACCGGGGCGCGGGCAAAGCCACCGCACACACCCTATGAAGTGAGCGCAGATGACCAAGTGGCACGACCTGAGCCTGCGGGTGCGCATCCTGATCGGTTATACCAGCGTGCTCGCGCCCGCCTGCGTGCTCGTACTATTCCTGATGCTGCGCATCGGCCAATTCTACGAGCGCATCTCGGAGATCAACACCCGCTCCGCCGCCCAAGCCGAGGCCGGAGTCCAGCTGGTCGGGCGTGTCGCAGCGGCGCAGCAGGCCGCCGACCGCTACCTCCAGGACCCGCGCGCCCACAACTGGCGGGCCGCCCTCGAGGCGCTCCACCAGATGGACGCTGATATCGACAGCGTCGTGGCGGACGCCGGCGACCTGGACGAGCTGCGCCAGCGGTCGGACGACTACCAGAGGACGTTCACCGAGCTCAGCCAGCTGATCCGGCAGAAGGAGACGCTGCGCGAGCGGCTCGTGCTCAACGTCTTTCAGGCCAACTCGCTCGCCGGCAGCGTGATCGCCGCCTCGCTCGCGACCGAGCAGGGCGGCGACGAGACGGTGCAGGAGCTGATCGAGGCCCAGCAGCACCTGGGTGAGGCGAGCCTCCGCATCTCGCGCCTGATGAGCGAGCAGGACCCGGTGCACAGCGAGGCGATCCTGGGCCAGCTCCGCAGCGCGCAGGAGCTCTTCTCGCGTAGCGCGGCGCGCCCCGACCCGCCCGCCGAGGTCGAGGGGGCGCTGCGCGCCACCAACACGGCGATCATGCTCACCGAGCGGCTGGCGCAGACGTTCGACAACCTGCAGACCGTGCGCGAGCAGCAGCTGAGCCCGCAGGCGCTCCTGCTGAGCGCGAGCGCCAACCAGATCGCCAACCGGGCGATGGGCCGGCTCACAGCGGCCACCGACGAGCTCGAGTCGCTGGTGGAGCCGACCTACCAGCTCGCCAGCCTGGGTCTTGTGGCAACCATCGTGGGGTCGCTGATGGTCGGGCTGCGCCTGGCGCGCCACCTGTCCCGCCCGATCGTCGCGCTCGCCGGCGCCGTGGAGCGCGTCAACAGCGGCAACTACGATGTGGTCGCAGAGAACCGGACCGGCGGCGAGCTCGGCAGGCTGACGGCGGCCTTCAACCGCATGACGGCGACGCTCCGGCGGCAGCGCGACGAGGTGCAGGCGCAGCAGGCCGCGATCACCGAGCGGAACGCCGAGCTCGAGCAGGCGCTGGCGCAGCTGCAGGCGGCCATCGCCGAGCGCGAGCAGCTCGCCACGGCGGTGCGGGCGCTCAGCGTGCCGGTCGTGCCGATCCTGCGCCACGTGATCGTCGTCCCGCTCGTGGGCGAGATCGATGCCGAGCGAGCGCAGGTGCTGATGCAGCGGCTGCTGGACGGCGTCGAGGCCGAGCAGGCGCGCATCGTCATTCTGGACATCACCGGCGTGCCGGTCGTGGATGCCGAGCTCGCCGAGCGGCTGCTGCAGGCCGCGACCGCGGCCGAGCTGCTCGGCGCCCGCTGCGTGCTGGTCGGCATCAGCCCCGAGGTGGCCCAGGCGCTGGTGACGACCGGCGCGGACCTCAGCCGGCTCGTGACGCACGTCGACCTGCGGGCGGGCGTCGAGTACGCGATGCGCACCCTCGCGGCGCAGCAGGCGCCGCGGTAGCGCCTGCTCAGAATCTCCCTCCGTCGCCGCAGAAAAGCGCCTGTGGAGGGCACCCCGCCCTCCACACCACCCGGCGCAAGGGCAGCGAACCTGGCGGCCTCGCCCACCTCCTGGTGCAGGGCGAGGCCGTCTCGTGCGCCGTGGCTGCTAGCGTCTCCGCGTGCTGTGGTATGATAGCGCCCACATTCACCCAAACCAGAACGGCCCCCGCACAGTGTATCCGCTGATGAGCAGGAGGTTCCACGGTGAAGATCTCACGGCGCACCTTCATCAAGACCATGGCGCTCGGCACCGGCACGGTCGCGTATCTGGCCACTGGCCTGACGGTGCATGGCGCCGGGCCCGAGACCTACACGCTGCGGATCATCCACACCAATGACCACCATGCCCGCATCGAGCCGGTAACGGGCGGCACACCCCCTGAGCCAGTCCACGGCGGCGTCTCGCGCCGAAAGACGCTGATCGATGCCATCCGCGCCGAGGGCGGCAACCAGCTGCTGCTCGATGCCGGCGATGTCTTCCAGGGGACCCTCTGGTTCAACCAATACCTCGGCCAGGCCGACCTCGAGTTCTACCACGCGATGGGCTACGAGGCGATGACGATCGGCAACCACGAGTTCGACCGGGGCCCTGAGCCGCTGGCCGAGTTCATCAAGCGCGCGCAGTTCCCGGTGCTGAGCGCCAACATCGTCACCGACCCCTCGTCGCCGATCCACGGCCTGTACCAGCCCTGGATCATCAAGGAGGTCGGCGGCCACCGGATCGGCATCTTCGGCCTGACGACCGAGGAGACGCCGGCCATCTCCAGCCCGGGGCAGGGCATCACCTTCACGAACTACATCGAGGCCGCGCGGCGGGCGGTGGCCGAGCTGCAGGCGCAGGGCGTCAACCATATCATCGCCCTGACGCACATCGGCATCACCTTCGACCGCGAGCTGGCGAGCCAGGTGGACGGCATCGACGTCATCATCGGCGGGCACAGCCACACCCCGATGGGCCCGATGATCGACCCGGCCGACCCGAGCCGGCCGTACCCCGAAGTGATCGCCTCGCCGTCCGGCAAGCCGGTGGTGATGGCGACCGACTGGGAGTGGGGGCGCTGGCTGGGCGACCTGACGGTCGGCTTCGACGCGAACGGCGACATCACCCGCGTGGTGGCCGCCCAGCCCACCGAGGTGCTGCCGAGCATCGAGCCCGACCAGGGCTTCGAGGACCGCATCGCCGTGCTGCGTGAGCCGCTGGCGGCCCTGCGCAACCAGCTCGTCGGCGAGGCGGCGGTGGAGCTCAACGGCAACCGCGACGAGGTCCGCACCCAGGAGACGAACCTCGGCAACCTGATCTCGGACGCGATGCTGGAGGCGACACGCGGCGCCGGCGCGCAGATAGCGATCATGAACGGCGGCAGCATCCGCACCAGCATCGACCAGGGCCCGATCACGCTCGGCGAGCTGCTCGACGTGCAGCCGTTCGGCAACACGATCACGCTGGTGACGCTGACGGGCGCGCAGATCAAGGAGGCGCTCGAGAACGGCGTCAGCCAGATCGAGTCCGTCGCCGGCCGCTTCGCCCAGGTCGCCGGCCTGCGCTACAGCTACGACGCCTCGCGGCCGGTCGGCGACCGGGTCACGGGGATTCAGGTGGCGGACGGCCAGGGCGGCTACGTCGCGATCGACCCGAACGCCAGCTACCGCGTGGTCACCAACAACTTCCTGCTGGCGGGCGGCGACGGCTACACGGTCTTCGCGGAGGGGGCGGACCCGTACGACACGGGCCTGCTGGACGTGGACGTGACCGCCGACTACGTCCGCGCGCACTCGCCGGTCAACCCGCAGGTCGAGGGCCGCATCATCATCAGCGGCACGCTGCCCGGCGCCGAGGCCCCGGCCAGCCCCGGCACGATCCCGGCCCAGCTGCCGAACACCTCGGGCCAGGTGGACGCGCTGTGGCTGCTGGCGGCGCTCGGGGCTGCTGCGGTGGGCAGCGGCATGCGGCTGCGCGGCCGGGCGCGCAAGGAGCCGGCCGAGGCCGTGGCCGAGCCCGTGGCTGAGGAAGAGGTCGTGGGCTAGGTAGGGCTCGGGGAGGCATCGCCTCCCCGCGAGACCACTTCTCCCAAGCGGAAGGTCTGGAGGGCCGACGGCCCTCCAGACTCTTTTTTCCGAAGAAGGCGCGGGCGGCCTGGCGGCGACCCGCGCCAGCTCGATCAGTGCGGGTACGCGTTCTCCGGCAGCGGGGAGACGTAGGGCCGGCCGTTCTTCCGGCGCTCGAACTCCGCCCGCGCCTCCGCCAGCCGGTCAGGGCGAGTCAGCAGCTCCAGCCCGGTGAGCGCGAGCACCTTCGCCGCCAGCAGCATCCCCTTGAACCCGATGCTCGACCCCGAGGACGCCACCACCTGCCAGCTGTGCCCCGGCGTCCCCAGCGGCCAGCAGCAGGTCGTCACCTGCGCCGTGGGGGTGATCTGGCTCACGTCGCCCACCTCGGTCGAGCCCGGCATCACGATCGGCTCCTCCGTGTGCGGCAGGACCTCCCCCCACAGCGGGCGCTCCATCGCCGCCGGGTCGAGCTCGCAGCTCACCAGCCTCTTCACCTGCTCGAAGCCCTGCGCGACGGTGCCCGGCGCGAACGTCTGCTGCAGCTTCCTGGCGAACTCCTGCTCCTCCTCGGTGAAGGACAGCCCGCCGATCTCCTGCATCTTCTCCAGCATCAGCCGCGAGAGCGCCAGGTTCGGCAGCAGCTCGTAGCAGCCGGTCACGAAGTCCACATCGTAGGTCGTGCCGGTCATCAGCGCGGCGCCCTTGGCGATGTCGAGCACGCGCGCGTAGATCGCGTCGACCTGCTCGCGCGTGGGGGCGCGCACGAAGTACCAGATCTGGGCGTAGGCCGGGACGACGTTCGGCGCCTGGCCGCCGCTGGTGATCACGCTGTGCATGCGCGCCTCGGGGATGATGTGCTCGCGCAGGTAGTTGACGCCGATGTCCATGAGCTGCGCGGCGTCCAGGGCGCTGCGGCCGTTGTACGGGTCGGCGGCGGCGTGGGCGCTCACGCCGTAGAAGTTGATCTTGAACGAGTTCATGGCTAGCGAGGAGCCGGACCAGACGGCGTTGATGTCGCCGGGGTGCCACGCCAGCGCCGCGTCGAGGTCGTCGAAGACGCCGGCCTTGGCCATGAAGGTCTTGCCCACCAGCGTCTCCTCGGCCGGGCAGCCGTAGTAGCGGATCGTCCCGGGGATGCCCTCCTTCGCCATGAGCTCCTTGAGCGCCAGCGCCGCGCCCAGGCTGGCGACGCCGAACAGGTTGTGCCCGCAGCCGTGCCCCGGCCCGCCCTGCTCGACCGGGTCGCGCTCGGCCGAGAGCCGCTGCGACAGGCCGGGCAGCGCGTCGTACTCGCCGAGGATGCCGATGATCGGCTTGCCGCTGCCGTAGCTGGCGACGAAGGCGGTCGGCAGCTGGCCGACGCCGCGCTCGACTGTGAAGCCGGCCGACTCGAGCTCATCGGCCAGCAGCCCGCATGCGAAGCGCTCCTCCAGCGCGATCTCCGGGTGCTCCCAGATCTCGCGCGCCAGGTAGGACAGCTTCTCGTCGTGGTCGTCCAGATACTCCAGCACTATCTGCTGGGTGCCCATAGCCCCTCCAGTTTTCATCGCTTGTGAGGAACGTGCGCCCTGCGCCTGGCTGGTGCGCCCATTCGCCCCGCGAGCCACGCGCCGCGCTATGATAGCAGATAGTATCCCCTCTCCACGGAGCGCGGCCGCCCCTACAGCCCGCCCTCGCACGGGCGTATCGCCCCACGATCCAAACCAAACTACAGCGAGTCGTATTCACTGCCTGGTGTCCACCCGCCACCCCGGTGCTTCACCAAAGCCCGCCCGCGCAGCGTTTTCCTGATCAGAAAAGCCCCATTGCTAGGCGGCCGTCGGTGCTGTCGGCGAACCTGCACAAAGACAACCACACAACGCGCGCTACACGGAACGAGAACCACGCAAAGGAGGCAGCGATGCGATCCAGACCCAGATTTACCACGTGGCGTCCCATCGTTCCCCTAGCCCTCATCTTGCTGCTTCTCAGCGCAGCAGTCGCGCTCCCCGCCAGGGCGGCGCCCGGCGCACAGGTGGCTGAGCCCGCCGCAGCGGGGGACCACCTCGTGACCAACATCGTCCTCGGCCCCGACACGCCCAACATCCTCCCCAACGGCCAGGACGTGACGGTCACGTTCTCCTACAGCACCACTGAGCCGGGCGGCGTGCGTATCTTCATCCGGCCGTTCACCGACGGCGCGCCCACGCCCGGCTACCTCGCAGACCCCTCGCCGGTCTACCCCCAGTCGGCGAGCGGCAAGGGCAGCAGCAGCTTCACGGTCGCCAGCGGGCAGGTGGTGGTCGACCAGATCCGCATCCAGATGTTGAACGCCGACCAGACCACGCTGCTCTTCGAGACCTTCATCCCAGTCCACTATCTCTTCGGCAGCCCGGCGCACCTCGTCACACACATCAATCTGACCCCGGACACGCCGGACGTCCTGGCGCTCGGCCAGGAGGTGAGCGCCACCTTCCGCTACAGCGCGCGCACGCCGGTGCGGATCTTCATCCGGCCGTTCACCAACGGTGCGCTCACGCCCGGCTACGCCGCGCATGGCTCGCCGGAATACGGGGCCGGCGGAGGCACCGGCAGCGGCGACTTCACGATCGCCAGCGGGCAGGCGGTGGTCGACCAGATCCGCATCCAGATGGTGTCGGCCGCCGACTCGTCCACGGTGCTCTTCGAGGCCTTCCTGCCGGTGTACTATCGCTTCAGCGGCGGGTCCAACCTCGTCACCAACATCGAGCTGAGCCCCGACACGCCGAACGTGTTCAAGTACGGCCAGGATGTCAACATCACCTTCAGCTACCGTCAGAACCACCCGGGCGGCGTGCGCATCTTCGCCCGGCCGTTCAGCGGCACCGCGATCTCCCCGGGCTACGGCGCGCACGGCTCGCCGGTCTACACGGCCGCATCGGGCATCGGCGCCGGCTCGTTCACCCTGAACACCGGCCCGCTCGTCGTCGATAAGATCCGCATCCAGATGGAGGCGGCCGAGGATGGCAGGCTGCTCTTCGAGGCCTTCCTGCCGGTCCACCTGTTCTGGGCCGGGTCCGGCCCGCCGCCCGGACCGGACATGCGCATCGACGCGATCGAGGTGACCCAGGCGATCCAGGATCTGAACAACAGCGTCGATCTGGTGGCCGGCAAGCGGACGTACGTGCGCGTGCACGTGAGCGCGCCCGTGAACGTCGCCGACGTCTTCGCCACGCTCAGCGGCAAGCGCGGCACGGTGTCGCTCATGCCGACGCTGACCCCCGGCAACCCCGGCGGCGACATCACCGTGCGCCCCAACCCGAACCGCGAGCAGATCAACGACAGCTTCTGGTTCGAGCTGCCCTCGAGCTGGACGGCGGCCGGCAACCTGACGCTCACCGCCAGGCTCGACCCGATCAACGCCAAGAACGACCTCAACCAGAGCAACAACGTCCGCACGGTGACGGTGAACTTCAAGAGCACCCCGGCGCTCCGGCTGCGCCTGATGAACGTGCGGTACACCGCGGGCGGGTCGACCCACAGCGCGGACAACAGCGACCTGGGCGCGCTCGAGTCCTGGCTGCGCAGGGCCTACCCGATCTCGCACCTGCAGGTGACGCGCCAGACCTACGTCTACCCGTTCTCCGGCCTGCCGAACGTCAATACGCTGAATGCCCTGCTGGCGTTCAACAAGGCCATCAACATGATCTTCTCCGGCGAGAGCCCGAGCGTGGTCTACTACGGCATCGTCGACGACGGCGGCGGCTTCATGCGCGGCAGGGCCATGGGCATCCCCGGCACAGTCGCCTCGGGGCCGACCGGCTCGGACTCCTGGGGCTGGGACTTCGACGGCTCGTACGGCGACTGGTACGGCGGCCACGAGATCGGGCACACGCGCGGCCGCTACCACGCCGAGTTCTGCGGGGCCACGGGCGGCGCCAGCTACCCCTACACCGGCGGCCGCATCAGCCCGTCCCTCACCGGGAACAACGCGATCTACGGCTTCGACATCGCAACGCGCGCGATCTACGGGCCGAACTGGAAGGACGTGATGACCTATTGCTCCAACCAGTGGATCTCGGACTTCACCTACGAGGGCATCCGCAACCACCAGGTGTCGGTCAGCGCGCTGAGCGCGGCGCAGAAGGCCACGGCCGACCAGTTCCTGGTGATTGGCGGCACGGCCGACCTGGAGAACCACACCGCCACGATCGACCACGTCGCCCTGATCCAGCAGAGCGCCTCGGTGCCGCTGCCGGAGCCGGGCAGCTGGACGATCGCGCTCGTCGACGCGTCGAACAACGACCTCGCGACCTACCCGTTCGAGCCCGACGTGCTCAGCGACGCCGAGGAGAGCCCCGGCACGCCGGCCATCATCTCTGAGGTCGTGCCGTGGAGCGCCGGTACGGTCAGGGTGGAGATCCGCTACGGCGGGCAGGTCCTGGCCTCGCGCAGCGCCAGCGCCAACCCGCCGACCGTCACCATCACCGCGCCCGCCGCCGGCAGCACGCTGCCCAACGGGCCGTTCACGGTCACCTGGACCGGCTCCGACCCGGACGGCGACGCGCTCAGCTACAGCCTGTTCTACAGCAACGACGGCGGCACGAGCTGGCAGCCGGTGGCCGCCGGCCTGACCGGCACGAGCGTGGAGCTCGACGCCTCCCAGCTGCCCGGCGGGTCCGGCATGCTGCGGATCGTGGCCTCGGACGGCTTCCTGAGCGCCCAGGACACGACCGGTGCGTTCAGCGTGCCGCTGCACGCCCCCACCGCCGAGATCGTGCTGCCGGAGGAGGGCCAGGTCTTCTTCCCCACGCAGCAGATCGTGTTCGAGGCGACGGGGTACGATCTGGAGGACGGGACGCTCGGCGACGAGGCGTTCACCTGGTCCTCGAGCATCGACGGCGTCCTGGGCACCGGCGCCACCCTGAGCACGTCCGAGCTCACGACCGGCGACCACGTCATCACGCTGACGGTGACCGACAGCGACGGGCAGAGCAGCCAGGTCACGCGCAACATCACGGTGGCGGAAGAGGGCGCGGCGGAGGCTAATGAGCTGGACGTGGCCCCCATCGCGCTCGGCGTGACGGTCGCGATCGGCAGCGCCCCCGTTCAGGAGACGCTGAGCCTGCGCAGCTCGGGCGAGTCCGAGATCAGCTGGACGGCGAGCGAGGACACGCCCTGGCTGACGCTCGCCGCGACATCCGGGCAGACGCCCGCCGACCTCGTCGTGAGGATCGACCCGTCCGAGCTGCCGGCCGGCACGCACACCGGCTTGATCACGTTCACCTCATCCGAGGAAGGCGCGAGCCCGGTGATCGTCCCGGTCACGGTGCAGGTCATCGGGGAGGCTGTGTACCTGCCGATCACCATGCGGTAGCGGGATAGCGCGCTGGTGCGGCGCGGCGTCGCCGCGCTGCACCAGCGCACAGACCATGGGCAAACTGCGAACGATCATTCGTACACGAGGCGCGCTGCTGGTCGCTCTGCTGCCGGGCTTGCTCGGCTGCGCCGGCGGCGCGCCAGATTCGGCGCCTCCCCCCGCGGCGGAGACGGCCGCCCCCACCCAGGCGGCAGCCGCAGGCCCGAGCGGGCTGACCGGGCAGATCATCGCCGAGAGCGATGTCGCCGGGCTGCCGGACGAGCCGCTCCCCGACCAGCTCGTGCTGGCGATCCCGGCGGAGCGGGCGGGCGCCCTGCTCGGCAGCGGCGGCCGGGCGCCGGCGGACGACGAGCTGCGCTTTCTCAGGGTCGAACTTCCCGCCGATCCCGCCATCGCCTCGGCCGTGAGCGACGCATCCGGCCGCTACACGCTCGCCCTCGACGCCGGCGCGTATGTGCTGTGCGTGGCCGACTCCGAGCAGCAGCCGCCGGGCCTCCCGGCGACGACGCGCGGCTGCGGGCGCGCGGAGGTGCCGCCGGGGACGATGCGCCGCGTGGACATCTCCAGCGGGTTCGGCGAGATCCTGCTGGTCGAGCGCTGAGGCTCGCCAGCCCCCGTAAGAAGGGCCCGCTACGACCTGAGCCCGTGCCCCCCGACCGGCTCGGTCACGATCCCGTTGTCGATGTTCGCGATCAGCGGCCGCGCCTTGGCGATCGCCTGCTGCACGCTTGGAAGCGACAGCGACGCCGCGTGGCTCTCCTGGCTGTCCCAGACCTCCGTGATCCAGATCACGTCTGCGTCGGACGGGTCGCGCGCGACGATGTAGCTCAGGCAGCCGGGCATGTCGGCGATGCCCTCGAGCAGGATGGCGATCAGCGCGTCCCGCTGGCCTGGCACTGCGGTCATTTTCCCGATCAGTCCGTACATTGAGGTGAGCTCCTAAGCGTAGCAGTGCATCGTGCGGCTGCACACTGCAGCTCCGCGCCTGCGAGCACCGCCGAAGTATACACCGGCCGCGCGCCACATCTCGCAGGCCAGCGGGAGGCCGCTTTCCGCTGGGGGGTTCGGAGGGCCGAAGGCCCTCCGAGATCTTTTTTCGCCGGCGGCGACGTGTCGCCGCAGAGCGGCGGAGGAAGAGCTTCCGGGCGAGGCAGCGCCTCCACATCCTTCCAAGGGGACGCGGGAGCGTGCCACCGCGCCACGCGCGGAAACATGGTGTAGCATGGACTGTCGCCGTTCGAGATATTTAGGAGGAGTGAGATGAACTATCGCTTCCTCGGCGCCACTGGCCTGCGCGTGAGCGAGCTGTGCCTTGGCGCGATGACCTTCGGCCGCGAGACGAGCGAGGCGGACAGCCACGCGATGCTCGACCGGTTCGTGGACGCGGGCGGAAACTTCATCGACACGGCCAACGTCTACTCGCGCGGCGCCTCGGAGGAGATCATCGGCCGCTGGCTGCGCGGCCGCTCGCGCGACGACCTGGTGATCGCCACCAAAGTGCGCTTCCCGATGGGCGACGGGCCGAACGACGTCGGCCTCAGCCGCAAGCACATCCTGGCGAGCGTCGACGCCAGCCTGCGGCGCCTCCAGACCGACTACATCGACCTGTTCCAGGTTCACTGCTGGGACGCCCACACGCCGCTGGACGAGACGCTCAGCACGCTGGACGGGCTGGTGCGGGCGGGCAAGGTGCGCTACCTCGGCGCCAGCAACTTCGCCGGCTGGCAGCTGCAGCTGGCCATCGACCGCTGCGCCGAGCGCGGGTGGGAGCCGTTCGTGTGCCTGCAGCCGCAGTACAACCTGCTCGAGCGCGCGATCGAGTGGGAGGTGCTCCCGGTCTGCCAGCGGGCGGGGATCGGCGTGATCCCGTGGAGCCCGCTGCGCGGCGGCTGGCTGAGCGGCAAGTACCGCCGCGGGATGAGCGCCCCGCCGGAGGACACCCGCGTGGCGGTGGCCGAGCAGCAGGGCTGGAGCGAGTCGTGGAGCCGCTACAACAACGAGCGCACCTGGAGCATCATCGACGCCCTGATCGCGATCGCCGAGGAGATCGGCCGCACGCCGGCGCAGGTGGCGCTCAACTGGGTGCTGCACCGGCCCGGGGTCACCGCCCCGATCATCGGCGCGCGCACCCGCGAGCAGCTGGAGGCGAACCTGGCCGCGGCCGGCTGGCAGCTCGCGCCCGAGCACCAGGCGCGGCTGGACGAGGTGAGCGCGCCGGCGATGCCCTACCCGTACGACTTCATCGCCTCGGCGCAGAACCGGCGGTAGGGCGGAGGTGGGAGGGGCGGAGCGCGCTCCGCCCCTACTGCCCCCACCCGCCGCGCGGCGTGGTATGATAGGCAAGCCGAAGCCGAGACTGCACAAGGAGCCCCGCATGACGGCGACCGACGATATCATCGCTGCCGACCAGCGCTACGTGCTGCAGACCTACGCCCGGCCGAACTTCGTGATCGAGCGCGGCGAGGGGTGCTACCTGTACGACACCGAGGGCCGCCGCTACCTCGACTGTGTGGCCGGCATCGCCGTGAACGCCCTGGGCTACGGCGACCCGGACCTGACGGAGGCCATCCGCGAGGCCGCCGGCGGGCTGATCCACGTCTCCAACCTGTACTACACCAGGCCGGCCGGCGAGCTGGCCCGGCTGCTGGTCGAGAGCGCGCCCGGCCTGGACCGCGTCTTCTTCGCCAACTCCGGCGCCGAGGCGGTCGAGGGCGCGCTCAAGTTCAGCCGCCGCTACGCCCGCGAGCGCCACGGCGAGGGCAAGACGACGATCGTCGCCTTCAGCGGCTCGTTCCACGGCCGCACGATGGGCGCGGTGGCGGTGACGGCGCGCGACAAGTACCGCGAGCCGTTCATGCCGGTGATGCCCGGCGTGCGCTTCGCGCCGTTCAACGATGTGGCGGCGGCCGAGGAGGCGATCACGCCCGACGTGTGCGCCGTGATCGTCGAGCCGGTGCAGGGCGAGGGCGGCCTGAGCGCCGCCACGCCTGAGTTTCTCAGGACCCTGCGCGCGCGCTGCGACGCGGTGGGCGCGCTGCTGATCTTCGACGAGATCCAGTGCGGGATGGCGCGCACCGGGTCGCTGTGGGCCCACCAGGTCAGCGGCATCCGCCCGGACATCATGACGGTCGCCAAGCCGCTCGGCGGCGGCCTGCCGGTCGGCGCGATCCTGCTCACGCAGGCGGTGGCCGACACGATCCACGTCGGCGACCACGGCACGACCTTCGGCGGCGGGCCGTTCGTGCTCTCCGTCGCGCAGCGGGTGTTCCGCAAGGTCAGCGACCCGGCGTTCCTGGCGCGCGTGCGCGAGGTCGGCGACTACCTCGGCGAGTCGCTGGCGGACCTGGCCGCCTCGCGCAAGGACGTGCTGGAGCTGCGCGGGCGGGGGATGATGCGCGGCCTGCTGATCGCCGGCCCGGCCGGCGCGGTGCGCGAGGCGGCCCACGAGCAGGGGCTGCTGATCGCCACCGCCGGCGACGACGTGCTGCGCCTGGTGCCGCCGCTTGTGTTCGAGCGCCAGCACGTGGACGAGGCGGTGGAGAAGCTCGCCGCCGCGCTCGATGCCGTGAGCAGCTGAGCGCCAGCGCGCCGGAGGTTCACACAATACGACCTTCCGGGCAGCCTGGGGCGCTGGGCCGCCCCGACGGCGCCCGAGGACGCCAGCGGGCCGCGTGCCAGCCAGCAGCGCGAGCGACGTATGATCCCGATCGGCGATGAGAATATCACCCGCCGCGCGCCGGTGGTCAACACCGCGCTGCTGATAGCGAACATCGCCGTGTTCGCCTACCAGCTGGTGCTCGGCCCGCGCGCGGTCGAGCAGTTCATCTTCGACTGGGGAGTGCAGGCGAGCGAGGTGAACGCCCTGCTCGGCGGCGACCTGTCGCTCCTGTGGCAGGTGCTCGTCACCTCGCTCACCTCCATGTTCATCCACGGCGGCTGGAGCCACATCATCAGCAACATGCTGTTCCTGTGGATCTTCGGCGACAACGTGGAGGACAACTTCGGCAGCCTGCCCTACCTGATCTTCTACCTGCTGAGCGGCCTCAGCGCGGTGCTCGCCCAGTCGCTGCTCGTCGGCCGCTCGGACGTGCCGATGATCGGCGCCTCGGGCGCGATCAGCGGGGTGCTGGCGGGCTACCTGCTGCTCTACCCGCGGGCGGCGGTGCGGGCGGTGCTCCCGATCCCGTTCCTGTTCTTCTTCTCGTTCTACGTGCCCGCCTGGCTGATGATCATCCTCTGGTTCGTCGGCCAGCTGCTCAACGGCATCGCCAGCCTCACCGACGCGGCGATGATGACCGGCGGCGTGGCCTACGCCGCGCACGTCGGCGGGTTCCTGGCCGGCCTGGTCCTCACCGGCGCCCTGCGCAACCCGACGCGCCCGCCGCGCTACATGGACTACAGGCGCAACGCGCGCTACTACCGCCGCTGAGCCGCGGCTCGCCCGCTAGCTGCTGAACGCGCCCTCGAAGAAGTCGGCGAGCCGCCGGTACAGCACGCGCTGGTTCTTCGGCAGCGTGATGCCGTGCCCCTCGTCCTCAAAGGCCAGGACCTGGTGCTCCACCCCGGCCTCCTGCAGCGCGCGCGTCACGGCGCGCACGTTCTCGGGCGTCACGTTCGGGTCGCGCATGCCCTGGACGATCAGCAGCTGGCCGCGGATGTTGCCGACGAAGTTGATCGGCGAGCGCTCGCGGTAGCGCTCGGGCACCTGCTCGGGCGTGCCGCCCATCATCTCCTCGCTGTAGGGGCGCAGGTCGGGCCGCGTGGTCTGGTAGTCCACCACCAGGTCGGTCATCCCGCAGATCGGCGCCGCGGCCGCCACCGTCTCCGGCGGGCAGCGGGTGATCTGGCACCACGAGGAGTAGCCGCCGTAGGAGGTGCCGGTCACGCCCACCCTGCCCGGCTCGGCGATGCCGGCGGCGATCAGCGCCTCGATCCCGGTGCGGATGTCGTCCTGCTCGCGCCCGCCCCAGCCGTCCTCCTTGATCGCCTCCTGGTAGCTCAGGCTGAACCCGGTGCTGCCCCGGTAGTTCGGCGCCAGCACGTTGAAGCCGCGCGCGACGTAGTACTGCAGCTCGGGGTCCACCCGGTCGTGGCTGTGCCAGGTCGGGCCGCCGTGGATGAGGACGACGGTGCCGCGGGCGGCGCCGCGGGCGCGGTAGAGCCAGCCCTGGATCTCCAGCCCGTCCACCGAGCGCCAGCGGAAGTCCTCGGCCGGCGCGAGGTCGTCCGGCCGCAGCGCCGTGCGCTCCCAGACGCGCGTCAGGCTCACGAAGGCCTCGGGCCGCACGTCGTCGATCCGGAATCGCACCAGGTCGTCCGGGCGGGTCGAGCTGGCGTACTCGCCGACCCACCAGCCGCCGCCCAGGTCGCGCAGCGGGATGAGGTCGCCGGGGATTTCCGGCAGGCGCCGCTCGGCGCCGCTGGCCACGTCCAGCAGCGAGGCGCGCGCCCTGGCGCCGCGCGCCTCGACGATCACCGCGGTCGAGCCGTCGCTCCCGCGCGGGACGAAGGCGCGCTCGATGTTGCGCTCCGGGTCGTCGATCAGCCAGCGCGTCTCGCCGGTCTCGCGGTCCCACACGCCCACGCGGCGGTGCGTGCCGGCCTCGACCAGCGCCAGGGCGCGCCGGCCGTCGGGGAACCAGGTGGCCGACGCCTTGCCCGTCTCTCCGGCGCTCAGCGCCAGACGGTCCTCGCGGCCCTCGATGTCCACCACCCACACGTCGTCGGTGCCCGGGCCGCGGTCCTGCCGGATGTAGAGCACGTGCGCGCCGGTCGCGCTCAGCTCGGGCTCGTAGTAGGCGGGCCTGAGCGGGCGCGCCAGCGGCGTCCGCTCGCCGGTCTCCAGGTCGTGGCGGTAGACCCAGGTCGGCTCGATCTCCCGGCCCTGCTCGTCCACGTTCGCGCCGTACACGATCCAGCGCCGGCTGGGGTGAAGCTGGCCGCCGCGCAGGAAGTAGTTCGGGCGCTCCTCGGTGAGCGGCACCATCACGCCCGGCCGCTCGAGGTCCACCCGGAACAGCCGGGCGCGCTCGTCGCCCGCGTGGTCCTGCTGCACGAGCACCGCGCGGCTGTCCGGCGTCCAGGAGGCCAGCACCGTGTTATCGTCCGCGCTCGTCAGCTGGATCGGCGGCGCGGAGCCGTCGGTGGGCGCGACGTAGACATTGGCGGCCGGGCCGACGTTGCCCCACGTCCACGCCACCCAGCGCCCGTCGTCGGAGACAAGCGGCTGGCCCCAGGTCACCGGCAGGCCGAGCAGCGCGTCCAGGAATCTGTCGAGGTCCATCGTGCCTCCTCAGGGCTCCCGCCCATAGCCAAGCTCCCTCAGCGCAGCGCGCGCCTCGGCGGCCTCGTCCCACGGCACCTGCTCCTCGCCGTAGATGATGCACCCCTCGTGGCCCTTGCCGAGCAGCAGCACCACGTCGCCGGGGCGGGCGCGCTCGAAGGCGGCCCGGATGGCGGCGGCGCGGTCGGGGATCATCAGGTAGGGGCAGGGCGTGGCCTTGTCGGCGTTGGCGCGCTCCACGCCCGCGGCGATCTCGGCGATGATCGCCTCGCGGTCCTCCAGCCGCGGGTCCTCGTCGGTCAGCACCAGCAGGTCGCAGAAGCGGGCGGCGATCTCGCCCTGGATCGGCCGCTTCTCGCGGTCGCGCTCGCCGGCGCTGCCGAACACAGCGATCAGGCGGCCCTCGGCGAGCGGCCGGACGATGCCGAACAGCTTCTCGAACGCCCCCGGCGTGTGGGCGTAGTCCACCAGCACGGTGAAGGGCTGGCCGCTATCGACCCGCTCCATACGGCCGCGCACGCCGGGCACGCGCTCGAGGGCCGCCACGCACGCGTCGAGCGGCACGCCCTCGGCGCAGGCCACGCTCAGCGCCGCGAGCGCGTTGTGGACGTTGAAGTCGCCGGTGAGCCGCAGGCGCGGCGCGGCGCTCCCCCAGGGGGTGGTCAGGCGGAAGCTCAGGCCGTCGCGCGAGGCGCGCACGTCGTAGGCCCGCACGTCGGCCGCGGCGTGGACGCCGTAGGTGAGCCGCTCGGCGGAGGCCGGCGCCGCGTCGAGGAACATGCGGTGGTGCGGGTCGTCGGCGTTGACCACGGCGACTTTCCGCCGCTTCGGAGCCGCGCTCGGCCCCGCCTCGTCCCCCAGCATCTCGAACAGGCGCGCCTTGTCCCGCCGGTACTGCTCCACCGTGCCGTGGTAGTCCAGGTGCTCGTGGGTGACGTTGGTGAGCACCGCCACGTCGAAGGCGCAGCCGCGCAGCCGGTCCCAGCGCGCCGAGAGCGCGTGCGAGGTCGCCTCGACCACCGCGTAGCCGCAGCCGGCGTCGGCCATCTCGCGCAGCAGCGCCTGCACCTCGGGCGCCTCCGGCGTGCTCTGGCGCGTGTCGTTGGCCCACTGCCGCCCGGCGACCTTGAAGTCCACCGTGCCCATCAGGCCGGTCACGTGGCCGCCGGCCTCGAGCGCGACGCTGGTGAGGAAGGTCGTCGTCGTCTTGCCGTCGGTCCCGGTGACGCCGACCACGCGCATCCGCCGGCCGGGGTGGCCGTAGAAGGCGGCGGCGAGCGGCGCGAGCGCGGTGCGGGCGTTCGGCACCCGTACCGCCGGCACCGCGGCCCGGCCGTCCCAGGCCGGATCTTCGTAGACAACCGCCGCGGCGCCCCGCGCGACCGCCTGCGGGATGAAGGCGTGCCCGTCGGAGTGGAAGCCGCGGTAGGCGACGAACAGCGCGCCCGGCGTGACGGCGCGCGAGTCGTACGCGATGGCGGTGATGGCCGTATCGAGCTCACCGGCCACGTGGTCGGGCGCCAGGCCGGCGATCAGGTCTTGGAGGCGCATATGCATTCCGTGGTAGGCTTCTCAGGCGCTGCCGGCGAGCCCCGGGCTCGTCGCCCCGCCGAAGGCGGTTCGCCAACAGCGCAGCGGTGGGAGTATAGGGAGGGGCAGCGGGGCTGTCAACTGCGCTGGCCCAGGAGGCCCCTGATCGCCGGCGCCATCACCGCCGCCACCAGCTCGGCCCCGGCCTCGCCGAGGTGCACGCCGTCGCAGAGCAGGCGGTAGCCGCGCCGCTCGGTGAGCTCCGCGTAGCTCGTGCGGCCCGCCCGCACCGCCAGCATGTCGAGCGGCGCCTGCCAGAGCCGGTAGGGTGGCCCGGGGCGCGGGTCTGCCGCGATCGCCTCGCGGAAGGCCGCGCGCAGATCGATCAGCGGCAGCCGCTCGCGCTCGGCCACGGCCCGCACCACGATCGAGTAGGCGTCCACGTACTGCTGCAGCGGGTCGTCGGGCAGCTCGCTCAGGGTGGTGAGCGTGCACAGCACGATCGTGGCGGAGGTCCGCTCGCGCAGCCGGGCGACCAGCACCCGGTAGGCCCCCGCGAAGCACCGCGGCGTGAGCCGCTCCCGCACGCGCTTGACGTAGCGGTAGTACGCCCGCTGCACCGGGTGGCCGATGGTGGTGCCGATGTCGTTCAGGCCCACCAGCACCACCACCAGGTCCGGCCGGCGCGCGGCCACATCGCGGTCCAGCCGGCGCAGCAGGTTGACCACCGTATCGCCGTTGACCCCGGCGTTGACCACGCGCACGCCCGCCCCCAGGGAGCACCGCAGCCGGTCCACGTAGGAGGCGCCGATCGCGCCCTCGGTGATGCTGTCCCCGAAGCAGACGACGGTCTTGTGTGCATCCATGGCGCGGCTTTTGCTTTTGGTTCTGTGACTTGCGCGGTGGCTGCGCCCCCGGAGGGGTTTGGGGAGGCGAAGCCTCCCCAGGATCTTCTTCTCTCCGCCGCTCTGCGACGACTTTGTCGTCGCAGAGCGGCGGGAAACAGCATCCGTGGAGGGCCTACGGCCCTCCACACCTCCCTGTAGGGGAGGGCATGCAGCGCAACTGCGTAACTTCCGTCGATCGGATAGCGGCGCCAGGCGCACGATGAGCGCCCGAGGCACCGCCACATGAGGAGGATACCACCAATGACATCACAGCATCCAGCGGCGAAGGTCACCGAGGCGCTGGGCGCCGCGCAAGAGACGGTGTCGGCCAAGGCATCGGACGCGCTGACGGCCATCCAGCGGCAGCTCCCCCCCGGCTCCGCCAACGTGGGGCAGAACGAGCGCGTGCTCAGCCTGATCGGCGGCGGCGCGCTGGCGCTCTACGGCCTCAGCAGGCGCTCGCCGGCCGGCCTGGCGACGGCGCTGCTCGGCGGCTACCTGGCCTACCGCGGCTACACCGGCCGGTGCCCCGTGTACGAGGCGCTGGGGATCGACACCGCCCGCGCCGACCTGCCGCACAAGCCGCTGCCGCGCAAGCGGGACGTGGTCATGGAGGCGTCCGAGGAGTCCTTCCCGGCCAGTGACCCGCCCTCGTGGGGCGAGAGCGGCGTCAAGGGATAACGCTCTCGTCCCTCAGATGAGCAGGGCTTACGCGGTGGCGGGGTGCGGGGAAGCGATGCCTCCCCGGCTTCCCCCTCCTTCCCCCTCTGCCGCGACACGGTCGCTGCGGAGCGGGGAAAGCAGATAGCACCCTAGTGAACCCTTCCAGCCGTGCTACAATCTCGGGCGACTACGCTTGAGATGGAGCACGGCTACCTATGACAGCGAACCTCACGACCGCCCGCCCGAGCCAGCTTCGCGCCTGGGTCATGGCCGCGCGCCCGCCGACCCTGCCCGCAGCGATCGTGCCGGTGCTGGTCGGCTCGGCGGTGGCCTACGCGCAGGGCGCTTTCCGGCCGCTGCCCTTTCTCGCCGCCCTGGTGGCGGCGCTGCTGATCCAGGTCGGCACGAACTTCGCCAACGACTACTTCGACTACCGCAAGGGCGCCGATACGGCGGAGCGGCTCGGCCCGACCCGCGTGACGCAGAGCGGGCTGATCTCGCCCGAGGCGGTGCTGCGCGGAACGGCGCTGGTCTTCGGGCTGGCGGCGCTGATCGGGCTGTACCTGATCGCGGTAGGCGGCTGGCCGATCCTGGTGATCGGCGCGCTCTCGATCGCCGCCGGGGTGCTGTACACCGCCGGACCGTTCCCGCTCGGCTACAACGGCCTCGGCGACCTGTTCGCCTTTGTGTTCTTCGGGCTGGTGGCCGTCGCCGGCACCGCCTACCTGCACCTCGGCGCGGTCCCGCTGGCGGCGCTGTTCTACGCCGTCCCGGTGGCGATGCTGGTCACCGCCATCCTGGTGGTCAACAACCTGCGCGACGTCGACACGGACCGGGCGGCGGGCAAGCGGACGCTGGCGGTGATCTTCGGGAGGGGCTTTGCGCGCGCCGAGTACGCGGCGCTGACGCTCGGGGCCTACCTGCTGCTGCCGATCGGCGTCGCGCTCGGGCTCGCCTCGGCCTGGTCGCTCCTGCCGCTGCTCACGCTGCCGCTGGCGGCGCCGCTGGTGAGGACCATGCTCACCGAGACCGGGCCGGCACTCAACGCGGCGCTCAAGGGCACCGGCCGGCTGCACCTGTTCTTCGGGGTGCTGCTGGCGCTCGGCATGATCCCGTAGAGACGTCCCGGCCTTCGCTCGCAATCTCGCGGAACACGGACGAGCTGGGCAGCCCCGCCCGCACCCCGGAGGGTTTGGCAGGCGAGC
>ERZ777003.874-NODE-874-length-52991-cov-12.730958_pt1 | contig 52991 bp, 43 predicted proteins | sample MGYA00374956_ERZ777003 | MGnify/ENA primary metagenome ERZ777003 (study PRJEB29302, sample SAMN06268252) | bioreactor metagenome | isolation source: Joint BioEnergy Institute, California, USA | place: USA:Joint BioEnergy Institute, California, USA | collected...
CGGCGTCATAGCACTGTTCTCTTGTGCGGCGATCGTCAGCTCTGTCTCGAGGGCTGGCTGTCACCGCGCTTTCATTGTTTCCTCATTGATTCGTTTTGGCTCTGCCTCTGTCGTAACGGCGCAGCCAGAAGGGTAATTTCCCGAGGTGAGTTTCTCCAAAAGAGACCGTGAGTATTCGTTCCAGGGCTTGTATGAAAGGATCCTGGAAGACTTCGATGCGAACGGACGTGATATCACGCGATGCGGCTTTCAGGCGATCGCCGCGTATCGTTTCGGCGTCTGGATCCTGGGGTTGCCCCGTGTGGTTCGTCTCCTGCTTCTTCCCTTTTATGCCGTGATGTACCTCTGGGTACGCAATATTTACGGGATTGAAATCTCATATCGCGCCCGGATCGGCCGTCGCTTCCGCATCGCGCATCAGGGAGGCATTGTCATACATCCATGCGCTCAGATTGGCGACGACTGCCTGATCCGGCACAACGTAACAATTGGCGCCACAGGCGCAGGTCCCTGGACCGACGCCCCCATCCTCGGAAACGGGGTGGAAGTGGGTTGCGGCGCCACAATCCTTGGCAAGATCAGAATCGGCGACTGCGCCCGGATCGGTCCGCAGGCACTGGTATTGCGAAATGTGCCTGCGGGAGGAATGGCTGTAAGTGAGCCGGCGCGAATCCTCCCTCCTCAAGGCACGCCCACTCCTGTTGAAGTTTCGGCAACATCTGGCAGCTACGAGTCCTGGCAACCGATGCGAGCTGCGCCGGACGGGCAAGGCAGAACATGAACGCTCACTTTGTACAGTCTGCATCGGTTCAGTCCGCGCTCCATCAAGCGAACCAGCTCCTGTCCGCGAATGACTGCCGTGGAGCGTTGGAGGTCTGCTTATCCGCGGCTGATGCTTATGAGCATCCGCCCGGAGCCCTCTGTCTCAAGATCGCCCGCTGCTATCAACGGCTAGGGGACACGGATGCGATGGTCCACTGGGCTTTGTCCGCTGTCGATGCCGGGGAAGAGTTTGCAGTATGGCTGGCGTGCGCGAGCCTGCTTAAGAATGTCCCGGCCGCCAGCCTGAAAGCGCGCCGGTCGGCTCGCCTCGCCGTACTGAGCAGTTACACAACGGTTCAGTTCGTGCCCCTGCTTCAGATTGCTGCCTTACGCCAGGGCATCGCGCTAGAGATTCACGAAGGCCCGTTCGGACAGTACCAGCAGGAGGTTTTGAACCCGTCAAGCGTTACGTATGCCTTCAAGCCGGACTTCCTCCTCCTTGCTGTCGATGAGCGTGAGACGAACTTACCCAATCATTGCGCGCAGCCGCTCGAAGCCGTCGAAAAGGAAATGGCACGGTGGAGGTCGCTCTGGCAGCATGCCGAAGAGAACTCGACAGCGACGATCATTCAGCACAACTTTGCGCTAAGCCCGGAAGACGCGCTGGGACACCTGGGATCCCGCCTTGCCGGATCCCGGTATCGCATGCTACAGGAACTAAACCGGCGTCTTGCCGAGGAGGCGGGCGAGAATGTCTTGGTCCTCGATTGTGACCGGATCGCGGGAACGTTCGGGAAGGAGCGCTGGTTTGATCCTCGCTACTGGCTCCTCTCACGGCAGGCCGTTGCGCTGGATGCCCTTCCACTGCTGGCGAGGCACACAGCCGCCCTGCTTGCAGCCCGTCTCGGACTCTCGCGAAAGTGTCTCGTCCTCGACCTGGACAACACCCTGTGGGGAGGGACCGTCGGAGAGGACGGCGTTTCCGGTTTGCAGATCGGCGACGGACCGAAGGGCGAAGCCTATCTCGCGTTTCAGGAATATCTGCGAGCACTGAAGAGCAAGGGAATCGTTCTCGCAGTCTGCTCCAAGAACGATGAGGCTGCCGCGAAGGCACCCTTTGAAAAGCATCCGCGGATGCTTCTGCGGCTCGATGATTTCGCGGCTTTCGTCGCAAACTGGCGCCCAAAGCCGGAGAATCTGATCTCAATCTCACGGACCTTGAATCTCGGCCTGGATTCTTTCGTGTTTCTCGATGACAACCCGGCGGAGCGGCTCGCCATGCGGCGAGCTCTTCCCGCTGTCGAGACGCCGGCCTTGCCCGACGACCCGGCACTCTATGTCCGTGCCCTCAATCGGACCTTACTGTTCGAAACGGCCGTTCTCACCGAGGAAGACAGACGCCGGGCTGAACAGTATGCAGCACGCGCCAAGGCCGACGAGGCCAGAGCATCCGCCGGATCCTTGGCGGATTTCTACAGCAGCCTGAAGATGCAGGCAATTATTGAGCCTATCTCTCCCGAACAGTTGCTCAGGGTCGTTCAACTGCTCGGCAAGACGAACCAGTTCAACCTCACCACCCGTCGCCACTCCTTGGGAACTGTGAGTGAGTTCCTCAAAGACCCGTCCTGCGTTCACTTCACCGCTCGCTTGAGGGATTGCTTCACAGACCACGGCCTGGTTGCGCTTCTCATCGCGTTCGTGCATGGCGAAACGCTTTCGATTGATACCTGGCTGATGAGCTGCAGGGTGATCGGTCGCACGCTCGAATTCGAGATGCTGCGGTACTTGTGCGAAAAGGGCCGGGAGCGGGGTTGCCGGTCGATCCGCGGCCTGTACATTCCCACGGAGAAGAACGGGCTCGTCAGGGACCTCTTCTCCGACCTCGGCTTCCGTCTCATCGAGGAGACGAATGGGACGACGACCTGGGAGCGCTCACTCGATGACGAGTCTCTGCCGCAGCGCAGCTTCATCCAGCGTGTCGCGTCCTTCGATGCTTTGCCTGAGGAGATAAACGATGGCAGACTTGCACGACCAGCTTGAAGGCGTGTTCCAAACCATCTTCAATAACGATCAGCTTCAGTTGCGAGATGACATGTCCCCACCGGACATTCCGGGATGGGACTCGGTTGCGCATGTCAACCTTATGTTTGGAATCGAGCAAACCTTCGGAATCCGTTTCACCGGAGATGAACTGGCCCGCCTCGAGACGATTGGTGAATTGAAACGGATACTCGCCAGCCGAATGCGCTGAGCAATTTGTTTGGAGCTATGCAATGGTACCGTCCAAGTACTTCCGCCCTCTCTGTTTCTTCTTGTTTGTGACCGCCACCGCGGTCCCAGATTCGGAGCCGATCGTGATTCATCCGGGTGAGTCCATTCAGGATGCTGTCAATAACGCGCCCGAAGGAGCCCGGTTTCTTCTGAAGGCTGGTGTTCATCGATTGCAGCAGATCCGGCCAAAGCATGGACAGATATTCGAGGGCGAACAGGGCGCGATCTTAAGCGGCGCGGCTTTGCTCACTACCTTCGATCGCGAGGGTAATTTCTGGGTTGCGACCGGGCAGTACCAACGCGGCCAAGTTCATGGACAGTGCCATCCCTCCTCTCCGGGGTGCCGTTATCCCGAGGACCTGTTTATTGACGATGTCCCTCTAATCCACGTCCGCAGCCGGTCCCAGCTTGCCCCAGGCCGGTGGTTTTTTGACTACGATAACCACAAAATCTATCTGGCGGATGACCCGACCGGGAAACGCGTCGAAACCAGCGTCACGCGCCACGCGTTTTCGGGTACCGCACGCGACGTGACTATTCGCGGCTTGATCATTGAAAAGTATGCCTCCCCGGCCCAGTACGGAGCCATCCATCCCCGGGTCGGAAACGAAGTCGGCACGGGCTGGCGCATCGAGGGAAACGCGATCCGGTGGAACCATGGCTGCGGCATCCGCATCGCGGACGGGATGTACATCGGGCGGAATTACGTCGTTGGAAACGGGCAGATGGGCATTGGGGATATCGGCAACGACGTCGTGGTCGAAGACAACGAAATTGCCTGGAACAACTACGCAGGGTATGCGGCCGAGTGGGAGGCGGGCGGCGCGAAGTTCGTAAAAACGAATCGCCTCGTCGTCCGGCGGAACTACGTTCACAACAATCGGGGAACGGGACTTTGGACGGATATCGACAACATCAATACGATTTATGAGTTCAACCATGTAGTGGATAACTGGGGACCCGGCATCCAGCATGAGATCAGCTACGATGCCGTCATTCGCCACAACTATTTGCGGGGCAATGGGCGCGGAGGAGATGCCTGGGTCTGGGGTTCTCAAATCCTCGTTCAAAATTCACAGAATGTGGAAGTGCATGACAACTATGTCGAGGTGAACGAGGATTATGGCGACGGAATCTTTCTTGTCTACCAGCGCCGGGGATCGGGACGCTATGGCCCCTACATCACCGTGAACAACTGGGTGCATCACAATGAGGTGGTCTTTAAGGGCAACGCGGGAACAACCGGCGCGGCAGCCGACTTTGATCACGAAACCTTGTACTCCGGCAACAACCGCTTCAATAACAACGGGTACCGGGTCCCGCGAACCGACATGAACAAATGGGAGTGGCGCGGCGTGCGGAACTGGATTGGCTTTCAGTCGCAAGGGCAGGACGTCGCGGGATGGGCTCTATCTCATCGTGACTACGCAATCCTAACGAATCAGGAGGAAGGGCAGAAGTGAGAAGATCCCACTTCTGCCCGAATGGACTTACTTCACGTTCGTATCAGCGGTGCTGCCGATGTCTACCCCCTTGGATTGGATTTCGTTCCAGGTCCACCAGCCGTCGAACCATGCCCAGTGCCGATTGTTCAGGTTGGGCGTGTGGTACTTGTTCTTCTCGAATTTGTTCCCACTATTGAAGAACGCCTGGTTGTTGTGATCGGCAACCGCGCCTGAGCCACCCTTGTTACCTCGATAGGTGATCTCATTGTTGTAGACGTGGTTGTTCGCGGTGACATAGGGACCGTACCTGCCGGTGCCGCGATTCTGCTGGATCAGCGCGATGCCATTGCCACCGCTGGCCGCCACTACCACCTTGTTTCCGTACACCTGCGTATTCTGCGAATCCTGGATCTGAATTTGGGCTCCCCACAGCCAGGAGTTCGCACCGTAGCCGTTCTCCTCGCAGATGTTGTTCCGGATGATGGCGTCGTAGCTGATCTCGTGCGCCAGTCCTGCTCCGGCGTTTCTGATTACGCGGTTCCCTTCATAGAGTGTGTGGATGTTATTAATATCAGTCCACAAACCTCCTCCGTAGTTATCGTGTGAGTAATTGTTACGGACAACGAGACGGATAGTGTTGGCGAATTTCGCTCCGCCTGCTTCCCATCCCATCATGTATCCTGCCCAATTGCTGTAGGCAATTTCATTGCCTTCCACGAGCTGATCTTCACCTTCGCCGATGTTGATTCCCATTTGCCCGTTGTAGACAACGAGATTGTTGAGAACCTTGCCACGGGTGCCGATCTTGATGCCAAGCCCGTGATTCCAGCGAACCGTGTTATTCCGAACAATCCAGCCTGCCGGAGGATTCTGCTCGCCTCCGATGGCTCCCTGCTGAGCCGGGGAGGCATACTTTTCGACGGTCAGTCCCTCGATGATTACGTCCGTCGCAAAGCCCCGGAAGGCGAAGCGAGTAACGCTCGTCTCAACGAGATGGCCGTTCGGATCATCTGCCATATAAATGCGATCCGCGTTGTAGTCAAAGAACCACTTACCCGGGCCAACCTCTCCCTTGCTTGCTACGTGGCGCAAGGGCTTCCCATCGTAGTACAGGTCTTCAGTGTAACGGCAGCGTGGATACGCGGGTTCGCATTCACCATTGCTCAACGCGCCCTGCTGCGTCTGTCCGTCCACGTACCAGAGGGAACCTTCCCGATGCCAGTTGGTCAGCACCTTGGCGCCAGTCATGATCGCTCCCGGTTCTCCTGTGAAGATCTGGCGGTTCTTCGGGACCACCGTCTGCATCCTGTGGACACCGGCCTTGATGATGAACCGAGTGCCTTCCGGATGGCGGTCCACCACACTCTGGATATTTGTGCCAGGGTAGATGGCAACTCCGGACGGCGTCGGCTGGCTTCCTCCTCCTGTAGCGGTGGTCACCGTAACCGAAACATCGTCGCTCGCGGAAAGAGCTCCGTCGCTGGCCGTCAGCCGCAGCACGTAGCTACCGGCAGCAGAGAACTGGGCCGTCGTGGTTGGAGACGACGCGTTGGCGAACGTCACGTTACCAGGACCGCTCACCTTGCTCCACGCGATCGTCAACTTGTTTGAAGGCTTGCCATCATCCGTCACCGATCCGCGAAGTTCTGCCGTGGCGGAAACAGCAATGGTAAGGTCGGGGCCTGCGTTGACGACAGGGGCCTTATTGTCTGGAGTGGGCGCAGGGCTGCTTCCGAAGTACTTGCTCATCAGGTACGCCTCAACCGCCGCACGCTCACTGTCGGAGAGCGCCCGGGCGTACACCAGCACCTCGGCGACACTGCCGGCAAAGTATTTATTGCCGCGGCCAACCCTCCCCGCCGAACTGATGCCTTTCAACTTCGCATTTGGCGCATTCCGCCGGTATACCTCCTGACCCTGTACAAACAGCCGCTCCAACGTTCCGTCCTTGATCGCAGTTGAAAGAGAGTAATTCGTGCCGATGGACTGGGGCCGCTTATAGACCTGCCAGTTGTTCGCCTCACCGGTGCCAAACCGGAAGTGGACACTGCTCTGGTAGGGCGAAAGATAGACGCTACCCCACGATGAATATTCCCCCCACATCAGCGGCGCCTTCTCTACACCGGCCAGGTTGTCGGTGGGGTTCTGGGCGCTCGAGGAGACCAAGATCATGGTCAGAGCCGAAAGCCCGTCGATGTTCGACGTGAACATCAAATGGTCGTCGACTCCATCGAATCGGACAGCAGGTAACCCCTTCACGGCGTTTGCAACCACGGTCGGACGGCTGCTCGCGCTTGCTTGAGTGGCGTGTGCGTTATTGCCTGACTGATCTGCCCAACGAAAGCTGCTGCTGTCTACCGTTACGCCCTTGTCGGCTCGCAGCCAAAGCCGCAAGCCGGATTTGGGAATGTCTTGAGCGACTGCAGGCAGAATAATTCCCAGTAAGCACTGAACAATGAATAAGATGCGAACCAGTACATTTTGCCTAGTCTTGTTTCCGGGCCGCAGAGCCCGTGCGAACCCACGTCGAGCGGTCATTAATTTACCTCGTTAAATTTCTTGGGATAAGTCCGAAGATCGAAGAGTAAACGGAACCTGAGCAGGTGGACTATACAGTTCCCGTTCGCAACACCGGCGGTCGTTACTTACGACCTGTGACTGCGTGAACTACGTAACCGGAAGATGGTGTTACGTACGGCTTTAACGATACTACAACCGCTTCATTACCGCGCTCAAGCGTTCGCCTGATCATTTAACACGTGATTACTTAACACCAGTATGAGTGGAGATACTCATCCGACTTGCAAAGCGGCGACGAACAACCTCGTAAAGTTGCAGGATACGCAAACGGATGGCAAAGTGAGGAGCAACGGCTCCCGGCCGGAGGCGGGTTTCAGCAGGAAGCAGGTCAATTCTGAGCGGGGCTGGTTCCTGTTCGTAACAAACGTAAGCCGTTGAACGTTACGAGCAGTGTGGCGCCGGTATCGGCTGCAATGGCCATCCACAGGGTGGCCATCCCGGCCGCGGCAAGGACCAGAAAAGCGCCCTTCAGCGCGAGTGCGAAAGCGATATTTTCCTTCACTACCCGAAGCGTCCGGCGCGAATGGTGAACCAGGAAGGGCAAATGCTTGAGACCGTCCGACATGAGCACAACGTCTGCAGTCTCAAGAGCGACGTCAGTTCCGCGAGGCCCGAGCGCAATCCCTACTGAAGCCTCCGCTAGAGCTCCAGTGTCGTTGATGCCATCGCCCACCATCGACACCGTGCCGTACGATTTGCGGTAGCCAGCCACGTATCGGGCCTTGTCTTCCGGCAGCAGCTCGGCATGAACTTCCTCAATCCCGAGCGTTTGCCCGACTGCAGCAGCAACAGTAGAGCTGTCGCCCGTCAACATCACGAGTTTTTCCACACCCGCTGCCCGCAGCGATTTCAAGACAGAGGCTGCTTCCGGCCGCACTGAATCCTGAATCTCCACAAGAGCGACTAACTCTTTATCGGTTCCGCAGGCGATCATCGAGCCATTCGCTGCCCCCTCGAGATGCGCGAGGGACTCGTCCGTCAATTTCATCTCCCGCGCCAGGCGAGTGCTTCCAACCCAGAAGCGGCCGCCGTCAACAACGCCTTGCGCGCCCTTCCCGGGCAGCGCTTCGATGTTGGTGGCCGCCTCAGTCGTGATTCCATTGGCCTTCACGTACCTGGCGATCGCGCGGGCAAAGGGATGCTCACTTCTCTGCTCGATGCTGCCAAGGAGCCGGAGAACGGATTCAACGGAATACCCATTCAGCGGAATCACCCGGCGCACCTCGGGCTCGCCTTTCGTCAGCACACCGGTTTTGTCAAAAGCGACAGCCCGGATGCGCGCCGCCGCTTCCAGGTATGTTCCTCCCTTGATCAGCACGCCTTTGCGGGCAGCCGAAGTCAACGCGGCGGTGACAGTGACCGGCGTCGAGATCACGAGGGCGCAGGGACACGAAATGAGCAGGACCACCATGCTCTGATAAAACCAGGCTGTCCAGTTTCCGAGAAAGAGCGGAGGAATCGTTGCTACCAGAAACGCAAGGCAAATCATCGCCGGCGTATAGTAGCGGGCAAATTTCTCCACCCACTGCTCCATGCTCGCGCGGCGATGCTGTGCCTGCTCAACCATTCGCAGGATGCGCGCCAGAGTTGTGTCTGAAGGCTCGCGTGTCGCTTCGATTTCAAGCGAACCGGTCCCGTTGAGGCTACCTGCGTAGACCGGGTCTCCGGGCATCTTGAAAACGGGCACGGATTCGCCTGTGAGCGGTGCCTGATCGACGGCAGAGCTTCCCGCCCGTACTGCTCCATCGCACGGAATTCGCTCGCCCGGCCTCACCAGCACCACAGAACCCCGGCTTAACTGCTCGACCGGCACCCTGTGCTCGTGATCGCCATGCCGGACGACAGCCTCTTGCGGCGTGATGCGCAGCAGCGAGCGGATCGCCGTTCGTGCTCTCTGAAGGCTCCAGGCTTCGAGAAACGCCGCAATCGAGAACAGGAAGGCCACCGTCGCCCCCTCGGAGTACTCGCCCAGCACCATCGCTCCGCAGATTGAGACGATCAGCAGGACGTTCATATCGGCGCGACGATTGCGAACCGCGTTGAGGGCTTTGGGGAATGTCTGCCAGGCGCCGGCAAGAGTCGCAATCAGGAACAGGGCCTGCTGTAGCGCCGTTACAGGGGCTCCGGAATCCCCTTGAGTCAGGAAGGACAGAAGAAAATCACCGGAGCGGACGCCATGCTCCAAAATTCCGGCGAGCAAAGCAACGCCGCTCGTGGCCGCAAGAACGGTTCGCCCGTGCCGCAGCCACCAGCCTTGCTCTTTTTCCTTCTGCCGGTCCTGCCATGGCTCCGCGCGCAAACCCGTCTTTGCGATCGCTCGAATGATCACATCCGGACCGGTGCAAGAAGGATTGTACTCGGCGGTCAGTTTGCCCTGAACGACGTCGAAGGCAAGGGAACCAACTCCAGGCTGGCCTTCCAGCGCCCGGCGCAGAAGAGCAACTTCCTCCGCGCAATCCAAGCCATGAATTCGCAGGGCGATGCTTTGCGAGATCGCGTTCGTCTCCCCCAAGTCAGAGGATAAAAAGCTCTTGGCGCTCGTGTCCATCAGGCGCTCCGGTCGACTTGCCACAAAAGGACGATTATACTTCACCTGCACAAGTGTGCAAATGAACATGCCAGAAGACCGTGGAAACGATCTTGGCCTTGGGTGCAGACGACGACCATGCTAATTATGAACCGTAGTCCTCGGAGACCATCATGAGAGCGCCACTCGTAACGCTGCTTTTCTTCGCAGCTACTGTTCGAGCGGGAATCATCGCCTACGCCCCTCTGCCCATTCTCGAACGGCAGGCTTCGTCGATCATCGTTGCCGAGATCGAATCAGTGACCGCCACCCCGACTCGCAGCACGATTGTTGTTCGTGTGCTCCGGACCGTCAAAGGCGTCGAACGTCGCCCTGGTACGTTGGAAAACCTCTGGGTGGAGAGCGACCTTTTGGACGCTGCCGCCGCCAAAAGCTACGGCCCCCGGCTGTGGTTCCTGGGTCCCGATGGAGCTGTGATCTCGAGGATCGTCAATGTGCCGAGGATTGACGGTTTGTCCCTTCCGGCAGCTCCAGACCACCGCTATCAAGAGGCTGCGCGCGCTGCGGCCGCTCGCGGTCTCGGGCTCGAGCTGGCTGCGGCTGCCCGCAACAGGCCCCTGGACGGGCACGATGTTCGGCCGGTCATGCACTACTTACAATCGAGACCGGCCGGCGAGCGTGAGGAACTGGAGCGGCTTGGTTTCTCGCAGGTGAGCGCAGACTCCCTAAGGCTAGCCAAAATGCTGCGCAATGGCGCTGCAGCCGCCGTGGACGAGCTTGTCCGTGAACTCGGCGCTGGAGCGGCCGGCGACATCGTTCGGGATGCACTTTGCTCATACCGGAATCCGAACCCTGCAGGCATTACGGCGCTTTCGAAACTGCTTGACTCCACCACCAACACGGGGCTAGCCGTGTGCGCCCTTGTCGCGCTGAAAGAAATCCATACCAAGGAGACCGTTCCCATTCTTGCCAAGGCCTTGGATCGTCCGGATCAAAGCCAGCGTTACCTTGCCGTGTCGGGCCTGTATTTTGCCGCCAACGCCGGCAACGTCCCCATGGAGAAGCCGCTCGTGGTTGACGGCCGGGAGGTTCCGCGTCCTCCAAAGAAAAACCCTGGCGAGGGCGTAATTGGCGAACTGCCGCCCTTCGACGTGTACCGTCTGGAGGAAGCCAAACACCTCGCGTTTTGGAGAACCTGGGCGACCACAATCCCCTGACCTGACTGTAGCGGCTCGGGCCACCTACCATACTGCACTTGCACAAGTGTGCAAATGAAGATACGATGAAGTTGTGGAACCGGTCTCGAGCCCTGAGTGCACACCCGAAGAACATCACAAGCATACGCATCGCGCGCCTACGGTCAGTGCCCGGTCGCTGGAACAGGGCGCTCGCCTCTTTCGAGCCATCGGTGACGTATCACGTCTTAGGCTGGTTGCGCTGCTTGCTCAAGGTGAAGCTTGCGTCACGGAGCTCGCGGAAGCCGAGGGAGAGACTGTGTCCACCATCTCCCAACGCCTGAGGGTGTTGCGAAATGAAAATATCGTGGTGCGGCGCCGGCGAGGCAAGCATATCAACTACGCTCTGGCTGACCAGCACATCGCTGACCTGATATTCAACGCTCTGGCGCACGCCACTGAGGTCCCCGCTACCGCCTGGGGACCTTCGCTTCCACAAAGAGAGCAGGAGAAATAGTCTAATGAACCAGGAGCATACTACCCACCAGGGCCATGCCCACAAGCACGGCGTCGGCTGTGGGCACATTGCCATCCGGCATGAAGACCACCTCGACTACCTCCACGACGGGCATCTACATCATCCTCATGAGGATCACGTCGACGAGCACCGGTTTGCGGTCAACGAGAAAAACCCCAACCAGTGCACACCCGATCACAAATGCGGCGCGCACGGAGAGGATCACCAGCACGGCGCGAACTGCGGGCATCAGGCAGTGCCGCACGGAGATCACATCGACTATCTGGTAGACGGTCACTTGCATCATCCCGATGCCGGCCACTGCGACGATCACGGCCGTGTGGAAGTTGTCACGGCAACCCTCTAAACGAATCTGCTTGGACCCAAATCGAAGGCCGGGAGAGCGGGCGCGCTTCTAAAGCCAGCGCCCGACTCCCATCCGCAGAATGTTGCGCACCGACGCGCACTCCACCGCTCCTCTCCTCGATGCCGCACTCGCCAAGGCATACCTGCGTAGCCGGTAACGCGTGACGCCACTGACTAACTTCGGTATTAAGATAGATGCAATGCAGTCTTGAACCGAACGGAGGGGTAAGGCATGGCCGGCACAAGGACAATGGTGATCGCGTCCGCAGCTCTTGTAGTCGCGTTCACCCTCTGCGCCGCCATCGATCCGGCTCAAGATGAGAAGTTTATCGGCAAGCGCCGGAACTGGTGGGCCTTTCGTAAACCTGTCCGCCCTCCGGTTCCGCCAGTAAAGAGCGCCTGGACCCGCACGCCGATTGATCAGTTCATCCTTGCAGCCTTAACCGAAAAAAACCTCTCGCCGTCGCCGGAGCTTGATCGGCGCCGACTCATCCGCCGCCTGTATCTCGACGTTACGGGCCTGCCACCCACGCCCGAGGAAGTGAGGGCCTTTCTGGCCGACCGTTCCCCGGATGCCTACACCAAGCTGGTGGATCGTCTTCTTGCAAGCCCTCAATATGGCGAACGATGGGCGTTACGCTGGCTGGACGTGGTCCGCTACGCCGACACGAACGGTTTCGAGCTTGATGCGGAAAGGCGCCACGCGTGGCGCTACCGCGATTACGTGGTACGCGCATTCAATGAGGACAAGCCGTACGATCGGTTTCTCAAGGAGCAGATCGCCGGAGATGAGATCTGGCCAGGTAATACGGAAGCCCTCATCGCCACCGGATTTCATCGTGTCGGCCCCATCCACCTGGTAGGCGGAAATCAAGACGAGGAAATGAACCGTCAGGAAGTGCTGACGGAGATGACAGCCACCATCGGGTCTGCCGTCCTCGGCATTACCATCGGCTGTGCTCGCTGCCACAACCACAAGTTCGACCCGATCCTTCAGTCGGACTACTACCGGCTTCAGGCCTTCATGGCTGCTACCGAAGGGAAGGACATCGAGATCGCAACGGCCGACGAGAAGGCAGCTTACGAGGCAGCTTTGAAGGAATATAAAGCACGCCTCAAACCAATCAAGAACCGCATTGCAGAGATCGAGAAGCCGGTTCGGGAAAAGCTGACGAACCAGAAGAAGGCGCTCCTGGAGCCGCATCTGCGTGAAGCGCTGGATACGCCGGAAGAGAAGCGCAGCGAGGAACAGAAGAAGCTCGCCAAGATTGCGAAGGAACAGATTGGTCTGAGCTGGGATGAAGTAGTAAATGCTTTGAGCGAGGAAGACCGCAGGAAGCGCGCTGAGTTGCGGCGCCAGATGCACGCCATCGCTCTGACCGAACCCGAACCTCCCGCCACCGCCTATGCGGTTGTCAACATGGATCAGGCTCCGCCGACCCACATTCTCAAAGTGGGGGATCACAAGCAGAAGCTCGATGTCGTTGAACCGGGCTTTCCGCTTGTACTCTCCAACTACGGCGTAACGATTCCGAAGGGGCCGGTTGGCCGCCGCACTGCGCTGGCGAACTGGCTGACCTCTCCAGATCATCCGTTGACCGCACGCGTGATGGTCAACCGGATCTGGCAGCTTCGCATGGGTACCGGACTCGTCCCGACACCAAACGATTTCGGCATGCTCGGCACCGCGCCGACTCACCCGGCGCTCCTCGACTGGCTTGCGGTCGAGTTCATCGAGAGCGGTTGGAGCATCAAGACGATCGACCGCATGATTCTCCTTTCGAGCGTTTACCGGCAGTCAAGCGCGAACGACCCGGCGAAAGCAAAGATCGATCCGGACAACAAGCTCTACTGGCGGGCAAATCGCCGGAGGCTGGAAGCCGAGCATTTGCGGGACAGCATTCTTCGGACAGCGGGAACTTTGAATCTGAAGATGGGCGGCAAGCCGGTCCGTGTTCCCATCGAGCAGGAAGTCTATGACCTGATCTTTTCCGAAGATGAACCGGACAATCTGTGGCCGGTGACGCCCGATGCCAGCGAGCACACAAGGCGCAGCCTGTATCTCCTCAACAAGAGGACGGTCCGGCTTCCCCTCCTGGCCAATTTCGATCAGCCCGATACGATGTCGTCCTGCCCCGCGCGACCCGTCAGCACTCATGCGCTCCAGGCGTTGACCCTGTTCAACAGCGACTTCATGCAGGAACAGTCGGCGGCATTCGCAAACCGGTTGAAGCGTGCCTGCGGCGACAATCTCTCCTGCCAGGTGGAAACCGCCTATGAGATTGCCCTTGCGAGGCCGCCTCGTCCTGTCGAAGTCGCCATGGCCCGGAAATTCCTAAATGGGAAGGGAACGTTGGCTGATTTTTGTCTGGCCCTGCTGAATCGGAACGAGTTCGTCTATGTCCCATAACGGAAAGCGACAGCCTCATTTCCTGCCGGCCGCCAGCCGTCGCGATTTGCTTCGCCTCGCAGCCAACGGGTTTGGCGCGATCGCACTCGAAGCGCTGTTGCAAAAGACGGGTTACGGCGCTGGGGCGAAGGCTCGCGTAAATCCCCTTGCGCCGAAAGCTCCGCATTTCGAAGCCAAGGCGAACGCTGTGATCTTCCTCTTCATGGTCGGCGGCCCAAGCCACATCGACACCTTCGATCCCAAACCCACCCTGAAGAAGTACGAAGGGCAGCAGCTTCCGGAGAGTTTCGGCAAGGTGCCGAGCCAGTTCACGAACGGAGACACACCGATCCTCGCCTCGCCGTGGACGTTCTCCCGCCACGGGGAGTGCGGCATGGAGGTCTCGACCCTCTTCCCGCATCTGGCGAAGTGCGTGGACGACATCTGCTTTGTCCGCTCGTTCTACACCGAGAGCGTCGTTCATGCGCCTGCCATGTACCAGGTTCATTCGGGACGTATCTTCGCGGGTCATCCAAGTCTTGGATCCTGGGTCACCTACGGCCTGGGCAGCGAATCCGAGAACTTGCCGGCATATGTTGTCATGCCGCAGCCAGAGGGGACACCCGAGGGCGGAACACCGTGCTGGGGCGCCGGCTACCTGCCCGCTGTCTATCAGGGCACTCTCTTCCGCAGCGGATCGACACCGATCATGAACCTGCGTCCTCCGGCTCATATGTCACCGGAGCGCCAGCGCGCGACGCTCGATCTGCTGCAGGAGATGAATGAGCTGGATCTCGACGGCGACTCGGATACGGAACTCGCCGCCCGCATCGCCTCGTATGAGCTGGCTTTCCGGATGCAGAGCCATGCTCCCGAAGCCGTCGATCTCAGCAAGGAGAGCGAGGCGACGAAGAGGATGTACGGGCTCGACCGGAAAGAGACGGCCGAGTTCGGAACGCGATGCCTGCTAGCGAGACGTCTGGTTGAGCGTGGCGTTCGTTTTATTCAGCTCTACTCCGGCGGCGGTCCGGTGAGCGTGCAGTGGGACGCCCACAAGGACCTGGTCCAGAACCACGAAAAGATGGCGGGCATGACGGACCAGCCGATCGCCGCTCTTCTGACCGACCTGAAGCAGCGGGGCCTACTCGAATCGACGCTAGTTATCTGGGGCAGTGAGTTCGGCCGCCTCCCGACCTCGCAAAGCGGCAACGGCCGCGATCACAACCCTCACGGCTTCACCATGTGGTTCGCGGGCGGCGGAACGAAAGGGGGGCAGGTGATCGGCGCAACCGACGATTTCGGCCTGCGGGCGGTCGGAGAGCGCTATCACATGCGCGATTTCCACGCTACGATCCTTCACGCCCTGGGCCTCGATCAGCACAAACTGTGGGTTCTGCACAACGGACGCCACGAGAAGCTGACGGACTTCGGAGGAAAGGTTATTCATCAAGTCTTCGGCTAACGGACGGTTTCCCGCAGCCGCCGTATCTTCGGAGTTTTCGTTCCTTCCCACCGATACTCGAAATGCGCGCTCGGGCGAACATTGGAAACCAGCCGCGGGCGAAAGCAGACGATGCACGTTCCTCCGGCCCGGCGCACACTGCGGTAAAGAATGCCGTTTGAACCCGCTTCAAGAAGCCGTCGTCCCAAATCCTGCGACGCCTCGTAGCTGGTCGGGTGATGATACAGGGCGAACTCCTCACAATCTCTCCGGATGTCGTGGAATTCGGCTTGGAAGTCGGCGAGATACAGCCGGACCTGGACCCGCGTTTCGAAGACGCCCACCTCGGCTAGCTCCTGAGTGCGGCGGTAGATCACCTCTGCGTGGGCAGTCTCAAGATCAAGGCCCGCGTACCACGCGCCACGATCAGGTCCCGTGAACCGGCTGCCGTTCACCGAAGGGTGGCAGAAGGCAGCCATAATCACCGACGCCATCGGCCGCCCTACGACCCACTCCGACGGAGGCAGCCGGTAGAGAAGACCGAGTTCGGCCGAGATCCGGTCATTTGTCCAACTCTCGAGTTCGAACATCAGGTCAAGATCTTCCGGACTCGCCACCTGATCCAGCACTCCGACAGGAGGATAACGGCTCGGTATCAGGCGACAGGTATCGACGATGTCGATGCTGGTTGTGGGAATCAGCTCCAACTGCCGCGTCTCCCATCGAGCAGCCGCCGCACCTGGTAGAGGCCGTCGATACCGCCTTCCACCATCAGCCGCAACGCAGGCTTTCCGCCGAAGATCGGGTTGCTGTTCGGCAGGTTGACCCACTGGTCCGCGATGTCGGGATAGAGGATGTGAAGAGCTTTGTAGATGCCCAGTATCAGCGAGATACGGATGAGCGTGTCGTAGGGAAGGGTGCCGACTTGTCCGGCCTTGTACTTGTAGTAAGTGGACTCGGGCGGCCATCCCAGCAGACCGCGCTGATCCTCGACGCTGAGCCCCCAGGCGGAAGCGATGTTCAGGAAGGTGCGGATCGCAGGCGCGGACATCTCCCGCCGCACTTTCGGGTCCTTGCGCCGGTCTACGGCGATTGACTGCTGTGCCTTTTGAGGCTGGCGGCGCTGCTTCATGAAGCTCTCTATCTGGAGTATAAACTCCAGATCTGGAGAACTTCAATGACTTTGACGCACGTTCAGGTACCGGCTGAGATCGGGAAAGAGCAGTTCCTTGATTTCCGCCTTCTCCAGATCAGCCGTCGTGACGAGCGTTGCACCGGAATCGAGCGTGGCCGGAGGCGTTTCTCCGTTGAGCTTCATCCCAATCGCTTTCGTTGCTTCGTAGCCCATTCGAAACGGGTTCTGGACGACGATGGCCTGAATCCAGCCTGCTTTCATATCGGCGACCAGCTGATCGCTGGCGTCGAAGGCCACCAGCTTCACATTGCGGGCGTTTCGGCTTTTCAGAGCCTGCACTGCCCCGGCGGAACTGCTCTCGTTATCGGCGAAGAGCCCGGCAAGATCCGGGTGCGCGGTCAGAATATTCTCGGTAACCGCCCTCGCCTTCGCCCGGTCCGCCATGCCTAGCTGGAGACCGACGACGTCGATCTGGGGGAACTTTGCGCGGATCTCATCCTGAAAGCCGTGCTCGCGCTCCATGGTGGAAGCGCTCCCGGGCATGAAGCCGATGATCGCGACCTTGCCTTTGCCTCCGATCAGCTCCCCCAGCTTGCGAGCCGCCATCCGGCCGCCCTCCTCGTTGTTCGTGGCCACGTAGCTGATGCGCTGTTTGGTATCAATGTCGGAGTCGAAGATGGAGACGGGAATGCCGGCCCGCGCCGCCCGCTCCACCGCGCCGACCAGCGCCTTGCGATCCACGGGCGCCAGGACGATGCCCGCCAGACGCCGGTTCACCATCGATTCCACGATTTCGATCTGACGGCTGGCGTCGACCTCAAGCGTCGGTGCGTTCCACTCCACCTCGAAGCCATACTCTTCTGCGGCTTTCAGAGCTCCCGCTCGGACGGTCTGCCAAAAAATATGGCTTGCTCCTTTCGGCACAACACCCACGACGCGCTTTTGATCGCGCTGGCAGGAACTGGAAAGGAAGAGCGTACAGAGGAGGAAAAGAGCAAACCAGGCCCGCATGGTAGGTTATTGTAGTATGCCGCTAGTAAAAGTCGCCTCGCGCGAGGCGCTGCCGCCGGGATCGATGATCGAGGTTGATGCCGAAGGGACTCCGATCGCGTTGTGCAATGTCGACGGGACCTTCTATGCCGTGCATGGCATTTGCCCCCACCGCGATGCTCCACTCGCCCAAGGAGCCCTGCATGGTCGAACGATCGTTTGTCCGTGGCATGCCTGGGAGTTTGACTGCGTAACGGGATGCAGTGATATCGACCCGGATCTGAAGCTCAAGACCTACGCGGTGACAGTCCAGGATAACGATATTTACGTCGACTTGCCCTGAGTGCCTGAACTACCCGAAGTCGAAACCATCGTTCGCTCGCTGGCCCCAAAGCTGAAGCGCCGGCGTATTCTCAGCGCGACATTCCACAGCCCGCTGGTGATGCGCCAGACTCCCCCGCCGCAGATCCATGGCGCCACGGTCCGGGATGTGCGCCGTCACGGCAAATTCATCGTGATTGAGACCGACCAGGGCTTCCTCAGCATTCATCTCGGTATGACCGGGAAGCTGCTGATGAACGGTAAGCCTGGACCGTACACACGCGCCGAGTTCCAGCTCGACAAGGGCTCGTTGCTGTATGACGATATCCGTCAGTTTGGCAGGATTGAATGGTCCCGCACGCTGCCCGAACGAATCGCGCGGCTAGGCCCGGATCCACTGAGCCTGACTGAAGACGAGTTTGTCCAGCGCCTGAAGAGCCGGCGGGGAAGCATCAAACCCCTGCTATTGAATCAAAAGTTCCTGCGCGGCCTCGGAAACATTTATACCGATGAGGCGCTCTTCCGCGCAGGCATTCATCCGCGAACGACAACGGATCGAATCAGCACTCCTCGGGCCCGTAAGTTGTACCGCGCGATTATCGACGTCCTCAATCTCGCAATTGATCACCGGGGCAGCTCGATCAGCGATTATGTGGACGGCGAAGGACGGAAGGGCAGCTTCCAGATGCTGCATCAAGTCTATGGAAGGGAAGGCGAACCGTGTCCGAAGTGCGGTACGCCGATTCGCCGGATCGTGATCGGGCAGCGCGGCACCCACTACTGCCCTCGCTGCCAGCGCTAACGCGGGCTGATCTGCGACACCTGTTCTGACGCCGTGAGCGGATTCGGTAAACCGTGCTCCGCATAGTAACCCGGACGCACACGTTCAACGATCTGCGCCACCGGACGCTCCAGGATGTTGAAGAACGGCCGCGGATACAGGCCGATCCAGAAGACACACGCCAGAAGGGGCGCGAACACCGCAATCTCACGCACGCTCAGATCAGGAAGTTTGGCGTTCTTCGGCGACACCTCTCCCAGCATGGTCCGCTGATAAAGCCACAGCAGATACGCCGCCCCAAGCGCGATACCGACAACGCACCAGAACGCCCAGTTGAACGACATCTGATAGGCGCCCTGAAGGATGGTGATCTCACCGACAAAGCCGTTGAGGGGCGGCATGCCCATCGAGCTCAAAGCTGTGATCAGGAAAATGATGGCGAAGACCGGCATCACTTTGAAAAGTCCGCCGTATTCGGCAATTTCCCGTGTGTGCCGCCGCTCATACGCGGCGCCAACCACGAGGAAGAGCATGCTGGTCGAGATGCCATGGTTGATCTGCTGCAGGATGGAACCTGCGACGCCGGCCGGGTTTAGTGCGAACATCCCCAGGGTGCAGAACCCGAGGTGGCTTACCGAGGAGTAGGCCACCAGCTTCTTCCAGTCCTTCTGCATCAGGCTGACGAGAGCGCCGTAGACAATGGCGATGATCGACAAGATCCCCATGATCTGGACGATCTGCGGGTCGCGTGCTGTTTCGGGCAGCAGCGGCAGCGAGAATCGGAGGAAGCCGTACGTACCCATCTTCAAAAGTACGCCGGCGAGGATGACGGATCCCGCGGTAGGCGCTTCCGTGTGAGCATCGGGAAGCCAGGTGTGCAGCGGAAACATCGGAACCTTGACCGCGAAGCCCAGGAAGAAAGCCCAGAAAATCCACCACTGCACGGTTCCGGAAAGAGAGGTCTTCATCAGCTCCGCGACATCGAATGTGTAAACCCCAAACTGCTCATAGTGCTGGAAGTAGAGCGTCAGAATGCCGAGCAGCATCAACACGGAGCCGAGGAGGGTATAAATCATGAACTTGATCGCTGCATACATCCGCCTCGGCCCGCCCCAGATCGCAATGATGAAATACATCGGCACAAGGACGAGTTCCCAGAACACGAAGAACAACAGCAGATCACGAGCCAAAAAGACGCCTATCATGCCTACTTGCAAAAGGAGGAAGTACGCGTAGTACTCCTTCAAGCGGACTGGGATGGACGACCAGCTCGACAGAATCGCCAGAAAGCCCAACAATCCTGTCAGCAGCACCAGAAGCAGGCTGAGACCGTCGACCCCCAGGTGGTAGCTCGCCCCGAGGCTCGGAATCCACGGAACCTTCTCTACAAACTGAAAGTCTTTGCCCGGATCGAACCCAGCCGCAAGGGGAAGACAGACCAGAAATCCGGCAAAAGCGGCAGTGTTCGCCCAAAGCTTGATCAGACGGGGTCTGGAAGAAGGCAGAAACAAGAGGACGAGCAGCCCCAGCAGCGGGGTAAATAAAACGACGGAAAGGATATAACTCATAAAACAGCCGGCAAAACGGAGGGGCCGCCGTCTTTCTATCTTAAAGGAGTATCCGGAGGCTCAACAACCGTTCTGCCGCACTGTTTGCTCACACCGCCCGACGGTCGCTGGGGCCGGTGATGCACCCGAAAAGCTTCCTGTCGTCGGCGGAGAAACGCTGAAGGGCAGGAGGCTTTTTGGGTGTTGGGGCCAATGCGCAATGGCCCCTTATGCCCCCTGTATGCCTCGGAAGTGTTACTTGTAATGTACGCTCTTGCCGCTCAGATCGGTGTGGCCCAAGTACCCAACATCGAGTCCGGTAGCTTGAAAGCGTACGGGATTCGTGGAGTTTCCGACTACCAGCATGCCAGGGATATTCCCGTCAGTTGCAGGCAGGGCCAGCAAGACCGAGGACGGAATATGAAACTGTCCAGCCGAAGCTTGCTCCCGGCAGACAAAGCTCGCGCCGACCAGATTCAGTCCTTCACCTGTGAAAGCAGTCCCGACGATCATCACTGTTCCATTCGGATCTCCGCCCGTCCAGGTGATGGTCTGTCCCTCTGACCGGGTTACAGTGCTGATGGAAGCTTGGTTGGCCCAGTTTAGTAACTGAGGGAGCTGAATCGTTGCGCGGAAGGGTCCTACAGCGGTTCCCCCGGGACCGTTATCAATCTCATAGGTTCCCGGGTCTAAGAACTCGGGTCGCCCGTCACCTCCCAGCACTTCGGTATAAGTGCCGACGGACCTGACGGGAATGTTCTTTACTCCCTTTGGACCGCGAACCAGAATAGCCGGACCGGCATCGAGCGGAGTTCCACTTACCGGATCCGTTATGCTCGAGTCCTGACCGCGGAACTGGTAAACGTAGCAGGACTCAAGGGACGTAGTCCCGGCATAGGCTTGAGACGCGATCAACTGGCTGACCGGCATGTCATGAAAGGTGCCGACTCCGCTTTCTGTAAACACGCGGGCTGGCGGAGCTCCTGGTATCTCGTACTTCAGATCGACGCGAGAGAGGATGACCGTAGCGATGCGCAAGCCTCCGTTCGCGGTAGCCGCTTCCAGTTCCGCCGCTGAGAAGCCCGAAGGATCCGAGCACACGCGGCCCTCGCGCGCGATTGCGATGGTTGTATAGTTGCTCAGAACATTGCCAGTCTTGACGACGACCGGCACGGAGCAACCGGAGATGCCTTCCGGAACGATAAAGCGAACTTGATCTATTCCGGCACAGCAGCCGGACCGTCCGGCATATACGACCTGCGCGCTCTTTCCACCGACAATGACCTCGGCGTCAAGCTGGTGACTGAGAAAGTCCTCCGGAGGCTCCTTGGTTTCGTCCCAGGATACCGGTCCGAGCCCCGTCCCCCAGATATCAAGCGCCTCACCCGGTTGAGCCGCCGCTACGAAAGTGACCGGCGTATTGGTTGCTGTATTGACCAGGACTCCGGGGCCACTACCCGCTTGGTTCAAAGCAAATATGCCAAAGGCGCTTCGAACCACCTTGAAACTGACGGGCGCACTGGTCTGTCCGTTTACAGTTACGGTCAGCGTAGCATCGCCAACCGGAGTGTTCGAAGGCAGAACCGCCACGACGCGGTCACTACGGACCATGACGACAATCGCGTCAACGGTCCTTCCTCCAGACGTAACCTTCACACTGGTTCCTGCCAGACCTTCCGAGGTGGGTAGGGGAAAACTGTTCGCCTGCTGAAGCCCGCAGGCCCAAGGCGTTCTCCGAAAATGATGAACATCGCGCCTTGCGCCACGCCGCTGTTTGGGAGACCGTTGAGCGCATAGCTCGCAACATTCAAAATGCCACCCTGTCCTACAACTGGCTCTGCAGAGAGATGGAGAGCGGAGAGCACCAAAGCGCACGATAGAAGCAGTATACGATTCACGCGTTTCTCTTTTCCCAGGATGTGTAACTCTTAGAGTATGTAACTGGCGAGCAAAGCAGCAGGACTAAATGCCTAAATCGACCCAAATCAGCGACTGATCGCCTTGTCCTTTCGACATTACCACTGAATTCCCATCCGCTCCAAACATCACGCGGCTGGCGATCTCACCTTCAGCGGCTACAGGCAACCAGAGCCCGTTGGCACGGTCCAGTATGTGGACTTGTTTTCCGGCCGAATCCCAGAACGTAGCCAGGACATCGCCATTGGCACGGAACGCAGCGGCATTCCCGATGATTTCGCGCTTCTTACCGGCCTCCGGCTCCCCGTTTCTGTTACGCGCCTCCGGCCAGGAGAAGCCCAACGTCCGATCAGATTCCCGGCCGAGTCAACCTCGATCCACTCCCTGGCGCTCTTGCTGAGGATGCCGATCCGGTCCGGAAGCGTCATCAGCACAGCTCTCCCGCCAGGCCCATGGGCCGGATCTCCGGGACCATGTGCCGGGTTGACCGCATTTGCAAACGAAGAACGTGGGAGCAACTCGCGAATCAGTTTGCCTTGCCGGTCATACTGCTGCAATGTGCCCCGCTCCGGTTGGATGAGTCCCGATTCATCGTAGTGTGCGCCCAAAGCCCACACGGAGCCGTCGGGGCCAAAACAAAGCGCCTCGGGAGAGAAGGGCGACGTCCGCACGGCCAGCCGCGTCATACCGGACGGGTGAGATCCACGCGATAAAAGGAGCCCGAACCCCGGAGTTCGTATAGGCCGCCCCGGCCACAGCGACTTCGCCATCCGCTGCGCCCGCTATGTCGAAGATCGCGACTTGCCACGCGTCGGGAAACCAGACGCGCGTTTCAAGGACGAGTTTGCCCGTTCTGTCCCAGGCCCGGACGTTCGGTCCCGCTTCCTGCCTGGTTCGAGAAATTACAAACTGGAGTAAGTAATTCCCGGTCCACTTCGGCATTACGAAGCCCTGCTGAAACGCTCCGGGAAAGCGTGCCTCCGTCCCTGAGGGAGTTAGAACCCGCTCCTCGCAAGCTGCTGGAACTGTCCAACAGCCGGCCAAGACCATCGCACAGAAGATATGCGCCAGTCTCATACTTGCCCCTATATGTCAGAAAGAGTGCCGACGGTAGCTGGGCAGCGCACTAAATAGCGATTGGTAACTTCCTTACGTTGCTTGGTCGCAGCACACCGACTAACTGTGCTTCGGGCGTATTCATTCATCTTTATGACGCCCGATAGCAGCTTTTCGTGGAGATCGGGTTCACTCTTTTGGTGTAATACCGAGCGATTTCATCTTCCTGTACAGGTTGCTGCGCTCGAGCCCGAGAAGTTCGGCTGCACGCGATACGTTGCCGTTCGTCTCCTCGAGTTTCCGAAGGATATACTCCCGCTCGGCTGCTTCACGGACTTCCTGCAAGCTGCCGAAGCGATCGACTGGAAGGTCGAAGACGGCTCGCCGGCCGGGATTTAGCGGAATATGTCGCGCATCAATCCGGACCTGCGGATTCATGATGACGATGCGCTCCATTAGATTCCTCAGCTCCCGGACGTTGCCCGGCCAGTTGTAGTCACACAGGACCCGATATGCTTCCGGTGTCAGCTCCTTCGCCTTTCTTCCATAAGCATGCGCAAACTCCCGGAGAAAGTGATCCGCCAGCAAAGGAATGTCCTCGACCCGCTCGCGCAGCGGCGGCACATGGAAGGGAATGACGTTCAATCTGTAGAAGAGGTCCTCCCGGAAGTTGCCTCGCTCGATCTCCTCTTCGAGATTCTTGTTGGTAGCCGCGATGACCCGGACGTCCACCTGCACCCAAGAGTCGGCGCCTACGGGTTCGAACCGCTGCTCCTCCAGCGCACGCAGCACCTTCGCCTGCGTCTTCAGGCTCATGTCCCCGACTTCGTCGAGAAACAGAGTCCCTCCGTCGGCCTTCTGAAACTTGCCGATCTTATCCTCGGTCGCTCCCGTAAAGCTGCCCTTCCTATGGCCGAACAGCTCGCTTTCAATCAAGTCTTCAGGTATTGCGGCACAATTCACCTCGACGAACGGATCTTGGGCCCGCGGACTGTAAGCGTGAATGGCATGGGCCACCAACTCTTTTCCGGTGCCGCTCTCACCAAAGATCAGAACTCGTCCGTTGGTGCCCGCCATCAGCCGTAGCTGCTGGCGGAGAGCTTTCATCGGCACGCTTTCGCCGATGATCCGCGGCGTGCCGCGCCCTTCCTCCTTCAACCGCTGGAGTTCGAGCTCCATGCGGCGCTGCTGAATGGCGTTCTTGACAACGACGGATACCTTCTCAATCGTTGGCGGCTTTTCCAGAAAGTCGAAGGCTCCCAGCTTCGTCGCCTTCACGGCGGTCTCGATATTGCCGTGCCCGGAGATCATTACAACAACCGGCTGTTCAACGAAGGGAAGTTCCTGGATCCGCGCAAGCGTCTCCAAACCATCCATTCCCGGCAGCCAGATATCGAGCAGAACGACTTCAAAATTCCGGCGCCGCAGCTCCTCGATGCAGGCCTCTCCGCTCTCTACCGCGTGGACTTCGTAGCCCTCATCGCACAATACGCCTGACAGGGATTGCCGGATCCCCGGTTCATCATCGACGACAAGGATTCTCGACGTTTTCACGCTCCGATCTCCGTAGCGGACCGTGGCGCCGTCTCACTCGCCGGCAGCGCCGCCACCTCCACAATAAAACGGGCTCCCGAAGGCTGGTTGTCCTCTACTCGAATGTTCGCTTTGTGCTCAGCCAAAATATGGTTGACGATTGCCAGGCCAAGGCCGGTCCCGCGATTCTTTGTTGAGAAGTAGGGAAGAAAGAGCTTTTCCCGATCCTCTGCAGACACTCCGGCTCCCGTGTCTGCGACCGTAATCTCCACCGTTTCCGGAGAGGTTGCCTGGGTTCCGACGTACAGCCTCTTTACCAGCGAATGCTGCATGGCCTCCGCCGCGTTGTCCACAAGATTGACCACCACCCTCTTGAACTGCTCTTTATCAATAAATACCTTAGGCAAATCAGGCGCGAGCACTTTTGTAATTTCGATACCATCCAGCCGCCCGGCAAATACGGCCAAAGCGGACTCCACAACCTCATTGACGTCAGCGGGCGCCGGCTGCGCCGCCGGGAATCGTGCGTACTGAGAGAACTCGTTAACCAGAGCTTTCAAACTCTCCACCTCAGCTCCGATCGTTACACAGCACTCCTTAACGATGCGGCTGACGTCCTCTGGCGCTTTGATGCGATCAATCTGCCGCGCGATTCGCTCGGAGCAAAGGGCGATTGGCGTGAGCGGATTCTTGATCTCATGAGCCACCCGCCGCGCCACTTCGTGCCATGCCGTCGCCTTTTGGGCGTGAAGAAGCTCGGTCGTATCCTCGAGGACTAGGACGAAACCGGACGCGGGCTCGGCCTCGAGCGCAGACACTGTCACGGACAGATGCAGCGTCCCACCCTTGTTGTTCGAAAGCTCCAGCTGGCGCGACGCCAGCCCTGTGCGGCGCGCCCTTTTCATGAGGTATCGAATCTCGGCGGCGTCATCCGCCGTGAAAAGGTCGCTTAGATTCGTCGCGGCAGCGACACGGTCTTCGGGAAAGATCCGGCGCAGCGCCCGATTCACCCGCTGAATGTTTCCATCGGAATCAATCGAGATCACGCCCGTCGGGATGCTTTCCAGGATAGCCTCGGTAAACCGCCTTCGCCGCTCCAGTTCCAGGCTGTTCGCGTTCAGCTCCTCCGTCATTTCATTGAATGCGCGGACCAGCAAGGCGAGCTCATCAATCGCCTGCACCTTGACGCGATAGGCGAGGTTGCCGCGCCGGACCTCGCGTGCCGCGTCGAGCAACGCTGAGATCGGTACGCTGATCTGACGTGCAAGAAACAGGGACAGCCATGTAGCGACGAACAGAATGAAGAGCGTGATCAACGCCAACAGCTGAAGATAGAAGGCTCTCGTACTCTTCTTGTCCAAAGCCAGCTGCCCGTACTCGTGAACTCTGCGGTCAATGGCTTGCTGGCGGGCGGCAAGGTCCACCGGAAGCGTGGTCCGGACGATCAGCTCTCCCGTGACGTGTTTGGTAAGGATGGCCTTCCCTTCAAACTCGGCCGGGTCGGAAGCGCCTGCCGGATCCCCGCAGATCGGCCAGAGCGTATCGTTTGCCGTCTTGATCCAGGCGCGCGTGACCCGGTTCTCCCGGCACAACCGATCGAAGGTATTCTGATCCCGCCCCCCGGTCGTCAGGTACGACTCCGTCTCCGGGAGAAGCGCAAGCCAGTGAGCGATCGCGGTTGCGCGGGCTCGTGCATCGGCCTTCAGCGCTTCCGCTGTCTCCCGCAGGTTCACATTGATGCCCTCCGCGGGCATGCTGAACCATTTGTCCAGGTTGTAATTCAGGACTTCGATGCTCCACAGGACAAGGAAGAACATCGGCAGAAAGCTGAGAGCCAGCGCGCCCACAACGAGCTTGGTGCGGATCTTCGAGCCTTCTTTCTTGCTCTGCCGCTCGATGTAGAGCTTCACGAAGGTCCGGAACAGCATGAAGCCCAGCGTTACTGTAAGCAGGAAAACAAGTGTGGAGATCGCCCAGAACAGGTAACGCTGTTCGGCAGTGGTGGGCCCGAATTCTCCGAGTGTGAATGAGCCTTGCCAGACCACAAGGGTCAGCAACACTACAAAAAGTACGACCCCGGCACCAAACACTTTCTTGTTTCGCATGGCTGCTCCGGCTTCTTTTTAGGATAGCGGCTCTGCAAAATCACCGGATCCTGGCGCAGGTGAGTCGCTATTTGCCGAGAATATTCCCCGTTAAACTGGTAGTATTCCCAGGTTTCCCCACCTGAAATCTCCTAGTACTCTGATTAAAAGCCTTCAGTGAGGGATTTACTGGCTATCGCTGAGCGGAACGTGCTAGTAGTGCCTCTACAAGCGATAACGCTATGAGCATGGATACCTTGGAAGTTGGCGGTCCTCCGCAAACGCATGTAGACCACATCGTGCTTCTCGGCGGCCGGGAGGACTATCAGTGCCTGTTGGCCATCCTGCAGAACAAGCCATACCGGCTCACCTGGAAGTGCAATCAGGAAGAGGTTGCGGAGCTTTGCTACCGCGAAGAGGTTGCTGTCCTCGTTCTTTGCGAGGAAGCAATCATCGGGATGAGCTGGCATGAATTCGCAAGGCGACTCCGGACCCGCGCGTTTCCGCCTCTGGTCCTCGTCTCCCGGCCATTTGTTGACGGCCACTATTGGGCGAAAGTGCTTCTGAATGGGGGGTTTGACGTACTGGAACGCCCTTTCACAAGCCACCGTTCGGTCTGGCTAATTGAACGGGCGTGTCTCAGATGGAATCGCGAGCGGGAAAAGGAGGTTGCGAGAAAGAAGCAGCTCTCCCGAATGACGCCCGCGGAACCCGCTGGCATCGACAACTTCCGCTAGATGGTCAAACCGTTGGATCCCTGCGTCCTAAATTCGTACTGCTGAATCTCGATGGCGGCACGGCCCTCTTCGGCCCGGACCACTCTCCCTCGGGCGACGAGCTTGAGGGCGCACTTATTATTCAGTTGGGCGGGCCAACTGATCGCCATCTCGATGCGCTTTCCCGGCAGGAGCAGGCGCTCCGTCGTGAAAAGAACACCGCCACTGCTCATGTTGACTGTAACGCCGCTTCCAGTCTCTTCCCCGTTTTTCTTGTTCAGGATCTTGTAACGAATCTCCCGCTGAATCGGGAATCGATCCGAGGATCTCCTTTCCTGTTGCTCTAGTGGTGCTTTCGGCGGCTGATCTGCGAACATTGAACTTCCTCCCTCTACGTTCCCAGGATGCACTGTGCAAAGTCCCGCCACAATAGAATTCCAGTTGGATTTTGACAGTACGTTCGTACTAGGCGGCAGGGTCCAGCCGCTTTTGCGGGCGGCGTTTGCTCAATCTGTTCCGCTATCATTGCACGTATGCGTACCTCCCGCGTTTGCTCTCTCATTCTTTTCGGAGCTCTTTGTTTTCCAGGGCTTGGAGCCCAGAAGCAAGTGATCTATCCGAAAGGCTCCAAACCCGGAGGACCTTTCAGCCCTGGAATTCTGGTGGACGGGACCCTCTACGTTTCCGGGCAGGTTGGCCGCGACGCCTCGGGCAAGCTGCCTGAGGAGTTCGAAGCCGAAGTGAAGCAAACCCTCGAGAACATCGGTGCAATTCTGCGCGAAGCCAAGATGGGATTCGAAGACGTCGTCTCCGTGCAGGTTTACCTTACCGACATGGATCTGTTCCAACGGATGAATGCCGTCTATATGACGTATTTTAAAGAACCGCGTCCGGCTCGCACGACGGTAGGGGTCAGTAGACTGGCTGGACCGGCGCGGATCGAGATCACCGTGACTGCCCGGAAGTAGGTCCTCGCCGGAGTTTCCGAATTTCGTCCAACCGCTCGCGGATCCGCTTCTCGATGCCGCGCTCGGTCGGCTCGTAGAAGCGGCGCCCGGCGAGCGACTCCGGGAGGCATTGCATGCTGGGAATTGCCTCCTCGTAGTCGTGAGCGTGCTGGTAGCCCTCACCATACCCCCACTCCCTCATCGCGCGTGTGGGCGCGTTCCGGAGATGCATCGGGACTGGTTCCGCAACCCCCTTTCGAACTTCCGCCAAAGCGGAATTCAGGGCACGGTATGCCGCGTCGGATTTCGGCGCGACCGACAGATAAATGGCAGCTTGGGCGAGCGCCTGGTCCCCTTCGGGTATGCCGAGGAAGTGCACAGTTTGCATGCAGGCAATAGCCTGCTCGACCGCCCTCGGATCAGCAAGCCCAATATCCTCAATCGCCATCCTTACCAGACGCCGCGCCAGATACATCCGGTCCTCACCGGCCTCCAGCATTCTGGCAAGCCAGTACAGCGCTGCGTCAGGATCGCTCGAGCGAACCGACTTATGCAGCGCTGAGATGAGATTATAGTGCTCTTCGCCGCCCTTGTCATAAAGGAGCAGCTTGCGCTGCATCGCATCCTCGACGGCCTGCCGCGAGAGCTCGCCTCCCTCCGAAGCCGCGGCTGCAAGCTCCAGGATGTTGTAGGCAGTGCGAGCGTCGCCGTTTGCATACACTGCGATCTGTTCGAGTAGGCTGCGATCGGCCTTCAGTTCCAGATGGCCAAGACCGCGACGTTTGTCCTTCAGCGCCCGTTCGAGCAGAGTGATGATCTCCGGAACCGTGAGCGAACGCAGGGCGTAGACCTTGGCTCTGGACAGCAACGCGGAGATCACTTCAAAAGACGGATTTTCGGTAGTGGCGCCGACAAGGATGATGTCGCCCCGCTCCACGTACGGCAGGAACGCATCCTGCTGGGCCTTATTGAACCGGTGAATTTCGTCCACGAAGAGAACGGTTCGGCGGCCAGCGCGGCGGTTCCGCTCGGCATCCGCCATCACGGCTTTGATCTCCTTGATGCCGCTCAGGACTGCGCTAAACGGCACAAAATCGGCTCGGGTCAGCCGTGCAATCAACCGAGCCAGCGTCGTCTTGCCGACTCCGGGCGGCCCCCAAAGGATGATCGAGGTCAACTGGTCGCGTTCGATCTGAGTGCGAAGCGGCTTTCCAGGCCCGAGGATGTGCTCCTGGCCGACATACTCGTCGAGACTCTCCGGACGCATACGCTCGGCCAGGGGGCGGCCGCGGTCCACGGATTCATCGAGAGGCGGAGTGAGTTCGAACAGACTCATGCTTCCGTTCCTCTCTGGCGGCGCGCCTCGTAAAGGAGGATCCCAGCTGCCATGGCTGCGTTTAAGGATTCCACGCCTGAGGTCGGAATTCGCAAGCCGCGAGCGGATCGCCGCCACACCTCGCTCACACCACGGCCCTCGCTTCCGATGACGAAGGCACAAGGAGCTTTCAGGTCTGCGCCGGAAAGTACTATGTCACCGTGCGGCATCGCCGCGTACGCCTCGACGCCCCGCTGTTCCAGCGTTTTCTGAGCGAGGGAAGAATCGACACCGGATACGAGAGGAAGCCGAAAGGAGGATCCCGCCGAGGCGCGGAGCGCTTTGGGATTCCAGGGACTGACCGTACCCTTGAGCAGGACAACACCGGTGGCGCCGAAGGCCTCCGCCGCCCGGATGATGGCGCCTCCGTTGCCCGGATCCTGAACTCCATCGAGCAGCACCACGAGCGGCCGCAGGCGAAAGAGATCCTGCATCGTCCAGGAAGGAGGGCGGACGAGAGTAATCACGCCCTGTGAGTTCTCGGTGGCTGCGATCTGCCCGAAGACCTCGTCCGCGACGACTACCAGACGCAGGCTGCGGGACGGAGGAAGATGCCTCGTTACGGCAGCCTGGGCCGACTCCGAAGCAAGGACGGCCTTGATTTCGCACCCGCTTCGGATCGCCTCGTCAAGCAGGTGGAAAGTCTCGGCGATCGCGTAACCGTCCTCTGTCAAGCCGCCTTTCGCAACGGCCCGCCTCACATCTTTCAATAGCGGATTTCGGGCGCTGGTTATGACCTGCGTCGTTTGGCCAGGCACTGCCATCGAACAAACAGTAGCACATGGCCATGCAGCTCCATGTCTTCAGACCCGGGCGATCGATCTGCGGCGTTCGAGGTGACTCATGGCATGGCCTCCAACCGGACGGATCTCCCGTTCCCGACCCGGTACTTCCCGGCCGGCCCCGCGAGTCATGATCGCAGCCGTTCCCGCGGCTGCCATCGCCAGAGCGCCGACAAAACCGGGGTGCGTGATCATCCACGTATAAACGCTGAACGGCCTCGATTCCTTTAGATTGCCCTTCACCCGGTCCATTCCTTCCATGGGCGCGAAGAGATTGTCCACCGTCGGAGGCTTAGGCCGGTCTGTGAGCTGCTTCTCGAAAGCGAATGTCTCTAGCAGCCTGTCCATCATGGCCGGTGACAGATTCTCTCCGGCAATGAGAGCCGAAGCAGCCGCGCCTATCGGCAGTTCCCTGACGGGGTGCTCGGCAGCGTAAAGAATCGCCTTGGAAACGGTTTCAGGAGGATAGATTGGGGGAGCACCTTGGGGCTGCACTCCCAGCTTCGTCCGGGCGTGCTCGAAGAGTGGAGTGTTGATCGACGCCGGTATAATTTCCGTCACGCTGACAGGAACGCCCTCATGTTCCAGCTCCATCCGCAGTGCCTCACACATTGCCTTGACACCATGCTTTGAGGCTGCATATGCCGCCTGGTAAGGCAAAGCCCGGCGAGATTCTACCGATGATACGCAGATGAGCGCCCCTCCCTGCCTCTTCAGATGCGGCAGCGCAACCATCGCTCCAAGGGCCTGCCCGTTCAGGTTGACATCGACGACTCTCCGCCACTCGTCGATCGTCGTGTCCTCGAACCGGGCATACAGAGAAACACCCGCGAGCTGCACCCAGGTGTCGATCCTGCCGAACTCCCGCACGCAAAGTTGCGCAACGTTTCGAACCTGCTCCTCATTTGTCGTGTCGCAGGTGGCTGCGATCGCCCGTCCGCCCTGCAGCCGGATCTCATTGATCAGCGACTGCAAGCCGCTTTCGCTTCGCGCCGCGGCCACCACGCACGCTCCCTTTCGGGCAAAACGGAGAGCCGTATCGCGGCCGATTCCGCTCGAAGCGCCCATTATGACAACAGCCTGCTCGTGAATGGGTTTTAAATGCATGGATGTTACCCTCTCACGAAGACGCCCTCGGGCGGAGAACCATTTCGTCGGAACCTCTGCGGTTTCCGCCCAACGTAAGCTACTCTAAGTTGTACGAATGAAGCGGTTCCTTTGGGTGGTCGGGCTGCTGGCGCTGTCACTCGTCGGCTACCTCACCTACATCGCGGCACAGATTGAGAAACAGTCGTTCGTCGATGAAGCACGTGCGGCCGACGTGATTGTCATCATGGGTGCCGCTGAATACCATGGAAGGCCCTCTCCAGTGTTTCGGGCGCGCCTCGACCACGGGCTGGACCTCTACCACCGGAAATTAGCCAGCCGCATTCTGACGACCGGCGGGGCGGGCGGCGATCCCTTGTTCACCGAGGGAGAGGTGGGCCGGGCTTACCTCATTACGAAAGGGGTTCCTTCGGAAGACATCATCGTCGAAAAAGAAGCGGAGAGCACGGTACACAGTGTCGCGGCTGTCGGCGAGATCATGCGCCGGATGGGCCTGAATTCGCTGATTCTTGTCAGCGACGGCTACCACATATTTCGAGCCAAGAAGATGCTGGAGTTCCGAGGGCTGACCGTCTACGGCTCACCGCGTCCCTCCAGGCCGCGAAGCGACTTCGGCAGATGGAAACTCTACTTCCGGCAGGCCGTTGCCTACCTGCTGTGGTCGATCGGCATCACCATCTGAGATCGTTCAGGCCGCTCTGAGAAAGCTCCGCAAATCCGTCTCGTTTACCGCAGGCTCTCCCGGCGCCACATTGTTAAGACGCCCCTCGCGCATCCACTTTTCGAGCCGGTCCACCAGGCTGAACAGATGGTCGAAGGAGTCGACGATGAAGAGCAAGGGCTGGTAGTGGTGAATCTCGAACGCCTGGTTGATCACCCACTCCAATTGAATCGGGTAACGCTGCACGTCAGGCGATTCGATGGAGTGGCCGATCTCTCCGTATGAGCTCAAGAGTCCGCTGCCATACACCTTCAGCCCTGCCCCGGATCGCATTAATCCAAATTCCACCGTGAACCAGAAGAATCGAGCCATCGCCTTCACGATGCTTGTGAGCACGCGCAGCTGCTCGGCCTCGGGTTTGATCTCGGCCGCCATTTCTACGGCCGTGTGGGCGCAATCCCCAAATCGGACAAGCGTATCAGCGAAAGCACAGTCGGTATGCATCGGGACGTGACCGGCAATGTCATGAAAGATGTCGGGCTCGGGAAGATAGTCCAGCTTGTCGGACCGGCGGATGGTGATGGTCGTCGGAAACTCGCGATTGCGCAGGCAATCAAAGAAGAGAAACGCCGGGATATAACCGCTGACCGCTTTCGCACGAAAACCTGTGAGCGGGGAAAGAAAGCGGTTTACATCCTCGAGCTTTGGCACGCGCTCCGCGTCAAGGCATAGTGAGTCGATGCCTTCCAGAAAGCGAGGGTTTGCAAACTGCCGCCAGCGAGGCAGCATTCGCGAATAAAGGCGCCGCCACGCTTCATGATTCTCTTCCGAGTAGAGCTCGTACGGCTGGTGAATGTAGAGTTGGCCCTTCGTCTTGGCCTCCTCGACAAAGGGCGCTTCGGTCGTGGTGAGGCCTGGCGTGGCGGATACGGCGTGCCGTTGGTTTGGATCCGAACTGGGCCGTTTCATCGCACTCCTCCCGGAATCGGAGCCTTCTCTCTACCCTCATTATGCACCTGAAATCAATTGCCACACCACAAATTTGTGGTGTTGATAAATCGAAGCAAACACGCACATAATGAGTTTGGAACCTCTGGGGACCGGCGGTTCGAGTCTTTCCGCGTCAGAAAGGACAGGAAACGATGCACCCGCTAAAGAAAGGCAGACATGCCCGTCAGGCGCATGTAGGAATTCCCGAGGGTACGTATGAAGAGGAGCACGGCCGGAAAGGCTTTTATGGCAGGACCGCGCACCTCTATCATGCCCATCCTCCCACCGGTTGGATTCGCTTCGAAGGCAAGCTTCGCCCCCACTGCTTTGACCTCAACAAGCTTCGCCCCTCCGATCTCGAATCTCCTCTAGGCATGCCCGTTGCATTTCTCGGCAACGACGACATCAAGATTTATGTCTCACGGCGTGCGGAACCGATGCCCTTTTATTACCGGAATGCCGACGGAGATGAACTGCTCTTTGTGCATCGCGGGAAAGGGATGATCGAAACCGATTTCGGGCCTCTCTCCTTTGAGCCGGGTGATTACATTGTGCTGCCTCGTGCAGTCACCTACCGGCTCATCCCGGAAACGCGTGACAATTTTTTCCTGATCGTCCAATCCAAGGGTGAGTTTGATCCGCCGGAGAAGGGCTTGATCGGGCAGCATGCCCTGTACGATCCAGCGGTCATCGTCACTCCCGAACCCTCACCGCATCTTAACGACAACCGTGAGTGGGAAGTCCGTATCAAGGCCGAGGATGAGCTTTCTACCGTCGTCTATCCGTGGAATCCGATTGATGTGGTCGGCTGGAAAGGCGACCTCACCGTCTGGAAGCTCAACATGCGCGATATCCGTCCGGTGATGAGTCATCGGGCCCATCTGCCGCCGAGCGCTCACACTACGTTCGTCACCAATGGCGCCGTCATCTGCAGCTTCCTCCCGAGGCCGCTCGAAGAGGACCCGGACGCACTGCGTGTTCCCTTTTTCCACCGGAATACGGACTACGACGAATTCCTCTTCTATCACGACGGCGACTTTTTCAGTAAAGACAACATCAAACCGGGTATGGCCACTCTTCATCCCCGCGGGATTCACCACGGGCCGCACCCGAAAGCGCTCGCCAATCAGCATCGCAAGACGCGAACCGACGAGTACGCAGTCATGCTCGATGGCCTGAATCCGATCCACGTGCTTCCTGCCGGGGAAGAGGTGGAGTGGAAGGATTACTGGATGAGCTGGATGCCATCTGCAGCTGCGGAGATCAAGTGATTATCAACCCTGCGGAGCACGATTCTTCTAACATTTACAAGCTGATGATCGGCGTGATTGTGCCGCGCCCGATCGCGTTCGTCTCCACCGTCAGTCCCGACGGTGTCCGCAATCTCGCCCCCTTCAGCTTCTTCACCGCCGTCAGCGCCAATCCTCCGGTTGTCTGCTTTAGCCCGATGGTGCGAGGCAGTGACGGGAAGAGGAAGGATACGCTTCACAATATCGAAGCCACGGGTGAGTTTGTTGTGAACGTGGTATCGGAGGAATTTGCGGAGCAAATGAACATTTGCTCCGCGGAGTTTCCTCCGGAGATCGACGAATTTCTCGAATCAGGCCTGACGCCAGTTCCGAGCGATCTGATCCGCCCGCCGCGCGTGGCGGAGTCTCACGTTCAGATGGAATGCCGCCTTCTGCAGGTGGTTCACGTGAGCGATAAACCGCTGGGAGGCAGCATTGTCCTTGGCGAGGTTTTGCGCTTCCACATTGACGACGCTCTTGTGAGCGACTACAAAGTGGATCCTGACAAACTGCGCCCGATCGGCCGAATGGCCGGGTCGACGTACGTTCGCACAACCGACCGCTTTGAGATGCAGAGGCCTGTTGTGCGCAGCAAGGAGGCGACGCGGCAATGAGCGAGTGGGTCTGGAAACCCTCCGAACAATACGTGGAGTCCACGAACGTGTGGCGCTTCCTCCGCAAGCTCGGTTTCTCAGACCGCGAAGAATTCCTCCGCTATTCCCGGGAAAACCTTGAGCAGTTCTGGGACGCCATGGTGAAGGAAACTGGGATCGCATGGTTTGCGCCATATGAGCAGGTGCTCGACCAATCCCGGGGCGTGGAATGGGCGCAGTGGTTTCTGGGCGGCAAACTGAATATCGCCCACAACTGCCTGGACCGCCATGTCTCGAAGCCGAATCCTGCGATTATCTGGGAGGGAGAGAACGGCGAAACCCGGACAGTATCGTTCGCGGACCTGCAGAAGGAAACCAACCGGCTGGCGAACGCGCTACGGGCAATCGGGCTGCAGAAAGGCGACCGCATCGCCCTGTGCATGCCCATGGTTCCGGAGGTGGTGTCCATTCTGTACGCTGCGTTCAAGCTCGGCGTGATCGCCGTGCCGATTTTCGCCGGCTTTGGCACGCATGCGATCGCGACGAGGCTGCAGGACTCGGGCGCACGCGTCGTCTTCACGGCGGATTCCATCGAGCGCCGCGGCAAGCTGCTGCCGCTCAAGCAGAAGGTGGATGAGTCAATCAAGGGCTCGTCCGCGGAACGTGTCGTCGTACTTCGCTATCGCGGTCCTTCCGTCCTGCTGCCGGCCCGCGATACCACGTACAGCGATCTGATCGCGGGGCAGCCTGACGAGTTTGAGACGGCGCCTCTCGAATCCGAAGATCGCGCGCTGATCCTATACACTTCCGGGACAACGGGCAAGCCCAAAGGTACTGTGCACACCCATGCGGGGGCGATCGCTCAGATGTCAAAGGAGATTTGGCTGGCCTTTGATCATCAACCGAACGACCGGTTTTTCTGGCTCTCCGATATCGGGTGGATGATGGGGCCGTGGACGATCATTGGGAATCATACGTTCGGCGGAACGATTTTTCTCTATGACGGCGCTCCTGACTTTCCGGAGCCGGATCGTTTGTGGCATCTCGTTGAGCGTCATAGGATCACCACTCTCGGCGTGTCCCCTACGGCCATCCGGATGCTGATGCGGAAGGGCGGAGAACTGGCGAAGGGCTACGCCATGGAATCGTTACGCCTGCTCGGATCGACCGGCGAACCCTGGGACGATACCTCGTGGCTCTGGTACTTTGAGACCGTTGGCAAGCGCCGCTGCCCCGTCATCAATATTTCCGGCGGCACGGAAATCGTCGGCTGTTTCCTCTTTCCTCTGCCGATACAGCCGCTGAAGCCGAGCACGCTCGGCGGGCCGGCTCCGGGAATGGCCGTTGAGGTTGTGGACGAGTCCGGACGGCCCGTCCGCGGGCAGATGGGCTATTTGGTGTGTACGCGGCCCGCGCCTTCGATGACCCGGGGCGTGTGGAACGATCCGCAGCGCTATCTCGACACCTACTGGTCCCGCTGGCCGGGCGTCTGGTATCACGGCGACTGGGCAAGCGTCGACTCGGACGGGTGTTGGTACCTGCACGGCCGGGCCGATGAATCGATGAACATCGCCGGGCGGAAGGTGGGTCCGGCTGAGGTCGAGGATGCATTGATGCAACACCCCGCAGTCGCTGAGGCCGCTGTCATCGGCGTACCGGACGAACTGCGAGGCGAGTGCATTGTCGCCTTTGTTGTTCTTCGCGCGGAGGCGTCGGCAGCGTCGTTGACGGAACATCTCGTTCAAGCGCTCGGACCTACATTCCGGCCCAAGGAAATTTATGCCGTGAAAGAACTGCCGAAGACGCAGAGCGGCAAGGTCGTCCGCAGGCTGATCCGTCAGCGCTATCTGAACGAGCCGCTTGGCGATACTTCCACTGTCGAAAACCCGTCCGCTCTCGATGCCTTTTCGCGCCACGCCGCACCCGCCCTCTAATCTCGTTCAGGAAGAACCGGCTGCCAGAAGGATCTCAGAAGGATCTGTGACGTTCATCGTCCGATTCGTGGGGCTTGGCAACGACAAGGGGAAAATAGAAGACAGGAGATTGACGATGACGATGTCCATCAGCCGCAATCATCCATTGAGGACTTTGTTTGCGGAACTCGTGGAACGTCACTTGATTGTAGGCACTGGTTTCGCAGATCTGGAGGCGGCGCGCTACATTGCGAATCTGCTCGTCGACTTCACCCATATCGACAACCTCTATCGGATTCGAGACGCAAAAGGGAGACGGCTCGAAGAAGTAGGGGAGATGCTGATCGAATCGAATCCCTTGCTTGGCGGCCGATCGTTCATTTACGAACGCGAGGTACGGAAACACGTGGGTGATCTGACATTGTTCCTGTCCGGGCTCTTTCCCGAGTATGTGGCCCGTCTTCCCCGCGCCCGCGGCCGTTTGGATTCACTGATCGACTACATGAAGGCAGGCAAAGAATCGTACACAATCGTAGCTTCGTTCGATCAGGCGGAGTTCCGCCACGAAGCCCCGCTTTTCCGCCGCCTCGCCGACCGGTTTGAACTTTGCGTCTATGGTTTGAATCTGGTGAAGCAGGAATTGGCGGCCAGGCAAGCCGGCTACTACCACGGCTGGAAGACCGTACTGTTGGAGGGCGGGTAGACGTAATGATAGCGGGAGCTTAATCCTTTGACGCTCCTATAGTACGGAACAACGCGGCTGATTCTTCGCCAGATCCGCCTCCCAGGCCTCAATGGCAGCCTGCAGCTTTTTCACAAGGCCGGGATGACGATAGCCGAGATCTCTTCGCTCACCGGGGTCCTCGGCCAGGTTGAAAAGAAGGTCGATCGAGCCGTCCCGCACGTACTTCCAGTACCCCTGGCGGACCGCCTTTTGCTTTCGGTCTTCGCGGTTGATCCGCCAGAACAAGGTGCGCTCCACCGGCCGCTGCCTGCCCTCGAGGATTGGAAGAAGGTTCATGCCATCCAAGGCCGGATCCTGAGGCAGGGCGACATTCGCGGCAGCAAGAATCGTGGCGGCAAAATCCATCGACATGCAGGCTTGCTCGTTCGTCTGGCCGGCCTTCAGGCGGGCTGGCCAGCGTACGATGCCGGGTGAGCGGATGCCTCCTTCCCACAATGTCCCCTTGTGGTGAAAGAAGGGTGAGTTATCGGACAGGCGCTCGCCCCCGTTGTCATTCGTGAAGATCACAAGCGTATTCCGGGTGAGATTGTGACGGTCCAGGGCGGCAAGAACCCGTCCGATCGCGCTGTCCATGCTCTCCAGCATCTTTCCGTATTCGGCCCGCGTCCCGTCGAACCAGGTCTCTCTGTTCCGGACCGTATCGGGGCGGCCAGGCACCTGAAAGGGCCAATGTACAGCGTTGAACGGCACGTACAGAAAGAACGGATCCTTTCCGGCCGCATGCTGGTCCACAAACTGCTCTGCGCGGGCGGCGATCATTTCGGTAAGGTATCCGGTCTTCTCGACAGGCGTCGTCCCCTCCCACAAGTCCTTCGTATCTTCGATCCGCCGGTGCGAATACATGTCCACATTGCCGCCCAGGATTCCGAAGAACTCATCAAAGCCGTGCGCATTCGGCCCAAACTCCGGCTTCCAGCCGAGATGCCACTTCCCGAACATGCCGGTTTTGTATCCGGTCTTCTTGAGCCGCGTTGCAATGGTGATGTGCTCGGGATCCAGCCCGCACTCGCGATGCGCCGGCATCAGAGCCCATTCGAGGCCGAAGCGCTGCTGGTAGCGTCCGGTCATTAACGCGGCCCGGGTGGGGGTACAGACGGGACCGTTGGAGTAACAGTGCGTCAGCCGGACACCTTCCCGCGCCAGTCGGTCAATATGAGGTGTGCGGATGTCCTTGGCGCCGAAGCAGCCAATGTCGGCATACCCCATATCGTCCGACAGGATAAGCACGATATTCGGCCGGGCGTTCTGTGCTGCCGAAGAAAACAAAGGCGCCGCCGTAGCGGCGGCGCCAAGCGTCGAGAGGAATCGTCGACGGTTCATCGTTAGGATTTTACCGAACGATCTTCAACGCAAACTGAATGATTCGCGGCTGATTTCCCTGAGCAGAAACAACGCCGAACTGTGGATTGCCAAAGCTGATGTTTGGCGGACCAAATCGCGGCGTGTTCGTCAGGTTGAAGAACTCTGCACGGAACTGCAGCCTCATCTTCTCAGTGATCGAGGCGTTCTTCATCAGCGACAGGTCAATTTGCGCTGTCCCGTCCGCCCGGCTTCCGCCGAACGTGCGCGGCGCGTTTCCGAATCGATAAGGCGCTGCGGCCGTGAACACCGACGTATCGAACCACTTGTCGGGCGTCGGATTATCAAGCCGCGGCGACTTACCGTTCCAGTCCGGCCGCTGGCCACCTCCTTGCGAGAAGGTGTTATTCGTTGCAGCTGTGATGCCCAGCGGGCCGCCGCTGAAGGCGGAGGCAATGACGCCAAGATCCCAGCCGCCAAAGATTTGCGAAACGAGGTCCCGTCCAGATCGCAGGAAGGGAAGCTCATAGACGGTGTTCAGGACGAGACGGTGCGTCTGGTCCAGGGACGATACCGCCCAGTCTGCCGCCAGATTGTTCCAGTTCTGGATGGCTCCACCGCCCAGAGGTTCTCCCGAAAACTGTCCGGTAGCGAGATCCATCAGCTTCGAATAGGTGTACGAGCCGAGCACCGTAAAGCCTTTGGAGAACCGCTTCTCCACTTTGGCCTGAAGAGAATGGTACTGCGACGTGGCCCACGTTGCTGCCGACGAAGTGACTGTATCGAAGTGGGGGAAAGGACGCAGCAGCTGAGCGAGCGCCACAGTGGGCCTTGACAGCGGTCCGATATCGATCTGCCCGTAAAAGGGATTAGGAACCTGCCGCCGCAGCTCATCTCCCAGTGCGAGAGCTGAATCCGGAAGCTGATTCAGGAGGCGGTCCTGCTGAAACTTCAGGCCTCTGCTGGCCGCATAGCCGACGTCCAACAGCAGCGAGCCGGGCAGCTCCCGCTGCACGTTCAGATTCCACTGGATCGTGTACGGCACGACAACGCCGCGATCGAGGAAGGAGATGTTCTGACCCAGGAGCGTCGCCGAGCCCAGGCTGCTTCCCGTAGGCTGGTTCAGACCATCGGGATAAGGGTTGCGGAGATAGTTCAGTGGCGTGACGCCATCCAGGCTTGTCACCAGTGTGGTTGCTGCCTGAAAGCCGCTGATACCGTATGCGTTCGGAGCCCCGCCGATGCCCGTGGTCGCGGCATAGAACAACCCGGCTCCGCCGCGGACTACGGTTTGCGGAGTCACCTTGTAAGCAAAGCCGATACGCGGTGCAAAGTTGTTCCAGTCCGTCTGCGCCTGATTGCGCGGCACACCGTTGACTCCCACGAAAGCAAGAGCACCGCGGAGGTTCAGACCTTCGGCTTGGAGAGGAGGCCGCGCGTTGAAGTCAAAATTGGTGAGCTGATTGAATCTCTCCGTCCGTGCCGGCTCCACGTCCCAGCGCAGTCCGAGATTCAACGTCAACCGCGGCGTAACCTTCCAATCGTCTTGCAGGTAGAGAGCATAGTAGGTGTTCTGCAGCGCCAGAGCCGGGGAAGGAGTAATCGATCCACCGGCAATGCCGAGCAGGAACGTGGCGAGGCCGTATCCTGCCGTTGCGCTGGAAGCCGCAGGGTTCGGTCCTTGGGTGAAATTCGGCCCGAACGAGAACTGAATGGCCTGGTCGTTCGTCTGTCGCGTGTTGAAGCGGAGAATGCGAGCCTCGAAGCCAGCCTTCAGGGTGTGCCGTGTCAGCATCTTTGTGATCGCGGCGTGCCCCGTGAAGGTGTCCATCCCGAACGAAATGACGTCCGTAGCGCCCAGAGCTCCTCCGACGACAACGTTCGGGACGGATCCCGTAACGGAAAGTCCATTGACAAGGATCGCCGGAAACGCGGCCGGATCACCGATCTGCTGCTTCAGAGCCGCAGGGAAGCCGAGGGTCGTAATGTCAAAACCATCGCTGAAAGGACGGCGCCTGTTGGCAAGCCTTGCCCAAGACGCGCGAAACGTTCCGAGAGTCGAAGGCGAGAAGACGTGCGTATCTTCGATGACCGTATTGTACCGGGTAAACACCTGCGGGCCGGCGCTCGGAGAAGCGATGAACTCCTTGCCATAAGCGGGTGCGCGATTCCAGGGGGAATCGTCGTAGCTGAACCGGCCGAAGATACGATTGTTATCGTTGAAGGAGTGGTCAAGCCGGGCGCTCCACGTATTCTTCTCGATCCTGTTCGAGTCCGTCCTCGAGAAGTTGTTGACACCCGTGAACCCGGATCCTGCGCTGGTCGGAGCAGGCCAGTAGCGGGCAATGTTCCGTGCTACAGGATCCATGCGATCGACCGGAATGCGATTGCCGGGGAACGGCTGCCGGATGAAACCGCTGCCCGAAGGATTCGGAGCCGTCGTCAGCGGATCGTAGATCGTAATGAGCTGATTATTCGCATTGCGCGTGTTCGAAAAATCTCCCGCAAGCTCTTCGGGTCGGGGGACAGTTCCTGTGAAGGTGACTCCCTGAACAAAGCGCACTAGCTCGGTGCTCGCGAAAAAGAAGGTGCGATTGCGGCCGTCATAAAGATTGGGCAGGACGACAGGGCCACCGACTGTGCCGCCAAACTGATTGAAGCGGAACGGCGCCTTCGACCTGCCTCCCCTGTTCGCGAAGAAGTCGTTGGCGTTGAGCTTGTCGTTCCGCAGAAACTCGTAGAGCGTGAAGTGCAGATCGTTGGTGCCGCTCTTCGTCACCACGTTGAAGACGCCGCCAGCGGCGCGTCCATACTCGGCGCTGAACGCATTCGTTTCCACTTTAAATTCCTGCACCGAGTCCACGTTGGCAAACACCACCGGCTGATTCTGCGCCGGCGCCGTGTTCGGTGCGCCGTCGAGCAGGTACTCATTCTGATTGCCCCGTGCTCCGTTAATCGAGGCGGACGCTGTGGAAATCTGATCGACGGGAAGATCATTGGCTCCCGCAGAAATACGAACACCCGGGACGAGGCCGGCCAGGGCATAAGGATTGCGTCCAAGCAGTGGCAGATTCGAAACTTGAGCCCCCTGCACTACTTGACCGAGCGTGCTCGACTCCGATTCCAGCAGAACCGCTTCCGCCGCCACCTCCACGGACTCGCTAACGGATCCGACTTGTAATGTCAGATCGACACGCGCGACCTGATTCACGGCGAGAGTGAGGCCGGTTTGCCGCAACGTAGTGAAGCCAGACTTTTCTGCAGTAATTGTGTAGGTACCAGGCAGAAGTTGAGGTAGATTGTAATACCCCGAGTCATTCGACTCAGTGGAACTCGCTACGCCAGTGGCGTCATTCCTGGCCTCAATCCTGACGCCGGGAACAACGGCGCCCGAAGCGTCCGTCACTCTGCCAGTGACAGAAGCCGTTTGGCCGAGCGCAGTAGCAGCCACGATGAGGCACAAAAGCGCAAGTAAGAGGAATTTTCGCATTAGGTTCTTTTGTGTTGGCGGTTATTGATGAGAACTGCTATGTCACATAGTATGTTGGATGGATCGCAGAATCAAGGGTTAATAGGCATAGAGTTGATGCCCTATACCGAAACTTCGCGGGCAGTATCCTTCTGGTTAGCAGTATCTTCGTGTCAAACTAAAAGTGGGACGGAATGCGGCTCGGATATCCGTGCATCAACACGAGCCTGCCCACCGGGAGCATTAAGACTTTCCGGCTGAAGTCCTACTCGTCCGAACGATTAGCGGCAACCGTTGAGGCGAATCTTACCGGACTGACCGATATACTCGAATTCAATCTTGCACACGGCCTACTCTTCTTTCGCATCTCCTCCCAGATCATTCCGTTTGCTTCACACCCGATCTCGCGCTACCCCTGGCAGGAGTGGTTCCGCAGCCGCTTTAATGAGATTGGTAGATTCATACGGGCGCACGGAATGCGGATGTCCATGCATCCGGATCAATTCACAGTCCTGAATTCGCTGGACGAACAAGTCGTTGAGGCGAGCATCAAGGAACTGGAATACCACGCAGAACTACTGGGCCTTCTAGGCCTCGACGACAGCCACAAGGTGCAGATCCACGTGGGCGGGGTATACGGTGACAAGGAGAAGAGCATGGAGCGTTTTGTGGCGCGCTACGAACACCTCAGCGACGCGGTTCGTAAGCGCTTGGTCATTGAAAATGACGACCGATTATTCTCCCTGGAGGACTGCCTGCGCATCCACGAGAAGACCGGCCTCCCCATTGTCCTGGATGTGCATCATCACCGCCTGCTCCCATCCGGCGGTTTCGACCAGCGCGACGCGATTCGTGCCGCATCCGCCAGTTGGGCTCCCGGCGACGGTCCGCTGATCATCGACTACAGCAGCCAGCAGCCCGGGAAACGGCTGGGCACCCACATCGAATCGATTGACCTCGCGGATTTTGAAACGTTCCTCCAGGACAGCGAAGGCCTCGACTTTGACCTGATGCTGGAGATCAAGGACAAGGAACATAGCGCGCTCAAGGCGTTGCAAGCCCTTCGCTCAGCAGCTCGACTCTAATGACCAACGGTAGTCAGCCCCGTCAATTCAGTATCGAGCACATGAATGTGATTTTTGGCATCCCTCGAGCGCAATCCGGCGTTAGAATATCCCTTGCCCCCGATCATGCCTGAAGCCACGCCCGTTCTCGTGCCACAACCGCGCTCGCAGAATTCGGAGGTGTCGACGGCGAGTCTGGTAAAGCATCTGGCGCACGAGTTACGCCAACCACTTAGTACGATCGAATCAATCGCCTATTACCTCGCGATGATTCTTCCGGAAACTGAGTGCAAGGCCCGGGAGCAGGTGGAGAAGCTCCAGCAGCTCGTGGAGCAAGCCAATTTAGCCGTTTCCGATGCCATCCATTCGCTGCAGCTTTGTCCACGCCGGATCAGCGATGTGAACTTGAATGAGGCCATTTGCCGGATTTGTACGGAAATGACGCTTGACCAGGGCAAGGAGCCTCAAATGAATCTCGCCGAGCGGCTGCCTTTCATACGGACGGACGCAGCTCAGACGGATCACCTGATCCGGAGCCTGCTTGCCCTTGCAATGCGTGTTGGCGTTGCAGGATCGCCTGTGTCGATTCGCACGGCTGCCGATGACGGGTGGGTGCTGCTGGAGATCTGCTGCATAACCAGAGAAATGCCGAAGGAAGAATGGTGTTCGACGGCTGATCCTTTCAGCCCGCATCTCTGCTCGGCCTGGGGGCTGACCATCATGAGTGCGCAGCGGATCGCGCAGGAGCACGGAGGACGCGTCGAAGTTCAATCTGGTGAGAAGCTTGTGATTCGAGTTATTCTCCCCGGGTCCCGGAGCTCGTCAGCTTCCGCCTGACATAGTCGGAGAGGAATTGCGAGGTATAGCTGGGCGGTTCCACCCAAAAATGCGGCTTCTCGGGCAATTCTAAGTTCGGCGAGCCCGCACCCCGCTTGATCCAGACCACTGCGTGGGCTGCCGGCAGAAACCGGCGAGCGGAAGGCTTGATACCCAACCCGTTTGGCCCGACTAGCAGAGGGTCCGCTACTAGCAGGTATAAATCCGGATGAAGGTGCTCGAGGATGCTGTTCGACTCGATCAGAACATTTGTGGCTGATCCGATGATTTGAGACAGCCGCGGCATGAACGAGGCAAGCATTTCCGCCGAGGAATGCAGGCAGAACGAACGCTCCGCGCCAGCAGCCAGGTACCGGCCACTGTCAGTCGCTGTTGGGGATGTCTCTTCCTGGAGAGAATCGCCGCCATGCGGAGGATGATGAGTGATCTTGATGGCGGTCCATCGAGCCTCGGGGATACTACGGATGAGGCCGGCTGCAACGGCGGTTTTCCCGCTCTTACGCGATGCCCCACCCACCACGACGATCACTGCTGGCGTTCCTCGAGTTTTCTCAGCCGCTCCTTCAGGTCTGCCACTTCGCGCCGCAGTGCGGGAAGACGCGCCAGGTTCGCGAGCTGCTCCAGATGTTCCTTCAATGGTCTTGCCGGTGTTCCCCAGAGCACTTCGCCGCCCCGCACGATCTTTGAACTGAGGACACCGCTGCCCGATCCGAGGACAGCCTTCGATCCCACCCGCGCTTTGTCGCCGATTCCCACTTGCCCGCCGATGACCGCGTAATCCTCGATAACAACTCCCCCTGAGAATCCGGTTTGCGCCGCCACAACAACGTGCCGGCCGATCCGGCAGTTGTGGCCTACGTGCACCATGTTGTCCAATTTGGTTCCATCGGCGATCCAAGTGACGCCCAGCGCGGCCCGGTCTACGCAGGCATTGGCACCGATTTCCACATCGTTGCCAATCGCCACCCTTCCAACCTGCGGGAATTTCTCATAATGGTCGCCTACGAAGGCAAAGCCGAACCCATCCGCGCCGATGACGCAGCCGGAGTGCAGGATCACCCGATCCCCGATCTCCACGTCGTCATAGACGGTCACATTGGCGTAAAGACGGCACTGAACCCCCAGGGTCACGCGCTTGCCTAGCACGCATCCAGCGCCGATTACGGTGCCGGCGCCGATCTTGCTTCCTTCCCCGATCACCACGTGCGGCCCGATTGCGATTCCCTCTCCGAGACTGACGCCTTCACTGATGATCGCCGTAGGATGAATACCCGGCGACGCCGGCTGCGGCGGGTGAAGCCTGCCCACTGCTCTCGCAAAGGCGGCCCGAGGATCCGGAACGCGAATCAACGTACGTCCTTGCGAGTTGGGGTAATCGAGAGGTGTGATCAGGCAGCCGGCTGCGGAAGATTCCGCCTGCCTGGCTGCCTTCCGGTTCCCGACAAAGCTGAGCTGTCCATCTCCAGCCGATTCGAGCGGCGCAGCACTTGAAATCTCCTTGTCTCCATCGCCTTCGAATGTCGCGCCGAGCCATTCGGCCAGTTCTCGCACCCGCAAGTGGTTGTTCTCCCAGGGAGAGTGTCCTCAGTTTGTATGATACAAGCTTATGCCCATCGATCCTTCTGCTATCGTGGCGCCTACGGCCCGTGTGCATCCGGATGCTGTCATCGGACCCCAGTGTGTGATTGGCGAGTACTGTGTGATTGAGCAGGATGTAGTGCTGGGCGCCTACTGCCGCCTCGAACCCTATGTCTACATCAAGCGTTGGACGACTTTGGGTGAACGCAACGAGATCTCTGCCGGAACGGTCCTGGGTACGGATCCGCTCGACAAGGTGTTCACCGGTGAACGAAGCTACCTGCGGATCGGAAACGGCAATCGGATCCGGGAGCATTACACGATCTCACGCGGAACCAAGCCCGAAAGCGTGACTGAGATCGGGAACGACAACTACATCATGACTTCCGGCCACATCGCCCACAACGCCCGCATTGGCAACAACACAGTGATCGCAAGCTGCGCCCTCATAGCCGGATATGTGGAAGTCGAGGATCAGGCGTTTATTTCCGGAGGCGTGGTGGTCCATCAGTTCTCGAAGATCGGACGGCTTGCCATGATCGGAGGGAACACCCGCGTCAACAGCGATGTGCCTCCGTTTTTCCTGTACTCCGATTTCAATGTAGCCCCCAAAGGCCTCAACATCGTCGGATTGAAGCGAGCTGGCTTCACGCAAGAGCAGATCTCGGCGCTGAAGACCGCCTACAGGCTGCTCTATCGCAGTGGCCTGAAGCTGGAGGAAGCGCTTCGGCGCATCGAGGCCGAAATTCCGACCGAGGAGACCCGCCACCTCGTAGCATTTATTCGATCGAGCGAACGCGGCATCTGTAGACCGGCCAAAGCTGATAGACTTGATACTCTCCTATGAAGCGTTTGCTTCTTGCACTCCTTTTGTGCCTTCGCCTCGCTGCCGAACCGGCGCCTCTAACCCTTAAGGAGGCTGTCGAACGCGCGCTCAAGAGCTACCCGGCCATGCAAGTCTCCCTGGAGCAACTGAAAGCCGCGGCGGCCGCTATTAACCTTTCACGTACGTCATATTTGCCGCGCGTAGATCTGCTGGGGCAGTGGAATCGGGCGACCCGAAACAATGTGTTCGGGCTGCTCCTTCCGCAGAGCGTAATTCCGGCCATATCGGGGCCTCCTCGCGCAGAGAATGATCTGACCAGCGTCTGGGGTTCGGCGGCCGGCATTCTCGTCACGTGGGAGCCTTTCGACTTCGGGCTCCGCGAGGCGAACGTTCAGATTGAAGAGCGAGGCCGGGAACGGGCCAGTGCCAGTCTGGAACGGACGCGGTTCGAAGTCGCAACCATGGCAGCCGACGCGTTCCTGACAATTCTTGCAGCCGAGCAAACCGTAGTGGCGGCAAAAGCTGGAGTGGAACGGGCGAAAGTGCTTTCCACGGTTGTGGATGCGCTCGTTAAGAGCGAGTTGCGGCCCGGCGCCGATGCAGCCAGATCGAGGGCAGAGCTGGCGGTCGCCCAGACGCAATTGATCCAGGCGCAACAGGCTGTCAAAGTGGCTCGCACTTCCCTTGCTCAGTTCCTGGGTGTAAGCAGTAGCGAGATCGTGGTTGAGCCCGGATCGCTGCTGGAGACGATACCGGAAAGCAGCCAGATTGACCCCGTCGAACACCCGCTCATGCGCGAGCAGTCGGCTGCCATTGAAGAGGCCCGCGCTCGACAGAAGGCACTGGAAAGGGCTTATTATCCGCGATTGTTCTTGCAAGGAGCAACGTACGGCCGCGGCACGGCAGCCAATCCGAACGGTACAGTGGAAGGTGGCGCCGCGGGCCTTGGCCCGAATATCTTCAACTATGGAGTGGGACTGACTGTCACCTTCCCCGTGTTCGATCTTCCTGCAATCCGTGCCCGCCGCGAGATCGAATCCCACCGTGAGCGTATGGAATCCGCGCGATATGAGCAGTTGCGCCGGGAGCTGAAAGCACGGAAAGAGCGGGCGCTGGCGGAGTTCGACAGCGCGCAGCAAGTGGCGGAGGTGATGCCGCATCAGCTCGAAGCCGCCCGGGCGGCGGAGCAGCAGGCCACTGCGCGCTACCGCGCCGGCCTTGGCACAATTGCGGAGGTAGCGGAGGCCCAGCGTCTCCTTACGCAGGCTGAGATTGACAATTCGCTGGCACGTTTGAACGTGTGGCGCGCAATGCTGAACGTTGCTGCCGCAGAAGGGGACCTGGAGCCATTCCTCGCCCAGGGGAGTAGGTAGCTATGTGGCTCGTACGCCTCGCGTTAAGGCGCCCGATCACCATCCTCGTGGCGGTTCTCGCCGTCGCAATGTCGGCTTACCTGGCTATCCAGCGGATGCAAGCCGATATCTTCCCGGATCTGGGAGCTCCGGCGATCTTTGTCGCGCAGCCTTACGGCGGCATGGATCCCTCCCAAATGGAAGGCTTCCTGACGTACTACTACGAGTATCACTTTCTCTACGTCACGGGCATCGAGCACGTTGAGTCGAAAAGTATTCAGGGCGCGGCCCTGATGAAGCTGGTCTTCCATCCTGGCACCGACATGAGCCAGGCCATGGCGCAGGTTGTAGCGAACGTGAATCGTGCGAGAGCCTTCATGCCGCCCGGCGCGGTTCCGCCCTTCGTTGTCCGCTACGACGCAGGCAGTGTTCCAGTCGGCCAGCTCGTCTTTTCGAGCCCCATCCGTTCTCCTGGCGAGATGCAGGATCTCGCCTTGAATCGCGTGCGCCCGCTGTTTGCAACTCTTCCCGGTGTCTCCGCGCCGCCGCCGTTTGGAGGAAACCAGCGCACGATCGTCGTCAGGCTGAATCCGGAGCGGATTCGCGCCTACGGGATATCGCCGGAAGAGGCGATTGCCGCAGTGAACCGTGCCAGTACGGTGATGCCTTCCGGCAATGTGCGGACCGGAGACCTTACAAGGATTGCGTCAACAAATTCCGTAATTGGCGGGAATCTCGATGAGCTCCTTGACGCCCCAGTGCGCACGGGCACAGTTCCGCCCATCTACCTCCGCGACATCGCCACGATTGAAAGCGGAACGGATATCGTCACCGGATACGCCCACGTCAACGGGAAGCGTACGGTCTATATTCCGGTGACCAAGCGAGCCGACGCCTCTACGCTATCCGTCATCCGCAGAGTCCGGGCCGCGCTGCCGGAGATGCGGAAAGTTGTACCAGAGGACGTCACAATCGACTTACAGTTTGACCAGTCGCGCTACGTCGCCAACGCCATTCGCGGCCTGGTTCACGAAGGTCTCCTGGGTGCAATCCTCACCGGGTTGACGGTTTTGTTGTTCCTCAGAGACTGGCGGAGCGCCCTCATTGTCATCACCACCATCCCCTGTTCGCTGCTGTCGGCGGTGGTATGGCTCTGGGCCTCCGGACAAACCATCAACATCATGACGCTCGGAGGGCTGGCGCTTGCTGTTGGAGTGCTGGTCGACGAAGCAACGGTCGAGATCGAAAACATCCATTCGCACATGGTGGGCGGCCTGGGGCGCGCACGGGCGGTCCTCGAGGCCTGCGCGAAGACCGCGCTCCCGCGTCTGCTCGCAATGCTGTGCACCCTGGCGGTCTTTGTGCCGTCGTTCTTCATGAGCGGCGTTGGAAGGCAGTTGTTCGTGCCTCTGTCTCTGGCCGTCGGCTTCGCGATGATCTCTTCCTACGCCCTGTCGAGCACGCTGGTGCCAATCATGTCTGTGTGGCTCATGCGTGAAAGCAGCGTTGCCGAGGAGAAGGCAGGCGTCGTCGGGTTCCTGCAAAACGTTTATCGCCGATACCTGGGAGCCGTCCTCCGCATCCGCTACGTGGTTGTCGGCGGATATCTGCTTGGGGCTTTCGGCTTGCTCGCTCTCCTGCTCCCGAAGCTGGGAACAGAAATCTTCCCATCGGTCGATTCCGGACAGTTTCAGATACGCCTGCGTGCTCCCACCGGCACACGGATCGAGCGAACCGAGCTGATCGCACTGCGCGCACTTGACGTCATCAAGCGGGAGGTAGGGCCGGAGCATGTCGAAATCTCTACCGGTTTCATCGGCGTGCAGCCCGCCAGTTATCCCGTCAATACAATCTATCTCTGGACCAGCGGACCGCATGAAGCGGTACTGACGGTCGCGCTGAAACCGGGCGCCACACTTCGCGGCGAGGAGTTGAAGGAGCGGCTCAGAGCGAGCCTGCGCAAGGAGCTTCCTGACACCGCTATCTCGTTTGAGGCCGGAGACATCATCAGCCAGGTGATGAGCTTCGGATCTCCGACACCCATCGAAGTTGCTGTCCAGGGACCGAACCTGGCAGCGAATCGCGAGTACGCGGAGAAGGTGCGCCTGGAGCTTGCCAAGCTCGAGACACTGCGCGACCTGCAGTACGCCCAGCCTCTGGATTATCCGACCGTCGACGTCAAAGTCGACCGCGAACGGGCGGGGCAGTTCGGGCTCACAGTCGCCAGCGTCGCCAAGAGCCTGGTTGCGGCCACCTCCTCCAGCCGCTTCATCGATCCGAACTACTGGCGCGATCCGAACAGCGGCAACGCCTTCCAGATTCAGGTGGAAATCCCGCAGCAGAACATGGCCTCGCTCGACGACATCCGCGAGATCCCTGTTTCTGCCGGTTCGCCGCGGCCTCAGCTCGGGGATGTGGCCGATGTGAAGTACGGGACCGCCATGGGACTCGTAGAGCGATACAACATGCAGCGTGTCGTTAGCCTGACGGCGAACGTCCACAACCTGCCATTAGGGCAGGCCGCTGCTCAGGTTCGCGAAGCCCTGCGCCGCGTAGGGGAACCTCCGCGCGGTGTCACCGTTAATCTGCGCGGTCAGGTTCCCGCTCTCGAACAGACCATCTCGGGGTTACAGGTGGGTCTGGCGCTCTCAATTGGTTTCATCTTTCTGTTGCTCACGGCGAACTTTCAGTCGTTCCGGCTTGCAGCCACCGTGGTTTCCACCATTCCGGCCGTACTGTGCGGCGTAGTGGCGGCATTGCTGCTGACCAGGACAACCCTGAATGTTCAATCCTTCATGGGGGCGATCATGGCGACAGGCATTGCCGTCGCCAACTCGATCCTGCTTGTCACCTTTGCCGAGCGGGCGCGCATGAGCGGTCAGGACTCGGTATCTGCGGCGCTCACTGGAGCTAGCGGCAGATTGCGCCCCATCCTCATGACAGCAGCGGCGATGATCGCCGGCATGGTTCCAATCGCCTTCAGCATTTCTGAAGGCTCTGAGCAATCCGCGCCGTTAGGCAGAGCGGTGATTGGAGGATTGATTCTGGCCACCTTCGCCACCTTGATGGTGCTGCCGTCTGTCTACGCGGTGATGCAGCGTGGCCGGCGCGCTGTTTCCCCCTCTTTAGATCCGGATGATCCAACGAGCCGATACTATGAGACGAATTAGTCTGATTGCGACTCTTTCCGTAGCTGCCGCCTTTGGCCAAAGCATCGAGTTAGTAGAGGTGGTCGCCAAAACGGTCGATCAGACAGTCCGGCTTCCCGGAGAGCTGCTGCCTTATCAAAGCGTCGACCTGCGTGCGCGCGTCGCGGGCTTTGTCGAGCGCGTCGAGGTGGATCGCGGCAGCGTGGTTAAGAAGGGGCAGCTGCTTGCAGTCCTCAGCGCTCCCGAAATGAACGCTCAGATCGCGGAAGCGGAGGCGAAGGTCCGGGCCGCCGAGTCGCGGAGGGCGGAACTGCAGGCAAAGGCAGTTGCCGCAGAGAGTACATTCCAGCGGCTAAAGGCCGCTGCGGCGACGCCCGGAGCCATCGCCGGAAACGAGCTGGTCGTTGCGGAAAAGGCCCTAGAGGCTGACCGTGCGGCAGTCACGGCCGCGGAGAGTTCCGTGAAGGCGGCTCAGGCATCGCTCGAGGCGCTGCGCGAATTGGCGGGTTATCTGCGTGTCACTGCGCCGTTCGATGGCGTGATCACGGAACGCCTGACGCACCCAGGCGCTCTGGTTGGTCCGACAACAGGTCCCCTCCTTCGCCTGGAGCAGAATACACGCCTCCGCCTGGTGGTTCCCGTCCCTGAGACCGACATTGGCATTCTGCCGGTCGGCAGCCGCGTCTCGTTCTCGCTCCCTGCTTACAAAGGCGAACTTTTCTACGGAACTGTCGCACGCGCCTCGCACTCTCTCAACCCGCAGACTCGCGCGATGGCCGTCGAGCTTGACGTCGAGAACCCGCGGGGACGGCTGGCGCCGGGCATGTATCCCGAAGTGCTTTGGCCCGTGCGAAAGGGCAGAGCTTCGCTTCTAGTTCCCCCAACCGCCATCGTCACCACAACCGAGCGGACGTTTGTCATTCGCGACAACGGCGGGAAAGCAGAGTGGGTCAATGTTTCGCGCGGCGCTCCTGCGGGTGAACTGGTTCAGGTTCTCGGACCGCTAAAACCGGGAGATCGCATCGTAAGGCGCGGATCGGACGAGATTCGAGAGGGTACACTCCTCACTAGATAACTGGCCCTGTCCGCTACGATTCTTTGCCGACCTCACCCGCACCTTTGGATGGTTTGCAGCGGTAAACTTCCGGCTCCCTGCCGTACTGCTGCTGATAAGCGCGGCTGATGGACTCGGCGAACTCATCGTAACGGCCGTGCTCCATCAAGGCCACAATACAGCCTCCGAAGCCGCCGCCTGTCATCCTTGCGCCCAAAACACCAGGAATCGCCAGGGCGGCATCCACCAGAAAGTCGAGCTCCGGACAGCTCACCTCATAGTCATGCTGGAGACTCCGGTGCGAAGCGACGAGAAGCCTTCCCATTTCTTCGATGTCGCCACGTTCGCAGGCAGCGACGAAAGCCTCGACCCGCTCATTTTCTGATGTAACGTGCCGAGCCCGGCGGA
>ERZ777003.876-NODE-876-length-52909-cov-58.982234_pt1 | contig 52909 bp, 69 predicted proteins | sample MGYA00374956_ERZ777003 | MGnify/ENA primary metagenome ERZ777003 (study PRJEB29302, sample SAMN06268252) | bioreactor metagenome | isolation source: Joint BioEnergy Institute, California, USA | place: USA:Joint BioEnergy Institute, California, USA | collected...
GTGGCCGCACGGTCGGTGCCGGCCGGGTCACCAAGATCATCAAATAACCCAACCCAGGACTGGCTATGGAAGGGCCCGCCAGCAGGCGGGCCCTTCTCATTGCACCCAGCCAAGAGGGCGGCCGGGACACCGGGGGGTTGCTCGAACGAAGACGGCGGGCGCGCGCCGACGCACGGCGCGCCGAGGCTCGAAGGTCAGTTCAGCTCGGAGTCCGCCTCCATGGCGGCGTTGGCGCGCTCGCGCAGCAGGGCCGCCATGCGCCGGCGGAGCGGAGGAGGGGCGGTCTTCAGCCCCAGGTCGAGGGCGAAGCGTCCGTCGTCTTCGACGTCGAGGATCATCTCCTCGCCGGCGACGCGCACGTGGAAACCGTCCAGCATGGCCGAGATGCGGAGCTCTTCGAGGCTCCAGTCGCCGATCTCCACCTCGCCCGCCTGGATGCGCATGCGTTCACCGTCCAGGTCGATCTCCACCGAGATCGGCGGATCCTGCTCGCCCTGGACGCGCAGCTTCCCTTCGAAAGCGGCCATCGAAAGCCTCCCAGTTACTTCGTCCCACCCCATAGAATGGTCGCCGGCCGCCCACTTGCAAGTGGGCCCAGCGGACTTTTTCTGGCGGATGCCCACGCACCGCCTCCGCCGGGGCGAACGACGGAGGCGGGGTTTGCATCTGTGCATCCGGCTGCCCTACACTCCACACGTTCGCGTTTCCGCGGGCGCATCCCGGTTCACAGCTGGACCACCACCTGTGTCCGAGTGGTGCGCACCCGAATACCCGACCAAACCCGCGATGTACCTGGGCCGTGCGTGACACGGGGGTACCTCTCGCCAGGTGGCCGGGGGAGCCTTGGGCTCGCCTGTGCTTCCTGGCTCGAGATGCCTCCCGTCCCGGACGGTCGAAGGCGAAAGACAGGAAGCAAGCGTGGCAAACGAACAGACCATCAGGATTCGGCTCAAGGCGTACGACCACAACGTGGTCGACGAGTCCTCGCGCAAGATCGCCGAGACCGTGCTGCGGACCCAGGCCAAGATCAAGGGTCCGGTTCCGCTGCCGACCGAGATCCACCGCTACTGCGTCATCCGTGGTCCGCACGTCCACAAGGACTCGCGCGAGCACTTCGAGATGCGCATCCACAAGCGGCTGATCGACATTCTCGAGCCGACGCCGAAGACCGTCGACTCGCTGATGCGTCTCGAGCTACCCGCCGGTGTCGAGGTGGAGATCAAGCTATGACGACCGAACAGACACAGGCGACGCTGACCGCGATCATCGGTCAGAAGCTGGGCATGACCCAGGTCTTCGACGAGAACGCCCAGGCGCGCCCCGTCACCGTCATAAAGGCGGGGCCGGTCCGCGTCGTGCAGATCAAGACGCCGGAGAAGGACGGGTACTCGGCCGTCCAGATCGCCTTCGGCGAGGTCAAGCCCAACCGGGTGAACAAGCCGCTGCAGGGCCACTACGCCAAGGCCGGCGTCACTCCCGGTCGGGTGCTCCTCGAGGTCAGGGTCCCCGACGCCTCCGCGTTCGAGGTCGGCCAGGAGTTCACCGTCGCCGACGTCTTCCAGCCCGGCCAGAAGGCGGACGTCACCGGCACCTCCAAGGGCAAAGGCTTCGCCGGTGTGATGAAGCGCCACAACTTCGCCGGCCAGGGCGCTTCCCACGGCAACCACAAGAAGCATCGCGCCCCCGGATCGATCGGCGCCTGCTCCACGCCCGCCCGGGTGTTCAAGGGCATGCGCATGGCCGGCCGCATGGGCAACGACAGGGTCACGACCCTCAACCTCGACGTGGTCGGAGTCGACGCCGAGCGCGGGCTGCTGCTGCTCGGTGGTGCCGTTCCCGGAGCCAAGGGCTCCTACGTAGTCGTGCGAGAGGCGGTGAAGGCCCGTGGCTGAGATCAAAGCTCCTCTGTTCGCGGCCGACGGCACGTCGAAGGGGACCGTCGACTTGGACCCCGACGTGTTCGGCATCGAGCCCAACATGGCGGTGCTGCACCAGGTCGTGACCGCCCAGCTCGCCGCCAAGCGGTCGGGCACCGCCTCGACCAAGACCCGTGGCGAGGTGAGCGGCGGCGGCGCCAAGCCCTGGAGGCAGAAGGGCCTCGGCCGGGCCCGCCACGGCTCGACCCGCTCCCCGATCTGGGTCGGGGGCGGCATCGCCCACGGTCCCAAGCCGCGCAGCTACGCCCAGCGCACGCCCAAGAAGATGAAGAGGCTGGCGTTGCGCTCGGCCCTGTCCGCCCGGGCCAATGAAAGCGCCATCCTCGTGGTGGACCAGATCGACTGGGCCGAGCCCAAGACCAAGCAGGCCGCAGCTCTGTTGCGGGCCATGGGCGCCGACTCGAAGACCTTGGTCGTGCTCGACCGCTCCGACGTGGTCGCCGCCAAGTCGTTCCGCAACCTCAGCGACGTCGCCATCGTCGAGCCCGGTCATCTCACCGCCTACGACGTCCTCGCCGCCGACTGGGTGGTCTTCACCAACGCCACCGTCGGCCAGGTGAGCGCCACCAACCGCCGTTACGCGGTGAAAAAGGACGACTTCGTGAAGGAAGAAGCCGGCACCGAAGCTGCCGAGGGAGGTGAGGCATGATGAAGGATCCTCGCGACGTCATCCTCGCCCCGGTCGTGTCGGAGAAGTCCTACGACCTCATCGAGAAGAACAACACCTACACCTTCGAGGTCGCACCCGAGGCCAACAAGACGGAGATCAAGGAAGCGGTCCAGAAGATCTTCGGCGTCCGCGTCCTCTCGGTGAACACGATGAACCGCAAGGGGAAGGTGAAGCGGACCGGTTGGGTGACTGGCCGCCGCAAGAACACCAAGCGGGCTCTGGTCAAGCTCGCCCCGGACGACTCGATCGACCTGTTTGGAGTCTGAGATGGCAATCAAGAAGCGCAAGCCGACTTCCCCCGGCCGCCGGTTCCAGACGGTCTCGGACTTCGCCGAGATCACCAAGTCCGAGCCGGAGAAGTCGCTCATCGCCAAGAAGAAGTCGACGGGCGGGCGCAACGCCTACGGCCGCGTCACCTCCCGGCACCGGGGCGGCGGCCACAAGCGGCGTTACCGGATCGTGGATTTCCGCCGCGACAAGGACGGCATCCCGGCCAAGGTCGCCAGCATCGAGTACGACCCCAACCGCAATGCCCGCATCGCCCTCCTCAACTACGCCGACGGCGAGAAGCGCTACATCCTCGCCCCGGTGGGCGTGAAGGTGGGAGACGTCCTCGAATCCGGCCCGCGCGCCGAGATCCGGCCCGGCAACGCCCTGCCGCTGCGCAACATCCCGGGCGGCACGGTGGTGCACGCCATCGAGCTCCGCCCCGGCGGCGGGGCCAAGCTGGCGCGAGCCGCCGGATCGGCGGTCCAGCTCATGTCCAAGGAGAACGAGATGGCCCTCCTTCGCCTCCCCTCGGGGGAGATGCGGATGGTGCCGCTCGACTGCCGGGCCACCGTGGGCCAGGTCGGCAACACCGAGGCCGAGCTGATCAAGCTGGGCAAGGCCGGCCGGAACCGCTGGAAGGGCGTCCGTCCCCAGACTCGTGGTGTGGCCATGAACCCCGTCGACCATCCGCTCGGCGGCGGTGAGGGCAAGACCTCCGGTGGACGTGACCCGGTCAGCCCGTGGGGCAAGCCCGAGTCCCGGACCCGCAAGAAGAACAAGGCATCGAACAAGTACATCGTGCGTCGCCGGACGAAGAAGGGTCGGAGGTGATCTGAGATGGCGCGCAGTCTGAAGAAGGGCCCCTTCGTCGACGATCATCTGTTGGAGAAGATCGAGGCTCTCAACGAAAAGAACGAGAAGCGGGTCATCCGCACCTGGAGCCGCCGCTCGACGATCATCCCGGAGATGATCGGGCACACGATCGCGGTACACGACGGCCGCAAGCACGTCCCGATCTACATCACCGAGTCGATGGTCGGTCACAAGCTCGGCGAGTTCGCTCCCACCCGCACCTTCCGCGGCCACGCCGGCCGCAAAGAGCAGGCTGCGAGGCGCGGATGAGAGTACGAGCCCACGCCCGTTACATCCGCATGTCGCCCTACAAGGTGCGACAGGTGCTCGGCCTGATCCGCGGCCTGCCGGTGCAGGAGGCGGACCAGCTCCTGAGCTTCACCAATCGCGCCGCCGCCGAGCCGGTGCGCAAGGTCCTGCGCTCGGCCGTCGCCAACGCCGAACACAACCACGCTCTCGACGCCGACGAGCTGATCGTGGCCGAGGCCTACGCCGACGAGGGCCCCACCCTCCGTCGCTGGCGGCCCCGCGCTCGCGGCCGGGCCACCCGGATCCGCAAGCGCACCAGTCACATCACCGTGGTCGTCGCCGAGCGATCCGACCTCGATGCCCGACGACCCGCCAAAGAGGTGAGCTGACATGGGCCAGAAGACACATCCCTACGCCTTCCGCCTCGGCATCGTCACCGACTGGAAGTCGAAGTGGTACTCCGACCAGAACTACGTCGACTTCGTCAACGAGGACTGGAAGATCCGCGACTACCTGGAGGGCCAGCTCGTCCGGGGCGCCGTGTCGCGCATCGACATCGAGCGCACCCGTGACCGCCTGATCGTCGACATCCACACGGCCCGTCCCGGCGTGGTCATCGGCCGGCGGGGCACCGAAGCCGAGCGGCTGCGCTCCGGCCTCGAAGAGCTGACGGGCCGTCCGGTGAAGCTCAACATCAACGAGGTCAAGGACCCCGATCTCGACGCCACGCTGCTCGCCCGCGGCATCGCCGACCAGCTCGAGAACCGCATCGCGTTCCGGCGGGCGATGAAGCGCGCCGTCGCCGCGGCGATGAAGGCCGGCGCCGAGGGCGTCCGGGTGGAGGCCAAGGGCCGTCTCGGCGGCGCCGAGATGGGCCGCCGGGAGTGGTACCGGGAGGGCCGGGTGCCGCTCCACACCCTGCGCGCCGACATCGACTTCGGGACCGCCACCGCCCACACCACGGTCGGGACGATCGGCATCAAGGTGTGGGTGTACAAGGGCGAGGTCATCGAGTCGCCGGCCGTCACGTCCGACCGGATCGCGGCCGAGGCCGACCTGGCCACCGGCGGGCCCGCCCGGCGCCGTCGCCAGAGCGTCAAGTCCCGGGCCGAAGTCGCCGCCGAGGGCGGCGAACGGCGCACCCGCCTCATCGAGGCCGGGGGCGGCAAGCGCCTGGTCGAAGCCGGAGGCGGAAAGCGCGAGCGCCGCATCATCGAGGCCGGCGGCGGCCGCCGTCCCACCGCGGCCGAGGCCAAGGTCGAATACGAGGTCGCCCGCGAGGAGATCGAGGTCGTCGGCCCGATCATCCCGCCCGTCGACGAGGAGGCCACCGAAGAGGTGACCGAGCCCACGGCCGAGGCGACAGCCGAGACCCAGACGGTCGAGGAGACGCCCGCACAGGAGGTTCCGACCGAGGAGGCTCCCGCCGAAGAAGCGTCTGCCGAAGATGCCTCTGCCGAGGATGCCTCTGCCGGAGAAGTCTCTGCCGAAGAAGAGCCCGCCCCCGAGGCGGCGGTCGAAGATGGCCCCTATGGCGCCGGGTCGGCGGCACCCGCCGAGGACGGCTCCGGGCCCGAGGGCTGGACGGTGAAGGGCAACGCCAAGTCGATGCTCTATCACACCGAGGACTCGCCCTACTACGGCCGCACCAACGCCGACGTGTGGTTCCGCGACGAGGAGTCGGCCGAAGCAGCCGGGTTCCGTCGTTGGGATCGCAAGGACGAGGAGGGCGGCGAATGACGTTCCAGTATCCGCTCTCGACGTGTGAGGGGACTGCCCCATGTTGATGCCCAAGCGAACCAAGTACCGCAAGGTCCACCGCGGTCGCCGCTCCGGCAAGGCCAAGGGTGGGACCCGGGTGAACTTCGGCGAGTACGGACTGCAGGCACTCGAGTCCGGGTGGATCACCGCCCGCCAGATCGAGTCCGCCCGTATCGCCATCACCCGTGCCATCCGCCGTGGCGGGAAGGTGTGGATCAACGTGTTCCCGGACAAGCCGGTGACCAAGAAGCCCGCCGAGACGCGGATGGGCTCCGGCAAGGGCAGCCCCGAGTACTGGGTCGCCGTCGTCAAGCCGGGCCGGGTCATGTTCGAGCTGGCCGGCGTTCCCGAGGAGCTCGCTCGCGAGGCCATGCGGCGCGCCGGCCACAAGCTGCCGGTCAAGACTCGCTTCGTCACGAGGGAGGACGCATGAAGGCTGCCGACCTCCGTGAGAAGAGCATGGACGAGCTGGCCGAGGCGCTCGCCGAGGCGAAGGAGGAGCTGTTCAACCTCCGTTTTCAGCTCGCCACCAACCAGCTGGACAACACCGCCCGCCTGAAGCAGGTCAAGAAGGACATCGCCCGAATCCGCACCGTGATGCGGGAGCGGGAGAAGGCCGAGGAGAGCAAGCGATGACGACCGAACGAGGTCGACGCAAAGTCAGAGTGGGCGTGGTCGTATCGGACGTCCGCGACAAGACCGTCAAGGTGGAGGTGCCGACCTCGTTCAAGCACCCCCGCTACGACAAGATCGTGCGGCGCTCCACGTACTTCCACGCTCACGACGAGAACAACGAAGCCCGGGTCGGCGACACGGTCCGGATCATGGAGACGCGCCCTCTCAGCAAGCAGAAGAGGTGGCGGGTCGTCGAGATCGTGGAGCGTGCCCGATGATCCAACAGGAGTCACGAGTCAAGGTCGCCGACAACACCGGCGCCCGCGAGATCCTGTGTATCCGCGTGCTCGGCGGGTCCGGTCGGCGCTACGCCACTGTCGGCGACATCATCGTCGGGACCGTGAAGGAAGCCACGCCGGGCGGATCGGTCAAGAAGGGCGACGTGGTGAAGGCCGTCGTCGTCCGCACCAAGAAGGAGAAGCGGCGCCCCGACGGCACCTACATCCGCTTCGACGAGAACGCCTGCGTGCTCATCGACAACAACCAGCAGCCCCGCGGCACCCGCATCTTCGGGCCGGTGGCACGCGAGCTGCGCGACCGCCGCTTCATGCGCATCGTCTCGCTCGCACCGGAGGTGTTGTGATGGCTCGCAAGACGCAAACCGCACCCCGCAAGGTCCGCATCCGTGAGGGTGACAAGGTGATGGTCATCGCCGGCAAGGACCGCGGCAAGGAGTCGCGGGTCACCCGGGTGTTCCCCCGGCAGGGCAAGGTGCTCGTGGAGGGTGTCAACACCGTCAAGCGCCACGAGAAGCCCCGCGGCCAGACCATGCAGGGCGGGATCATCGAGCGGGACATGCCGATCGACATCTCGAACGTGATGATCGTGTGCGACGACTGCGGCCCCACCCGCATCGGGATGAAGGTCGAGGCCGACGGCACCAAGAAGCGCATCTGCCGCAAGTGTGGAGACGAGCTATGAGTGCGCCCCGCCTCAAGGTCAAGTACAGAGAAGAGATCGCTCCCCGGTTGATGGAGGAGTTGGGCCTCGAGAACCCGATGCAGATCCCGCGTCTGGAGAAGATCGTGGTGAACATGGGTCTCGGCGCCGCCAACCAGAACCGCCAGATCATCGAGCAGGCGACCAACGAGCTCGCTCTGATCACCGGGCAGAAGCCGCGTGTCAACCGTGCCCGCAAGTCGATCGCCGGCTTCAAGCTGCGGGAGGGGACCCCGATCGGGGTCTCGGTCACGCTGCGCGGCGACCGAATGTGGGAGTTCTTCGACCGCCTGCTGGCGGTCGCCATCCCCCGCATCCGGGACTTCCGGGGACTGAACCCCAACTCCTTCGACGGTCGCGGCAACTACACCTTCGGTGTCACCGAGCAGCTGATCTTCCCGGAGATCAACTTCGACGACGTCACCGGCACCCGGGGCATGGACATCACGATCGTCACCACCGCCGAGACCGACGAGGCGGCCCGAGCGCTGCTCGACGCTTTCGGTTTCCCGTTCCGCAGAACCGCAGGGGTTTGACCCAATGGCCAAGAAGTCACTGATCGCCAAAGCAAACAGGAAGCAAAAGTTCAAGGTCCGCGAGTACAACCGCTGCAAGCGGTGCGGTCGGCCCCGTGCCTACCTCCGCGACTTCGGCATGTGCCGCATCTGTGTTCGCGAGCTCGCCTCGCGGGGAGAGCTTCCCGGAGTGAGAAAGGCGTCGTGGTAATCATGATGACCGATCCCATCGCCGACATGCTCACCCGGATCCGCAACGCCGTGGCCGTCGGCCACGAGACCGTGAGCATGCCTTCCTCCAAACTGAAGGAGGAGGTGGCTCGGATCCTGGCGGAGGAAGGGTTCATCGACCGGTACGATGTGGAGCCTTCGGGTCCCGGCAAGACGCTGACCCTGCACCTGCGTTACGTGGACCGGCGCCGTCCGGTGATCCAGGGTCTGCGCCGCGTGTCCAAGCCCGGCCACCGGGTCTACCGGGGCGCCTCCGAACTTCCCCGTGTGCAGGGAGGGCTAGGTGTCGTGGTCGTGTCCACCTCCCAGGGCCTGCTCCCCGACCGGGAGGCGCGCCGGCGCCGTCTCGGAGGCGAGATCATTTGCGAGGTCTGGTGATATGAGTCGAATCGGAAACGCCCCCATCACCGTGCCCTCCGGCGTCGAGATCACCATCGACGGCCCGGAGGTCACCGTGAAGGGCCCCAAGGGAGAGCTGAGCCGACGCTTCCCCGAACGCGTGACCATCTCGGTCGAGGACGGGGTGGCGAAGGTGACGCGCATCGACGACTCCCGCGAGTCGAAAGCTCTCCACGGCCTCTCCCGGGCCTTGCTCGCCAACATGGTGACGGGGGTCTCGGAGGGATACCGCAAGGACCTCGAGATCCAGGGTGTCGGCTACCGGGCCCAGCTCAAGGGCCGCGACCTGGAGCTCCAGGTGGGCTTCAGCCACCCGGTGACCGTGCCCGCCCCGGAGGGCATCACCTTCGAGGTGCCGGAGCCGACCAAGATCTCCGTCGTCGGCATCGACAAGGAGCTGGTCGGCCAGACCGCGGCCGTAGTCCGCAAGGTGCGTCCGCCCGAGCCCTACAAGGGCAAGGGGATCCGTTACGTCGGCGAATACGTCCGCCGCAAGGCCGGAAAGGCAGGTAAGTGATGAAGGCCACCCGTGCTGCCGCCCGAGCCCGCCGGCACCAGCGCATCCGTCGCAAGATCCACGGAACGGCCGAGCGTCCGCGCCTGGCGGTGTTCCGCAGCAACCGCTACATCTACGCCCAGCTCATCGACGACGACAAGGGCCACACCCTCGCCGCGGCGTCGTCGCTCGAGAAGGGGCTGCGGGACAAGACTCTCACCGTCGAGACGGCCGCCGAAGTGGGCAAGCTGCTCGGCGAGCGGGCCAAGCAGGCCGGAGTGTCCCGGGCCGTCTTCGACCGGGCCGGATACAAGTTCCACGGCCGGGTCAAGGCGCTGGCCGAAGCTGCCCGCGAGGCGGGATTGGAGTTCTAGATGGCTGAACAGACCCAGTACGACGAGCGAGTCGTCCAGATCAACCGAGTAGCCAAGGTCGTCAAGGGCGGCCGCCGGTTCTCATTCACCGCGCTGTGCGTGGTGGGCGACGGCAACGGCCGGGTCGGGATCGGCTACGGCAAGGCCAAAGAGGTCCCGGCCGCCATCCAGAAGGGGATGGAGATCGCCCGGCGGTCGATGTTCGACGTGCCGATGGCCGGCACCACGATCGTCCACGAGGTGATCGGAGAGCACGGGGCCTCCCGGGTGCTGATCCGTCCCGCCGCCCCCGGTACCGGTGTCATCGCCGGCGGCGCCGCCCGCCAGATCCTGGAGGCGGCGGGGATCCGCGACGCCCTGGCCAAGTCGCTGGGGTCGCCCACGCACCTCAACGTCGCCCGGGCAACGGTCGACGCCCTCAAGAAACAGCGGCGTCCCGACGAGGTGGCCCGCATGCGCGGCAAGAGGCCCGAGGAGATCATCCCGCCGGCGCTGTTGGCCGCCTACCGGTCGGCCGAGTCGCTCCGGGCCGCCGGAGGGGAGGGCTGAAGATGGCCGAGAAGACCCTGAAGGTCACCCTCAAGCGCTCGCTCATCGGCGAGAAGCCGAAGACGCGGGCGACGGCCGAGACCCTCGGCCTGCGGAAGATCCGCCAGACCGTCGAGCACCCCGACACGCCGGTCGTGCGGGGCATGCTCCACCGGGTCCGGCATCTAGTCGAAGTGGAAGAGAAGTAGTCGAGGTCGGAGCGGGATCTCCGACTTCCGGCTTCCGACTATGGAGAACGGCATGTCCGACGAGAGAGAAAAACTGAAGCTCCACCACCTGCGGCCGGCCCCGGGCTCGAAGAAGTCGAAGATCCGGGTCGGGCGGGGTGAGAGCGGCAAGCGCGGCAAGACCGCCGGCAGGGGCACCAAGGGCCTCAAGGCACGCGGCAAGCTCCGTCCCGGGTTCGAGGGCGGTCAGACCCCGCTGTCCATGCGGCTGCCGAAGCTGCCGGGCTTCAAGAACCCCAACAAGGAATACTTCGCCATCGTCAACCTGGAGACGCTCAACCAGTTCGACGCCGGCACCGAGGTCACGCCCGAGCTGCTGCGCGAACGCGGTCTGATCCGTCATCGGGGCCGCGTGAAGGTCCTGGCGGAGGGCGAGGTCGATCGCGCCCTCACCGTCAAGGCGCACGCCTTCTCGGCGAAGGCGAAAGAGAAGATCGAAGCAGCCGGCGGAACGGTCGAGCTGATCGACTAAGCCAGTTCAAAGTGACCGGTGGTAGGTGGTAGGTTCCTATCACCTACCACTCGCCACCCGATCCACGGGAAGCGCCCAAAGCCAATGCTCAGCATCTACCGCAACATGTTCAAGGTGCCGGACCTCCGGCGGAAGATCCTCTTCACGCTGGCGATGTTCGCCGTCTACCGGTTCGGCGCCACCCTGCCCGTCCCCGGCATCGACTTCGAAGCCGTCCAGTTGTTCCAGGCCCAGCAGCAGGCCGGCGGCATCTACGGCCTCCTCAACCTCTTCTCCGGCGGCGCGCTCGAGCAGTTCTCGGTGTTCGCGCTGGGCATCATGCCCTACATCACCTCGTCGATCATCATGCAGCTGCTGACGGTGGTGATCCCCCGCCTCCAGGCGCTGCAGGACGAAGGCGAGGCCGGGCGCAAGGTGATCACCCAGTGGACCCGCTACCTCACGGTCATCCTGGCTCTGATCCAGTCGACCGCCTTCACGTACCTCTTCTACAACGGCACCTTCACCGGGGGCATCAACCTGGTCGGTGACTACACGTTCGGCCGGGTGTCGGTGATCGTGATCACGATGACTGCCGGCACCGCCTTCGTGATGTGGCTGGGCGAGCTCATCACTCAGAAGGGCGTCGGCAACGGCATGTCCCTTTTGATCTTCGTGAGCATCATCAGCCAGTTCCCGTTCATCTTCGGCCAGATGTGGGCCAACACGGTGGAGATGGGGAACCCGGTCCGCTTCGCGATCATGGTGGTCCTGTTCCTCCTGATGATCGTGGCGATCATCTACGTCGACCAGGGTCAGCGGCGCATCCCCATCCAGTTCGCCAAGCGGGTCCGGGGTCGGCGGGTCATGGGCGGCCAGTCCACCTACATCCCGCTCAAGGTCAACACCGCCGGCGTGATCCCGGTGATCTTCGCCACCTCGGTGCTGCTGTTCCCGGCGATGATCATCACCGCCATCCCCTCCGACGCCCGTTGGGTGCAGGCGATCTACCGCTGGATCAACGACAACCTCGGCGGCTCCGCCACCGGCCAGCCGTCGTGGTGGTACGTGATCCTGCTCTTCGGCCTGATCATCTTCTTCACCTACTTCTACACGGCGATCCAGTTCGACCCGCAGCGGCAGGCGGAGATGATCCAGCGCAACGGCGGGTTCGTCCCCGGCGTCCGCCCGGGGCGCCAGACCGAACAGCACCTCGCCCACATCCTCAACCGGATCACCCTCCCGGGCTCCGTGTTCCTGGGCCTCATCGCCGTGCTGCCGGTCATCGGCGGGATCATCTGGAACATCCCGGTCGCCTTCTCCGGCGTCTCGATCCTCATCGTGGTGGGTGTTGCCCTCGAGACCATGAAGCAGATCGAGTCGCAGCTCACCATGCGCAACTACGAGGGGATCCTCACCTGAGCCGTTGGATCGAAGGCGGAAGGCGGAAGACCACATGAAGCTGTTGTTCATCGGCCCTCCGGGCGCTGGCAAGGGAACCCAAGCCGGTCGCGTCGCCGACCGGCTGGGGATCCCCCACATCTCCACCGGTGACATGTTCCGTCACCACGTCGCCGCCGGCACCGAGCTGGGCAAGCAGGTGAAGGCGATCATGGAGGCCGGCGACTACGTCCCGGACTCGATCACGGTGGCGATGCTGAAAGAGCGCATCGCCGAGGACGACGCCGCCGGTGGCTTCATCCTCGACGGCTTCCCCCGCACCATCGCCCAGGTGGAGGCCCTCGACGAGCTCATCGGAGAGGACGGCCTCGACAAGGTCGTGCTGTTCCGGGTCGACAACGACGTCCTGGTGGAGCGGATGCTCGCCCGGGGCCGCGCCGACGACAACGAGGAGACGATCCGCAACCGCCTCAAGGTGTACGAGGAGCAGACCGCTCCGCTGATCGACCTCTACAGAGAGCGGGGAGTGCTGGTCGAGGTCGACGGCGTAGGCGAGATCGACGAGATCACCGAGCGGGTCATCGCCGCCCTCGGCGCCGACTGATCGGCCACGCCGGCAACACAGGGGCGAAAAAACCTGGGGCTAGGGAGCCGTCTCCCCTTCCGACCAGCGAAGCGCCCAGGTCACCGCTTCACCCACGAGCGACCGAAAGTCTCTGCCGTCGAGGCGGAACTCGAAGACATCGACGGGTGCCTCGAACACCTGGCCGAGGACGCGGACGGTGGCTTCTCTGCGCTCGGCCACCTCCTCCTCGGCGCCATACGGGTCGTCGGAGTGCTCGTTGGCGCCGAAGTCGTCGACCACCGCCACCGAGTCGACCGGCCCGATCGCAGTCTGGACCGCCTTCCAGAACTCCGGCGACTGCTTGCGACTGCCCAGATCGGCCGAGGTGGCCACCAGGATCGAGCCGGGGGCGGGCTCGGTCACCGGCCTCGCTTCGAGGCCGAGCCTCTCCAGCTCCGAGACGATGTGAGCCGTGGCCTCGGCGTAGTGGTCCGATGCCACGACGAGACGGCAGCGGCTCACGAGCTCCCTGAGCCCCGTTTCCCATTCGGTCGCCACGGTCGACGCCGCCAGGTAGGCGGCGGTGAACGACCGGGCGGCACCGATGATCGAGCCGACCGCGACTCCCAGTCGCTCGGCCATCGCGCCGGCCATCGAACGCGCATATCCCGCCCCGGTGGTGCTCGCCTGCTCCCAGGTCTGGGCGACGGCGTCCCAGAAGATGTCGCGGGTGACCCCGAGCCCGGCGAGCCCGGAAGACCGCAGCGCCGCCTCCAACGTCTCGGGCTCGGCGAACCCGGTGGCGCCCGGGCTCAGCGTGCCGGAGAAGTCGAGGACGACGAGCCTTCGGGATGTCACGACCAGAGGGCGAAGAAGTGGTGGACCGGACCGTGGCCGGCGTCCGACCCGAGGTGCCGTTCTGCCCCGGCCTCGATCGCCCCGGTCATGTACTCCTTGGCTAGCCGGGCAGCTGCCGGCAGGCTCTCCCCCCGGGCCAGATACGCCGCCAGTGCCGAGGACAGGGTGCAACCGGTCCCGTGGGTGTTGGGAGTGTCGATGCGGGGGCCGTCGAGCTCCACGAACGTGTCGGTCTCCCGGTCGTACAGCACGTCGACAGAGCGCGAGCCCTCCAGGTGCCCGCCTTTGAGCAGCACGGCTCTCGGACCCAGGTCGGCCAGGGCCCGGCAGGTGTCCTCCATCTCGGCGCGGGACCGGATCGGCTCGGTGTCGAGCAGGACGGCCGCCTCTTCCACGTTGGGCGTGAGCACCGAGGCCAGCGGCAGCAGGTGCCGGCGCATCGCCTCCACCGCATCCTCCCGCAACAGCCGGTCCCCGCTCGCCGCCACCATCACCGGGTCCACCACGACGGGTCCGGTGTGGTGGGCGCGGAGGCGGTCGGCCACGGCTTCGATCGCCTCCGCCGAATGCACCATGCCGATCTTGGTGGCGTCCGTCCCGATGTCGTCGAGCACGGCGTCGATCTGGGCGGCGATGAATGCCGGGGGGACCGGGTGGACGCTGGCCACTCCCAGCGTGTTCTGAGCGGTCAGGGCGGTGATGGCGCTGGTGCCGAAACAGCCCAGGGCGGAGAACGTCTTGAGGTCGGCTTGGATGCCGGCACCACCGCCGCTGTCGGATCCCGCGATCGTCAGAGCCCGGTGATACGTGTCCATCCGCTACCTCCTCGAGGGCTCTCGGTCGGCGAGAGCGGCGTCGACCACAGCGGCGAGCTCTTTTGCCGCCCGGCGGGGGTCCGCCGCGGCGCATATCGCCGAGACGACCGCCACCGCATCGGCTCCGGCCCTGATCGCGTCTGCGGCGTTCGTGGCGTTCAGGCCGCCGATGGCGACCAGGCGATGGCGCGACATCCGGCGCACCTCGGCCAGCCCATCCAGTCCCCACGCCCCCTCGGTGTCGGTCTTGGTCGGGGTGGGAAAGATCGGGCTGACGCCGAGGTAGTCGACGTCGAAGCCCTCCGCCTCCCGGACGTCCTCGGGTGTCTCCACCGACAGGCCGATGATGGCGTCGGGCCCGAGCAGGGCCCGGGCATCGGGATAGGCCATGTCCTCCTGGCCCAGATGGACTCCGTCGGCTCCGGCGGCGAGCGCCACGTCGACCCGGTCGTTGACGATCAGCGGGATCCCGCGGGGCTCCAGGAGCGCCTTGAGCCGGCGGGCCGACTCGACGAACGCCCGGGTGGCCAGCTCCTTCTCGCGGAGCTGGACGACGCCGGCCCCGCCTTCGACCGCAGCGAGGACCACCTCTTCGAGCGGCCTGTCCCCGGCCAGCCCGCGGTCGGTCACCAGGTACAGGCCCCTCATCCCGTCACCTCCGCCCGCATGCGGGCCTCGAGCTGGGCGCGGCTCAGGTTGTGGAGGGCGTCGAGGAGGTACAGCTGGAGCGTCCCCGGCCCCTCGGCCCGCTCGGCTGCCAGCTCACCAGCCACTCCGGTGACGATCAGGGCCGAAGCCGCCGCCGATGCGGGATCCGGGTTCACGGCTAAGAACGCGCCGCACAACGCCGTCGCCGTGCAGCCGAGACCGGTGACCCGCGCCATCAGGGGGTGGCCGTTGTCGATGCGGATCGTCGCCCCGTCGGCCACGACGTAGTCGGTGGCGCCGGTGACGGCCACCACGGCACCGAAGCGGTGTTGGAGTTGGCGGGCCGCATCCAGCGCCGCCGACGGGGCATCGACACTGTCGACGCCACGGGCGGCGGACGTGGACGTCACCAGGGCCATGATCTCGGAGGCGTTGCCGCGCACGAGGGTCGGGGGCGTGTCGTCGAGCAGGGCGTGCGCCGTCTTGGTCCGATACGGGGTGGCTCCTGCTCCCACCGGGTCGAGGGCGACCGGGATGCCGCGGTCCCGGGCGGCCCGCGCTGCCAACTCCATCGCCTCCACCCAGGCAGGGCTGAGCGTGCCGATGTTGACGACCAGGGCCGAGGCGATGCCCACCATGTCGGCCACCTCCTCTGTGGCATGGGCCATGACTGGCGAGGCGCCGATGGCGAGGAGGGCATTGGCCGTCGAGTTCATCACGACGTAGTTCGTGATGTTGTGGACGAGAGGGCTCCGTTCCCGGACGGCGCAGACGTCACGCCAGACGGAATCGACGGTGACGGCTCCTGTCATGTGCTACTCCCTTCGCTGGCATTGCCCAGATCAGGTTCGGAGGGTCGAGGCGTTGCCGCCTCCTCTCAGCCGGGCGCTACCGGCTCCCCTGCGCGACCCATGAAGCCGCGTGCCTCCAAGGCTAACCAGTCGGGCGGCGGACCGACCGGCGGAATAGCCCCCGGCGGGGCTACGTTGGGGCCACATGGACCGATCCCGACCCGAATTCAGCGACCGGCGCATGCCGGTCGTGTACCTGAGCCACGGCGCGCCTCCGTTGGCCGACGACCCGGTGTGGACCCGTCAGCTGGCCGAGTGGTCGGCGTCGATGCCCAAACCCAGCTCCGTGCTCATCGTCTCGGCCCACTGGGAGGACGATCCCCTCACCATGGGCGCCACCACCACCGTCCCGCTGTACTACGACTTCTGGGGTTTCCCCCAGCGCTACTACGAGGTGCAGTACCCCGCCCCCGGGGCGCCGCGACTCGCCCAACAGGTCGCCCGTATCCTCTCCAGCCCCGAGCATCCCGTCCGCCAGGACCCGGAGCGGGGGCTGGATCACGGCGCGTACGTCCCGCTGATGGAGATGTACCCCGAAGCCGACGTGCCGGTGCTCCAGATATCGATGCCCACGCTCGACCCTCGCCGCCTGTTCGAGATCGGCCGGAAACTCTCCGAGCTGCGGGACCAGGGTGTGCTGATCGTCGGGAGCGGCTTCAGCACCCACAACCTGAGGGAGATGAACTGGCACGCCGGGCCGGACGGCGACCCGCCTTCCTGGTCGGTGGAATTCGACGACTGGCTCAGCCGGACACTGGCCGCGGGTGACATCGACTCGCTGCTCGACTTCCAGCGGGCGGCACCCGCCGCCCACATCGCCCATCCCCGCACGGAACACTTCGCACCGTTGTTCGTGGCGCTGGGGGCGGCGGTCGACACGGGGGCGGACGCCGAGAACGCCGTCGAGGGGTTCTGGTTCGGCCTGTCCAAGCGCTCCGTTCAGTTCTCCTGACCGTTCTGTGGGCCGGAATCGACGCGGCAGGAGCCGATTCCGGCCCACAAAACGGAATGGCGAACGGCCCCCTACAATGGCTCTCTCCCCATGATCACGATCAAATCCCGTCGCGAGTTCGAGAAGATGGCCGTCGCCGGCGCGTGCGTGGCCGCCATCCACCGCGCCGTCAAAGAGGCGGCCCAGCCGGGCGTCTCCCTCCTCGAGCTGGAGGACATCTCCCGGCAGATCCTCGCCGAGCGGGGCTGTCAGTCGTCGTTCCTCGGCTACCACGGGACCTATCCGGCGACGTTGTGCCTGTCGCCCAACGACGTGATCGTGCATGGCATCCCCACCGACTACAAGCTGAAGGAAGGCGACATCCTCTCGGTCGACGCCGGAGCGATCTACGAGGGCTTCCACGGCGACGCCGCCATCACCTTCGCCATCGGCGAGGTGCCCCCGGAGGTCCAGCGGCTGATCGACGCCACCGAGGAGGGGATGTGGGCCGGAATCCGAGCCGTGCGCCACGGAGCGCGCCTCGGTGACATCGGTGCCGCCATCTCCGAGGTGGGCAAGCGCTACGGGTACGGGGTCGTGGAGGAGTACCTGGGCCATGGCATCGGCCGCCAGATGCACGAGGAGCCCCAGGTGCCCAACATCGGGGTCCGGGGCACCGGGATGAGGCTCCGCACCGGCATGGCCCTGTGCATCGAGCCGATGTTCAACATGGGGTCCCGCCACACCAAGGTCGATCCCGACGGCTGGACGGTCCGGACCGCCGACGGCTCGCTCTCGGCGCACTGGGAGCACACCGTCGCCATCACCAAGGAAGGGGTGATGGTCTTCACCGCCGGCGAGGAGCCTCTGGCGGTGGAATCGGTGCCGGAGCCGGTGGCCGAACAGATTTGAAGATAGAAACCGCAGGTCGGTATGATTCCGGTCTGGCCGTGGTTCTGCCATGCCTTCATTGGCAGAGCCGTGGTCTCGTTCCCGAAGCACCCTCCATGTGCGACGCCGGTCGCTCGGTGACGGCTGCAGGGGCGTTTAACAAACCGTAGGCAAAATGAGTCGAAGTGCCGGTGTAGCCATCGGCCCGACGGAAACGTCTGGAGATACCAATGAAGGTGCGTCCTTCGACCAAGAAGATGTGCGAGAAGTGTCGCATCATCCGCCGCCGCGGGCGGGTATGGGTGATCTGTCCGAACCCTCGCCACAAGCAGAGGCAGGGGTGATCGGCTGATGGCACGTATCGCTGGAGTAGACCTTCCCCGCGACAAGCGCCTGGAGATCGGCCTCACCTACATCTATGGGGTGGGGCGCAGCCGCGCGCAGCAGATCTGCGAAGCCACCGGGATCGACCCGGGCACCAAGGTCCGGGAGCTGACCGACGACGAGGTGGCTCGTATCCGCCGCTTCATCGATCAGAACTACCAGGTCGAAGGCGACCTCCGCCGCGAGGTCCAGCAGAACATCAAGCGCAAGATCGAGATCGGCACCTATCAGGGTATCCGCCACCGTCGTGGCCTCCCCGTCCGGGGGCAGCGGACCCACACGAACGCCCGCACGCGCAAGGGCCCGCGCAAGGCGATCGCCGGTAAGAAGAAGGCCAAGAAGTAGGAGCAGCGGTGGCAAGGCAGCAGAAGCAGGCAGGATCTTCACAGAAGCGGGTGCGCCGTCGGGAGCGGAAGAACATCTCTCACGGCCAGGCGCACATCAAGGCGAGCTTCAACAACACGATCATCACCATCACCGACCAGGCCGGCAACGTCATCACCTGGACCTCCGGTGGCTCGGTCGGTTTCAAGGGCTCGCGCAAGTCGACGCCGTACGCCGCCCAGGTGGCGGCCGAAGAGGCGGCGCGGCGGGCCGGTGAGCACGGCATCCGCAAGCTGGACGTGATCGTCTCCGGAACCGGGTCGGGGCGGGACACGGCAGTCCGCACCCTGCAGAACATGGGCATGGAGGTGAGCGGCGTCCGCGACGTCACCCCCATCCCCCACAACGGCGTCCGTCCCAAGAAGCGTCGGAGAGGCTGAGATGGCTCGTTACACCGGACCCAGGCACAAGGCTTGCCGTCGGGCGCGTACCCCGCTGTGCCAGTCGAAGAAGTGCCCCGTCGAGCGTCGTCCCTATCCGCCTGGCGAGCATGGACGCGGCCGCATCCGCGAGAGCGACTACCAGATCCAGCTCCGCGAGAAGCAGAAGCTCCGCTACATGTACGGGGTGCTCGAGCGCCAGTTCCGCCGCTACTACGAGGAGGCGGAGCGTCGCCCGGGCATCACCGGCGACAACCTGCTGCAGATCCTCGAGAGCCGTCTCGACAACGTGGTGTGGCGGGCCGGCCTGGCCCAGACCCGCGCCCAGGCTCGCCAGCTCGTCAACCACGGCCATTTCCGGGTCAACGGCAAGAAGGTCGACATCCCCTCCTACCTGGTGAAGAAGGGTGACGTGATCACCGTCAAGGATCGGTCACGCGACCTGGTGGTCATCCAGCACGCCATCGACACCCTCGACCGGCCCGTTCCCGAATGGCTGGACGTCGACCACGAACAGCGGCGGGTGATGGTCCGCGACCTCCCCAGCCGCGATCAGATCGACACCGCCGTCCAGGAGCAGCTGATCGTCGAGCTCTACTCGAAGTGAGGAATCCCCAGTGCTGATCGTTCAACGACCCCATATCCAAGAGGAGCAGGTCGGCGAGAACCGTTCCCGGTTCATCGTCGAGCCGCTCGAGCCCGGCTTCGGCTACACCCTCGGCAACACCATGCGCCGCACGCTTCTTTCCCGGATCCCCGGGGCGGCGGTCACCTCGATCCAGATCGAGGGTGTCGAGCACGAGTTCTCGACGATCGAAGGGGTGGTCGAAGACGTCGTCGACCTCATCCTCAACATCAAGCAGATCGTGGTGCGGCTCGAGGACAACGAGCCCAAGACGGTGTACCTGTCGGCGAAGGGCGCCGGCGAGGTGAAGGCCGGCGACATCAAGGTCCCCGCCGGCGTGGAGATCGTCAACCCGGACCTGCATCTCGCCACCCTGTCGGCTTCCGGTCGCCTCGAGATGGAGATGACCGTCGCCCCCGGCGTCGGCTACCGGGGTGCCGAGCAGAACAAGGAGCCCGGCCAGCCGATCGGGGTGATCCCCGTCGACTCGATCTTCTCGCCGGTCCGCAAGGTCGCCTACCGGGTGGAGAACACCCAGGTCGGCCAGATGACCAACTACGACAAGCTGATCCTCGACGTCGAGACCAACGGCGCCCTCGAGCCCGCCGAGGCCGTTTCCTCGGCCGGCAAGACCCTGCGCGAGCTCATGGGCCTCTTCGCCGACATGGGCGAAGGCGTCGGTCTCGAGTTGGGCGAGGTGGAGCAGGAGGGCACCGGCTCGCCGGACCTCGACCTGCCCATCGAGGCGCTGGATCTCTCGGAGCGTCCCCGCAACTGCCTCCGCCGCGCCCAGATCAAGACCGTTGGCGAGTTGGTGCAGCGCACCTCCGACGACCTCCTCAACATCACCAACTTCGGTCAGAAGAGCCTCGAAGAGGTCGTCGCCAAGTTGGACGAGCTCGGCCTGTCGCTGGCCGATGCCGGTCAAGGAGCGAAGTCCTGATGCCACGGCCCAAGAAAGGTCCGCGATTCGGTGGTTCGCCGGCTCACTCCCGGCACCTGATGATCAATCTCGCCACCGCCCTGATCCGCGACGGGCGGGTGGAGACGACCCTCGCCCGAGCCAAGGCGGTGCGTCCGCTCGCCGAGAAGCTGATCTCGCGGGCACGGGTCGACGGCCCGCACAACCGGCGCATCGTCCGCAAGACGATCACCGACCGGGAGACGCTCACCAAGCTGTTCACCGAAGTCGGCCCCAACTACGCCGATCGCGCCGGCGGCTACACCCGCATCGTCAAGGTGGGCCCGCGGCGGGGCGACGGCTCCGAGATGGCCATCATCGAGCTGGTCTGAGCCCGACCCATCTCATCTCCGGGCGGTGAGCGACATCACCTCTCGGCGGTAGGCGCCGGGGCTCATCCCGGTGACCGAACGGAAGTCGTTCGTGAGGTGCGCCTGGTCGGCGTAGCCGAGTTCGAACGCCAACGTGGCCAGGTCGAGATCCGGCTCGGTGACGAGGAGACGGGCCAGTTCCTGCAGGCGGATCCGGCGGCTCAGGAACTTCGGGCCGTGGCCCAGCGTCTCCTTCAGGGCGCGCTGGATCGTGCGTTGGCTCACCCCGAGCCGTTCCGCCAGGTCGGGCCCGACCCGGGAGCGGACTCCCGCCACCAGCTCGTCGTAGACGGCGTTGGCGAGGCGCCCGACTGGGCCGACGGGCCGTTCGGCCAGGCGCTCGGCGATGGCGGCGTTGGCTGCCTCCACCCGGTCTTCGGCCGCGTCGGCCGCGGCGACCGCGGACATCGTCTCGTGGAGGCGGCGGTCGAGCGACGGGGTCACCGCCACCGTGGAGTCGGCGATGCGGGAAGGGGTCAGGTCGGAGACGACCGCGAGCCCGGCCGGTCGGAGGCGGATGCCGAAGGCCGAGCCGCTGTCTCGTATCTGCCGGTGCCACACCCGCCGGTGCACCCCGGTGACGACCAGAGGCGCCGGCACCGCCCCTTCCTCGACGGTCAGATGGACGTTGACGGCGTCGATGATCCGCTGGGAGATGACCTCCCCTTCGTCGAGGTGCCAGCGCACGTGCCAGAAATAGTCCACCACCTCCGAGATGTCGGGATGGGGCTCGAAGCGGCGGACGTCGTAGCGGGCCAGGTTCTCGGGGTGGAGGACCCCGGAGCGGGCGTCGACGCGGACCTGTTCGATCCTCCTCATCCGCCTTCGATCCGGGCGCGGATCCATTCCTGGGCCTGGCGGAGCCGTTCGGCGCCGTCGCCGGGCGTGCGCAGGATCGGGTCGCCGATCCACATCTCGACCCGGGCCCCCGGCGTGTAGGGCCACATCCGGTTGAGGCGCCACGATCCCTGGATCGCCACCGGCACCACGGGGAGCCGGTCGGCGGCCTCGAGCAGCACCCTGGCGCCCGACCGTTTGAACGGCTGGAGGGTGCCGTCGCGGGACCGGCTGCCCTCGGGGAAGATCACCGCCGAGCGGTTGCGGTCCTGGACCCGCTTTCCGAAGTCGCGTATGGCCGCCAGGGCCTGCATGGCATCGGTCCGGTCGATGAGCGCATGCCCGCCGCGCTTGAGGTTGAGCGACACCGCCGGGATGCGCTTGCCCAGCTCGGCCTTGGCGACGTACTTGGGGAGGTTGGTGAACAGGTACCCGCCGATGAGGGCGATGTCGAGCATCGACTGGTGGTTGGAGATGATCACGTATCCGGTGCGAGGCCGGACGTGGGGGGAGCGGTGCACCGTGATCCGGGTCCCGAAGAGCTGGAACACGGCGACGAGAGCCCGTTGCAGCCCGGCCATCACGTACTCGAAGGCGGTGAGGGAGAAGGCCAACGCGGCCCGGCCGGCGAGATCGAACACCGACAGGACCAGCCCGAACGTGACGAGGAACGGGATCGTCACCACCCAGCGCAGCGCCGACTTCACCCCAGGCAGTCTATGGAGCCCGCGCCTCAAGGTGGTCCGTCTCGACACGGCCAAGCAGCCGTTAACGTCATCTCCGCCAGATGAGCTCTCACCCCACTCCTTTCCTCTCTTTCACGCGCGACGAATGGGCGGCTCTGCGGGCCAACACCCCGATGACCCTCGACGAGAAGGACGTCGAGGCGATCCGGGGCATCAACGTCGCCCTGTCGATGGACGAGGTGGAGCACATCTACCTGCCCCTGTCGAGGCTCCTCAACCTCTACGTGCGGGCCAGCCAGTCGCTGTTCTCGGTCACCGACACGTTCCTGGGAAAGCCGACGACCGCCGTCCCGTACGTCATCGGCATCGCCGGATCGGTGGCGGTGGGCAAGTCGACCATCGCCCGCGTCCTCCAGGCCCTGCTGTCCCGCTGGCCCGACCATCCCAAGGTCGACCTCGTCACCACCGACGGCTTCCTGTGGCCCAACGCGGTGCTGGAAGAGCGGGGGCTGATGCAGCGCAAGGGCTTCCCCGAGAGCTACGACCGACGCCGCCTGCTCCAGTTCGTCGTCGACCTCAAGTCGGGCCGCTCGCCGGTCGAGGCGCCGGTGTACTCGCACAACGCCTACGACATCGTCCCTGGTGAGACGCGGGTCGTGGAAGACCCCGACATCGTGATCATCGAGGGCCTCAACGTGCTGCAAGGGGGAGGCTTCGGGAGCTACGTGTCCGACTACTTCGACTTCTCGATCTACGTCGACGCCGATCCCGCCCACATCGAGGAGTGGTACGTCCAGCGGTTCCTCACGTTCCGGGACACGGCGTTCCGTGACCCGACGAACTACTTCCACCGCTACGCCTCATTGAGCGATCAGGAGGCGAGGGCGGAGGCGACCCGGATCTGGAACGAGATCAACCGGCCCAACCTGGAGCAGAACATCGCCCCCACCAAGGAGCGGGCGACCCTGATCCTCCACAAGTCCCGCGACCACAGCGTCGATCAGGTTTATCTCCGGCGCCGGTGAGCCTCCGTCCGGCCGGAATCGGGCCGACGTCTAGTACGCTCCCCGGCCATGCGTGCGCTTCGACGGGCCGTCCGGGCCTCGATCCTCGATCGGAGGGCCCACTCCGAGTTGTTCTTCGATGCGGACGCCACCGCCGACGCCGTGCTCCTGGTGGCGGCCATCAGCGCCGTCACCTACGCGGCCAGCGTCGTCAGGATCATCGGGTTCCGCTTCCTGACGATCACGAACCTGCTGGAGTACGTGATCTACGGCCTGATCGCCTGGCTCATCCTGTCTGCGGCGACGTGGTTCGTCGCCACCCGCCTGTTCGGGGGCTCCGGGCAGATGCAGACGATGATCCGCCTCCACGGCCACTGCGAGCTGCCGCTCCTGCTGGCCATCTTCGGGGACGTCTTGGGCGGGATCGGCCTGGCGTGGTCGCTGGTGGCCAAGATCGTCGCCACCTCGGAGGCGGCATCCATCGACACCGCCAAGTCGGTGGCGTCGGTCCTGGTCGGATTCGCCCTGGTGCTGTTGATTCGCCTGGTGTTCCGCCTGCCGTTCCTCCTGCTCGGCTCCCTGTTCTGAGGTGCCGGTCGTCCGCCTCGACATCGCCTACGACGGATCCGGGTTCCACGGGTTCGCCCGCCAGCCCCGCGTGCGCACCGTCCAGGGGGAGCTGGAGGCCGCGCTGGAGAAGGTGCTCGGGCATCCCGTCGAGACGACCGGGGCGGGCAGGACCGACGCCGGCGTCCACGCCCGACACCAGGTGGTGAGCTTCGAGGTCGACGAGATCCCCGATGTCGAACGGCTGCGCCGGTCGCTCGACCGGATGCTGGGCCCCGAGATCTCGGTGCTCGCCGCCTCGGAGGCGCCGGAGGGGTTCAACGCCCGCTTCTCCCCGGCGTGGCGGGCGTACCGGTACTTCATCGACCCCCGCCCCGCCACCGACCCCCTGACCCGCAACTGGGTGTGGCACTTGGGGCGACCGCTCGACCTCGAGGCGATGAACGCCGCTGCCGCCGCCTTCGTGGGGGAGCACGACTTCGCCAGCTTCTGCCGCCAACGACCGGGGGCGACGACGGTCCGTCACGTGCTCGAGGCCGGCTGGTGGGCCGAGGAGCACCGGGTCGTCTTCGGGGTGACGGCGAAGGCCTTCTGTCACCAGATGGTCCGCTCGCTGGTGGGGTTCTGCGTCGATGTCGGCTTGGGCCGCCGCCGGGCCGAAGAGGTGCCGGAGGTCATCGCCGCCCGGGATCGCCAGAGGGTCGGCACCATCGCCCCTCCCCACGGCCTGGTCCTCTGGGAGGTGGGATTCTCCTAGGGGCGAGCCCCCAAGGGCGCGAGCGGGTCGAGGAATTGGCGAATCACCCGCCTTCCTCGTATCCTGTAGCTGCTCCCGCCGGGAGCTCGTTTCCCACGCCGCCCCTCGAATCGAGAGGGATTTCGTTTTGCCATGACCGTCAACAAGACATACTCGCCCAAGCCCGGCGACATCACACGTGAATGGTGGGTCGTCGACGCCACCGACCTGCCCCTGGGCCGGCTCGCCTCCGAGGTGGCCCAGATCCTGCGCGGCAAGCACAAGCCGATCTACGCCGCCCACATGGACACCGGCGACCACGTAATCGTGGTCAACGCCGAGAAGGTGGCCGTCACCTCCGAGAAGGCACAGCAGAAGATCTACTACCGCCACAGCGGCTATCCCGGCGGGATCAAGGCCGAGTCGTTCGCCTCGCTCATCCGCCGCCGGCCCGAAGCCGTGATCGAGCGGGCCGTGCGGGGCATGCTCCCCAAGAACCGGCTGGGCCGGAAGATGGCTCGTAAGCTGAAGGTGTACGCCGGGCCGGATCATCCCCATCAGGCCCAGCAGCCCAAGCCCTTGGAACTCGACATTCGAAAGGTTGAACGCTGATGTCCAAGCCCCTCGTCCAGGCCACAGGTCGACGTAAGGAAGCCGTCGCCCGTGTCCGTATCCGTGACGGAGGCGGACAGATGACGCTCAACGGCCGCTCGCTCGAGTCCTACTTCCCGACGATGGCCCAGCGCATCCGGGTGATGGAGCCACTCCAGATCACCAACATGCAGGGCCGCTACGACATCGACGCCACCCTGGAAGGCGGCGGAGTCAGCGGCCAGGTCGACGCGCTGCGGCTGGGCATCGCCCGCGGTCTCGTCCAGCTCGACCCCGAGCTGCGTCCCGTCCTCAAGAAGGCGGGGATGCTGACTCGTGACCCCCGGCGGGTCGAACGCAAGAAGTACGGCCTCCGCAAGGCGCGGCGGGCTCCCCAGTACACCAAGCGTTAGAGAGGGCACTTCGGTTTGGCTGACCTTCGGGCGCTCCTCGAGGCGGGTCGGCCCATCTTCGGGACCGACGGCGTCCGCGGGGAAGCCGGCACCGAACTCACTCCAGAGCTCGCGCTCGACATCGGCCGGGCCGCCGGCTGTCTCCTCAGCCACGGCCCGGTCGTCGTCGGCCGGGACACCCGGCGCTCCGGCACGATGCTGTCGGCGTCGCTGCAGGCGGGCTTCCAGGCCGTCGGCATCGACACCGTCGACGTCGGCGTGCTGCCGTCCGGCGGGATCTCGCTTCTCACCGCCCAGTCCGGCGCCCGCATGGGGGCGGTCGTCTCCGCGTCTCACAACCCGGCGCCCGACAACGGCATCAAGCTGCTGAGCGAGCACGGGACCAAGCTCCCCGACGAGGTGGAGCGGGAGATCGAATCCCGGCTGCGTTCGGGGTCGGGCAGGTCCTCGGTGGGCGGAGCCATCGGCATCGGCCTCACCGACGACGACGCTCTCTACGAGTACGTCGGCTACCTAGCCAACGCCTCGACCTATCGGCTCTCCGGGATCCAGCTGACGCTCGACTGCGCCAACGGCGCCGCCTTCAAGGCCGCCCCGGAGCTGTTCAGCCGGCTGAAGGCGGACGTCGAGGTGCTGGCCGCCGAGCCGAACGGCGTCAACATCAACGACGGCTGCGGGGCCACCCACCCCGAGTTCCTGGCGTCCCGCTCCCGGGGACGGGTCGGGTTGGCGTTCGACGGCGACGCCGACCGCCTCATCGCCGTGGACGAGGACGGGCGCCCGGCGAACGGCGACGTGATCATGGCGATCATCGCCCGCCACTGGAAGGCGAACGGGGGCCTGCGCAACAACCTCGTCGTCACGACGGTCATGGCCAACCTGGGCTTCCGCAAGTCGATGGAAGAGGCAGGCATCCAGGTCATCGAGACCAAGGTCGGCGACCGCTACGTGATGGAGGCGCTCCAGCAGCACAAAGGCGTCATCGGCGGCGAGCAGTCCGGTCACGTCATCTTCCTGGACAAGGGCAAGACGGGCGACGGGCTGTTGACCGCGGTGCGCCTCCTCGACGTGATGGCGGGGACCGGAAAAGAGCTGCGCCAGCTTCGGATGGAGGCCATCACCGAGTACCCCCAGGTGCTCGTGAACGTGAAGGTCGGCCGGGGCGTGGACCTCGAGGCGGCGTCGGCCGTCTGGGAGGCGGTCTCCGAGGTGGAAGGCGAGCTGGGCGAGGAAGGACGGGTGCTCCTGCGCCCGTCGGGAACCGAGCCCGTCGTCAGGGTGATGGTCGAGGCCCCTACCCAAGAGGCGGCGCAGAAGTATGCTGAGCGCCTGGCGGCGGTCGTCGCCGCGGAGCTAGGAAAGGAGTAGAGGAAGGAACAGACCGAGATCACCTGGGCCACGACGTCCCGATTCGAGAGTCAAGCGCCAGATCTGCGGCTCATCGCGCAGATGACGAGGAGGAAGGTGATCGAACTCTTCGGCGGATGCCTTCCCGGCCTGTCCACGGTCGTTACGGGTGGGACCAAATCCCGGAGGTGACTCCGGGGACAGAAGCCCATCCGGTGTGGAACCGGTCAGCGGACCGGTGTCGTGGCCTTCGTACCAGCACCCACATCACCTAGCGCGTCTGTCGGCGCGCCCATAGAAGCGAAGGAGACAAGAGCGCATGTGCGGAATCGTTGGCTACGTCGGTCCGCGCCCTGTGACCGACGTGCTCATCCCCGGCCTCAGCCGACTGGAGTACCGAGGCTACGACTCGGCGGGAATCGCCGTCCACGGCGGCGACACCATGACCGTCGTCAAGCGTGCCGGCCGGATGTCCGAGCTGGAAGCGGCAGTGGCCGGCCTGGACGTGAACGGGGGCCGCGGCGGCGTCGGCCACACCCGGTGGGCCACCCACGGGGCGCCCAACACCACCAACGCCCATCCCCACCAGGACTGTGCCGCCTCCGTGGTGGTCGTCCACAACGGCATCATCGAGAACTGGGCCGCCCTCAAGTCGGAGCTAGTCGCCCGGGGTCACTCTTTCGCATCCGACACCGACACCGAAGTGGTCGCCCACATGATCGAGGAGATGGCCGACCTGCCTCTCGCCGAAGCGGTGCGCCGGGTGATGAAGCGAGCCGACGGCGCGCTCGCCCTGGTCGTGATGCGAGTGCAGGACCCGGACCTGATCGTGGGGGCCCGGCGCCACAGCCCGCTCGTCGTGGGCCGCGGCGACGGCGAGAACTTCATCGCCTCCGACATCCCCGCCTTCTTGGAGCACACCCGCGACATGGTGGTGCTGGACGACGACCGGGTGATCGAAGTCCGGCCCGAGTCGGTCACGATCACCGACCTCGACGGCAACCCCGTCGAGGTGCGGGAACGCAAGATCGAATGGGACTTCGAGGCCGCCGAGAAGGGCGGCTACCCGACCTTCATGCTGAAGGAGATCCACGAGCAACCCGACGCCATCGCCGACACGCTGTTGGGACGGGTCGACGCCTCCGGTCAGGTGCAGCTGAAGGAGCTGGAGCTCGACGACAGGCTGCTCCGCGCCGTCGACAAGGTGTTCGTGGTCGCCTGCGGCACGTCGTACCACGCGGCGATGATGGCCAAGTACGCCATCGAGCGGTGGACGCGGCTGCCGGTCGAGATCGACATCGCCTCCGAGTTCCGCTACCGCGACCCGGTGCTCGACGCCCGCTCCCTCGTCGTGGGGATCAGCCAGTCCGGCGAGACGATCGACACCCTCGCCGCCATTCGGTACGCCCGGGCCCAGGGGTCGACGGTGATCGGCGTCTCCAACGTGGTCGACTCGGCGCTGGCCCGGGAGTCCGATGCCGTCCTCTACACCCGGGCCGGGCCCGAGATCGGCGTCGCCGCCACCAAGACGTTCACCACCCAGCTGGTGGTGATGCAGCTGCTCGGCCTCTACCTGGCCCAGGTGCGCGGCTCCATGGACCCCGGGGCGATCGAACAGCTCGTCACGGAGATGCGCACCCTGCCGGAGGCGGTCAAGAGCGTCCTCGAGCGGGACGACGAGATCGCCAAGATCGCCGCCGAGTTCGGCGACGTGCGCGACTTCTTCTTCCTGGGCCGCTCCGGCGACTTCCCCGTCGCCATGGAGGGCGCTCTCAAGCTCAAGGAGATCGCCTACGTCCGGGCCGAGGGTTACGCCGCCGGCGAGATGAAGCACGGCCCGATCGCCCTCATCGAGCCGGGGGTGGTGGTCGTCGGCGTCGCCACCGACAACCACGTCAAATCGAAGACCCTCTCCAACATGGAGGAGATGCGGGCCCGGGGCGGCACCATCGTCCTCGTCGTCGAGGAAGGCGACGGAGACGCAAAGGAAGTCGCCGACCACGTGATCGAGGTGCCCCGCGGCTCGGACCTGCTCTGCACCGTCACCGCGGTGGTGCCGTTGCAGCTGTTGGCGTACCACATCGCCACCGCCAAGGGCCTCGACGTCGACAAGCCCCGCAACCTCGCCAAGACCGTCACGGTCGAATGAGATGACCGAAAAGGGTGTGGGCGGCCCCGGTCGCCCACACCCGGGCGGCTCGTGGCCGACCTCGCCTCTCTAACCTGGCCGAATGCGGATCATCGGACTCGGTGTCGACCTGGCCGACATCGACCGCGTCGAGGCGGTGTACCGCAAGTACCCGCGCTTTTTGGAACGCTGCTTCACCCCCCACGAGAGGGAATACGCCTTGCGGTTCGCCAACCCCGCCCGCCGTCTCGCCGCCCGCTTCGCCGGCAAAGAGGCGGTGATGAAGTCGATGGGTGTCGGCTGGAGGCGCATCCGCTGGACCGACATCGAGATCACCGGGGGCGGGCCTCCCCGGGTCAGGCTGAGCGGAAACGCCGCCCGCCGCGCCGAGATGCTGGGCGTCACCGACGTGCTGGTCACCATCACCCACACCGACACGTCGGCGCTGGTCATGGCGGTCGCGGTCGGCGAGCACGAGCCCATCCCGCCTTCGCCGCAGGAGCATCGGGCATGATCCCGGTCGTCACCGCCGCCGAGTCGGCGCGTATGGATCAGCGCTCCGCCGATCCCGTCGATGTCCTCATGGACCGCGCCGGGTGGGCCGTCGCCCTGGAGGCGGTCGAGATGGGAGCCGCCTACGGGTCCCAGGTGGCGGTCCTGTGCGGTCCCGGCAACAACGGGGGAGACGGCTACGTGGCCGCCCGCTACCTCCGTCGCCGCGGTGTCGCCGTGACCGTGCACGCCCTCGCCGAGCCCCGCACCGACGCCGCTCGAGGGGCGGCCGATGCCGCCCGCCGCGCCGGCGTGCCGATCGTCCCGCTCGGTGCGCCCCGGCCTTGCGACCTGGTGATCGACGCCCTCTTCGGGGGCGGGTTCCGCCCCGGGCTCCCCGACGAGCTCCGAGCCTGGTTCGAGGTCGACACGCCGGTGCTCTCCATCGACGTCCCCACCGGATTGGACCCCGACACCGGCGAGGCGCCCGACGGTGGGTTCGTCGCCAGCCGCACCGTCACGTTCGGGGCGCTGAAGCTGGGTCACCTCCTGGGAGAGGGGCCCGACCGCTCGGGCATGGTCACCATCGCCGACATCGGCCTCGCCGAGGGCGAGCCGACCCTGCGGGTGGCGGAGGCATCGGACTGTCCACGGCCGGAGCGGCGCCGCGACGCCCACAAGTGGTCGGCCGGGTCGGTGCTGGTCGTCGGCGGCAACGCCGGCATGACCGGCGCCGTCGTCATGGCAGGCCGGGCCGCCCTCCACTTCGGCGCCGGGGCGGTGGGGGTGGCGTCGCCGCAGCGGGAGGTCGTCGCCGGGTTGGGCCCCGAGCTCCTGACCTACGAAGTCGACGACATAGAGGCGCTGTGCAGCCGTTACGACGTGGTAGTCGTGGGCCCGGGCCTCGGCGATCTGGGCGAGGTGGTTGCAGCCGTCGCCGACCACGCCCGGGCCGTCGTCGCCGACGCCGACGCCCTCACCCATCGGGAGCTGCTCGAGCGGGCCGCAGGGCGGCTGGTCGTCACTCCCCACGCCGGCGAGTTCCGCCGTCTCTGCGACCACGCGCCCGGCCCGGAGGGAGCCGCCGCCCTGGCCCGGGAGATGGGCTGTGTGGTCCTGCTCAAGGGGTGGCCGACCTACGTCACCGACGGGACCGTCCCCTGGGCGGTGCTGAGCGGCGGCCCCGAGCTGGCCACCATCGGCACCGGCGACGTGTTGGCCGGGATGATCGCCGCGCTGTGGGCCCGGGGACTGGGACCTGTGGAGGCTGCCCGCTCGGGTGCCTTCTGGCACGGGGCAGCGGCGGCCGACCTCGCCACCGAGACGACGGTCACCGCCGACCGTCTCGCCGTCCACGTCGGCCGTTACGCCGGGACCTGAGAGGGATCAGCTCCCGAGGAAGGCTTGCGGGTTGGCTTCGAATGCCCGCTGGCAGCCGGCGGCGCAGAAGTAGTAGGTCTCGCCTTCGTGCTCCGTCTTGAAGCGGGCCGTCGCCACGTCGACTTCCATCTCACAGACGGGATCGATGGCGACTTCGGGCTCTTGCACGGTCACGGCATCAGTGAAGCCGCCGGTGGCGCGCAAAGCAACCAGCTCGGCGAGGATGGCCACCGCGATCTCCTCGTGGTCGACGGACCCCAGGTCCAGCCCGGCCGGGGCCCGCAGCCGGGCGAGGGCTTCGGCGGTCACCCCGCGTTCTCGCAGCCAGGCCTTCACCGAGGCGGCCCGCTTCTCCGATGCCACCAGTCCCACGTACCGGGCCGGGGTGGCGAGCGCGGCTTCGACCGCCGGCTCGTCGTAATGGCCCTGAGTCGCCACGACGATCATCGACGACTCCGTCACCTCCTCGAATTCGGGGTCGTCGATGTGGCGCACCCGCCACCCCAAGCGTCTCGCCATGTCGGCGAGTGTCCCGGTCATCGGGGAAGACCCGACGATGTGGATGTCCGGCGCGGGCAGGAACGGCTCCACGTACACCTCCATCGCTCCCTCGCTGGCACACGCCATGGGCACGGTCGTCACGTCGGGCCTGGTGTCGTCGGCTCCGAGGACGAGCAAACGGGGACGTCCGTCCTGGAGCGACGCCAGCGCTTCCCGCACCACCGTGGGCCGCGAGCACGCTCCGCCGATCCACCCCTCCACGCTGCCGTCGGGGTGGACGATTGCCTTGGCGCCGCCCTTCCCCGACGAAGGCCCGCGCCGCCACGTGACCGTCGCCAGGGCGAACGGTAGGCCCTGTTGTCGGAGCCGGGCGCCGCGAGCGAGGAGATCCACCGCTACCTCCGGCTCAAGGCTTCGCCTCGACCCCGTTCGCCGCGCCCCACACCCGATGGGGGAGCACCGGCATGTCGATGTTGTCGACCTCGTGACCTCCGCGGCGGAGGGCGTCGAGGACTGCGTTCACGTACGCCGCCGGCGAGCCCACCGTCGCCGATTCGCCGACGCCTTTGGCGCCCAGCGGATGGTGCGGTGAGGGCGTGACGGTGGCGCCGAGAGTGAACTTCGGGGTCTCGTAGGCGGTCGGCACCAGGTAGTCGAGGAAGTTCGATCCGATGCAGTTGCCCTGCTCGTCGAAGGTGATCCACTGCATGTTCGCCTTGGCGAACCCCTCCGTGAGGCCGCCGGTGATCTGGCCGGCGACGATCATCGGGTTGATCCGCACACCGCAGTCGTCCACCGCCGTCATGTTCAGCACCTTCCAGGTCCCGTCCGCCGGATCGACCTCCACGACGACGACGTAGGTGCCGAAGGGGTAGGTCATGTTGGGCGGGTCGTAGTAGTGGACCGCCTCCAGGCCGGCTTCCTCGCCGTCGGGCGGGTTGGTGTAGGCGGCGAAGGCGATGTCCTGGATGGTCACGCTCTGGTCGGTGCCGCGCACGGTGAACCTGCCCGGCTCCCACTCCAGGTCCTCTTCGGCGGCCTCCAGCAGGTGGGCGGCGATCTTGCGGGCCTTGTCGCGGATCTTGCGGGACGCCATCGCCGTCGCTGCCCCGCCCACCGGGGTCGACCGGGAGGCGTAGGTGCCGAGCCCGTAGGGGGTGTTGTCGGTGTCGCCTTCCACGACCTTGATCTGGTCGAAGGGGATCCCCAGCTCCTCGGCGACGATCTGGGCGAAGGTGGTCTCGTGGCCCTGGCCCTGGCTCTTGACACCCAGCTTGAGGATCGCCTTGCCGGTGGGATGGATCCGCAGCTCGGCCGAGTCGAACATCTTCAGCCCGGCGATGTCGTACTCCTTCGAGTGGCCCGCTCCCACCACTTCGGTGAACGACGCCAGCCCGATTCCGATCAGCTTGCCGTCTTCGGTCGGGCCTTCGGCCTGGCGGCTCCGCCACCCGTAGTAGTCGGAGAGACGCAGCGCCTCGTCCATGGCGGCGTGGTAGTCGCCGGAGTCGTACACGAAGCCGGTTGCCGAGCGGTACGGGAACTGGTCCTTGCGGATGAAGTTCTGGCGGCGGAACTCCGCCGGGTCCATCCCCAGCTTCCAGGCGGCGTTGTCCACGAGCCGCTCGATCAGGTAGCTGGCCTCCGTCACCCGGAACGAGCATCTGTAGGCCACTCCGCCCGGCGCCTTGTTGGTGTACGCCCCTTTGGCGGTGACGTGGGCGTAGGGGATGTCGTAGGAGCCGGTGCAGATGTGGAACAGGCCCGCCCGGAACTTGGACGGCTGGGCGTCGGCGTAGAAGGCTCCCTGGTCGGAGAGGATCGACGCCCGCATCGCCAGGATCTTTCCGTCGGAGCTCAGCGCCAGCTCGCCTCGCATGTGGTAGTCGCGGGCGAAGCCGGTGGAGATCAGGTTCTCGGAGCGGGACTCCACCCACTTGACCGGCTTGCCGAGCAACAGCGACGCCGCGGTGGCGACCACGTAGCCGGGGTAGATCGGCACCTTGTTGCCGAACCCGCCCCCGATGTCGGGGGCGATGATCCGGATCTTCTCCTCCGGCAGCCCCGCCACCAGCGCGAACAGCGTGCGATGGGCGTGGGGCGCCTGGGAGGTGAGGTAGATCGTCGCCTGGCCGGTGGCGGGATCGATGTCGGCGAGCGCCCCGCACGTCTCCAGCGGGGCCGGGTGGGAGCGGGGATAGTGGGTCTCGAGGCTGACCACGAGGTCGGCCGAAGCGAACGCCCGGTCGGTTCCCTCCCTGTCGCCGGTCTCCCATTCGTAGGCGACGTTGTCGGTCTGGCCCTCCTTCTCGTCGCGGATGAGCACCGCCCCTTCGGCGAGCGATTGCTGGGGGTTGGTGATCGCCGGCAGTTCCTCGTAGTCGACGAACACCAGCGTGGCGGCGTCACGGGCGACGTAAGGATCGGTGGCGATCACCGCCGCCACCTCCTGGCCCTGGTAGCGGACCTTGTCGGTGGCGAGCACGGCTTGCGTGTCGCCGGAGAGGGTGGGCATCCACGCCAGCCCGTGGGCGGCCAGGGCGTCACCGGTTATCACCGCCACCACCCCGTCGATCGCCTCGGCCGCCGAAGTGTCGATCGAGCGGATGCGGGCGTGGGCGACGGGCGAGCGGACGATCGCCATGTGCAGCATGCCCGGCAGGACGATGTCGTCGAGGTACCGCCCGGCCCCCTGGATGAAGCGGTCGTCCTCCTTGCGTCGTACCGAATGGCCCAGACCCCCGATCTCGGGGGGAGTAGCGGGGCGGGGAGCCGTGACCGTCATGCGTGTGCCTCCATCTCCTCTGCCGCGGCGACGCTCTCGGCGGCGCCGAGGTCCTCTCCGACGGCGTCCCCGGCGCTCCCGGCGCCGGCCGCCTTGATCGCCTCGACGATGTTCATGTAGCCGGTGCAACGGCACAGGTTGCCGCTCAACTCCCAGCGGATCTCCTCCTCGGAGGGAGCGGGGTTCTTCTCGAGCAGTGCCGCTCCCACCAGCATCATCCCGGGCGTGCAGAACCCGCACTGGAGGCCGTGGTGTTCCTTGAAGGCGGCCTGGATGGGATGCAGCCGGCCGTTCTGGCGCAGGCCCTCCACGGTGCGCAGCTCCGAGCCGTGGGCCTGGACCGCCAGCACCGTGCACGACTTCACCGGCTTGCCGTCCAGGATCACCGTGCACGCCCCGCACGAAGTCGTGTCACAGCCGACGTGGGTGCCGGTCAAGCCCAGGTGGGTGCGGATGAAATCCACCAGCAGGGTCCGGGGCTCCACCTCGGCGGAACGGGGCTCCCCGTTGATCGTGACGTCGACTCGCATCATCCCTCCTCGCTGATCTGGCGGACGCATGCCTCGAGGCCGCGTCGGACGTACGCCTCCACCACGGCCCGCTTGTAGTCGGCAGGCCCTCTCACGTCGGAGGCTGGGTCCGAGGCGAGGGCCGCGGCCCGGGCAGCCTCGGCGAACAGCTCGGAGCTGGGAGCCTCGCCCACCAGCATCGCCTCCGCCTCCCGGGCCTTGATGTTGCGGGGCCCGACACTCGTCAGCCCGATGCCCGCCTCGACGATCGTGCCGCCGTCGATGCGGAGGTGGGTGGCCACCCCCACGGTGGCGTAGTCGCCCACCTTCCTCTCCAGCTTCAGGTATTTCCCTGCGGTGCCGGCGTCGCCGCGGGGTATCCGAACCGCCGTCACCATCTCTCCCGCCTGGAGCGAGTTGGTGAAGTAGTCGACGACGAAGTCTTCGATCGGGATCACCCGCTCGCCGTGACGAGAGGCGGCGACCACCTCGGCGCCGAGCGCCAGCATCACCGAGTTCCAGTCGCCCTCCGGGTCGCAGTGGGCGACCGAGCCGCACACGGTGCCGCGGTTGCGGACCAGCGGGTCGGCCACCCAGGGAGCCGTCGATGCCATCAGCGGGCTGGCATCGGCGATCTCCTGGCTGTCGACGACGTCGGCGTGACGCACGAGCGCCCCGATCTGCAGATGGCCGTCGACGTGTTCGATGCGGTCGAGCCCGGGGATCCGGTTGATGTCGACGAGGTGGCCCGGGGTGGCCAGGCGCAGCTTCATCATCGGAAGGAGGCTCTGTCCCCCCGCCAGGACCCTCCCTTCGTCTCCCAGCTCTGCGAGGAGCGCCGTCGCCTCCTCGAGCGTGGTGGGCGCCGAGTACTCGAATGGCGCTGGGTACACGTCTCACCTCCCACCGGTGAACCCTCTCCGCCCCCCACAACCGGCCCGGCTGGGGGACCCTTCGCCGTCCGACCATACAGCCCGCCGGTTCGGCGCGTCGGCCGCAGCCGACTTTTCGATCGGCTTTCAGGAGGCGGTACGAACCGGCGCCGCCGAGCGGTTCGGGGCGGCTATCTCCACGGCAGGGACGAGCGCGTTTCCCAGTACTCGTCGGGGTGCTGGCGCCACGAGGCCAGGTCCCCCAACAGCTCCTCCGCGTCGAGGGTGAGAGCGTCGAGATTGGAGCGCAGTTGGGCCACGGAGGTGGCGCCGGACAGGACCACGTCCGCCCACGGACGGCTCAGACAGGCGGCGATGGCGACCGCGTCGGGATTCACGCCCAGCGGCCGCGACACCTTCTCCACCCGGATGGCGTCGCCGCCGGCGACGAGGCGGCCGTTGGCCAGCGCCTCCTTGACGATCACCCCCCATCCGGCCCGGTGCGCCTCCTCCAGCGCCGGCTCCGCCGACTGTTCCAGGAGATTCCAGGTCGCCTGGACGCAGCGGAAGGGGTTGATCCCGTCCACGTCGACTTCGAGGGCCCGCCGGATGATGTCCGCCTGGCGAGGGCCGCTCACCGACAGGCCCACGACGAGGCCCTCTTGGGACAGCTCGGCGAGCCGGGCGAGCACCGCCCGGTCCTCGAGCACGCCGCTCTCCAGGGTGGCGGAGTGGATCTGATAGAGGTCGAGGTGCTCGCCGAGGAGGCGGCGGCTCTCTGCGAGCTGCTCCTCCAGCGTCTGGAGGGAGTGGTCCTTTATCTCGTGGACCTCGACGTCGAGCCGCCAGTCGCCCACGTAGCGATAGCCCCACTTGGAGCCGACTGTCACGTCGCGGCCGGTGGCCTCGAGCCAGGAGGCCAGGAACTCCTCGGCGCGCCCGTAGGACCGGGCGGCGTCGACGTAGCGGATCCCCGCCTCGTAGGCGGCGTCGAGGACCTCGTGGGTGCGCCGCTGGAGGTCGGGGATGGCACGTCGCTCGCCGATGTCCCGTCCGAGGTTGATGTAGGCGGGGCGTCCGAGCGCGGCGAGGCCCAAGCCCAGCGACGACACCTGCAGGCCGGTGTCGCCCAACGGAACCGATGCGGGGCTGTCCACGGTCCCTCCCATGGTCACCACTGTATGGGAGTGTGCCAACATTGGCGCGGTGCGACCGACCCACGCCGAGATCGATCTCGCCGCCATCCGCCACAACGTCACCGCCATCAGCCGCGTCGTGGCGCCTGCGAGCTATTGCGCGGTCGTCAAGGCCGACGCCTACGGCCATGGTGACGTCCCCGTCGCCGAGGCGGCGCTGGAGGCGGGAGCGGCGTGCCTGGCCGTGGCTCTCGTCGAGGAAGGGGTGCGGCTGCGAGAGGCAGGGATCGAAGCTCCGATCCTCGTGCTCTCCGAGCCCGCCCTGACCGACGCCGCCGAGATGGTGCGCTGGGGCCTGACCCCCACCGCCTACCGGGTGGATTTCCTCCGGGCCCTGGCCGAAGCCGCCGACCGGCCGGTCGATGTGCACATCAAGGTCGACACGGGGATGCACCGGGTGGGAGCGCCTCTCGCACGTCTTCCCGAGCTGGTGGACGCCGTGCGGCCCCCGCTCCGTCTCGGAGGTGTCTGGACCCACTTCGCGGTCGCCGACGAGGACCCCGAGTTCACCCAGCTCCAGATCGAGCGCTTCCGCGAAGCCGCCGCCGGCCTCGACGTGCCCAGCCATCTCGCCAACACGGCCGGGTCGCTTCTCTTCCCGGCGGCCCGGGCCGACCTGGTGAGGGTCGGGCTCGGCACCTACGGCCTCCACCCGTGCCCGGCGACCCGCGAGGTGGTCGACCTCCGTCCGGCCCTGCGGGTGGTCTCCCGGGTCGTGTACGTGCAGCGGCTGGCTGCCGGCGAGCGGCCCTCGTACGGGAGGCGGCGAGCCCTCCAGAAGGAGTCCAACGTGGCCACGGTCCCGATCGGCTACGCCGACGGCGTCCCCCGGCGTCTCTCCGCCACCGGGGGCGAAGTCCTGATCCGCGGGCGCCGGTACCCGCTCGCCGGGACGGTGACGATGGACCAGATCGTCGTCGACGTCGGTGACGACCCCGTGGAAGTGGGCGACGAGGTGGTGCTGATCGGGAGGCAGGGCACCGAGGAGATCACCGCCGACGAGTGGGCCGAGAAGACCGACACGATCTCCTACGAGGTGGTGTGCGACATCGGCCCCCGCGTCCCCCGCAGGTACTCGCCGTGAACGAGACGCTCACCGCCATCGAGGGTGTCCGCGTCGGTCACTGGACGAACGCCGAAGCGGCCACCGGCTGCACGGTCGTCGTCTTGCCGGAGCCCAACTGCATCACCGCCGAGTTCCGGGGGGCGGCGCCCGGGACGCGGGAGGCCGCCCTCCTGCAGCCGGGCATGGCCGTCGAGCAGGCGCAGGCGGTGGTGCTCACCGGGGGGTCGGCGTTCGGCCTCGCCGCCGCCGACGGGGTGGTGCGAGCCCTGGAAGCCGACGGGCGCGGCCACCCGACCTTGATGGGTCCGGTCCCCATCGTCCCCGCCGCGGTCGTCTACGACCTCCACACCGGCGACCCCTCCGTCCGGCCCGGGGCGCCCGAGGGCGAAGCCGCCTACCGGGCCGCCACCGCAGAGCCGGTGCCGATGGGCCGGGTGGGCGCCGGTGCCGGGACCCGAGTGGCCGGATGGCGCGGCTTCGAGGCGTCGCGGCCGGGGGGCCTCGGCTCCGCCCTGGTCTCCGGCGACGGCTTCAGGGTAGGTGCCTTGGCGGTGGTCAACTCGGTGGGCGACGTGTTCACGCTGGATGGTGAGCCGCTGACCGGGGGTTCGGCGGTGCCGGGGCCGCCCGCCGCGGTGGGATCCCCACTGGAGCAGACCACGCTGGTGCTGGTCGCCACCGACGTGGCCCTGCCGAGGCATCGTCTCCGCCGCCTCGCCGTGCGGGGGCACGACGCCATCGCCGTGTGCGTCCGGCCGGCGCACACCAGCCACGACGGAGACGCCGTGTTCGCCGTCTCGTGTGGCTCGGTGGAGGCGGACGCCGACGTGGTGGCCGAGGCCGCCTGGGAGGCCACCGGCCGGGCGATAGAAGCGGCCATCCGGTCGTCCGTGGAATAATTCCCGGGTTGGGCCGGGGAGCGGACCGCGACGACAGGGGACTTGACGCGATGATCGAACTCGACGCGCTGCGCAGCCAAGCCGAGTCCTGTACCGCCTGCCGGCTGGCGGAGACTCGCACCAACGTCGTCTTCGGGGTCGGGCGGCCCGACTCCACGCTGATGTTCGTGGGGGAGGCGCCGGGGCGGAACGAGGACCTCCAGGGCGAGCCGTTCGTGGGGGCGGCGGGCCAGTTGCTCAACCGGCTCCTCGCCGAAGTCGGGATCCCCCGGGAGACCGTCTACATCGCCAACGTCCTCAAGTGCCGGCCCCCCGGCAACCGCGACCCCCAACCCGACGAGATCGACGCCTGCAAGGGATACCTGCGCCAACAGATCCGGCTCATCCGGCCCCGGGTGGTGGTGACGCTGGGCAACTTCGCCACCAAGCTGCTCCTGAACACCACCGCCGGCATCACCCGGCTCCGGGGCACCGCCTACCCCTGGTGGCTGGGCTCCACCCTCATCCCCACCTTCCACCCCGCCGCCGCCCTGCGGGGCGGGCCCCGGGTCCTCGACCAGATGCGCGAAGATTTCGCCCTGATGCGTCGCACCCTCGACTCCGCCGCAGAGGCCGAGCCCCCGCCGACTCCCGCTCCCGAGCCCTATCAGGCGACGCTGTGGGGCTGAGCGTCGTCTGTCCCGGAGAGGCCGACACCGTGGCGGTGGCCGGCCGTCTGGCAGCCGAGGTCCGCCCGGGTGACGTCATCGTGCTCAAAGGAGGGCTCGGCTCCGGCAAGACGCGCTTCGCCGGCGGGCTGGCGGCCGGTCTCGGCGTGGAAGAGCCCGTCGTCAGCCCGTCTTTCATCCTCATGCGCGAATACCGCAGCGGGTTCCTCCCCTTCGTCCACGTCGACGTCTATCGGCTCGGCTCCATCCACGAATTCGACGACCTCGACGTCTTCGAGCGGGCGGCCGATGGCGTGCTCGTCATCGAATGGGGCGACGCGGTGAGCGCCGCCCTGCCCCCCGACGTCCTGGTCGTGGAGTTCGAGGTGGGAGAGGACGGGGCCCGGACCCTCCGGTTCGAACCGAGGGGAGAATGGTGCCGCCGTGACCTGAGCCGGGTGGTGGCATGAAGGTACTCGCCATCGAAACCGCCACGCCGGGCTCGTCGGTGGCCCTCGCCGAGGGGCGGCGGGTGGTCGCTTCCGCCACGCTGGTCGACCGGACCGGTCACTCCCGTTTCGTGGTGCCCGCCATCGACTTCTGCTTCGACCAGGTGGGCTGGTCTCCTCAGGACCTGGACGGGATCGCCGTGGACGTCGGCCCCGGCCTCTATACCGGCATCCGGGTGGGCGTGGCCACCGCCCAGGGCCTCGGCGCCACCCTCGGGGTCCCGGTGATCCCCGTGTCGGGCCTCGACGCCCTGGCGTTCGAGGCGGCCACCGGCCACCGCCACATCTGGGCCGTGATCGACGTGCGCCGGGGCGAGCTGGCGGTGGCGTCGTACCGGCCCGTCCCCGGAGGCGTCGTCCGCGACAGCGCCCCCGAGCTCGTCGACTTCGAAGGGCTCCGCGCCCGCCTCGACTCCGACCCCAGCGACTTCCTCGTGGTCGGCGACACCGAGCTGATCGCCGACAAGGTGCTCTCCGGCCTCCACCGGGTGAAGACCGGCCGGCCTCTGTACCCCACTGCCGCGGCGGTGGCAGAGCTCGCCGCCGGTCGGCTGGAACGCGACGACATCCCTCCGCCCGAAGAGGTGCGCCCGCTGTATCTGCGCGACCCGGACGTCACCATCAATTGGGACAAGATCCACGATCGGGGACCATGGGGATGAACGTGTCCACGACGCCCGATTCGACCCGCCACGTCACGCTCGCCCCGATGACGGAGGCGCACCTCCCCGAGGTGCTGGACCTGGAACGGCGCACCTACGCCACCCCCTGGTCCGAGCAGATCTTCCGTGACGAGCTCGCCGCCGAGAACCGCCTCTACCTGGTGGCGCTCGACGCGGAGGGCCGCGTCGTCGGCTACGGCGGGGTGATGGAAGTGGGCGAGGAGGCACACATCACGACGGTGGCCGTCGACCCCGCCCATCGCCGGGCCCGCATCGGCACCCGGCTGATGCTGGAGCTGGTCACCGGCGCCATCGAGAGGGGCGCCAAGAGCCTCACGCTCGAGGTCCGGGTGTCGAACGCCTCGGCCCAGGCGCTGTACCGCCGGTTCGGGATGGTCCCGGTGGGGGTGCGCAAGGCCTACTACGTCGACGAGGACGCCCTGATCATGTGGGCCCACGACATCGACACGGACGCCTACGCCGAACGGCTGCGCCAGATCCGAGGGGAGCTCCCGTGAACCCGACCGTCCTCGCCTTCGAGACGTCGTGTGACGAGACCGCGGTCGCCGTGGTCCGGGGCACCGAGATCCTCTCCAACGTGCTGTCCTCCCAGGTCGAGCTGCACGCCCGCTTCGGGGGAGTCGTCCCCGAAGTCGCCGCCCGGGCGCACGTGGAGGCGATCCGCTCCCTCACCCATCAGGCGCTGCGGGAGGCGGGGGTGCACCCCGACGACCTGGACGGGATCGCCGCCACCGCCGGCCCTGGCCTGATCGGCGCCCTCCTGGTGGGCCACTCCTTCGCCAAGGCCATCGCCTGGGCGCGGCGGCTGCCGTTCGTGGGGATCGACCACATGGAGGGCCATCTGATGGCGCCCCGGCTGCAGTTCGAGGAGTTCCGTCCTCCTGCAGTCGCCCTCCTCGCCTCCGGGGGCCATAGCCAGATCGTCTGGGTGCGGGACTGGGGGGACTACGAGACGCTGGGCTCGACCATCGACGACGCCGCCGGGGAGGCCTTCGACAAGCTGGCGCGGGTCATGGGATTGGGGTTTCCCGGGGGCCCGGCCATCGACCGGGAGTCGGAAGGGGGCGACCCGACCGTCGTGTCGTTCCCGCGGGCCCTGCCCGACCGGCCCTACGACTTCTCCTTCTCGGGGCTGAAGACGGCAGTGGTCACGTATCTCCAGAGAGCGCAGAAGGAGGGCTCGCTTCCCGAGAGGAAGGACGTGGCGGCGGCGGTGCAGGAGGCGATCGTCGACGTGCTGGTCGACAAGACCTTCCGGGCGGTCGACGACACCGGCGTCGGGGTGGTGGCCGGGGGAGGAGGGGTGCTCGCCAACCGTCGCCTCCGGGAGCGCTTCGCCGAAGAGGCCGACAAGCGGGGCATCACCCTGTGCCTTCCCTCTCCGATCCTGTGCACCGACAACGGGGCGATGATCGGGGTGGCGGGGGCGTTCTGGCTGAGCCAGGGGCGGATCACCGACTGGGCAGAGACCGTGGACCCCGCGATGAGATTGCCGTGACGGGGGGCCGGATGCAGGGAGCGGGCCCCGGTGCCTGCTTCCGGGGCCCGCTCCGCGGTGACGGATGGGCCGGCCATCTGCCCCATCTGGGCGCACAGCCCACCGACCAGACGGGCAGACGGGCGGACATCGATCCCCAGCACTGTTCGATGTATGGACCGTCCGTCCGATCCATCACCCCACATATCGGCCCCGATGCACCTTCGGATGAGGAGGATCGTGGAGATCCCCGCGCGGACTAGTCACTGTCTGACGTGACGCACGCGTGAGAAAACCTGAGTCTGATAGACTGAGATCCGTCGGGGAGAGATTTGGCACTCCCGAGCGTCGAGTGCTAGTTTCTTAGCAGTCAACAGCCGCGACTGCTAACGGCAGTCAGAGGAGCTTCAAGGAGGAACGTATGAAGCTGCAGCCTCTGGGCGATCGGGTAGTGGTAGAGCCCGAAGACGAACTCGAGCAGAGGACGCCTTCGGGTCTCGTCATTCCCGATACCGCCAAGGAGAAGCCGCAGATCGGGAAGGTCGTGGCCGTCGGTCCCGGCGCCCTCGATGACGACGGGAATCGACTTCCGATGGATGTGAGAGAGGGCGATCGCGTCCTGTATTCCAAGTTCGCCGGTACCGAGGTCAAGCTGGACGGCACCGAGTACCTCGTGCTGTCTTCCCGCGACCTGCTGGCCATCGTCAACTGAGTTAGAGGAGTCGATCGCATATGGCAGCGAAGGAACTTCGCTTCAACGAGGAGGCCCGCCGCGGCCTCCAGGCCGGCGTAGACAAGCTGGCCGACACGGTAAAGGTGACTCTCGGCCCGAAGGGTCGCAACGTCGTCCTCGAGAAGAAGTGGGGCGCCCCCACGATCACCAACGACGGTGTCACCATCGCCAAGGAGATCGAGCTGGACGACCCGTGGGAGAACATGGGCGCCAAGCTCGCCTACGAGGTGGCGAACAAGACCAACGACGTCGCTGGTGACGGCACCACCACCGCCACCGTCCTCGCCCAGGCGATGGTCCGCGAGGGTCTGCGTCAGGTGGCGGCGGGCGCCAACCCGATGGAGCTCAAGCGGGGCATGGAGCAGGCCGTCGAGAAGGCGGTCGAGGAGATCCAGTCGATGTCGCGTGACATCGAGACCTCCGAGGAGATCGCCCACGTGGCCACCATCTCCGCCAACAACGACGAGTCGATCGGCAAGGTGATCGCCGAGGCCTTCGAGAAGGTCGGCAAGGACGGCGTCATCACCGTGGAGGACGGCCAGACCTTCGGGCTCGAGCTCGAGTACACCGAGGGCATGCAGTTCGACAAGGGCCTCCTCTCCGGTTACTTCGTGACCGACCCGGATCGCCAGGAGGCGGTGCTCGAGGAGCCCTACATCCTGATCGCCAACCAGAAGATCTCCTCGGTCAACGACCTGGTGCCGGTCCTCGAGAAGGTGATGCAGGCCGGCAAGCCGATCCTGGTGATCGCCGAGGACGTCGAAGGTGAGGCCCTGGCCACCCTGGTGGTCAACAAGCTCAAGGGCACCTTCCAGTCGGCCGCCGTCAAGGCTCCCGGCTTCGGCGAGCGGCGCAAGGCCATGCTCCAGGACATCGCCATCCTCACCGGTGGCACCGTGATCTCCGAGGAGGTCGGCCTCAAGCTCGAGAACGTCACGCTCGACATGCTGGGCCGGGCCCGCAAGGTGGTCATCACCAAGGACACCACCACCATCGTCGACGGTGCCGGCTCCGAGGCCGACGTCAAGGCTCGCATCAAGCAGATCGAGCGGGAGATCGAGAACACCGATTCCGACTGGGATCGTGAGAAGCTCCAGGAGCGTCTCGCCAAGCTGGCCGGTGGCGTCGTCGTCATCAAGGTCGGCGCGGCCACCGAGGTGGAGCTGAAGGAGAAGAAGCACCGCATCGAGGACGCGGTGTCGGCGACCCGGGCCGCCGTCGAAGAGGGCATCGTGCCCGGCGGTGGCGTGGCGCTGCTCCGTGCCCAGGCCGCCATCGACAAGATCCGCGGCGGGACCGACGACGAGAAGACCGGCCGCATGATCGTCAAGCGGGCCATGGAGGAGCCGCTCCGCCAGATCGCCGTCAACGCCGGCATGGAAGGCGGCGTGGTGGTCGAGCAGGTGCGCAACATGGAAGACTCCATGGGCTTCAACGCCGCCACCGGCGAGTTCACCGACATGTTCAAGGCCGGTGTCATCGACCCCGCCAAGGTGACTCGCTCCACGCTGCAGAACGCGGCCTCCATCGCCGCTCTGCTGCTCACCACCGAGGCGCTCGTCGCCGAGCAGAAGGAAGAGCAGCCCGCCGGCGCTGGCCACAGCCACGGCGGCGACATGGACTTCTGATCGGTCCGGACGCCGAACACACCCGGAAGGCCCCGCCCGGCGGGGCCTTCCTCTTTCTCGGGTGCTCGTTGCGCCGCCGCCGAATTACCGTCTCCGTCCGTGCCGACGGTTTTCGCATCCATCCCCTCGCCGCCCATCCGGGCCATCGAGATCGGGCCCCTTCGCGTCACGTTCTACGGGATCTGCATCGCCATCGGCGTCGCCCTGGCGTGGACCCTGCTCCGCCGCCGCTACGAGGCGGGCGGCGGCGACACCTCCGTCGTCGAGCGGATCGTCTTCTGGATGGTGTTGATCGGGTTCCTCGGGGCGAGGGCCGCCTACGTGAGCACCCACCTCGACCGATTCCAAGGTGAGTGGTGGAAGGTGATCGCCATCTGGGAGGGAGGCCTCGCCTTCTACGGCGGCCTCACCGCCGGGGCGATCACCGCCCTGGTGCTGATCCGGCGGTGGGGGGCAGACCTGCGGCTCTTCCTGGATGCGGCCGCCCCTGCCATCCCGCTCGCCCAGGTGGTGGGCCGATGGGGCAACTGGTTCAACCAGGAGCTCTTCGGGACTCCCACCGACCTGCCGTGGGGGCTCGAGATCGACCCTGCCCACCGCCCGCCCCAGTACGCCGGGTTCGAAACCTTCCACCCCACCTTCCTGTACGAGTCGCTCGGCAACCTGATCGTCGTGGGGCTGATCCTGTGGGCCGAGAGACGCTTTCCCGCCATCCGGGGCAAGCTCCTGGCCCTCTACCTGGTCGGCTACGGCATGCTCCGCTTCGGAATGGAGCTGCTGCGCACCGACACCACCTTCCGCTTCCTGGGGCTCAGCCGCAACGCCTGGGTCAGCCTGGGGGTGATCCTCGTGGGCATCGTCGTCGCCGCCCGCCTGCAACCGATCGACCGCCAGCCGCTCGGAGGCCTGGGCCCCGGACGGTCGGCTCCGACCGCCACGTGACGATCGGGGGCCGCCCGCTTTCGCCGGGCGGCTCCCGCCTCTGTTCGTCTACTTGGTGACCGACCGCTTGTAGAGCCTCACCGACAGGGGCACGAAGATCGCCAGTATCACGACCACCCAGATCAGCGTGTAGAGGGCGGCGTTCTGCATCGACCAGGCCTCCGACGCCGCCGCCAGCGGGTTCGTGTTCCCGAACAGCTCCCGCGCCGCCTGGGTGACCGCCGACACCGGGTTCCATTCGGCGAAGATCCGCAGCGGGGTGGGCAGGTTCTCGGCCGGCACGAAGGCGTTGGAGATGAACGTGAGCGGCATGATCACCATGAAGGAGGCGTTGTTGATCACCTCCACGTTGGGGACCAAGAGGCCCACCGTCGCCATCACCCACGAGAAGGCGTACGAGAACAGGAGCAGCAGGGCGAACCCGGCGATCGCCTCCCACACCGAGGTGCGGATGGTCCAGCCGACGAGCAGGCCCGTGAGGGACATGATCGTGATGGACAGGACGTTGTAGAGCACGTCGCTCGCCGTCCGCCCCAACAGCACCGCTGCCCGTGACATGGGCAGGGAGCGGAAGCGGTCGATGATGCCCTTCTGCATGTCCTCGGCCAATGCCGCGCCCGTGTAGCTGGCGCCGAAGACCACCGTCTGGGCGAAGATGCCGGCGATGAGGAACTCCCGGTAGTTCACCCCTCCGGGGACGTCGATCGAGCCGCCGAACACGTAGGCGAACAGCAGCACGAACATGATGGGGGACAGCAGGACCCACACGATCATCTCGGGGACCCGCTTCACCTTGATGAGGTTGCGCTTGGCGACGACGAAGCCGTCGGCCAGCGCCCATGTCAACGTAGTCATCGGATGGTCTCCTTTTCGGTGGCGCCATCGACCGGGGCGCCGTTGCGCTCGGCGGCGGTGGCGTGGCCGGTGAGGGCGAGGAACACGTCGTCGAGGGTCGGGCGGCGCAGGCCCACGTCGAGGATCGTCACCGCCCCGTCCAGGCTGCGGAGGACGTCGATCAGAGCGCCGCTGCCTCCGGCGACCGGGGCGGTCACCCGACGGGACTGCTCGTCGATCACGACGTCGCCGACCGCCACCCGGACGAGGGTCTCTTTGACCGCCGCCAGGTGCTCGACCGACTCGACGACGAGCTCCACCCGCTCGCCTCCGATCTGGGACTTCAGCTGGTCGGCGGTGCCCCGGGCGATCGCCCGCCCGTGGTCGATGACCACGATGTCGTCGGCGAGGCGGTCGGCCTCCTCCAGGTACTGGGTGGTCAGCAACAGCGTCGTGCCGCCTTCGACCAGCTCCCGGATGATCTCCCACATGCTCGCCCGGCTCCGCGGGTCGAGCCCGGTGGTGGGCTCGTCCAGGAAGAGCACGGCGGGCCTGGCGACGAGCGCCGCGGCCAGGTCGAGACGGCGGCGCATGCCGCCCGAGTAGGTCTTCACCGGCCGGTCGCCGGCCTCGGACAGGTCGAAGCGCTCGAGCAGCTCCCGCGCCCGCTCCCGGGAGGCCTTCCGCCCGAGCCGGTAGAGACGGCCGACCATCTCCAGGTTCTCGAACCCGGTGAGGTGCTCGTCGACGGCGGCGTACTGGCCGGACAGCCCGATCCGTGACCGCACCCCGTTGGGGTCTGCGACGACGTCGATCCCCGCCACTTCGGCTCGACCGCCGTCGGGGACGAGCAGGGTCGTGAGGATCCGCACCGCGGTCGTCTTGCCGGCACCGTTCGGGCCGAGCAGGCCCAGCACCTGGCCTTCGGCGACTTCGAGATCGAGGCCGTCGAGGGCGGTCACCTCCTTGTAGCGCTTGACGAGCCCTTCGGCCCGTATGACTGGTCTCATCTCTTCCTCCGTTCTCTCGTCATGTGGTGCAGACCGATCGGCCGCCTCGATCTCACCGGTCGGCAAGCTATGCGCTATTGGTGTCAGTTTCTGACCGCAACCGATAGGATCCTGTCGCCCATGGCCACCACCGCCCGACTCCTCCAACTCCTGTCGCTGCTCCAGACCCGGCGGACGTGGTCGGGTCAGGAGCTGATGGATCGTCTCGAGGTGTCCGAGCGGACCCTGCGGCGCGACATCGAGCGTCTCCGCGATCTGGGGTACCCGGTGCGTGCCACGCCGGGGCCGGCGGGCGGATATCAGTTGGAGCCCGTGGCCGACATCCCACCCCTCCTACTCGACGAGGAGGAGGCGATCGCCATCGCCGTGGGGCTGAGGACCGCCGCCGGCGGGTCGATCACCGGGATCGAGGAGACATCGGTGCGGGCCCTCGCCAAGCTGGAACAGGTGTTGCCTCCTCGGGTTCGGCGGCAGGTGAACACGCTCCAGACCGCGGTCGCCCCCATGATCCGCTCCTGGGCGACGGTGGATGTCGACGTCCTGGCGACGCTAGCCCAGGCCTGCCGGGACTGCGAGCGAATTCGCTTCGAGTACCAGACCCGCACCGGCGACACCGCCGAGCGCCACGTCGAACCGCATCGTCTGGTCACCCTCCATCGTCGCTGGTACCTGGTCGCCTACGACCGGGACCGCGACGACTGGCGCACCTTCCGCCTCGACCGGATCCGGGACCCGCGTCCGACCCGGCTCCGATTCAATCCCCGCCAGATCCCCGGAGGCGACCCGGTGGAGTACGTCTTGGAGTCGATGGGGGCGATCCCCATGCGCTACCACGTGACGGCGGTGCTCCACGCCCCTTACGAAGAGATCGCGCCCAAGGTGCGCCCCCGCGAGGGGGAGGTGGAGCCGCGGGACGGCCACAGCTGCCTGTTCCGCACCCGCGGCGACTCGCTCGAATGGCTCGCCTTCCACCTGATCTGGTTCGACGTGGACTTCGAGATCCTGGAGCCGCCCGAGCTCGTGGGCTACGTCGAGGGCCTCGCCACTCGCTTGGCCCGGGCGGTGTCGACGGCCCGCTGATACGCCCCTTCGTACTCGCCGGCCGCCTTCTCCCACGAGTTGTCCTCGGCCATCCCGTTGAGCTGGAGCTGTTTCCAGCCCTTGCGGTCGGCGTAGGCCCCCAGCGCCTCGTTGAGGGCCCACCACACGCCGCCCTCGTCGAAGTGCTCGAACACGAAGCCGGTCCCCGTCCGGTTCGTCGGGTCCCAGTGGCGGACCGTGTCGGCGAGCCCGCCGGTCTTGCGCACCACCGGCGGCGTGCCGTAGGCGAGGCTGTACATCTGGTTCAACCCGCAGGGCTCGAACTGGGAGGGCATCAAGAACACGTCGGCGCCGGCTTCGATCAGGTGGGCGAGAGGCTCGTCGTATCCGGAGACGAAGGCGGCCCGTCCCGGGAAGCGCTCGCCCAGGTCCGCCAGAGCCTCCTCGAAGCGCTGCTCGCCACTCCCCAAGGCGACGAAGCGGGCATCGGCCCGCTCCAGCAGCCCCGAGATCGGCCCGGGGAGCAGGCCGATGCCCTTCTGTTCGACCAAACGGCTGACGATGCCGAACACCGGGACCCGTTCCCCCCACTCCAGCCCCACACGCTCTGCCAGCGCCTTCTTGTTCCATTCCTTCCGCCACAGGCTCTTCGCCGAGTAGAGGTGCGGTATGAGGCGGTCGGTGGCCGGGTTCCACACCGCGGTGTCGATGCCGTTGAGTATCCCCACGAGATCGTCGGCACGGGTGCGGAGCAGCCCGTCCAGCCCGAAGCCGAGCTCGGGAGTGAGGATCTCTCGCGCATAGGTGGGGCTGACGGTGGTGAGGAGGTCGGCATAGCGGAGGCCGAGCGCCAGGATGCCCACGTAGCCGGAGCGGAGGCTGTCCTGGTCGAGCATGTCGCGGAAGCCGCCGATGCCGAGAGACGGGATCACGTCGGCGGGGTAGACGCCCTGGTAGGCGAGGTTGTGGATGGTGAAGACGGTCGCCGCCGACCCCAGCACCGGGTCACTCCGGAACATCGCCTCCAGATAGAAGGGGACCAGCGCGGTCTGCCAGTCGTTGCAGTGCACCACGTCGGGCGCCCACCGCCATCTCCGGCACAGCTCCAGGGCCGCCCGGCTGAGGACCGCGAAGCGAAACGCCTCCTCGGGCCCTTCCGTGTAGATGGCGCCCACCCGGTACAGGCTGGGCACGTCGATGAGGGTCACGGCCACGTCGCCCAGCGGAAGCTCTTTGACTCCCGCCGCCACCCGCCGGGGGCCGAGATCGAAGCCCAGGATCCCCGGCTCCGCCTCGGCCGGTCGGAAGCCGTTGCCGGAGACGACGTCGTAGTTGGGCATCACCACCCGCACGTCGTGGCCCCGTGCCGCCAACGCCTGGGGGAGGGCGGAGGCGACATCGGCCAGCCCGCCGGTCTTGGCGAAGGGCGCTACCTCCGAGGCGACGAACAACACCCGCACGGCCCCGATTATGGTGCGCGGGCGCCCCCGCAGCCTCAGCCCTCGTCACCACCACCATGAAGGACCGCATCCTCCAGACCATCCGGGAAGAAGGCCCGTTGCCGTTCGAGCGGTTCATGGAGCTCGCCCTCTACGACCCCGAAGGCGGGTTCTTCGCCGGTGACGTGCTGCGGTCCCAGAAGGCCGGTGACTTCCTCACCAGCCCGGAGGTCTCGAGCCTCTTCGGCGAGACCCTGGCCCGCTACGTCGCCGAGGAGGAACAGAGGATCGGGGCGCCGTTCCGCCTCGTCGAAGTCGCCGGCGGCTCGGGGAGCCTCCTGCGGCCCCTCCTCGCCGCCCACCCGGTGGAAGCGTGGGCGGTGGAGGTCGCCCCGCCGGCCCGGGCGGCGCTGGCAGAGATCGTCGGGGAAGGGCGGGTCGTCGCCACTGTCGCCGAGGTGGGCGAGCGGTGGCGGGGGGTGGTGCTCGCCAACGAGCTGATGGACAACCTGCCGATGGCCATCGCCCAGCGCGTCGACGGCGCCTGGCGCGAGCGGTGGGTCGGCGCCGAGGACGACCGCCTGGTGTTCGTCGACGCCCCACCCCGCCCCGAGGTCCTCGACTGGGTCCAGCGCTACGCCGGGCCCGTCGAGGACGGGGGTTGGGTGGAGGTCCAGATCCAGGCGTGCCAGTGGCTGGAAGACGTCCTCTCGCGGCTCGAGGCCGGGTCCGTGGTGCTCATCGACTACGGCGACACCGCCGAGAACCTCGTGCCACGCCGCCGGGACGGCACCCTCCGCACCTACCGCGCCCACCACCTGGGGCCTCATCCCCTCGACGAGCCCGGAGCCACCGACATCACCGCCGACGTCAACTTCACCGCCTTGGAGGACGTGGCCCGCAGGGCCGGCGCCGAGGTCACACTCCAGCGCCAGGACGACTTCCTCGCCGCCTACGGCCTCCGCGACGTGATATCCGACCTGCGGCGCCAGGAACTGGAGCTCGCCCGCCGGGGAGAGGAGATGGAGCGTCTCCGGGTGCGCACCGTCCGCACCGAAGCCGAGACGCTCATGCATCCCCGCGGCCTGGGCGACTTCCGGGTCCTGATCGCCAAGCGATGAAGGAACCCGGCGACGGCTCGGGGCGTCCCAGTGGTGTGAGGGTCCTGATCGCCCTCGTGGTCCTGATCGCGGCGTGCGGAGGCGGCGAGCCGGCCGCCACCGGCGTACCATCCACCGGTGCGCCGACCGAGACCTCGACCATGCCCAGCGACCTCGAAGCGGTGATCCACGCCGCCCGTGCCGATCTCGCCGCACGCCTCGACGTCGACCCGGCGGCGATCGAGGTGGCCTCGGCCGGGAGAGTGACGTGGAGCGACGGCAGCCTGGGCTGCCCCGAGCCGGGCAAGATGTACACCCAGGCCCTCGTCGACGGCTATCGGGTGGTCCTCTCCCACGACGGGACCCGCTACGAATACCACGCCGGTGACGACGGAATCCCCTTCCTGTGCGAGCGGCCGTCGCTCGAGCCGAAACCGGGGTCGTCCGTCGCCCTTCCCGAATCCCGGCGACGATGATCCTCCTGGCCGCCGTCTGACCGTATTCCCGCCCTCCCGGTAGGATTCGAGCGGGATGAACAACCTGAAGACCGCTGCCCTTCTCGCCTTTCTGTCCGCCCTGGTGTGGGGGGTCGCCTACGCCTGGGGAGGCATGGACGGATTCTGGGTGGGGCTGGTGCTGGTGGGCTTCATGAACTTCGCCGCCTACTTCTGGTCCGACAAGATCGCCCTCGCCGCCACCCGCGCCCGGCCGGTGGCAGAGCATCAGCTCCCCAACGTCTATTCGATCGTCCGCAACCTCACGAGCCGGGCCGGCATGCCGATGCCCCGCATCTACCTCATCGACTCCCCTCAGCCCAACGCCTTCGCCACGGGGCGCAACCCCCAGAACGCGGCGGTGGCGGTGACCACGGGCATCCTCCAGATCCTCGACGACGAAGAGCTGGAGGGGGTGCTGGGCCACGAACTGGCCCACGTCCGCAACCGCGACATCCTCATCAGCTCGGTGGCGGCGATGCTGGCCGCGGCTCTGTCGATCTTCGCCCGCATGGCGTTGTGGTTCGGTGGCGGCGACCGCGACCGCAACAACCCCATCGGGGCGATCATCGGGCTGGTCTCGATCATCCTCGCCCCGATCGCCGCCATGCTGATCCGCCTCGCCATCTCGCGCACCCGCGAGTTCGAGGCCGACGCCGACGGCGCCGAGCTCACCGGGCGCCCCATGGCGCTCGCCTCGGCGCTGGCGAAGATCGGAGCCGGCACCGCCCGGCGCCCCATGGAGGTCAACCCCGCCGTCAGCCAGCTGTTCATCGACAACCCGCTGAAGGCGGTGCGGGGCCAGAGCTTCGCCACGCTCTTTTCCACCCACCCGCCGATCGAGGAGCGGATCCGGCGTCTGCACGCCATGGCGTCGGGGATCCGGTGAACCTCGACACGCCGGCGGCGATGGTGGCGATCACCGTCGTCGTGGCGGCGGTCACCGCCTGGGGCGGCTGGTTCTCGGCGCGGTCCGCCTGCCGCGGCCCCGGCTGGGCGCTGATGCAACTCGAGCGGTGGCGGCCCCTGTCGTGGGCCCTGGCGGGCGGCGGTGCTCTCGTCACCTTCGCCGTCGACCCCGTCTGGCTGGGCGTGGCCGTCGTCTACGTCGGGCTCATGACGGGGCTGGTCACCCGCACCGTCAGGCGCCGGCTCGAAGACTTCCAGAACACCTACGGCGAGTTCGACCCGGCGCCCTAGCGCCCTTTGGGGGTGGCGGGACCAGTCACTAGAATTCTGGATGCAACCGCGCGCTCTGGGCGCGCGGTTCGGTGTGCCGGGATACCCAAGCGGTCAAAGGGAGCAGACTGTAAATCTGCCGGCTCAGCCTTCGGAGGTTCGAATCCTTCTCCCGGCACGGTGGCGTCCCCCACCGTGGGGGACGCCACTAATCTGCAACACACGCCCCCTTAGCTCAGTGGTAGAGCACTTCCATGGTAAGGAAGGGGTCCGGGGTTCAAGTCCCCGAGGGGGCTCAAACCCGGCGACTCGAGACGGTCGCGGTCGCCGGGACCGCGCACACATGTCAGCGCAACGAGGCGGCGTAGCTCAGCAGGTGAGAGCGCTCGACTCATAATCGAGAGGTCGGCAGTTCGAGTCTGCCCGCCGCTACCAGGCGGCCGTCAATCCGTCAGACAAGGGAGAAGAGGAAATGGCCAAGGCGAAGTTTGATCGGTCGAAGCCGCATGTGAATGTGGGGACGA
>ERZ777003.886-NODE-886-length-52644-cov-8.727262_pt1 | contig 52644 bp, 27 predicted proteins | sample MGYA00374956_ERZ777003 | MGnify/ENA primary metagenome ERZ777003 (study PRJEB29302, sample SAMN06268252) | bioreactor metagenome | isolation source: Joint BioEnergy Institute, California, USA | place: USA:Joint BioEnergy Institute, California, USA | collected...
CGTCCACTGTCGACCGACGTTTCGTCGTCGACACACGGCAAACGACCATACCCGTTCTGGTGCCCCGTGCGCGACCCACGGTGGTGAGACGATGACCATTCGTCGTACGCGCGACAGCCGGCCGGTGCTCAGACGGATTCGTTGCCGGTCACGGCCGTAAGCAAACCAGGTCGGGGCGGACGCGCACTCGTGGCTCAACCGGTCAGCAGGGGTTGCGGACGGTGCCACCGACCGATATCCCGTCACCGTCCATCCGCGGGTTGAGCCAGACCTGCAGCTCCCAATCGGCGTACGCCGCGGTCAGGGTGTGTTCCCCACCCCAGTTGGGAGGTACCGTGCCGGAGAATCGGGTCGAGCCGTCGCCGTTGATGGGATAGCCGTAGCCCTCGCCCCGGTTCGGGTGGTACACCCAGCCGAGCGGGTCATAGCCGACGGAGGCGTTGTGCAGTTGTCCGGAGATGGTGAAGGCCCAGCCCCAGCCGTCCCGGCAGAACGCGCTCACCGAGGCGGTCAGGTACGGCCTCCCACCGCCACCACGGGTTCGGGAGGGAGTCGTGGGAGCCGGGGCCGCCGGTGCCGTCGTCGTGCGCTTCGTGGTTGGTTTCGGGCGCACCGTTGGGGTGGTCCGGCGTTCCTCCGCCTTCGGCGTACGGCGTGCGGTCACCGGGCTGCCCGTCGGCGTCGATGAGGTGGTCGGCTCCGCGATGGTGGGCGGCGCCGAGAGATCGACCGGGGCGTGGGTCGGGGCGACCGCGACCGGTACGGGCACCGGCGGTGTGGGCCGCCCGTGCGGCTTCTCGCGGTCCCAGGTGACCAGTCCGATCACCCCGACGAGAACGACCGCCAGCACGGCGGCGCCGACCGGCAGCAGCCGGTTCGCGGGCATCCTCGGCCCGGGTCGGTCGACCGGTCCGGTGTCCGGCCGACCCGGACCGGCCGGCACACCCTGCTCGGGTTCGGGCGGCGGCGAACCCGCGCGCCTGACCTCCGTACCGGGTCTCGCTCCCGCACCGCGCGGTGACACCCCCGGGCGCGTACCGACCGGCTCGCCGGATGCCGTCGCCGGGCTGTCGGCGCAAGCCGTGGGCGTGGACCGTGCGTCACCGGGCGCGGGCGAGGCGGCCGGGCCGTCGGCGGCCGACACCGCCGGGGGACGCGAACCTGTGCCCACCGGTGTCGACGCGGCCCCGTCCCGGGGTACGGCCGGCCGCGTGGGCGGTGGTTCGGAGGGCGGCCGCGCACCGCCGGAATCGTCGGTGCCGGCGGACGCGGCCGTGGCGGCGGCCGCATCGTCTGACCGTCCGGCCGGTGTGGAGACGGTGTCCGACAACCGCGCACCACACTCGTTGTTCAGACAGTACGCGGCACCGTCCTCGGCCTCCTGGCCGCACTCCGGACAGTCCACGGGCCGCTATGCCTGCGTCGCCTCGATGAGATCGTCGAGGACGAGTAGTTGCAGCTCCTCCGGTGTGGGGACGCGACGGAGCTGACGCAGCCGCTGTGCCTGTGCCTTCCGCATTCCCTCGAAGAGCTTGCGTGCCTCCCGGCCGTTACCGAAGTTGCGGTCGTGCATCCGCCCCTCGAAGTAGCGGATGAGACCCTCCCGCACCTCCTCGGTGATCGCGTACTCGTTCGACTCGGCCATCGAGTTGAAGATCTCGGCCAGCTCCTCGGCGGTGTAGTTCTCGAACTCGATCGTCTTGTTGAACCGCGAGGCGAGGCCGGGGTTGGCGTCCAGGAAGTGCTGCATCTCGTCGGTGTAGCCCGCGACGATGACCGCGATCTCGTGCCGGTGATCCTCCATCAGCTTGACCAGGGTGTCGATCGCCTCCTGGCCGAAGTCGCCCCCGGAGCCGAACGACCGCGACAGGGTGTACGCCTCGTCGATGAAGAGGACCCCGCCGAGCGCGGCCTCGAAGGCCGCCGTCGTCTTCTCGGCGGTGTGGCCCAGGTACTGTCCCACGAGGTCCCGGCGGGCGACCTCCTTGACGGTGCCCTGGGGCAGCACGCCCAGGGCGGAGAGAAGCTGCCCGAACAGGCGGGCCACGGTCGTCTTGCCGGTGCCCGGGGCGCCCGCGAAGACCATGTGGTTGGTGGTCGGTGCGACGGTGAGGCCGCCGCTGCGCCGCCACTCGTTCACCTGGATCTCGTCGACGATGGCCCGGACCTCGCGCTTGACCCCCGGCAGGCCGATCAGGGCGTCGAGCTCCGCCAGCAGCCGCTCGACCTTGCCGTCGTCCGCCGCGCCGGCCCGCTCCGCGGCGCCGACCTGGCCCCGGCGCCGGCGCTCGCTGGTGGTGACCTCGGCCCGGGAGCCGGGCGGTACCAGGATGCCCGGTGGGGCGGTCGACTCGGTCCGGCAGTCGACCAGCTCGCCGCCACAGTCGGCGCCCAGGCTGATGCCCACGCCCCGGGCCTCGTGAACCCAGCATCCCCGCAGCGTCGGCGAACTCTGCTGGGCGACCGCGATGCCCACCTCACCGACCCGGGCGATCTCACAGTTCTCGATCGTCGGGCGGGAGTACTCGTAGACGTAGATCCCGCGGTAGCCGCAGTCGGCGATGGTGCAGTTGCGCAGCACCGGGTCGGCGGAGCGGATGATGACGCCGTCCTCCACCACGTCGGTGACCTGGCAGTCCACCGCCGTGCCGGCGCAGTTGTCCAGGTAGAACCCGACGTGTGCCCGGGTCACCTTGCACCGGGCCAGCTCGAAGGTGGCCCGGGAGCTGATCCGGACCGCCGCCGCCGGACCCGCCGCGAGGACGCAGTCGCGGATCGTCACGTTGCCACCGGTCACGTTCACCGTCGGCTCGTCGCTGCCCTCGAGGACGAGGTCGGCGAGTTCCACCGTGGCGCGCTGACAGTCGATCACCGGTGCCCCGGGGTCTCGGGCCACCACGGTCACCGTGCCCGGACCTCCGCTGGCCGCGATGCCGAGCCGGCGGCCCGTCACGGTCAGGTTCTCGTGGTACTCACCCGGGGCAACCATGATCGTTGCTCCGTCTGGCGCACCCTGGATCGCGTCGGCAATGGTGGGGTACGCCCCAGGCAAGGCGGCCGAGACCTGAACGGTGTGTGTCATGGCTCCGCGGAGGGGATCGGAGGGAGAGCGGATGGTTCTGAGAGGACTTTAGCAGCCGGGTGTGCGGAACAATCGGTCACGATCACGCCAACCGGCCGAGCGCCTGACCCCCCTCGACCTCCGGCCTACGGGCCGGCTCGGTCACCGTCGCACGACGGTCACCGTCCCGGTACCGGCGGGCCGTGGTCGTGCCGTCACCATCGGGGTCGACCACGCGGGGCTTCGGGGCCGGCTTCTGCGCCTCCTCCGGAAGGACCGGGCGGTTGCGCCGGCCGCCCAGGGTGGGGCCGCCACCGGCTCCGGCGCCGGCCATCGGGGGATGCATGGGCGGGATGAACGGTACCCCGCCGGCACCGGTCGCCCGACCGGTGAGCGCCGGCGTGCCGACGCCGGTCGTCGCGGCGCCGCCGCCGGTGCGTCCCATCAGGTCCACGGCGCCGCTGGTCGGGATGCCGGTCGACACGCTGGGCCGGCCGAAGCCGCCGCCACCACCACCGCCGACCCCGCCACCACCGGTGCCGCCACCGACGCCGGCAAGCCCGGACCCGAGCCCGCCCGGCAGCGGGGTGGGTACCCAGCCGGGCAGACCGGCGGCGTCGTTCTCCGGCACCGACGGCGGTGCCCAGTCGGGAAGGGTGGTACCTCCCTGGTCTGGCTGAGGTCGTTGAGCGGCGAGGTCGTCGAGCTGCCGGCGCATGTCCTCTAGGTCCTGTTGACCCGGAGCGTTCTGCTGCAGTGACTGCTGTTGGCCAAACGGATTCTGCTGAAGCTGTTGTTGCTGCTGCTGGAGCTGTTGTTGCTGCCGCTGAAGATCTCGTTGCTGCTGATTGAGCGCTTCTTGTTGCTTCTTCGCATCCTCCTGCAGCTTTCGGACAGCGTCGTTGTACGCCTTCTGCCGTCGCTCCTCCTCCGCACGCATCTGCGCTGCCTGCTTTCGCAGTTCCTCCTGCTGCTTGCGCCATGCGGCGGAGGCGCCGCCAGGCACAGATGGGGCTCCGCGGCCGGATCCACCAGCTCCTCCGCCCGGTACACCAGGAGCACCACCGCCTGGCCCTGCGCCAGGCGGCTGCTGTGCGAGATCGTCGGCAGGACTTATGTCGAGTAGCCCGGGATACCTTGGCGGCGTACTCCACTTCGGTGCAGTGGCGTCGGTGTAAGCGTCCGCGAGTCCACGGGCGATTTGTTCGGCCTCTCGGACAGCCTTCTTCACACGTTCATATACCCACTGCTCCTCGATGGCGGTGACTGGACGACTTAGGTACGGCGTCAAATCACGCCATAGCTCCTCCTGTTTCTTGAGGATGTCATCCCTTGCCTTTGTCAAAGATATTGCAAGTGCGGTGAATGTCTGGGTTTCGGTCGCGCTGATGTCGGCCCAGACTTTCATCGACCTGATTGAGTCACCGACTCGAGTCTTCAGTACCCTTGCGGCTGGGCTGTCCCAGTTGTCCATCAGGGTGTCTGTTTCGGATTTCAGGTAAGAAGCGGTTGCACGTAGTTGTCGGCCCACTGTGGACCAGAGATCTGCGAGGTTCTGCAGGGGAGTCAATGGCTCCTGCAAGATAGTGTTCCTGATCCGGTTGAAGGCGTATATGTCGTCTCCGGTGTTCCAGTTGGTTGCCCCGGATATTTTCGTCGAATCGACGCCAGGGGGTGTCTTCTGCTCGTAGTAGTCTCGACCATCGGTGCCCGCGATTGCGTTTCCTGTGCGCTCGGGGTCTAGACTCTCGATGCTTTTTATCTTGTCCCAGCCGTGGCGGTCGAAAAGTGCTGTGGGGTTTTGGGCGTCCCGCACCAGGTCGCTGAACTCGCGGTTGACAATTTGCTGTTCAATCCTACGCAGCCTTTCGCTGCTGGTGATATCCGCGTTGGTATAGCGCGTATAGGCGTCCTGTGTCCTTAGCGCGAGTGCCGTGTGGCCCGTTATGACGTCTCGGCTGAACTGCTCGCTGAGATTGGCATGACCGAAGGCGATCACGCCAAACTGGCGCGCCTCCCTGAAGACGAGGCCGTCGGCTGCGTGGAAACTGGCCAACTGTTGCGCCTGTCTGGTGAGCTGGGCATCGCCGACAGTGGATTGCAGGTTCGCCGCAGGTTCGGAGGCCCGGACCCTCTGCGTGAACCTGAGTAGTGCGTTGAGGTCCTTCGAGTTGATAACGTATGCCATCCGGACTCCTTCTCACGGGTGGCGATCCATGCCGAGGGTATAGCCGGTCGGGTGCGCGGAACAGCCCGTCACGTGACCGGGGGCAGCCATCCACACTGGATGAGCCGTGCGCCCTCCTTGCGGGTGACGTACCAGCCGCGGCCGGTCGGCAGAGGTCCACAGCGGACGTTGCCCAGCAGCACGCCCTCGTCCCGGTCGGAGGACATCACGATGCCGGGAGTGGCGAGATCCCGGAGACGCTTGAGGATCGGGTCGAAGAAGGCCCGGCTCGCGCCGCCGGAGCGGCGGGCGATGATCAGGTGCATCCCGATCTCACGGGACTGGGCGAGGAAGTCGTGCATCACCCGCAGCGGGTTCTGGTCGCCGGCGACCAGGTCGTAGTCGTCGACCAGGACGAAGAGCTCCGGCCCCTTCCACCAGCTGCGGTCGCGCAGCTGCTCGGGCGTGACGTCCGGGCCGGGCAGCCGCTCCCGCATCACGATCGCGGCGTCCTTGAGGAGCTGGGTGCTGACCTCGTTGGAGGTGCCGTAGCCGAGCAGGTGGCTCTCCGGCAGCCCGCCGAGCAGCGACCGCCGGTAGTCGATGGCGATGATGCGCGCCTCCTTCGGCGTGTACCGCTCGGCGATACCCCGGGCGACGGCCCGCAGGAACGTCGACTTGCCCGACTCGGTGTCGCCGAACAGTATCAGGTGCGGATCGCTGCCGGACGGGTCGAAGTAGACCGGTAGCAGGTCGTTCTCCGCGATGCCGATCGGAATGCCCGGCTGGTCCGTGTCGCCGGTGAGCAGGTCCTCGTACGGCACCCGCTCGGGCAGCAGCCGTACGGCCGGCGCCGGCGGCCCCGACCACGCCGTACGTACCGCCTCCACCAGGGCCCGGGTTCCGTCGGCGAGGTCGGCGACGCTGCTCGAGCCGTCGATCCGGGGCAGCGCCACCAGGCTCTGGTGCCCGTCGGGGGTGATACCCCGACCCGGGCTCTTCTCCGGAACGTTGGCCGCCGCCCGCCGGTCGATGTACGAGTCGGACGGGTCGGACAGCCGCAGTTCGAGCTTGGTGCCGAACAGGTCGCGGATCGGCCCGCGGATGTCGAACCAGCGGGAGGCGGTGCCGACGACGTGGACGCCGTACGACAACCCCCGGTTGGCCAGGTCGATCACCCGCTCCTCGAGCTCCTCGAACTCGTTGCGCAGCGTCTGCCAGTTGTCGACGATCAGGAACACGTCACCGTGCCGCTCGTCGGCCAGCTCGCCGTTGCGCCGCATGCGGCGGAACGTCGCCATCGAGTCGATGCCCCGATCGACGAAGAGCTGTTCCCGGTGGTTGAGCACCTCCACCACCTCGGCGACGGTCCGCCGAACCCGGTCGACGTCGCGCCGCAGGGCGACCCCGCCGACGTGTGGCAGGTCGACCAGACCGGTGAGGCTGCCGCCGCCGAAGTCCAGGCAGTAGAACTGCACCTCGCGCGGCGTGTGGGTGAGCGCCAGGCTGCAGACGAGGGTACGCAGCATGGTGCTCTTGCCGGTCTGTGGCGCCCCGACGACGACCACGTGGCCGTAGCCGCCGGAAAGGTCGAGGGTGAGGGTGTCCCGGCGCTGCTCGAACGGCTTGTCGACCAGGGCGAGCGGAGCCAGGAGCTGCCCGGTGAGCTTGTCGTCGACGACGCAGAGGCCCCGCTCCGGGTGCCGGGTCAGCGGACCGGTGAGCTGCTCCAGCGACGGCGGGTCGGCCAGCGGCGGAAGCCACACCTGGTGCGCCGGGGTGCCCTTGCCGTGCAGCCGCTCGGTGAGGATGTCGAGCAGACTCTGCCCACCGACGTCGTTGCCGCTGTCGGGCTCGTCCTCGGCCGGCGAGGCGGTGTCGCTCTCCGCCGGGGCGACGTAGCTGGAGTTGAACTCGTACACCTTCGGTTCCGGACCCTCGGCGGCAGCCACCTCGTCCTGGCCGCGGTAGGTTCCGGACACGTAGGCGGCGCGGAACCGGATCATCGGCTCGGTGCCGTACTTGAGGAAGCCGTGCCCGGGCGCCCGCGGCAGCTCGTAGGCGTCCGCGACGCCGAGCACCACCCGGCTCTCCGTCGGTGAGAACGTCCGCAGCCCGATCCGGTACGACAGGTGGGTGTCCAGGCCGCGCAGCCGGCCCTCCTCCAGACGTTGGCTGGCCAACAGCAGATGGATACCGAGCGACCGACCGACCCGTCCGATCTGGACGAACATGTCGATGAAGTCGGGCTTGGCGGAGAGCAGCTCGCTGAACTCGTCGCAGACGATGAAGAGGCTGGGCAGGGGGTCCAGCGGGGCACCGGCCGCACGGGCCCGCTCGTAGTCACGCTGCGAGACGTAGTTGCCGGCCCTGCGGAGCAGTTCCTGGCGGCGGACCAGTTCGCCGTTGACCGCGTCGGTCATCCGGTCGACCAGCGGCAGCTCGTCGGCGAGGTTGGTGATGACCGCGCTGGTGTGCGGCAGCATGTCGAGCTTGGTGAAGGTGGCACCGCCCTTGAAGTCCACCAGCACGAAGTTGAGGATCTCCGGCGGGTGCGTCACGGCCAGCGCGAGCACCAGCGTGCGCAGCAGCTCCGACTTGCCCGAGCCGGTCGCCCCGATCAGCAGCCCGTGCGGTCCCATGCCGTCCTGGGCCGACTCCTTGAGGTCCAGCTCGATCTGCTCGCCGTCCGGGCCGATCCCGATCGGCACCCGCAGCCGCTTGCGGGTCGGTCGGGGCGCCCAGGTCTCGCGTACGTCGAGGGTCCGGGGGTCCCCGATCCCCAGCAGTTCCGCCAACCCGTGTTCGGCGTTCATCGTCCGCTCGCTGCCGCTGGCCGAGACGAGCCGCAGCGGGGCGAGCTGGTGGGCCAGGGCCTCGGCGGCGACCAGACCGAGCGCGTCGGCCCGCCCGAGCGGGCGGCTCCCGTCGAAGGTGCGTGCGGTCATCGCGCCGTCGTCGGCGATCTCCAGTACGAGTGTGGCCCGGTCGAGGTTGCGCGGGGGAGTCGTGGTCAGGTCGATCACCGTCACGCCCTCGACCCCGCTCTCCGCGGTCAGGTAGTCGGCGCCGCTGATGTCACCACCGTCGACCACGATGATGATGTGCGGTCCGCCGTGCTGGGACTCCGGGGCGCTGGCGTCGAACCGTGGGCGGTTCGCCAACAGCTGCTCCATCATCGCCTCCAGCCCGACCACGCCGGGGGCGATCAGCCGCAGTGGCCCGAGCGCGTCGTAGGCGTCCGGATGCTGCGTGTGCGGCAGCCACTTCGTCCACTCCCACCGGGTCCGGGCCGAGTCGCCGACGCAGACGCCGATCAGGAGGTCCTCCGGGGCGTGGAAGGTGGCGGCCTGCGCCAGCAGGGCCCGCACCATCCCACGGGCGCGGTTGAGGTCGCCCCGGACGTAGATTCGGCCGAACCCGTTGAGCGCCAACACCACCGGCAGGTCGGACACCTCGCGGTAGGCGGCGAGGAACCGGCGTAGTGCCGCGGCGGCGACCGGCTCGGCCCGTTCCGGACCGGTGGTGGGTCCGGGGACGAGCCGGGTCGCCAGCTCGCGCGGCCCCAGCCCCAGCCGTACCAGGCAGTAGTCCAGATCAGACCGCCGCCGTTCCCACAGCCGCGCGCTGTCGACCAGCGCCCACAACCCGGCCGGGTCGGGATGGCGGTAGTACTCGGCATTGCGCTGGTCACGGATCGTCTTGCGGACCGCGCGCCGGCAGGCGTCGAGGTCCCACAGGAATTCGCGGCGCCGGTTGTGCATTTCCTGCTTGTTGGCGCCGCTGCCGTAAATCGACAGCTGCATCAGGAGCATGCCGATGGCGGAAACCCCGAACAGACCGCCGGTGACGTACGCCAGGGGCCCGCCGCGTTGACCCGCGAACATCAGCGCCAGGGCCAGGGAGCCGGCGAGCATCGGGAGCAGCATCAACAGGTGGGTCCAGGCACGCCCGCTGGGCGCCGGGATCTCCGGTGCGGATTCGAGAACGATCTCGCCGCTGGGATAGGGCGGCGCCGGCCGCCGAGCCGGACGCTTGCGGACTACCATGCTCACGGCCCGAACCTCCGAACGTACCGGTCGACTTCGTGGAGCATCATGGCGCAGACGGCAAGGCCGAAACTGACCCGGATCGTACTGATGAGTCCGCAGCGCCGGGTCGACCTCTCGGTGCCCGAATACCTGCCCCTGGTGACCCTACTGCCGACCCTGCTGCGGCACGGCGGCAACGGTCTGGCCGACGAAGGTGTGTCGCACCACGGCTGGGTGCTGCGTCGGCTGGACGGCCGGGTGCTCGACCCGTCGCGGTCGCTCGGTGCGTCGGGTGTGGTGGACGGCGAAACGCTGTTGCTGTCCCCCCAGGACCAGCACTGGCCCGAGCCGGAGTACGACGACCTGGCCGAGGCGGTGGGCCAGGAGGCCAAACGCATCGGTGCGGTCTGGAGCGGGCGGCACACGCGTCGCGCCGCGGCCACCACCACCGCCCTGCTGCTGGTGCTCGGCATGGTGCTCGTGCTCCGGTCCGGACCGTCCTGGACCGCCGCCGCCGTGTCGGCACTGGCCACCGCGGCTCTGGCGGTGGCCGGTGCCGCGTTCGTCGCCCGGCTGTGGCAGGACCGGGGCGTCGCGCTGCTGCTGTCGGTCGCCGGGTACGCGTACGCGGTGGTCGGCTCGGTCCTGCTGGTCACCGGGAAACCCCGGATCGACGTCGACGCGCTGCTGGTCGGGTGTGCGACCCTGGTCCCCGCCGGCGTGGTGAGCCTGGTCGCGGTGCCGGTCCGCCGCGAGATGCACCTGGCCGTCACCGTCGGCGGCCTGCTCGGCGGGATCGGCGCGACGCTGACGACGGTGCAGTCCCCGGTGGCGGCCGCCGGTTGTCTGGCCGCCGGTCTGGTGCTGGTCTCACCGTGGTTTCCCCGGATCGCCCTGTACCAGGCCGGGATGCCGACCCCGACCGTACCGAGGCCGGCGGCGGAGGTGCCGAAGGACGAGCCGCTTCCACCGCCCGACCAGATCGCCGTGCTGGTCCGCCGTGGCGACGAGGTGCTGACCGGACTGCTCTGGGGCTTCTGCGCGACGCTGGTCGGAACGGTTGTGGTGATGGCGGACCGGGAGGACCTCTCGGCCCGGCTGCTCTCCGCGGCGATCGTGCTGATCTGTGCGCTCCGGGCCCGGGCCTTCGCGGCGGTCCGGCACCGCGTGCCGCTGCTGTGCGCCGCGATCGCGGCCACCCTGACCCTGGTGACGCAGATCTGGGTGGACGTCGACCTGTCCGACCGGGTCCGGGCGGTGGCCCCGGTCCTGGCGCTGGTGCTGCTCGCCGTCGTCGTCGCCTACGCGAGCGGGCGCACCTACGCCAACCGGCAGGCGTCGCCGCAGCTCGGCCGGATCGGTGACATCACCGAGTTCGTGCTGATCGTGGTCAGTGTCATCTTCGCCGCGGAGCTGTCCGGGCTGTTCGCCTACGTGCGGGGCCTCAGTGGCTGACCGGCGGGGTGACGATCCACCCGCCAGGCGGCCACGGCCCAGGGGAGAGGCATCGTGCTGACCAGACGAGATCTCATCCACTCACGACACTTCCTGCGACGCCGGCTGTTGGCCTCCTTCATGACGCACCATCCGGACCCGCTCGAGTGGTCGGGGCTCCGACTGCCGGCCGCGACCATGGTCGCGGTGATGGTGCTGGTCATCGCGGTCGCCGCGGTCGGGATCTACGGTTTCATCCGACCGGCCGGCAACAAGCGGTGGCAGTCCTGCGAGCAGATCATCATCGAGGCGGAGACGGGCGCGCCGTACGTCTGCGGCAACGGGGTGCTCTACCCGGTGGCCAACTTCGCCTCGGCGGCCCTGCTGCGCGGGGTTTCCGAGAAGCCGATCCGGGTCTCCCGCGCCTCGCTGACCTGGAACCGGGGCATGCTGGTCGGGATTCCCGGCGCGCCGACCGTCCTGCCGGCGGCGAAGGATCTGCTGACCAGCCCGTGGTCGTACTGCGTGCGGCCGCCGCGGGAGCCGAACGGCCGGCCGGAGGCGGTGGTGCTGGTCGGCAGTCAGCCCACGACCGGTCCGGGCGGGGCGCCCAGTCTGCTCGGACCGGACGAGGCGGTCGCGGTCACCGACACGGCCACCGGCCAGCTCCACCTCGTCCACGGCGGCACCCGGCACGAGGTGCGCGACCGCGAGGTGGTGAGCCAGGCGCTGGGAATCAACCGGCTGGACGTCGTGCCGGTCAGCCCGGCGTGGCTGGCGACCATCCCGACCGGGCCCGTGCTGGACCGACTGGAGGTGACCGGGCGGGGCGGGTCGGTCAAGGGACTCGCGGGCGTGAAGGTCGGTCAGATCGTGCTGGTCCAGGAGGGGCCGCAGACCCGACGGTTCATCGCGCGGCCGAACGGGTTGCAACCGGTGACCGAGCTGCAGGAGGCGCTGATCCGGGCGACGGCTGACGACACCTCGCCGGCGGTCGCCAGCAGTCCGGTGCAGCTGGCCGGCGTCACCCAGCTCGAACCGATGCCGAATCCACTCGCCGGTGACGGCCGCCTGCCGGCGATCGTCCCGGCCGCCCGCAGCAACGGCGTGGTCTGCGCGGTGACCGCCGACGGATCCGACCAGCGGGCGGTGACGGTCGGCGGATCCGTGCCCACCCGTGACCCGGCGGCGGTTTCCAACCCCACCGCGCCCGCGTCGGTGGCCGGGGCGCTGCTCGCCGACGAGGTGGTCGTCCCGCCCCGGCGCGGCGCGCTCGTCCTGTCGATGCCGAGCCCCGGTGCGGTCGGCGGCACCGTCTACCTCGTCACGGAGACCGGCTGGCGCTACGCGGTGGCCTCACCCACCGCGATGGACCGACTTGGTTACCGTGACGCCGCGGTGGTACAGCAGCCGAGCACCCTGCTCGAGCGGCTTCCGCAGGGACCGGCGTTGAGCGAATTGACTCTGGCGGCCTCGGGACCGTGACCGATAGCATCTTGACGATTCGGACCGTCCACTCACGAACGCCGACTCCACCGTGGAGGCGCAGGTGACTTTCGACCGGCCGGCAGTGGTCCCCGACAGCACGGCGGAAATCTCGATCAGGACCGATCCGGTGGCGCACGAGGAGTTCGCCACCTGGCTGGTGGGCTCGCGGGGGCCGCTCGGCGGCGTCGGTGGCGAGTCCGAGGCCTTCGAGGAGCAGGTCGTCAGGCTAGCCGAGAGCATCGAGCCGATCGCCCGCGGCACCGACACCCAGCTCCGTGAGGGGAACTGGTTCCGTCGGGTCTCCGTCGCGCAGACCCAGGCCATGGTGAAGTTCGCCCAGGAGACCCGGCTCGGGCTCTCCGCGCTCGGCAACGCGGCCGGCTCGATCGGGGACGCGTACGACAAGACCGACCGCCAGGCGGCCCGTCTGTTCGAGGCCGCGGCCGACGATCTGGCCGACTTCGCCACGTCCACCGAGCCCGGTGCCATCCCGGGCGAACCTCCCGCCACCGGCCCCGGCTGTGTCGTTCCGGCTGCGGGCACACCTCCCACCATGATCGTCTGAGCCGTCGCCCCGATGCCCAGCCGCGACTACTTCACCTACGACGAGCGACCGGACGGCCAGGCGATCGAGGTCGGGTCGCCGCAGAGTACGCCGTGGGGTCAGTTCAAAGACTTCTTCGTGGTGAAGGGCATCATCCTGAGCGAGCAGCCGGACGGCCCGGCGATGCTCGCCGCGGCGTACGGGGAGATTCAGGGCAGGTTCCAGCGTGCCGCCGACCAGCTCGACGACCGGGCGCACAAGCTGCGCGAGGTGTGGGCGGAGGGTCCGGCCGCGGACCACTACTTCTGGTTCGCCGGGGCGACACTCTACGGCCTGGACCACTGGGTCGAGAACCTCGACGAGAAGATCGACCGCCTCACCCAGCTGGTCTCGGACATCACCGACGCCCACTCACAGGCCGAGGCGCTGGAGCAGCAGTTCAAGTCCGAGTATCTGTCGAGGCTGCCGGCCAACGGGGCGTTCTACGGATTTCCGCCCGACCTCTCGCGGAACAACCCCGCGATCCCGGACGACGAGGAAGCCAAGCTCAAGGCGCAGGTCCGCGCGATCTACGAGGAGGTACACGCCAAGTACCTCCGTCTGATCATCAAGGTGGGCGAGAAGCTGGGGAAGGCGTTCGTCAAGGCGGCCGAGTGGCTGGGGTCGGCGGGTAAGGTGCCGGTCGCGTTCCAGGGCGCGGACGCGGCGGACCCGTGGCGGCCCTACACCCCGGATCCGGTGTCTCCGACCCCCGTCGTCTTCCAGTTCGCCGACCCGCTGTCCAACACACCCCCGTCGGTGGACCCGGCCGAGGTCACGCCGCTGGCACTGCTTCCGTACGACGGGACCGACACACCTCCGCCGACCTGGACCACGGACACGGTCCCGCCGTACGGTGACGGGCGTCAGCCCGCGAACGGCAACGGGTACCAGTCGCTGCCACCGATCCCGACCGAGCAGGTGCCGCAACACGGTCTCGGCGCGACGGCGCCGGGCGGTACGGACGCCACCACGTCGCCCGACAACAGCGGAACGACGACGGGTCGCGGCGTGTTGCTCGGTCGGGGCTTCCTGATTGGTGTGCCGCCGGCCGGCGCCGTGCCGCCCCGGCCACGCGCCGCCTGGTCCACCACGAGGTCGGCCGGGTCCGGCCCGCCGGGTGCCACGTTGGCCGGCCGGTTCGGAGAGCCGCTGGCCGTCCCGCCGAGCGAGTCGCTGCCGTCGGCTCTCTCCGCGCGTGGCGCGCAGCCGGTGGATGTGCCGTCCCCGGCCACCCAGGCAACGGCCGCCGACGGCCCGATGGGTTCGCCGGTATCCGCCGCGATCGGCTGGCAGCAGGCTCTCAGCGCGCGCGCCACGATGCCACCACCCGCAGCGGCCGGCGATCCGCGTTCGGGGCGGGAGCGGTCCGGGGTGCTCGGTGATCGCCGCCGGGCCCAGCCGTCGAACGCCGCGGCGAAGCCAACCCGGAGCACCACGGTGGACCGGGGTGGCGTCGCCGAGGCGAAGAAGCGCGCGACCAGCGAGCCGCGACCGACGATCCAGGGGACAGTAGTCTGACGCGCGGGGTGCGCGTCGGGAGGAAGGAAGGGGCATGCCGCAGTCAGAGCTCGTAAAGGGCGATCTTGAACTAATGCAGGCCACCGCGGCGGACGTGGAACGCGACGCCGAGGCCCTCGCCGCGCTGGTGAGCCAGCTCCGGTCGATCTGCCTGAGCATGGAGGAACGGTTCAAGGGCCGGGCGGCCGACAGCTTCCAGCTGGCCGCCGAGGCCGGAAACGCCGCCGCGGACCAGTTGAGCGTGGTTCTCCAGCAGCTCGGCCAGGCCATGGGATTCACCGTCGACAACCTGGCGGTCAACGACTCCCAGGCGGGCAACCAGTTCGACGGGATCAGCAACGGGGGATTGGTCTCGATCCTGAGGGGAGGAGTGTGACCATGCAGCTTCTGGTTGACTTCGGGGCGCTGGAGGACCTGCGGCGCCAGTTCCTGAACAACATCAACGAGGTCGACACGCTGTCGAGGCAGCTGCGCAGCAAGATCGACAACCTCATCGCCGGCGGCGTCTGGCAGGGCGCCTCCTCGGCCACCTACGACCAGATGCAGGCGGACTGGGACAAGGCGAACCAGAACGTCCAGCTCGCCAAGCAGGCGATCACCAATGCGCTCAACGAGAGCGAGCAGCTCTTCCGGCTGGCCGAGGCCGAGAACATCTCGCGGATCAGCCGCGCTGGCCAGATCGCCTGACCGCCCGGCCTCAGCGGGAAACCCGGCGGCGGTGGCGCAGCAGCGCCACCGCCGCCGCGTATGCGATCGCCGCCACCGCCGTGGTCAGCCCGACGCCGCCGGCCCACCGCAGCGCCCGCCGGGTGGTCGCCGGTAATCCCGGCGCCGGTGACGGCCGGACGGCCGGCGCCGGCATGGCCCTCGGACTGGGTGACGGCACCGGAGTTCCGATCGGTTCGGCCAGGGCGCGGTACGGGTTCACACTGCCGTAGCCGTAGCCGACGCTGTACGCCCCACCAGGCGTGCCGTCGGCGGTGGCGAGGAGCCGCTCGGCCACCTGATCGCCCGTCCACGTCGGATGTTGGCCCTTCACCAGCGCGGCCGCCCCGCTGACCAGCGCCGCGGCCGCAGCCGTACCGCCGATGGCGACGTGCCCGCCGACCCGGGCCGCCGCGACCAGACCCACCCCCGGAGCCGTCAGGTCCACGTGCGGGCCGGTGCCCGAGTTGGACCAGCGCTGTCCGGACTGGTCCAGCGCGCCGACCCCGATGACCCCCGGGTACGCCGCCGGGTAGGTTTCCCCGGAGGTGTCGTCGCCCGCCGCCGCCACCACCACGATCCGCCGTCTGACCGCCTCGGCCACCGCCGCGCGCAGCCCCGAGCTGCCGCTGGCGACGGCGAACGAGACGTGGATGACGTCCGCCCTCAGCGCGATCGCCCGGCGGATCCCGGCGGCGAGCCGGCCCGGGGTGACGTCCCGGTAGCGGGTCGCGCCGGAACCGTTGTCGCTGACCCGGACCGGGATGATCCGCGCCTCGGGGGCGACGCCGACCAGGCTGGCGTCCCCGTCGGGGCGGGCGGCGATCAGACTCGCGACCGCGGTGCCGTGGCCGACGCAGTCGACGCTGCCGCCGGCCTCGTCCGCGACGACGTCCCAGCCCTTGTCGACCGCCTTGGCCAACTGGCGGTGCGACGGGTCCACACCGGAGTCGAGTACGGCGACCCGCACCCCGCGGGCGGTGCCCAGCCGGTGCAGCCGGCGCGCGTCGAGCCAGCGCTGCACCCACTGGTCGCCGGTGGCGCGAGGAGCCGGTTCCGGCCTGCCGCCGAAGCACGTCGGGGCGGCGTGGGCGGGCGCCACCGCCAGCGCCGGCACGGCAACCGCGAGCAGCACCAGCACCGCGGCCCCGGCCGCCGCCGTGGGCCGTCGAACGCGCGGTCCACATCCGGCTTTTCCTCGCACGTCCCGCAGCGTACCGTCATCTCATGACGATCGACCCCGAGACCGTGCGCGCGATGCGCGCCCAGGCGGAGGAGCTCGGCAACCGGCTCCGCCAGATGACGGGATCGATGCTCGGACTTCAGGAGAAGCTCGCGGAGGTCCGGGTGACCGCCGTGTCGCGCGACGGACTGGTGCGGGTCACCGTGGGCAGTGACGGCAGGCCACGTGACCTGTTCCTGGATCCCCGGATCTACCGCGAGCCGGACGCGGACCGCCTCGCGGCGACGATTCTCGATACCATTGAGGTCGCCAGCGAGGAGGCACGGCGGCGGGTCATGGACATCTGCCGCCCGTTCGCCTCCGAGGAAGTCCTTCAGCAGTACGCCGACGGCGACCTCACCGGCGCGATGGAGCGGTTCCGGCGTCAGATGCCGTTCATGGGGGAGTGAGGACGATGACCACGATCAGGGTCCAGCCTGGTGCCGAGTCCGCCGCCGCGCGTTTCAGGACGGCGGCCGACCGTGGCCACCACATCGCGGCCCGGGTTCAGGGCATTGCCTCCTCCAGCCCCTTCGTGCCCGGCGACGCCGTGACGGAGGAAGCGGCGGCGATGTACGCCGAGGCGAGCAGCGGACTCGCGACGGCAGTACGTCGGATCCTCGGCGCGATCGCGGAGGGCAGCGACGTACCCGTGCAGGCACTCGAGTCCCTGGCCGAGGCGGACCGGAGGTCCGGAAAGACCTTCGGACAGACAGGTGTGAATGTCTCCGTCTGACCTAGATGGGTGTTGAGAAGCCAGACCTGGGCTGGTGGGAGTGGGTCTGGACGTACGTTGTCGCACCCATCGCCGGGGGATCGGCCTGGCCGTTGACCGACGAGGACCAGGTCAGGGCGAAGGCGGAGGAGTGGCGCGCCCTCAAGGCTGACCTGGAGGCGTACGGCCAGGACACCTCGATGTCCCTCAACGACCTGGCCGCGCTGTGGCACGGTCCCGACGCCGAGGCGTTCCGGCTGAAGGCCCACCACATCCTCAGCGCCGTGCACGAGCTGTCCAAGGGTGCCGACGGCCTCGCCGAGCAGGCCGACCAGGCCGCGCTCGCCATCGAGTACGAGAAGTACTCCATCGTGCTGTCGGTGCTGTGGTGCTGCGTCGAGCTGGCGGCGATCCTCGTCGCGAGCTTCTTCACCGGTGGGTTCGCCGCGCTGCTCGGGTCCGCTCCGATCGCGATCGCCCGCACCGCGGTGGTGCGCGCCGCCAGGCAACTGATGCAGACGCTGTCGCGCACCTTCGCACGCGAGGTGGTGAAGGAGGGGTTGGAGGAGGCGCTGCAGGAGGTGCTCACCTCGATCCTCGCCCAGGCCGCCCAGATCCTCGAGGGCACCCGCGACGGCTTCGACCCGACGCTGCTGCGGGACAGCGCCCTGGGTGGCGCGGCGGGAGGCGTCGCGGGCCAGCTCACCGCACCGGCGCTCCACCTCGGCAAGCGCGCCCTCGGTGACAACCCGGTGGTGAAGGGCGTGGGCGACACCCTCCTCGAGGGTGTGCACGACTCGTTCGCCAACAGCGTCGGCAACGCGACGGTCAACAGTCTGGTGTACGGCCGACCGGTCAACCCGAGTGACTTCGTCCCCGGGCTGGGCGAGGTCGTCGCGGGTGGCATCCGGGAACGGCTCGGCGACCGGGCCCACCAGGCCTACGACAAGATTGGCGAGGCGCTCGGCCTGCCAACCGTGTTCGACTCCTCACCATCCCCCTCGGCGGATCCGGGCGGTACGCCGTCGGCGACGGGCACGACCGCACCGACCACGACCACGACCACCACGACGACGCCGACGGGTGGTGGTGCCGGCGGCACGGCGGGTGGCGGTGCTCCGGCGGGCTCGGGTGGTGTCGGTGGTTCGACGGGGTCCGGCGGGTCGGCCGGTGCTGGTGCTCCGGTGGGCTCCGGTGGTGGTGCCGGCGGCACGGTGGGTGGCGGTGCCGGCGGTTCGACGGGCTCTGGCGGGTCGGCCGGCGGTGCGTCGTCCGGCGGTGCCGGAAGCCAGAACGGACACGTCGGGTCGCCCACGTCGGGGGAGCAGACGCGCCAGGTGGGCGGCGCGCCGACCGGATCGGGCACGCCCGAGAACCCCGTCCCGGGCAGCCCCGACACCAGCGGCCAGACCGGCGACCGTTCGGACGTCCGGACCGGCGACGGTCCAGACGTCCGGACCGCGGATCCGTCGGACGGCGCGGAGCATGGCCCGTCGCGGCCGTCGCCGGGCCGTACGGAGGTGCCGGGCGCGTCTAGCGGCACGGACATCGCCGGCGACACCGCCACCGCCCCGGTGACCGGCACCGGTGCACCCCACCTCGCCGATACGGGCGCACCAGGTGTCTCCGGGGTCACCACGCCCACCGCGGACTCCGGCGTCGGCCAGGTCGCGCCGGCGGCGGGTCCGGCCGGCCAACCCGGAACGGTGGCGACCGGTGTCGGATCCGGCGCGCCTGTCGGCGGTACGCAGCCGGCCGTACCGCTCGGGTCGCAGATCCCGGCCGCCGCTGCCTCGGCGGCGGGCACCGGTGTGGTCGCCACCCCGCCCGCTCCGTCGAACCCGACCGTTGCGTCCGCCCCGTCGCACCCGGCCCCGGTGACGGGCACGACCGCCACCCCGTCCCCCTCGACCGGAACGACCACCCCCACCGCGTCGGGCGGTACCTCCACTCCCTCCACCGCGGCCGGCACGCCCACCACGTCCACCACCGACACCCGGGGCGGTACGGCCACCACGGACACCCGGGGCGGTACGCCGACCCCGGCGCCGGATCCGTCGTCCGCGCCCGGTCGGGAAGCGCGGCCGGTCGCCGGCCGGACCGGCGGGCCGCGTGACGGCAGCCCGCAGCGACCCCGGTCGGCGGCCACGACGCCGGACGCCACACCGCGGGACGACCGGTCACCGCTACGCCTGCCGCCCGACTCCGACGCCAGGGGGGCCGTGGGCCGGCCCGCCGGGCGGCGCACGCCGCCGGGGAACGAGCCGGGCCGGCCGACGCCGCAGAGCGAGGTGCGCCGGGACCCGACGCGGGTTCCCGAGCTGGTCGGCACCGGCCCGGCACCCACCGACACCTCGCGGACCGCGGTCGAGCAGCCGGGCGCGCCGGCCGGGGTGGGCGAGGCGGATCCGGCTGGCATCTTCGAACGCCTGTGGGCGGTGTTGCAGCACCGGGTGGACACGGGCCTTCTCGATCCGGTGCGGTTCGATCCGGGGGCCGGGACCGCGCGGGTTCCGGCGCCGGACGGTGGACCCGACCTGCTCTTCACCGTGGCCCCGACGCCGGAGGGGATCCGGGCGCAGCGCAGCAGCACGCCGGAGCGCCTGGCGGACGGAAGCCTGGTCGTCCGGGTCGTCATCTCCAACCGGCTGCCGGCCGGGGCGCGGCTCGAACCCGGCTGGTCCCAGCGCGACGTGTGGCTCAACCGGATCATCGAGCACGAGTTCGCCGAGCATGCGGCCCTGCGTGCCGGCGGTTTCGTGGCGCGGACCCGCCGGCTGATCCGCAGCCGGACGCGAGGCGCCGGCCAGCCCGACGCCCTCGCCCGCGGCGCCGACCCGAACGCCACCACACTGACGCCGCACGACGAGGGCCACCGGGCCGAGGTGCGGTATCTGGCGCGGGAGCTGGCCGAGCACCGGGCCGCCAACCGGGACCTTGCCGCCCGCGAGGTCCAACGGCAGCTCGGCCTGCTCCTGGACAGCCTCGGTGTCGGTACGCCGACCCGGGACGACCCGGAGGCGGCGTACGCGCCGAAGCGGCTGGAGCTGCTGAACCTGAGCCCGGACGAACGCGCGATCGTCGACCCGCTGCTTCCCCATGACGCAGCCTGGCGCACCGACCTGCTGCCGGACGAGCAGACGCGGACCAGCACCGCGCTGACCGAGGCGTTCACCGAGCTGGCCCTGGTCGGCGCCACCGGCCCGCATCCGCGACGCAGGCCGGTGACGGTCGACCTCACCTGGGCCGATCGCGAGCACATCCGGGTGCGGGTCGGCGACGCGGCGCCCCGGGAGGTGGATGTCCGGCCGTTGCTGCTCCGGCTGTCGCACAGCGGGCTGTACGGCACGGCACTGTCCACCCTGGCCCTCGACGAGCTGAGCCGGCTGCTCTTCACCGAGATCGGAACAGCGCTTGGTGGCCACAACGGTGACCAACCCCGGTTCGCCAGCGCGGACGCCCTCGCCGCGTACGCCCTCGCCGAGCGTCACCGGACGGGCCTGCCCGTTGACCAGCGGTTCGAGCCGGCCAGGCAGGAGGTGCGCCGACGGTTCCAGGAACGGCTGGAGCGGCTGACCCCCCAGCAGGCGTGGGCTCTGGCCGAGGACCTGCGGGACGACCGGCTCCGAAGGCTGGTGACCGACCGGTTCGGGCCGGGGCCGGACCCGGCGTTGGCACGGCGCAGGTCGGTCGCGCTGGCCGAGGAGACGGTGGCGCCCGGATACCGCGCCGCCGACGCGGGCCAGGCGGTGGTCCCCCGGGGACCGGCCCCGACCCCGGCCCCGGCCGGTGGGCACCCCGATCCCGGTGTGGCCGGCCCTTCCTCCGGCCCGGGCCAGTCGGTCGCCGGTCCCGGTCCCGAACGCGGGCCCGCATTCGGGACCGACGTCATCTCCGCGAGCGCCGTCCGTGTGGCGTACGAGTCGTACCTTGAGCGGCGCGAGCAACTGGACGCGTACGAGGTCGAGCGGGCCCGGGCGGTTCGGGCGCTGAACGAGACCGCAGATCCGGACGAGCGCGCCGAACTTCTGGCGCGTCTGGGCGAACTCGACGACTACGTGCTGCCGAACGCGAGGCGGGCCGCGGCGATGGCCCGGGCCGAGTTCGAACACGGGCTCGACGCCGTGATCGCGGCGCACGCGGAGGCCGAGAGGCGGCTGAGACGGCAGGATCCGGCGCAGGACACCACCGGTCAGTGGGCGGCCCGGCTCGCGGAGCACCAGGCGCTGCGCCGGGCGTGGGCGCGGGCCCGGCGGGCGTACCAGGTCCTCCTCGACCATCGCGGTGCCGTGCTGGATCTGGCGGTCCAGGCTGACATAGCCCGGTACCGGGCCGGGCAGATCCGCGACCTGGCCGGCCGGCGGCCGCAGGCGCGTCAGGCGCTGACGAGACGGGCGGACCGGCTGGAGGCCACGGCCGACCGGCTGGAGGCCGAGGCCCGCACCGAGCGGGACAGGCTGGAACAGCAGCGGCGCGCCTTCGTGGGACAGTTGCGCGCCATCGAGGACCTACACCGCGACCCGCACCGTGGCGGCCCGGGCACCCGGTCGCCGCGCCCGGAGCCCGGGCCGGACACGGCCCAGTCCCGGAGCACCGACGAGGTCGTCCGGTCGGGGGTCACGGCGCACGTCGACGCGGTGCACCAGGCGGCGCTTCGCGCGGTGGACCGGAGCGACTGGCTGACCCTGGACGGCGACCTGCTGGTGGCCGGTCCGCCGGGCGGCCAGACCACGCGGATCCGGCTCACGCTGCGGCCTCCGTTCGACCCGACCGGGTCACCGGACGGGATCGTGGTGCGGGTGGCGGACGGCCGACCGGGATCGCCGCTGATCACCGAGCTGGAGCTCGACATCGACCGGATCGCCCCGCTGGGCGCGCGGCAGCCCGACCTGACCAGGGTGGTCGGGGCGGCGATCGTGGCCGGGGTGGCGCGGGCGGTCGAACGGGAGCGGCGCCTGCGGCGCCGTCGGTGGGCACGACCCTCCCCGGCCGAGGAGAACAGGGCGGCCGACCTCGCCGAGCTCCGCTGGGAGCTGCAGGAGCACAGCGCGCTGGTCCGGGAGCGCGGCGATGTGATGATGCTGCGCGACTGGGCCGCCGGGCGGGAACCCACGGTCCCCGAGGGTGTCGAACCGAGGAAAATTCCCAGCTACGCCGACCTCTTCGGGCCGGACAGACGTCCGGATCCCTCCGCGGTACCGGAACTGTCAGCCCGGCTGGACCAGCTGACAGCCGCCGAGGCGCGCAGCAGGCGCCGGATCGCCGACCTCCTGGAGCGCACCGGGGCGCTTGCCACGCCCCGACGGTATCGGCAGCTGGCCAAGGCCGTGCGGCGTGCGGCGCCCGGTCGCAGGGACCTCGTCGACGCCCTGCGCTCCGCCCGTGAGCTCGGCCAACGGGAACGGCTGCGGCGGGAGCTACGGCCGTACGGACCGGCGGCGTACGAAGCCGGACCGGCCGGGGTCGGGACCGGAACCGGGCGGGTTCCGGCGCTGGGCGCCCCGGCCGCACCCCTGCCGGTCTCTCCGGATCCGAGGTTCGAGCTGCAACGGGAGAGCCCGAGGATCGTCCTGGACGCGCGCCCCGAGGGGGCGGTGCCGCCCGGCACGCTGCTGGAGATCGCGCGCCGCAACGGCGTCGACCTCGGGGCCGACACCGCGGCGCAGCTCGCCGATCGCTACTCGGACCCCCAGGACGTCTCGCGCCTGGTCCGGCAGGCGCTGCGGACGGAGTCGGACTTCCGCCAGGTGATGCTGGAGTACGCCCGGACCGCGGCCGAACAGGGCGTCGTGTACACGGAGATGACCTTCGCCCCGGCTGACGCGGTCTCCGACGGTGTCGACTGGCGGGCCGTGTTCAACGGCTACACCAGCGCGATCGCCGAGGCGGCGGAGCGGTACGGCATCGTCGTCCGCCTCACCCCGGAGATCTCCACCGGCACCGAGCCGGCCGTGGCCGAGGAGGTGGCACGGTGGGCCGTGGCGTACCGCGACCGGGGAGTGGTCGGGTTCGGGCTGGGCGGAGAAATCTCCGCCGACTCTCTCGCGCCGTACGCGGAGGTGTTCCGGATCGCCCGCGCCGGCGGCCTGGGGTTGGTCGTGCAGGTGGGCGAGTCGGCCGGGCCGGCGGGGATCCGGGCCGCCCTGGAGTGGGACCCGGTACGGATCCGGAACGGCGTCCAGGCCGCCGAGGACCCGGAGTTGACGGCGGAGCTGGCCCGCCGGGGCGTGGTGCTCGACGTGACCATCACCTCCGACGGCCGGACCGGCGGGGTGCCGGACCCGGTGCAGCAGGTCAGCCAGCTCGTCACGGCCGGCGTCCTGGTGAGCGTGAACAGTGACGGTCCGGCGTCGTCCCGCACGCATCCGCGCCAGACGTTCGACGCCGGGGTGGCGGGGGTGCTGGGCGGCGACGAGGTCCGGGTCCACCTGCGACGGCTCGCCGCGGATGCGAGCCGGCCCTCGTCGCCGGCGGCTGGTCCCATCCCGCCCGGGGCGAACCCGCCGGTCGCGCCGCTGTCCGCCACCACCGCGTCCGAGGAGGTGCGTCAGCTCGCCGACAGCCTGGTGGTTCCCGCGCTGCGCGCCGCCGGGCTGATCCGTACGGCGTGGTGGGTCGACCGGCAGACACTCGCGGTGCTGACCCCGGACGGCGAGCAGGTCGACGTCCGTCTGCCGGCGGTCGACCGGGACCAGGTCGGGAGTCGCGGCGCGCACCTGCCGGCCCTGGTCGCCGAGGCGGTGGTGGACCAGCTCCACCCCCCACGCCGCTTTGGGGACGTCCGCCCGGTACCGCGGTTCAAGGCTCTGGCCCGGCTTCACCAGCTGGCGCTCGACAGCCGACTGGCGTCGCTGCGGGCACCGCTGGAGGAGCGGATGCGGAACCTGGTCGAGGGCCGCCCGCCGACCGTCTGGTCCGACCCGGCCGAGCCGCCGCTTTCCGCGTACGAGCGCTACCTGGTCGACCTCCTCACCCCGGGCCAGGACGGGACGCGACGACCGGATCCGGACCACGACCGGCTGCGAGAGATCGCCGCCGCCGAGGCCGCGCTCACCGCGTTCACGGCCTCCCCGGTGACGGCCGGGCTGGTCCGGGCCGCCGCGTTGCAGCCCGATGGGCAGGTCGCGGTCACCCTGCCCGATCCGGGACCGGACGGGGCGGGGCACAGGTCCGTGACGGTCCCCGTACCGACTCTCGACCTCGCGGCACTGCCCGCGTTGGACCGGCAGCCGGTCACCGGGGTCGAGCTGGCCGTCGACCGGGCGCTGCCGGCACTCGGGCGGCAGCTCGGCGTCGCCCGCTCCGCCGACCGGGACAGCCGGTTGAGCGAGGCCGAGCGGGCCGCGCTGCCGGACGTCGGTGAGCTGCACGGGTTCGCGGTGCTGCGGGAGCGGGTCGCGGCACGCCGGGCGGCGGCGGTGGACCGCGCCGAACCGAACGAGGTGCTGGAGAACTTCGACCGGCTGCTCGACGAACTGGACGCCGAGTTCGAGGCCCTCGCCGAGCGGTTCGGGTTACTCGCCACGGAGTACGGGCCGGCGCCGAACCAGGCCGGCCGTGGTCTCCTCTCCCCACACCTGCGCGAGTGGGTCACGGACGTCGAACGTCGTCGCGCCCGTGGTGTCGGACCGGACGGGCGCGGTGCGGGTCCGGCGGCGGGTTCCACCGCCGTCGTCCCGGCGGCGGGGGCGGGACAGCTCTCGCCGACCGGTCAGGGTCCGGACGTCCCGGGCGGCGAGGTGGCCGTCGTGGACGAGATCGCCGAGGCGCTGGGCGGGTTGTCCCCGGTGGAGCGGCGGTTCCTGGAGTCGGTCGTACGGGTGCTGCCCACCATCGACGTCTCTGGTTACCGGGTGTCGCTCGGCTCGGACGCGGTCCTGCGGCTGACCCCGGTCCGGCGCCGGCGGGGACCCGGTCCGGCGCAGCGTCCCATCCGGATCTCCCTGCTCGGTGCGGGGACGTTCCCGGACCCGGCGAACCTGCCCAGGAGGGCGTCCGACCTGGACGCCACGGTCAGGGTCTGGCTCACCGGCCTGACTGAACGGGCGACGCAAGCCCGACGGTGGACGTCCCGGCGCCGGTCCGTCGGCCGCGACCCGGGATCGGGCCTCACCCCGGCCCGGACCGGTTCGTCCGGGTCGGGCACGCCGGCCCCACCCGGACCGCGTCCCGACCTGGCCGTGTCGCCGCGGTCGGTGACCGGTCTGCCCGACCACGGCGCCCCGGCCGACCCGGCCGGCGCCCGGACGGACGCTCTGGCGGCGTTGCGGAGCCTGGCGGAGGCACTGGCCCACGGGGACGCCCCGACGCCCGGCGGGTACACCCTGCGATTCGATCCCGACCTGGAAACGCTGGTGGCCGAGCCGGGCGAGGGCAGCCACGCCCCGGCCGTCGCGTTCCGGGTCGTCTCCGAGCCGCTCGCGGACGCCGTGGCGGTGACCCGGAGGACGGACCGGCAGACCCCGGACGGCGTACCCGAGGTGGAGGTCGCCGTCTCGCCGACGATCCCGGTCCAGGATCGGCCGTCGGTCGTCCGGCACGCCGTGGCCCAGTTGGTCGCGGAGACCCTCTGGGAGGTCTCTGGCGGCCGGCGGCCGCTCGCCCGGGTACGCCGGCTGCTGGGCCAGGACCCCGCGCAGGCCGCGGCGGCGCGGACGGTCTCGCGGGTGGCGTTCCGGCCGGAGGACGTCGCGGAACTGCGCACCGCGCTGGTCGACCGGGCCAGGTCGGCGCAGGGCCGCCATGCCGAGTACGACCGGCGGATCGGCCGGCTGCTCGACCGGCTCGGGGTCGGTCGGCCTGTTCCGTCGGGCACCGGCGCAACCGGGGCGACAACCGACGCCACCCGCGACGCGGCCCTGGGCCGGCTCGTCCGGGAGGTGGTCGATCCGGCGGCCGCGGGGGGCGGCCCGGCGCTCGACCCGGACGAGACGGAGAAGCTGCTGCGGGACCTCGCCGCCCCGGAGGCGCCGTGGCGCGCCTCGGCGCGGCGGCAGGAGGTGGACGAGGCCCTCCGGCAGGCGGTCGACGACGTCGTCGACGTCGGTCTGCTGACGCGGTCCGGTGCGCGGACCGGCGGATGGCCCCCGAGGCCGGGCGAGCTGCGGACCCGCGGTGGGAAGGCGATCGACCTGTCGGACGCCGACGAGATGATCGACAGGCTTGTCGACTCCGGTGACATCGGCGAGCGGCTGCGGGTACGGGCCACCGTGGAGATCGTCCGTCAGGTCGTCCGCCAGGGCGACACGGGGTCGGGGGGCAGCGACCTGCTGACGGCCCAGATCCTCGCCCGTCTGCGGCAGCGGGCGTTGCCGAGCCGGCGTGGCGAGTACGACCGCATGCTACGGACCCTGTTCGACGGCCTGTCGGCGGCCGATCTGGATGGGCTGCGCAACGAACCGCTGTCGGACGATCTCCGCCGGGAACTCGTTCCTCGACTGGTCGACCGGGTGATCGTCGAGTCGCTGCCGCTGCTCGGCGAGCTGGAGGTGCAGACCCCTTCGACGGACCCGTCACCGGGTGCGCCGATCAGGTTGACCCGTAGCGACGGTCAGGAGGTGGAGCTGCCCGGGGCCTTCCACGCCGGGCTGCGGGATCTGCTGCGGTCGCGACTGGCGGAGGGCCAGGACCTCTCCTGGCTCCGGGCCGAGGCCGCGGCCCGGCTCGGAGCCGCCGTGGCGGGGCGGTCGGGTGACCGGACACCGTTGGAGGGTGCCCTGGTCGTGCTCGGCCGGATGCACGCGGACTCGTCGGCATCGCAGGGTGGCCACGCGGCCGCGCTGCGTGAGGCGGTCGAGCAGGCGTCCCGGGAGATTCTCGCCGAGCACTGGCCGAACGCCCCGCAGGAGAGCAAGCTGACCGCGCTGGCGGTGGGTCTGGTCCGGCAGACGGAGAGGCCGAAGGACGACCCGCAGGTGGCGGAGCTGCGGTCTGGGACCCTCAACGGCCATTTCGGTAGTTTGGTTATCGAGGTCGGGAAGGTACAGCAGGAGCTGTCCGGCGGCGCCGTTCCCGAGTACGCCGCCCTGGTCCACAGGCTCGACAAGCCCGTTCGGTCGCTGGCCGACCGGCTGGCCAAGGCTGAGCAGGCGTTGCGTGCCCGGGCCGAGGAGATCCGCAGGGCCCAACAGGACGCGGACGAGCAGGTGAAGAAGGCCAGGGAGAAGCGCGGACAGGACCTGCGCGACGAGGCCAGGGAGAAGCCGGACGCCGAGCTGCGCCGCGAGGACTGGGCCCGCCACGACAGCCTGGCATGGCGCCGCAGACGGGCGGCGGATGCGCAGCTGCGGATCGCCGAGGACGATGCCGCCCGATACAAACGGCGGGCCGAGGCCTACGACGCGGCCGCCGATGCGGCGAAGGCGGCGGGTGAGCGGTTCACGGAGCTCGTGGCCCGCCTGCCGCAGCTCGACATCGCGGACGCGACGCAGCGGTCCGCGGCGGTTGGCGACTTCCTGCATCGGGTGGACGCGGCGAGCAGGGAGTACCGCACGTACCAGGCTCGCCTCGAGCAGGCGATGCCGAGAGTCGCGCTGCACGCCACCGTTGCCGACGGCGACCTACCGTTCCGTCGGGCGTTGGCGAAGAAGATCCACGACATGTTGGCGGAGAGCCGGTCGGACGCGGCGCCGACCGCCGCCGCGGCGGAGCTCGCGCCGGAGCGCTGGGAACGTGATCTCCTGATTCGCTGGCGCGACGTGACGAGTGACGACGGGACGGTGTTCCAGGTCGGCTCGGACGCCGAGGTACACATCAGGTTCGTCTCGCCCGATCTGCCCGTCGAGGTTCCCCAGCCGGCGGCGAAGATGAACAGGATGATCCTGGGGCAGTTGCCGCAGCATCCCCCGGGGACTCGCGGCCTCCGGGTCGGCGTCAACCAAAGGTTGGGTCTGAGGTCGTCGGTCACGCTGAGCCCCAGCCTCATACCGCCGGGATGGGCTCCCTGGTGGGACGCGGTGCGGGAGGTGCTGGGCGACTGGTTCAAGCTTCGAGTCGGTGCCGGCTTCTCCCGACGCTTCTCGACGTTCGGCAAGGGTGACCGTTACGCACTGCCCGGCCAGGTCAGCGACAACCGGCTCGGTGGGGTACTGGTCGACGTTGCCGGTCACTGGGAGATCCGCGTCCGCACCGCCGAGTCGCTGCGCCGGGCCCAGGAGTCGGGACGGGGGGACGGGTGGAGCGACTGGGCCCAACTGGCAGAGGGTGCTCCCGACGACCCACTGTCGGCGCGGGTATGGGTGCCACACCCGTACACCGAACCGCCTCCGACCAATGTGGTCCGGATCGACCCCAAGGAGCGTGACGACCGGTTCCCCGAGCACTCGGTGACCGGGCTGACCGGTCTACCACGCGCCTACAACGCGATCCTGTCGACGCTGCACCACGGCAACCGCAAGGTGGGTGACACGCCGGCCCGGCAGTTGTCGGTGTTCCTGTTCGAGGAGTATCCGGCCCGGCTGGCGCAGGCGGCCAACCAGCCGTACGGGTTGAGCACCGTGCTCACCGACGACGGCAAGCCGGTGGCGCGGGTCATGATCCGCACGGTGCCGGACCGCACGAAGGCCAAGATGGTGGGCCGGCCGATTCTCAAGTACTACCTGGAGCGGTTGCGAACGGCGTTCGCCAACACCGCGGGTGGCTCGACGGCCGGCGGCGGCCGTGTGGCCGAGCTGGCCCCCGAGCTTTCGATCGGGAGGTTGGTCGAGGGCACCCGGCTGGAGGACATCGCCGGCAGGATCGGTGAACTCATCGCCAGGGTGCGCGCCGTGCCGAGGTTCGACGGAAGCCGCGGCTGGAGCGACGGGTTCTCGGCGGAGTTCAGCAACACCGATGTGAGCGACCGGCGCGCCACCGGATACACCCAGGGCTACCGCATCCCGCTGCGGCACGAGATCGTCGTGCACCGCTTCGACAAGGAGGGGCCGACCCCCATTCACCTCAGGCCCGTGCCGGGCGAGGCGCTGTTCCGGATGACCGAGTCGGACGCCTACCGGTACGGCCTGCCGGTGGCGGCGGAGGCCGTCCAGCGGGATCCCGACGGCACGGTGCGCCTGCGCGACGCCCCGGTGTCCCAACCGCCGCCGGGTCGGGACGCCAAGCCGCCGGTGTTCCTCGGCAACGGGCCCGGCCAGGTGCCCGGCTCGGGACCCGGCATCGCCTGGGACCTGACCGGCGTCGACGGCCCGGACGGGTTGCGAGCCCGGGTGCAGGCGGAACTGACCCGGAGGGGGTTGCTGCCGGAGGTGGACCAGGACGGCTTTCCGGTGTATCCCGACGGGAAGTGGCCGTCCGCGGAGCGGATCGTCGACGACCTCAACAACCTGCAGGCGGTGAACGCGATCTCGGCCGAGTGGTTGGAGGCGCACTACAACCAGGCGTCGCAGGACGGGGTCACCGTCGACCTCATCCAGCACCGTACCGGCCGCCCACCGAGGTACGTCACGATCATGGTCCGGCTCAGACAGGGCGAGTGGACCTTCGAGGGAACCACGCCCGGCGAGGGTGTCGTCCGTCGCAGCCTCTCGTCGAGCATCACCACGCGAACGGTCGAGGTCAACGAGGGCGTGGGCGTGGCGGTCGTCGGTGGCAACGCGAGCCTGGAGGACCCTGCCCCACCGGGACCGGGAGCAAATGTCGACTGGTCCGGGGACACGACGGGCAGCGTCAGTGTCACCGACAGGTTGCAGAACAACCAGATGACCCTCATCGAGGGAACCGGGGACACGGCGGTGTTCACCGTCAAACACGAGCTGACGGCGTGGTTGCTCGACGACGATGACGAGCAGACCACGCCGGTGCCGGATTCCCCGGAATCGAAACATCCCCCGAAACCGGAACTGGCCGCCACGAGCCAGGGCTCGGCCACGGTGCTGCTGCCGGCCGACCTGCTCCCGGAGACCGCGCAGCGGCAGCTGCCCGATCCGCCGCCGCCGGACCGGCCGCCCTCGCCCCGCGCCCAACGGCTCGGAAAGACGGTGGCCATCGACGGGCGTGGACTGCTCGGCGCGGCGCGCAAGGTGCTCACGCGCAGTGGCACGTCCCGCGGCGGCATGCAGAAGCTGCGCGCCATGTTCGACGCGGGCGCCCTGACGGTCAACGACGGACCGCTCCTGGGCCTCCCGTACGACACCAACACCCTGGTGGATCTGGGGCTGCTGCGCACGCCGGGGCCGGCCGGTGTGTCCGTCGAGTTCGACACCAAGCCCGCGGAGTTCGTGGGATCCTGGCCGGAGGCCTACATCGGGGACGTCAAGCTCGCGCTGGTCAGCGACGGCGTGTCCCACAGCCGCGACCGGAGCCGCGGCCTGGAAGGCCGGGTCACCTATCTGGCCGGCGGCGACCTCTCCGGGGACCGCGTCGCGGGCGTCTCACAGACGACGACCAGGGGTCGAGGTCGTGAGCGGATAGCCGTCAACATCGTCAACCACTACGTCTACCGGATTCCGTTCGCCGCCCGGGTCACCGGCGACCCGGGAGAGGGGTCGGAGCGGGTCGACGGCCTGACCGTGGTGCGCGTCTGGTCGGAGCCGAAGGCGCTGGCACTGTGGGTCGACGGGGAGCTGCCGGTCCCGATGGACCAGGTGGCGGATGCCATCGCGCGGTACGCCAGCGGGTACCTGCACCTGGACCGGCACGTCGCGGTCGGGGTGCTGCGACGGTACCGCGCGCAGCTGCGACAGCACGGTGGCCCACAGCCGGACGACCTGGCCAGCGAGCGCTTCGACACCAAGGACGGCTTGGCGCGGCGGCTCGCGGCACGCCTCATGGAGGCGTTCCCGGACGCGGACATCCCGAAGAACGTCACCGAGCCGGCGGACCAGATCGACTACCTGCTCGAGCACGGTCTCGCCCTGCCACCCGTGCCGCCCGAGGACGCCGGGCTGCGCCTGCCGGACCGGTACCGCCAGCAGATCGGCGCCACCGGCATCGAGGACGTGGTGCTCTTTCCGCTCCACAGGGGCCGGGAGCACGTCGCCGAGGTCGGTACCCGTTCCATGGCGACGGGCCCGGTCGCGGCAGGGTCGTCCGCACCGGCCGGTTCCGGTGATCCCGCTGCGGGGGCGACGGCCGGTTCCGGCTCTCCCGCGCCGGCGCCTCCGTCCGCCTCGGGTTCCCAGCCCGTCCCGGGGTCCTCACCCGCTCCGGTGTCCCCGCCCGCGCAGGTGGTCCGGCGACCGCCGGCTCAGGTGCCGTCGCCGTCGTCCGGCGGGTCGCCGGAGCACATCGAGCTCTTCGACCAGGTGCTGCGGCAGATCAAGACCGTTGCGCCGGACGCGCTGTCGCGGACGCCCGGTCTGGGTGAGCGGATCGCAGCCGAACTGTCCGGAAGACGCTGGGAGAGCCTCTTCGATCTGGTCGTCGACGGCAACGAGTGGAAGATCAGCACCCGGGTTGCCCTCGGAGGCTACCAGACGGGGCTGCTCACCATCAGTATCAAGATTGTCGATCTCGATGAGGGACGTACGGTCGGCCGAGAACCGACCGTGGAACTGATCGACCATCACTACAGCCGCGAGGAGTCGAGCCGTGGTGAGTCCGCCGCCCGCTCGGCCGGCGTCGAGGGGCATTCCGGCGCGCTGTTCGCCGAAGATGTGTTCGGCAACGGCAGTCCTGCGGGGAACTCCGACGAGTCGCGACCGCCGGGTGCCGACGTCGGCACGAACATCGGCCGCGACATCGATGGATCGGTGACCAGACAGGACACGCTCCTGCAGCGCAGCAGCGGCGGCGATGACGGCGTCATCCTGGTTCGGCGAACCGGTGTGCTGGTCAGCACGGTCTCCGTCTCCGAGATCGAGCGCACCCCTGAGGCGATCATGCGTACCGAGCCCGAGGTGGTGGACGACGCGATCGATCCGGTCGGACTGGTCAGCACCCGTCCGGTCGAGTCGACCCTGCGGTTCGGTGTCGCCTTCCTCCAGATGGTGCCGGTGAGCCAGATGGTGCCGCCGACACGGTCGGAGCCCACGGGGCCGTTCCGGCCGCGTGACGTGCGCCCCGTGTCGCTGCCGTCGCGGTTCGGCGTGGACGTCGTGCAGTACGGAAAACTGATCGAAGCCATCAGCAGCAGGCTTGCCCGCCCGGATCTCCTCGGCCCGCGGGGCATGAGGCGTTACCAGTCGCAGCTCGAGGCGGCCCTCAACCCGCTGACCGGCAACGCGGACCTGCTGCAGATGTTCGGTGACAGCGGATCCGACATCCTGACGGTGCCGGTCCCGGAACGGAGGTTCGTCCGTGGCCGCCGCCGGTACGCCCACGCACGTGGGCCCCGCATGGCGGTGGTGAACGTCCGGGCCCGGGCGTCCAACCTGCGAGCCGAACCGATCGGCGTGGGTGAGATCGGCCGTATCGAGCGCGGCCAGCAGACCTCCACGTTGTCGGACACCCATACCTGGCCGTCGCCGGTCAGCAGGTCCGGTGCCATGAAGCTGCCCGGTGCCGAGGACGGCGGCGTGGGGGTCAGGGTGCAGCTGTCCGGCGGTGCGCAGTCGAGCAGCACCTCCTCGACGACCCGGGGAGACCGCGACGAGACGAACCTGCACTGGAAGGGCGAGCTGTCGCACGTCGTCGTCGACGTCGCCTACGAGGTGACGATCACCGTGGTACGCCGCGGCACGACGGGCGACCGGGTGGTCCGGCGGATACGCCTGCCCCACATCGGCACCGTCGGGCAGGCGCATCTCCGGCTCCTCGCCTCGGACGTCGACGACATCAGGCGCCGGCTCACCACCGGCGAGCACGGCCGGACCTGGACGTTCGACGAGCGGTTCGGCGAGCTGGATCCGGCGCTGCAGGGCCGGGCGGACCGGAACCCGGCGGCCGACTCCGGTCTGCCCGCCGCGGTGCGTCCGGCGCTCCCGCCACCCGACGCGGGTCCGAGCGCTCCGCCGGACACGTCACACACCGCGCGGGAGATGCCCGGAGCCCCGGCGCACCCGTCCGGACCGGCTCCCGACGAGGCGGCCGCGGCGCTCAGGCAGGCGATGCTGTCGGTCCCCGGCCTGGAGGGGACGTTTGACGACAACGTGCTGGTGCCGCCGACGTCGGAGCTTCCACGGCTCCGGTTCGAGGTCGGCCGGACACCGCCGGGGATCCGGGCGTACCGGGAGGAGATCACCTCCGCCGACCGTCAACCCGCCGGCGGGTCGCCCGAGGTCCGGGTCGTGGTGTCGGACGAGATCACCAACCCCGACCAGCTCCGGCGCATCATCCTGCACGAGCAGAGCGAGGCGTACGCGCTGCACGAGCGCGGCCCGGTGAACCGCATCCGCGCCTGGTTCAGGCGTACGCCCACAAGGGACAGCCTGACCCCGGACGGCGACCCACCCGGGACCGAGCTCAGTCCGCACGACCACGGCCACCGCGCCGAGGTCGTGCTGCTGGCCCGGCAGGTGGCCGCCGGCCGGACCGACCTGGAACGCGAGCTCGGTCTGCTGCTGGACGCGATCGGTGTCGGCGTGCCCGACCCGACGGCCCCGGCGGCGCGGCACGCGGATCGCCGGCTCGCCATGCTCAATCTTCCCGACGAGCTGCGACAGGTGGTCGAACCGCTGCGTCCGCACGACGCCGCCTGGCGGCGGCTCTCGCCGAGAGAGGCGCCCAGGGTCCGGGCGGCGATCGACGAGGCCCTTCCGCGGCTCGCGGTGCGGGCCCGGTGGAGTGACGACTCCGTGGTCGAGATCACCGCCGGTGGCCGGACCCGCGCCGTGGACCTCACCCCGGAGATGCTGGCGCTGGCGAACAGCGGCCTTTCCGGACCGCGCCTCGTGGACCGCGCCGCCGCCCTGGTGGGTGCGCGGCTGACCGGGGTCGTGCACCACGCCGCCGTCGTCGTCCCCGGCACCGAGGTGGCGGACCGGATGGCGACGCCCGCCAAACCGGCCAAGCGGAAACATCTCCGGGAGAAGCTCGACGCGCTGCGCCGGCACCTGGAGACCAGGTGGGAACTGGGGGGCACCGACGGCCAGGTACCCCGCGGAGACTCGTTCGTCCGGGGCATCGAGCCGCTACCCGAGCGGACCCGCGGCGTGCTGCACATCCGGGTCCATCCCCGCCGGGGACAGCCGTTCGACGCCCAGGTCCGGATCAGCAGGACGGGAATCACCGACGAGTCGGGTGCCCGGCTGCGGGCCGCGAGCCGGATCGTCATCGACCAGAAGAGCGGCAGGCCCGAGTTCCGGATCGCGATCGCGCCGGACCACCCGAGCACCGACGACCTCGTCGCCACGCTCGCCCACGAGGCGGCGGAACTCGTCACCGCGGTGCGGCGGCGGAGGTGGCACGCCGGGCCCGGACACGGGCAGGACAACCTCCTCACCCCCGGTGACCTGCCGGCGCGGTGGCTGCGCCGGGACCGGCTCAGCCCGTCCGACATCGGCGGGATAGCCGACCTGGAGACGAAGGTCCAGCAACTCGCCGTGGCCGTCGAGCCGGACGAGTGGACCAGGCTCGTCCGGGACATCGAGGCGATCCGTCAGCACCTCGGGCTGGACCCGACCCGCGACGGCCGCTCCGCGCAACGGCGGTGGAGACTCGTCGACCGGCAGCTGCGGACGCGGAACCTCGGTCCGACCGCCCGCCGCTACTGGGCCGCCCTGCACGAACCGAACTGGCCGGGGCGGGCACTGCGCCACGGAATCGCGGCCTACCTGGCCGAGTACGCGGGACAGCAGGTCCGGGTCACCGAGGACGGCACCTTCGAGGTGTCGCGTGGTCGCGGTCGCGCGCCGTTGCGGATGCGGCTGGCGTTCGACTTCATGCCGCCCGAGACGCTGGCCGAGACGATCCGGCGGCGGGACGGTTCGGTCCTGGTGCGGGTGCCGCGGGCGCTGGGTGACGACGTCCGGGCCATCGCGCCGAGGGTCGCCGCGGCCATCGTGGAGGCGACGTCCGGCGAGCCGCGGTCGGGTCGCCGGGCCCGCCGTCGGCTCGACCGCCTGGCCGAGGACGTGCCGGTGCCGGAGGAGGCCCACCGGCTCGGCGGTCCGGCGGCGGCGCAGTGGACCGCCGCCGTCGCGCAGGCCCGGGCGTACGACGCGTTGTCCCGGCGCCGGTCGCTCGACCCGGGTACCGAGAACCGCCTGCGCAGGCGACGTCAGGCCGAGCACTCCCGGCTGGCCGGGCAGCTGCGGTCGATGGGGGTGTTGGAGGGGCAGGAGGACTTCACCCGACGCTGGGAGGTGATCAGTCGGTCGCGGTGGGCCGTGCCGCAGGAACCACCGGTCGCCGCCCTGCTGCACCGGTGGGAGCGGGCGGAGCCCGACGCCGGGATGGCGCGGGACGCGCTGTCGGACGTCGCCTCCGAGGCGGCCCGGTACGCGGGCCTGCGCGGTGCGGAGCTCCGCGACGGCGGGAAAACGCTGCGGGTGATGCTGGACGACGACCGGTTCAGCACACACGACGTCGCGGTGCGGGTGGACCTGCCCACCGACAGCCCCACCTTCGTGGCGCTGACCGGCGACCCACGGCAGGGATGGTCGCTGCGGCTGCGGCCGGACGCGAGCCTGGACGCGGTGGGGCTGGACGCCACCGCGGCGTTGGCCGACCTGGTGCAGCAGGCGCGCGGCGAGACCGATCCCGACAACCGGGCCGTCGAGGCGGTCGCGGCCCAGCTGCGGTATCTGGCGGACCGGCACCGGGTCTCCGACCGGCTGGCCCGGCAGGCGATCCGGGCGAAGGTCGTCGCGCTGGTGGACACGCTGCGGGTGGGTCCGCCGGAGTCGTGGTCGGACCGGCGCGACCTCGTCATCTCCGCCGGCGAACAGCTTGCCGGGCGGATGGCGACGCGGCGGGTCGACCGGGCCCGGGAACACGCCCTCGGCCTGATGATCGGGCGGGCCGCCCGTCGTGAGCTGGCCGAGACCGTCGCGCCGTACCTGCCCGACACCGGGGCGCCTCCGATGAGCGCGTACTTCCCGGGGCGGATTCTCGGTGCGCTCGCGTCGATCGTCGCCACCCTGACCTCGGGCACCATGGCCGGACGGTCGCTGACCCTGATGCTCGCCCAGACGGCCTCCAGCACGGTGGGGAACGCCATCGCGCAACCCCATCAGGACTACTCGCTGCGTGGCGCGGAGGAGTTGGCGAGGGCGGCGAAGGCGCACCAGGACCGGCAGCGGGAACGGGTACGCCCGAGGGCGGCCGCCGCCACCCAGCAGGGTGGCGACCCGGCACCGTCCTCGGAACCGCCCACCGTGCCGAAGCCGCACTGGTGGCCCTTCTACCGCAAGCGGACCCTGCCGGCGGTGCTGGGAGCCCTCGTCCAGGCGGTCATGATGCTCGACGAGTACGGTCCGCGGGCGGCGACGGGCCTGGCGCAGCCGTTGCTCTCGGGGGGCGCCTCCGGGGCGAGTGACCACCTGGCCGAGCGGCCGGAGAAGCAGGCGCGGGAGGACCGCAAGCACGAGGTGGGCCAGCGGCCCGACGGCAGGCGGGACGCCACGCTGGCGGAGGTGCATCACGTCGCCGCCGAGACGCGGCAACGGCTCGCCCGGCAGGCGGAGGCCGGGACGCTGGCGCCGGGCACGCCGAGCGAGATCGACAACTGGCGGCGGGTCAGGACCGATCTTGAGCGGGCCCGACAGGAGCTGCTCGCGGACGCCGAGAGGCACCGGGAGACGCTCCGCACGCGGCGCCGGCTGCGCCGGATGTTGTGGAAGGGCACCCTCGCCAGCGACGTCGTCGGACGTCCGGCCAAGGCCGCGGGACGGGCGGTGACGGCACTGGCCCGCCGGGTCACCCGGCGGCAGGCGGCGACCCCGTCCGCCGGCACGCCGAGCACCCCGCTGCCACCCGGCATGGCCCCGGCCCGACACTACTGGCTGCGGTCGGCGGTCCCCACCACGGTCAGCGCGGCGGCCACCGTCGGCATGACGGCGATGCTCGCCCCGAACAACCTGGGTTTCGTCGTCGTGACCGGGATCGCGTCGGCGCTGGCCGGACTCGGCCTAGGCCAGGGCTGGGTCTTCCACCGCCGCGACGAGATCGACGACGAGGCCCCACTCGCGGCGCTGCGTACGCTGCGGCACGTCGAGGCGGCTCTCGACGACGTGGACCAGGTCCTTGCGCTGCTCGGCGACCCGGATGCGCGGTCGCGTACGGCGACGCCGCCGGCGGACCAGGCCGGCGGGTCGAGGCGGCGGCGCTGGTTCCGGCGCGGACCAGATGCGGTGGCCGGCGACCGCCCCGCCGACCCGGCCGACAGCCACTTCCTCTCGGTGGCCGTGATGAAACACGGGCCAGCGGCGGTGCTGCGTGTCGGGGCGATCCTGGTCGCCGGCAAGCTCATCCTGCCCGAGACGGTGCGTGGACTGGACGCCGACCTGCTGCTCGCGGTGACCGCCGCGCTGGAGGCGGGCAAGGAGGCCGTCTACGGGGTCGGTGAGGGGCTGTACCGCCGGTGGGCCGCGCTGCGCAGCGCCGAGGGCAAGATCGTCACGGGCCAGGACAAGGCCCGCGGGCTGCCGTACACGGGCAGGGAGATGTCCGAACACGCCCGGAAGCTCGCCGCCGAGGGTGCGGACCTCGCGGCCGAGGCCAAGCTTCCGCCGTCCGGCCCGGCGCGTCCCTCGTTCGTCCGGCGGGTGGCCGACACGGCGTCGGCGGCGGCCCGGCAGGGAGTCGACCGGACAACGTCGGCGGTCCGGCGTGCGTGGGACGGGACGTCGGCGGCGGCCCGGAGCGGGTGGGAGACGGTGGTCGCGCGGGGACGCAAGATGGCCTCGGTGGCCCGCTGGGGGCTGGCCAACCCCCGCGCCAACGGCATCGAGGCGATCAAGCGGCTGGTCCGGTTCGACCCGATCGACGTCGCCACCGGCGACATGGTGCTGACCCAGACCGACGTGGAGTTGCCCGGCGCCCTGCCGCTGCTGCTCTCCCGGACCCACCTGTCCTCGTACCGCCTCGGCGGCTGGTTCGGCCGCTCGTGGGCCTCCACGCTGGACCAGCGCCTGGAGGTCGACGGCACGGGGGCGTACTTCGCCACCGCGGACGGGATGGTCCTGGTGTACCCGGCCGGCGACGAGGGCGGACCGGCCCGGCTGCCCGTCGAGGGCCCGCGCTGGCCGCTACACCGCCAGACGGACGGTAGGTACACGGTGACCGATCCGTGGCAGGGCGTGAGCTGGCACTTCGCCCCGGTGACGGACGACCCGGCCGCTCCGCTGCCCCTGGTGGCGATGACGGACCGCAACGGCCACCGGATCGACCTGCACCACGACCGGTACGGCACGCTGCTGTCGGTCACCCACTCCGGCGGCTACCGGATCCTGGTCGAGGTCGACGGGGACCGGATCGTCGGGCTGTCCCTCGCCGGCGTGCCGGACGAGCCGGACGGGTCCCGGCTGGTCCGGTTCCGGTACGACGACGCCGGTGACCTGGTCGAGGTCATCAACTCCAGCGGCCTGCCCCTGCGGTACGAGTACGACGCGGACGGGCGGATCGTTCGCTGGGTGGACCGGAACCACACCGAGTACCACTACACGTACGGGCCCGACGGGCGCTGCGTCGCGACCGGCGGCACCGGCGACTTCCTGGCCGGCCGGCTCGACTACGACCACGAGACCCGCACCACCACCGTGGTCGACTCGCTCGGCCACGTCACCCGCTACCGGTTCAACGAGCTGATGCAGGTCGAGTCGGTCACCGACCCGCTCGGTCACGAGACCCGCTACACCTGGGACCGGTACGACCGGAAGCTGTCGGAGACCGACCCGCTCGGCCGAACCACCCGGTACGGCTACGACGAGGCCGGCAACCTCGTCGAGGTGGTCCGGCCGGACGGGTCGCGGGCCACCGCCACCTACAACGCGCTGCACCAGCCGGTGGAGGTCGTCGACTTCGACGGTGCGGTCTGGCGGCGCGACTACGACGAGCGCGGGAACCTGGTCAGCGTCACCGACCCCACCGGGGCCACCACGCGGTACCGCCACGACGGCTCCGGACACCTGGTCGAGGTCGTCGATCCGCTCGGCGGCGTCCTGCGGATCGACACCGATCCGGCCGGGCTGGTCCGGCGGGTGGTCGACGCCAACGGTGCCGTCACCACCTACCGCCGGGACCCGGCGGGCCGGGTCGTCGAGATCACCGACCCGGTCGGTGGGGTGACCCGGCTCGGCTACACCCCCGAGGGCCGGCTCGCCTGGCGGCGGTCGCCGGGCGGGGCGGTCGAACAGTGGCGCTACGACGCCGAGGGCAACCTGGTCGGCCACACCGACCCAACCGGGGCGAGGACCGAGTTCGAGATCGGTGCGTTCGACCTCCCGGTGGCCCGGACGGACCCGGACGGACGCCGGCTGACGTTCGGGTACGACACCGAGCTGCGGCTGACCACGGTCACCAACCCGCAGGGGTTGACCTGGCGCTACGCGTACGACCCGGCCGGGCGGTTGGTCGCCGAGACCGACTTCAACGGCCGGACCAGGACCTACCTGCGCGACGCCGCCGGGCAGGTGGTGGCCCAGACCAACGGTGTCGGCCAGCGCGTCGACCTGGTCCGCGACGTGCTCGGCAACGTGGTGGAGAAGCGTGCCCCGGAGGGGGTCACCCGGTTCGGGTACGACCCGGTGGGACGGTTGACGTACGCGGCGACCCCGGAGGTGGAACTCCGGTGGGAGCGGGACCCGCTCGGCCGGGTGCTCGCCGAGATCCGGGACGGGGTTTCGGTCACCTCGACGTACGACCGGGTCGGCCGGCGGATCAGGCGGCGCACGCCGTCCGGTGTGGAGAGTGTGTGGGAGTACGACGCCGGTCACCGACCGGTGGCGCTGCACACGGGTGGGGAGACGATCCGGTTCGGCCACGACGCGGGTGGCCGGGAGGTCCGGCGCAGCGTCGGCGCCCTGGTGTTCGACCGCGCCTGGGACGCGGACCATCGGCTGTTGTCCCAGGTCGTCGTCGCGAATCCCGGTGGGGCGCCGGGTGCGCCGACGGACATCCCGCGGACGATCGCCGAGCAGGCCTACCGGTACCGGACCGACGGGCATCTGCTCGCCGTCGCCGACAGGCTCACCGGCGGGCGTGAGCTGGAGCTGGACCGGGCCGGGCGGGTGACCGCGGTGCGTGCCGCCGGCTGGACGGAACGGTACGCGTACGACGAGGTCGGCAACCTCGTCCACGCGGACTGGCCGGAGGCGGCGCCGGGCGCCGACGCGCGGGGCGAGCGGCGGTACCGCGGCACGCTGATCCGCCGGGCCGGCGGCGTCCGCTACGAGTACGACGACGCCGGCCGGGTGACGCTGCGGCAGCGCACCCGGCACTCGGCCAAGCCGCTGACCTGGCGGTACACCTGGGACAGCGAGGACCGGCTGGTGGGGGTGACCACCCCGGACGGCACCCGCTGGCGCTACCGGTACGACGCACTGGGCCGGCGGGTCGGCAAGCAGCGGCTGGACGCCGACGGCGGGGTGGCCGAGCAGGTCGACTACCACTGGGACGGTGCGCTGCTGGTCGAACAGGTGCACCGCGGACCGGCCGGCGACCGGGTCAGCACCTGGGAGTACGCCCCCGGCTCGTTCACCCCGGTCAGCCAGACCGACGGGCTGGTCGACCCGGACGACCCGGCCGAGGTGGACCGCCGCTTCTACGCGATCGTCGCGGACCTGGTCGGCACGCCCACCGAACTCGTCACCCCCGACGGCGAGGTCGCCTGGCGGCAGCGGACCACCATCTGGGGCGTTCCGACCCACGCCACCGACACCGGGGTCGACTGTCCCCTCCGCTTCCCGGGCCAGATCCACGACCCGGAAACCGGGACGTCGTACAACCACCACCGCTACTACGACCCGGACACCGGCCGCTACCAGAGCCCCGACCCGCTCGGCCTGCTTCCCGGTCCCGACCCGCACGCCTACGTCCCCAACCCGACCGTCCAGATCGACCCGCTCGGCCTCGCGCCGGCCGGCTGCGGCGGACCTATCCGGGTTTCTCCTTCGGCTCAGGATTGGGGCACCAAGGGAGTTCACGTGCATGATGGACGCGGTGGGATTGGTGCGGAACCAATTCGGCTGCGTTCAGGCGTCGCCACGCCACAAGCCGTCCAGTGGGTAATCGCTGAAATCCACAGCAATCCACAACTTCGCGCCGACCTGATCGATAAGGCGCGTGGCGCAATGGGAAGTATGAACAGTGGCGAGTGGGGGATGGGCAGGAATCGGGCCGCGGAATTGCGCTTCCTGATCAAGGCCCTGGAGAAAATGGGATGACCGACCTCGACTTCTACGTGGATGCGCTTCTGTCTGGTCTGGTCTGTGGTGTAGGTCCAGGTTCCACCTCTGACGAGGTCGAGAGAGCGCTGGGTCGGCAGTTCGTGGATGATGCGCGGAGACGCTGGATGCGCCGCGACTACGGGCTGGTGGAACTCTATTTCAACCGCGTCGAGAAAAACTGGATATGCTTCGGCTTCACGGTTCAGGTCCATCGAATGTCGGATGTGGGTGTGGAGATTGTGCCTTCCGTGCTGGTTGATCGGTACGGCGCCTTCGCCACCTCCCTTGAGATCGAGGTCCTTGTCGATGCTGTCAGTGCGGAGGGGGGTCGCAATCTCGTGCGTGAGAGCGTCGCAGCGGAATTCGTTCGTTATCGCCTCGATGGGACAAACTCCTTCGTTCATGCTCTCCACGTCCAGTCAAAGGAACCAGATGCGCGCGCCGGCCTTGAGAAGGTCTGGTCTATCGAAATAGGGAAAACGTCTTCCCGATGATCAACAGAGTTGGCGGGTGATCGGCCCCACGGGGATCAGCGGGCGGTGCTGGCGGAGTGCCATCGTGCGATTCCGTACCATGCTCATGGAGCCGACTTCATGACGGGCCGACGGCAGCGCCATCACTACCACCCACACCGTCGGTGATCACATGATGCTTGCTGTCCGGCCCACCCCCGGATCGGCCGACGATCGGGCCCGTGCCCTCACCCCCCTTTGTCTTGGTGATGTGCCGCCATCGACGATCGCCCGCGGCCAGCCGATCCGACCCGCCGCGTTCAACCTTGTTCAGCTTTCGCCAGCAACAGCCGGTGCAGCCGGTCGAACACGCCCGGCGATGGGCGTCCGATTGCGTCTGGTATCGCGCCCACGATGCGCTGACGGCACCCGGCTCCGACGCTGTCAAGTGGGATGCCTCGTTGAGCGTGTGCGGTCGTCGGAGTCGGGCCGGCGTGCGTACCCTTGCCGTGCGGAGTCCGCCGCTGGTGCACGGAAGGGAACCGCCGGACATGCTGGTCGCCCGGTCACCGGAGGAATGCCACCTCTACATGGAACTGCAGCCCTGTTCCTGCGGGGAGGACGGGTTCACCTGGTCGCGGCACCGGCAGGAGCGGCGCGGTGACCGTCTGGTCTCGGTGTACCAGGGCCCTTGCTCCCGCTGTTCGGCCCAGCGGCGCTTCGAGTTCGAGGTACCGGCGGTGCCGCCTCCGCCGCCCGCGTACGGCGGAGAGGAGCCGTCCCGGATCGTCGACCCCGGCGAGTTCTACGCGGTGAGCGCCGAGCTGGCCGAGAGCGTTCCCGACGACCCGGCGGCCCTCGCCCCGGACGATCTCGACGAGGCGTACGGCCTGGTCGAGATGTCCGTGGCGGCGCTGGCGGAGGTGCTCAAGTTCGTTCCGGCCGGGGCGGACGCCGTGCCTCCGGAGGCGTTCTTCACACCCGGCGGCAGGCGGGTGTACCAGGCCCGTCCGGCAGAGTTCGGGCGTGACCGGCTTGAGGAACTGCTCGCCGACCGCCGGCGCAGGCTGGCCGCCTACGAACGGGCCTCGTCGAGGTAGCCGGCGCCGGCCCGGATCAGCACCTGGAGCCGGTGGAGCACGTCGTCGAGCACCAGGTGGGGATCGACCTTCTGACCACCCGGCTCGGACTCGATCTCCGCCAGCGCCCGGCAGACGTCCCAGATGTTGGCGTGCAGCGGCGCCCACTGCCAGAGCTCGTAGCTCAGCTCGTCGACCACGGCCAGCGGCTGACCGATCAGGCCGAGAAGAAAACGGTCCGGAAGCTCCGGGTCGATCCCCAGCCCGGTCAGCAGCGAGTGGAAGCGGTGGGCGCGGGCGAACACGACGGCCTCCTCGGTGCCCGGTGTCACCTCGGCCAGCGCCCCCTCGGCCAGCAGGTCGGCGAGAACCGGCGTCACGTCCTGTCCGTCCCGCCGGCGTACCGTCTCGGCGAGCGCGGCCACGGTCCACGGCTGGTCCGCCGGGTCGCCGGGCAGGCCGTGCGCCAGGGTCCACAGCCCGAACTCCTCGTCGGAGAAGAGCCGGACCACGCTGTCGCCGAGGCGCAGGCGGTGGTAGGCGAGCGGTTCGTCCGGTCCGGGATACACCGCGCCGAGGTAGTGCCCGAGCGGGAACAACAGGCCGCCACCGGACGGCGCCTCCACCCTGCCCTCCGTGCTCACCGCAGTCCCTCCAGGACGGCACTGCGGCGAACCACGTCGAGGTAGACGGCCTGTGCGGCGAGCAGCCCGGTCAGCGCGGCGAGGAAACCGGCGAGCACGCGGCCAGGATCGCAGAGGTCGGGATCGGTGCCGCCGGCCTCACGCTCCTGCTCGGCGAACGACTCGCAGGCCGACCACAGGTCGGTCTCCTGGCCGGCCCACGACCACAGCTCGAAGACCGGCCGGCTCACCTGGACCACGGCGGCGCCGATCAGACCGATCGAGTACAGCTCCGGCTCCTCCGGCGAGTTGCCGAGGCCCAGCAGGGTCGGTACGACCCGGTGGGCGCGGGCGAACGCGGCCGCCGCCGCGTCGTCCGAGGGGAACGCGGCGAGCAGTCCGCGGCCGAGCAACCGGTCGACGACCGCCTCCGGCGCGGCGATCCCCTGGGCACGCAACTCCCGCTCCAACAGGTCCAGGCTGGGGGGTCCGGCGGCGGGTGTCTCGTCCGTTCCGTGCGCGGCGACCCACGCGAGGAACTCGTCATCGGAAACCTCGTGGATCTCGGTGCCGCGCCGGATCTCGTGTCGCGGCTCCGCGTCGTCGTCCAGGTCGCCGGGAAAGCTACCGACGAAGAGGCCGACGGGTAGCACGGTCGGCGGTCGGTCCGGGGCAACTGGCACCGGCACATGCTAGCCCGGTCCGTACGCCCGAGGGCTGCCGTCCGCCAGCCCAGCCAGTAGGGTCGCAGGCATGACACTGCGGTTGGCCCGTACCAGCGCCGAGGCCTACCTCTACATGGAACTGCATCCCTGCGACAGGTGCGGGGAGAGTGAGTTCGAGCCGGTCAGCGCCGTGGTCTCCGTGCAGGGTGACCTGGCCAGCCGGTACACCGGGGCCTGCCCGAGCTGCGGGAACGAGCGTGAGTTCATGTTCCGGATCCCGGAGCAGCCGCTTCTGGTCGACCCGGAGAACCCCCGGTTCGGCGCCGACCAACCCTCCGAGCTGCTGGACCCGGGGGAGTGGCTCTGGGTGGCCGACACGATCGCCAGCAGCGTCCCCACGAACCCGGACGGGCTGAGCGCGGAGCAGCGACGTGACGCGCGGGTGGACCTGCGCGGCGCGGCGGCCGCGGTCGACGAGGTGCTGAAGTTCATCCCGCCCGATGCGGACGCCGTACCGGTCGGGGCGTTCGACAGCGACCGGGGACGTGAGGTCTACCAGGCCGAGCCGGGCCGCTTCCGCCGGGCACGGCTGGAGGCCGTCGCCCAGACGTACCGGGAGTTGGCCGAGCGTTTCGCGACCTGAGCCGTCCTCCGGTCCCGGCGTGGGGCACCTCCGCGGATCCGGTACGTCGGGCGTCCCGTTCCGGCCGTGGTCGGGGTGCGGACCCGTCGCGGCCCCCGGTCGCCGCGGGTCCCGCTCGGCACCGCCGGCTCCCCGCGGCACCGCCCGGGCTCGGCTCCTGCCACACGGCGCGGTGTTCCCGTCACCTGGTTCGGCTGGATCCGGCCACCGCGCGCGGTGACAATGGAGCGTCGGGCGCCGAGCCCGTGTGGGGGGGCATACGGACGAAGGGAACCGGCATCATGACCGAGCGGACCGGCCCGGTCCCGACCGCCGAGCTCACGCTCACCACCATCAACGTCAGCGCGCCCGATCCCGGCGCGCTCGCCCGGTTCTACCGGCGGCTCCTCGGTTGGGAACTCGTGGCCGAGGAACCGGACTGGGTGTTGCTGCGTAACCCGACCGGCGGCGTCGGCCTCGCGTTCCAGACCGAGACGCACTACGTCCGCCCGGTCTGGCCGGCCGGTCCGGGTGACCAGCAGATGATGATGCATCTGGAGATCAGGGTCGACGACCTCGACCGGGCCGCCGCGCACGCCGAGGCCTGTGGCGCGGTTCGGGCCGGGTCCCAGCCCCAGGACGACGTCCGGGTGTACCTCGACCCGGCCGGTCACCCCTTCTGTCTCTGGCTCGGGTGAGCCGCGCGCCGGCACCGGCGGATCCGCCGGGTTCCGCCTCGCGCCCGCGCCACCTCCTGTGCCGGCATCGGTAGGGTCTGTCGGCGAGGGACGGGACGAGCCACGGGAGTTGGGTGGTGGGACGCACGACGGCGCCGACGCGTTGGGTGACGAGCTGGACGGCGATGCCGATGCTCGCCGAGCCGGACAACCTGCCGCCCGCGCCGTTCACCCGGGCCGGTCTGGTGCTGGCGGACGCCACGCTGCGCCAGACCCTGCGGGTCACGCTGGGCGGTCCGCGGTTCCGCCTGCGGATCTCCAACGCCTTCGGGGGCACGCCGCTGTCGATCACCGCGGTGACGGTGGCACGGCCGGCCGGCGGACGCGCCGGCGTCGGCGACGTCGAGCCCGGCACGGTACGAACGGTGTCGTTCGGCGGGCGGACCTCGGTGGTGGTCCCCGCCGGGGCGCACCTGGTCTCCGACCCGGTCGAGTTTCCGCTGGCGGCGCGGAGCAACCTCACGGTGACGCTCTACCTGGCCCAGGGGCAGGCGTCCACCGCCGTCACCTCGCATCCGGGATCCCGGACCACCTCCCACCTCAGTGCCGGCAACCACGCCGCCGCCACCACCCTGCCCGCGGCGGTGCGGGTCGAACACTGGTACTTCATCAGCGGCCTTGAGGTCGCGGCGTCGCCCACCGCCGCCGCGGTCGTGGCGGTGGGGGACTCGTTGACCGACGGACGCGGCTCCACCACGGACGGAAACGACCGCTGGCCGGACCAGCTCCTCGACCGGCTACACGCCGGCGGCGTCACCGAGGTCGCCGTGCTGAACCAGGGTGCCGGCGGCAACCGGGTCCTGCGCGACGGGCTGGGTCCGAACGCGCTGGCCCGGATGGACCGGGACGTGCTGGCACAGAGCGGGGTACGGTGGCTGGTCGTCTTCGAGGGCGTCAACGACATCGGCACGGCCGCGGCCACCGAGGCGGCGCAGAAGGCGGTGGTCGACGACCTCCTCACGGCGTACGACCAGATCGTCACCCGGGCGCACGCCCACGGCATCCGGGTGTACGGCGCGACCCTGACCCCGTTCGGTGGCCACGACGACTACGACGATCCGGCCGGATTCCGGGAGTCGTCCCGACAGACGGTCAACGCCTGGATCCGTGGCAGCGGTCGGTTCGACGCCGTGCTCGACTTCGATCGGGCGGTACGCGATCCGGAGGAGCCGCGCCGCCTGAGACCGGTGGCCGACACCGGCGACCACCTGCACCTCAACCCGACCGGCTACCGCCTGCTCGCCGAGGCCGTGCCGGTCGAGCTGTTCCGGTCCTGACGCCTCGGCCGGGAGGCGAGAAGGGGGTGCCGGCCGGGCGGCAGGTCCGCGGCGTGCCGGCCGGTGGCCGGGAGTGGGCCACGGCCGACGTCGCGCCGCCGGCCGCGATTGGCCGGCGGCGCGGGTTGGCCCGTCTTCCCCGGTGGGCGGTCGCCGTTGCCGTTCCCGTTCCCCCGGCCGTTTCCGTTTCCGTCCTCCTGCCCGTTCCGGTTTCCCTGGCCCTGGCTTCCGGAGCTGTCCTGCTGCGGGTTCGCGGTGGTGCCCAGGAGCTTTCGGCAGTACGCCTCGACCTTCGCGGCGCCACCCGCGGCGGCGACGAGATCCGGCGTCGGGGGTTTCTCCGGCGCCCTGCCGTTCCCCGCGTTCCGGGCGAGGTATCCGCGGCACCTGCCGACGATCGAAGGTTCCGGGGCCACGTGGTCCTCCGAGGGTGTGCCGGCGCCGTGGGCACCGGGCGAGGTGACGCTCGGCGGCGCGGTCGGCGCCGTCGTCGGGAGGGTCGTCGTCGGGGGAGGGGTCGTGGCTGGCTCCGTGGTGGCTGACTCCGTCGTGGCTGGTGCCGTGGTGGCGGGCGCCGTTGTGGTGGGCCGGGCGCCGGCCGGTACGGGCGTCGGTGGCGTCGGAACCAGCATCTCGGCAGCCAGCGCCGCACCCGCGGTGACGGTGGCGACGCCGGCCGCCGCCCAGGCGGCCACTCCGGCGGTCAACCGACGCCCTGACCATCCGGTTGGGGACGGCTTCCGTGAACCACCGTGGGCCGCCCGATCCGTTCCGCCCGGGTGCACACCGTCGACGAGACGGCTGTGACGGGCCGCCCGGAAGGCGGCGACCGCCGCCTCCTCGCCGTCCAGTTCACCGGGCCGCGCCGGTGCGGCCGCGGCCGAGAGCAGCCTGGCGAGCGGCTCCGGCGCGTCACCGGTCTGCCGGAGCAGGTCCTCGGGCGTCGGCTGCCGGGCCGCGTTCGCCGCCTCGGCCGCGGCGTCCAGCAGCCGCTCCGCGGCCTCCGCCCCGGGCCGTCCCCGTCGGCGGAACCCCATCCATGCTCCCCTCAGCGCCATGCCCGACCCGCCTCGACGTGTGCGGCGGAGCGTACGTCAACCGGCGGACCGACCACCCGTTCCGCCCCGGCGACGTCGACCAGGGGGGCGTCATCCTTGGCGAGTAGCCGCGCCAGCCGGCGCAGGCCGCGGTGGGCGGCGGTGCGGACCGCCCCGGGACGCTTGCCCAACACCCGGGCCGTACTCTCCGCGTCGAGTCCGATGACGGTACGCAACAGGACCGCCTCGGCCTCCGTCCGAGGAAGTGCGGCGATCAACGCGATCGCCGCGTCGGTGCCGAGTCCCTCGTCCGCGCGGTCGGCGGTGTCCTCGGTGGCCGGCAGGTCGGCGAGCGCCTCGACCGGTACCGGCAGCGCGGGCCGGCGGCGTTGGTGTCGCAGGTGGTCCAGCGCGCGGTTGCGGGCGATCCGCGTCGCCCAGGCCCGGAAACCAGGACCGCCGGCGAAGGTGTTGAGGTCGCGGGCGATCTGCAGCCAGGTCTCCGACGCCACGTCCTCGGCATCGGTACCGACCAGCGCGGTCAGGTAGCGCAGCAGGCCCGGCTGGAGGGCACGGTAGAGCAGGCGAAACGCCTCCTCGTCCCCGTCCTGCGCCAACCGGACCGTGGCGGCCAGGTCGTTCGGGACGCTCGGCACCGGTTACTTCCCTCGTCTACGCTGGTGGCCGCCCTACGCTAGGTTCCGACCCTGTCCTCAGGCAAGCGGTGCGCCGATCAGATTCCGTGGCGAACGTCGGCCGCCGTGGCAGGCGTGTCGAGGTAACGTCCGGCCCCTGTGCGGCGCTCGCCCGACGGCCGGCGGCGAGAACCACCGCCGGAGAACGGCAGCCGCCAGGACCAGACGTCACACCCGGGCCAGCAGCGCCTTCTGCACGGTCTCCAGCGGTCCCTGGGGAAACCGTCGGAGCCAGAGTCGGGCTCCCTCGACGAGTACGGCGCAGACGGCCACCCAGAGCGCGAAGACCCACCAGGGCCGTGCGTCGGCGAGCGTGGCGGCGAGCCCGAGACCCCAGCCGTAGCAGACCGCCGCGCAGAGCAGGTTCTGGAGGACGTAGCAGCTCAGGGCGGTACGACCGACGGCGGTGAGGCGGGTGACGGCTGTCGCGACCAGGCCGGTCAGCCGGCCGGCGGTGGCGTCGGACACCGGTGGCGTACCGCCGGAGGAGACGGCGGGGGATTCGACCGTCCCGGTCCGGACGAACCGGTCCAACAGCATCCCGACCAGCCCGAGGTAGCCGAGGGCGACCAGTGGGGGAAGGACGTACCGGTCGATCAGGAAGAGATCGGGCCCGCCTAGCGTGGTCACGACGTTCAGCGGCAGACCGAGCCCAAGCCCGATGCCCGCGAGCCGGCGCCGGATCCGCCGCCCCGTCTCGTCGGCGCCGAACGCCCCGGCCCGGAAGAGCCGGACACCGAGCAGGAAGAGGAAGAGCAGCAGACCGAAGCTGACGATCGGCTCCAGCCGCAGCGCCAGCAGGTTGTCGACCCGGAAACGGAGCTGGTCGAGGTAGCTGCCGGAGCTGAACAGGGTCGCCAGCCGCGGGTCGGGCTCCGGGGCCGTGTCCGGCTCCGCGACCAGAGCGGCGGTGCCCAGCAGCATCAGCGCCAGGTGCAGCGTCCCGGCGGTCCAGAACACCGCGCCCTGTACGCGACGGGACCGGTTCAGCAGCCCGGCAACCACGAGCGCGGCGACGGCGTACCCCATCAGGACGTCGAAGGCGAAGACCAGCAGGAAGTGCAGGGTCCCCTCGGCGAGCAGCAGCGCCGCCCGCCACCGGTAGCGGCCCGGCCAGCGTTCGCCACGCCGCGTCGCCGAGGTGTACTGGATCGCCAGCCCGACCCCGAACAACACGGTGAGCAGCGCCAGGAACTTGCCGTTGGCCAGGAGGCGGAAGAGCGTCTCGACCGGGTTCGTGGCCAGCGGGGTGATGCTGCCGAGGTCGACGAGCGTGCCGTACTCGCCGGCGGGATCACTGAAGATCCAGACATTGGTGGCGAGAGTGCCCAGGATGGCGACCCCGCGCAGCACGTCCAGCAGTACCAGGCGACCCGTTGTGGGCTTCGCGCGCGCGACGGTCGGCAGGGTGGTGTCCAATGGCTTTTCTCCTCGTGGTCGGCGTCGTCTCCCAGCGTCGGCGACCACGGCGCCCGGTGCGTCGTCCCGGGCGGGGAATCCGGGATACCACCTTCTGCGGAGTCGCGGGGACCGCCGGGGTACGGGCGTCGGAGGACGGAAGACGGACGGCGGCGCGCGCGCCGGGTCGACGCGGCCGGTCCGCGCCGTGGCGACCGTCCCGGCCGCGTGCGTCGGCGCACACGACCCGGACGGGTGGTCCGCCGTCACCGGCGGTCCGCTCACCGCCGGGCGAGAAAGACGTCGAGGTTGCGCAGCTGGCGTCGTACGACCTCGCGGAAGCACCCCGCGAGCGAGGCCGCGATCCGGTCCAGGATGTCGGCGGGTAGTCGCAGGCGCTCGATGGAGCCGGGGGGAGCGGTGCCACCGTGCCAGGCGATCACCGCCGTGCCGCCGGGACGGACCACACGGTGCAGCTCGCGTACCCCGGCGTCCAGGTCCGGCCAGATCGCCACGTTGTTGACGGAGACGACGCGGTCCACGCTCTGGCGGGCCAGCCCGGTACGGTCGGCGGTGCCGACCGCCAACCTGACCCGGCCGGCCCGCACCGCCGCGCGGTTGGTCCGGGCCGCCAGCGCGCGCATCTCGGCCGAGGGATCGACGCCGAGGATGACGGACGCCTCGGTGCGGTCGGCCAGCAGGCGGATCAGGGCGCCCGGACCGTGGCCCACCTCCAGGACGCGCTGCCCGGGCCGCACGTCGAGGATCTGGAGCAGGTCGGCCTGCCGGTTGGTCCGGAGCATGAGCAGTCCGGCGAGACGTCCGCGCAGACCGCGTGGGTTGGCGAAGGGGGACCGGACGGGTTGGCCGGTGACCCACGAGCGGGGGGTGTCGTCCACGGCGGCCAGGCTGGCACCTCAAGCCCGCTTGAAGTCAAATCGTCGCATGGAACTCGTTCCCATCGGTGAGGCGGCGCGCCGGCTCGGCCTCAACCCCTCGGCCCTGCGGTACTACGAGGAGCGCGGGCTCGTCGAGCCGGCCACCCGCCGTCACGGGCGGCGGATGTACGGGCCGGACCAGCTTCGCCGCCTGGCGTTCGTCCAGGCCATGCAGCAACTCGGGGTGGGGCTTGAGGCCGTGTCCGCCATGCTGGACGAACCGGGCGGACGGTGGCGCTCGGTCGTGCGGGACCAGATGGCGGCGTTCGACCACCTGATCGCCCGGGCCACCCTGGCCCGAGACCTGCTCGGCCACGCCCTGGACTGTTCGGCCGACCATCCGGTCCGGGAGTGCCCCTACCTGGTCGAGATCCTGGACCGGCGTCTCGCCGGGGCGACCCTCGCGGAGCTGGCCGCCGCGCACGGCCGGGTCTTCCCGGAGGGCGGCGGTCCGCACCTCATCCCCCGGACGTCCGCCGGCTCCGGTCGCGCCGCCAGGCGCGGAGCCGGTGGTACGCCGCCAGTCCGTCCGGCACCCACGTCCACTCGGGCAGCCGGGCCGCAAGCTCCGCCTCGGTGACGAAGGCGTGCCAGGCGACCTCCTCCGGTTGCGGGTGCACCGGCAGGTCGCACCGCACCTCGTAGACGGCCGACCACCAGGTGTGCTCCGGCGTGTCGTAGAGGAACCGGAACAGCGGGGTCGGCGCGGGTAGCCCGTCGACCCCCAGCTCCTCCGCGGCCTCGCGTCGCGCCGCGTCGTCGTACGTCTCGCCGGCCCCGACCACCCCGCCGACGAACATGTCGTACGCCGAGGGAAAGACCAGCTTGTCCGCGGTCCGCCGGTGTACGAAGATCCGGTCTGCCGCGTCCCGGACCAGGACGAACACGGCACGGTGCCGCAGCCGGCGGGCGTACGCCTCGGCACGCCGCGCCTGCCCGACCACCCGGTCCCGCTCGTCGACGATGTCCAGCAGTTCGTCCGCGGAGCGTGGTGCCTGGCCTGTCACGGACCCATCCAAGCAGCCGGTGCCGGGTCGGTGGCGGCGGCCCGGCCGCCCGCCGCCGCGGCGCCCGTGGCCGGGTCGCCCGGGAACCGGTCGCCCGGTTGCCGGCGGAGGTCACCGCCCCCGGCGTTCACAGCCGCCGCCACCACGTCTGCTCCACGAGGTCGTGACCGAAGCTGTGGTGTGGGGCCTGGTCACGCAGCTCGAAGCCGGCCTTCTCGTAGATCCGCCGCGCGTCGGTCAGGACGTCGTTGGTCCAGAGCATGATCTCGCGGTATCCCGCGGAGCGGGCGAAGCGCAGGCACTCGTCGACGAGGCGGCTGCCGATGCCCATGCCGCGAGCCTCCGGCTCCACCAGCAGCAGCCGTAGCTGGGCCACCGTGTCGTCGCGGCGGACGCAGAAGACGCAGCCGACGGGCCGGCCGTCGAGTTCGGCGATCCAGGCGTTCTCCCGTCGCGCGTCGTGGTCGGCGAGGTAGTCCGCGACGATCCGGGCCACGAGCGCCTCGAAGCTGCTGTCCCAGCCGTACTCCTCGGCGTACCGCACGCCGTGCCGGTGTACCACCCACCCGGCGTCGCCGGGGTGTAGCCCTCGCAGCAGGTAGGCGCGTGGCGGCGGCGTCGGGTCGAGCACCGTCCGAATCGTCCGCATGGCCTCGACCAGCTGGTGGCGGTCCGCGTCGCCGAGTCCGGACAGCAGCGTGACGATCTGGGCGTCGGAGCGCTCGTTGAGCATCTCGTACGCCGCCCGGCCGGTCGCGGTCAGCTCGACCACCTGCCGCCGGGTGTCGGTGGGCGACGTGGTGCGGGTGACCAGTCCGTCACTGGTGAACCGGGCGAGGATCCGACTCAGGTAGCCGGCGTCGAGGGCGAGATCGCGGCGCAGGTCGGGCACCTCCGTGGCGCCCCGCTGCGCCAGTTCGAAGATCACCCTGGCCTCGGTCAACGAGTACGGCGTGCGCAGCAGTCCCTCGTCGAGGAGCCCGA
>ERZ777003.888-NODE-888-length-52552-cov-10.095053_pt1 | contig 52552 bp, 38 predicted proteins | sample MGYA00374956_ERZ777003 | MGnify/ENA primary metagenome ERZ777003 (study PRJEB29302, sample SAMN06268252) | bioreactor metagenome | isolation source: Joint BioEnergy Institute, California, USA | place: USA:Joint BioEnergy Institute, California, USA | collected...
GTGCCGCCGCCGCCGGCGCCGCCTGAGGCTGTGGCCGGGGTGGACGGGCTGAGAGGGCCGGTGTATGTGGACATCTGGCCGCCGCCACCACCGCCGCCTCGGCAGTAGTCGGGTCCCGACGGATACGGGGCGACAAAGGACGCCTCACCAGAGTTGCCGGAATCCCCGATCACACCTGATCCGCCCTGGCCTGCCCTCGCCTGGATGACGTCGGTCATCTCGTCAGCGTCGATCCAGGTTTCGGCGTAACCGCCGCCACCGCCGCCGCCAGACGCGGTGTAAACGCCGGTGCGGCGACCACCACCAGCGCCGCCACCGCCCTGGCAGATGGCACGGATCGCAGCCAGCCCCGGATATTCGGACGTGTCGATCAGGACCGTGCCCTGGTTGGCGGTGACGACGATGGTCTCGCCCCGGGTGAGGCCCTGGATCTTTTCCGGGCTGACTGTGGTGACCTCTTCGGAGTAGGTGGTGGTCCCCACTTCCTCCCCGTCGATGTACCAGCGGATCTCCATGGCGTCGGCGTCCCTCACCGCCACGACGTACTGCCAGTCGCCGAGGTTCAGCGGCTTGTCGGCAACCGACGTCCAGGTGGGTGTGCCGTCGGCGATTTCGGCGCCGTGGGTGAACTGGAGCCGCCCGTCGGGGAGTTGGGTGAGGGCGAACTCGCCGCTCATCTTTGTAATGAGGTCCCGGGCGGTCCCGAAGGAGAGCGGGCGCACCCACATCTCCAGGGTCAGGCTGTCCTCCAGGTTCAAGTCGGAATCCTCAGTGGAGAGGTATTCACCAGAGCCACTGAACTCCGTTACGTTGCTCTTGCCCTTGGAGTAGCCGCGCACGGCGACGTTGCTGTTATTTCCGGCTGTGACTCCGTTCTCTGTGAGCGTGGCGTCTCCTGCCAGGTCCGAGGTTCCCGTGTCGTCGTCGAGTGTCCAGTAGGCGACCGGCGAGTCGGCGAGGATGCTGTTCTGGTACTTCTGGGACCCAGCCCGGTAGCGGGCCAGGATCGACGCCTCGTCCAGGGTGCCATCGAAGACGGCGACCTCGTCAACCCGGCCCCCAACGAGCGGGTAGCTGACGTTCGCCGCCCAGGAGGAGATGCTGAAGTCGGAGGTGACGACGGCGTTGGCGGCGTTATAAGAGTTGGCGCTCTGTTTGGTCACCGGCACCTCAACACCGTCGAGCCACAGACGGTTCTGGGTGGGGTCGCCGTTGGTGAATTCGGCTACAACGTGAGTCCACTTGCCGTCGACCTCCTTGTTGTAGCCGGCACCCGGGCCGTAGTTGTCGCTGTTGCCGGTGTTGAACCCGATGCCTGTGTTGGCGGTGAAGTACAGGTCGTAGCGGTTGAACCCGAACGGCATCTGGCTTGTTGCCTGGTTGCTCTCCCACCACACCCAGGCTTCAACGGTGGTCTTCGCCCCGGGGGACGTGTCCACGGGCAGGCCATTCACCATGAGTTGCCCGCCTGTTCCGAACGCGACCGAGCCGGTGCCGGAGTTGCCGACCCCTGCGGGGTTGTACACGGCCTGTCCGGAGGCGACAGCGTCGTGTCCGTTGCCGCTGACGTCTTCGAAGACTCCGGATCCGTGGTCGTCTTCGAAGGACCAGTAGGCAATCGGGTCGTCGGCCAGAACCATCGCCTGGTAGTCGCGGGTGTCGACCGCTCCGTAGCCTCCGAAGTGGTGGGCGGGGCCGAGCCGTTCCCCGTTGACCGTGAACGTCACCTTTGCTGCGCCGTCAGCGTCGCGGTCTTCGAAGGTGGCGGTGATCCGGGCGGTGTCTCCGTCCCGCAGGCCGACAGCGCCTTCGGCCGCCGTCACAGCACCTGCCAGGTCGTGTTTGGCTACGAGGTCTTCGCCGTTGCCATCCAGCGGGTAGTAGGAGACCGGTGCGGTATTCTCGAGCGCCCAGCCGAGCGGCGAGATCCGCCGTGAGGCAAGCTCCGCGACCTCTTCACCGTCGAGGGCTCCGCCCCAGATGCCGAGCTCGTCGATCCGCCCTTCGAACTTCGGATCGGCCGGGTTGGCTTCTCCAAGGATGAGGCTGCCGTCGAGAGAGACCGGAGCGTCGGCTTCTACGGTGTCGGCGAGATCGCCGTTGACGTAGACGCGGTAGTGGTCGCCGTCGTACGTGGTGGCCAGGTGGAACCACTCACCGACGGGGTATGTCACTGCCTCACTGGAAGGGCCTCCCCAGACGCCTGCTACGAGTTTGCCGTCTCCACGGAGCTGCCAGATGTGCGCGCCATCCTCTTGTCCGCCGAGGGCGAGGATTCCTGCGCGTGTGGCGGGCTTCTCATCCACATACACCCACGCGGCGATCGTGTGCTCGGCGTTTCCGTTCAGCGCCGGGAGGTCGGCTTCGAGTCGATCATTCCCATCGAAAGCAGCCGCCTGCGCTGCCGGGAAGGGTGTGGCGGAGGCAATACGGTGGGCGATCTCGGTGTTGTCGGCCAGCTTGGAGTGCGGCAGGTACAGGGCGAGTCGGTTGTCGCCGTCCCGCACCAGCTCGTATTCGTGGCTCTCCGGTTGCCACTTGGAGATGAAGGTTTGGGCGGAGCCGGCGGGACGGCTCGCCCAGTCCGCTGCTCCGACGAACTCGAGGGAGAAGTCACCGGCGACAGCGGTCGACTCATCGGAGGCTATGACAGCGTACTGGGTTTCGCTATCGGTGATCCTCTGGTCGAACGACGAGGTGCCAGCTCTTGGGCGGAGGCTCTGGGACGAGACTGCCCCTCCTGTGATGGTGAGTGGCCCATCCCCCGCCTCGTTGGGGACGACCGTCGCCCCGCCTTCCTGCGCGGAGAAGTCCCAGTCGGCCACCAGGTTCTCGCGAGCTGTGTCGCCGTAGATGCGGACCCGGAAGAATTCGATGCGGTCACGCCCGGCTTCGGCGAGGGTGCCGACTACCCACCCGCTGTCGTGGTCGTGGTAGGCCCCGGAGCTGAACGGGTCGGTGACCGGGTCCCCGAGCTGGACGCCGTTGACGTAGAAGGTGGCCGTGGCGGGCGATCCGGGGGTGAGCTGAACGGAGATCTGTGCAGGCTCTCCGTCTTCCAGCAGGCCGCGGAGGGTCTCCGTGGACGTGAAGGTGGTGACGTTCTGGCCGTCGCCGCTGACCTCCAGTTGCAGCTTCCCTGTTTCGGCCACGCCGAACCGGATGGAACGCTTGGCTGCGCCCTCATCCCACTTCTCCACCAAGGAGACGCGACGGTTCTGGGTCTGCCAGTCAGCCCGTGCGTCGACATCGATGGTGAACTCTCCGCTCAGCTCGAGGCTGGGGAGGTCTGGGGCCTGGGCGACAGCTTCGCCTCCGTTGTTGGTGTAGAAGCTGCGGCTGACTTCACCGAACGGCTCGGAGACGAACCCGGATCCCGTGGAGACCAGCAGGTTCCATTCGGCACTGTTCGTTTCGCGCCAGGCGATGTCGACCCGGCCGTCTCCTGTGAAGTCCCCGGCCACGTGTTGCCAGTCGGCGCTGGTCGCCTCACCCCAGACCTTGAAGCCCCCTGCGGTGTGTCGGCCGCCTTCGGCGACCCAGACCTGCCCGCTGGCACGCTCCCGAACCACTAGGTCGTCGACACCGTCGCCGGTGACGTCTGCGAGGATCTGGTTGGCGGTGTCCCAGTCCCCCTTGTCTGGTCGAGCGTAAGAGAAGATCTCGGCCCCGGCGATAGCGAGGCGGGCGTCTTCGGCCCCGTCGACTGCGAAGATGTATTCGCCGGGCTGCTCAATCTTCAGCTGTCCTCGCGCTTCTACTGCGACGTTTCCGGTCCGCCCGGAGTCGTAGACGGTGGCTTCTGTGCCGTCCCAGTCGATGGTGGGGGCGATTCCGGTGCGGAACGGGGTCCCGTCTCCCGGTTCGGGACGTGCCCAGCTGCCGAGCACGTCGACCTCAGCCAACCCAAGGTTCGCGCCTTCGCCCGCGACGATTGTCCACCGCACGAACCGTCCGCGTTGCGGAGTTGCCAGCTCCAATGTGCCACCGCCGTCTTCAGCGCCGGCGAGGGTTATTACTCCTCCGGGCCGCCAGGTGATCCCATCATCTGAGATCTCGACGTAGACCTCGTCTGTGTCGGCTGCGGCACTCGACCGGTCCCAGGCGGACACGCCACTGATCCACGCCTCGGATCCCAGGTCGGCCTGCAGCCAAGCACCGATGCCCTCCCCGAGAGAGATCCAGTCTCCGCTTGTCCCGGGGCCTGCCTTGCCGTCGATGGCTTTCGCTGGGGCGTAGCCGGGAGCCTCGGAGGAGGCGATGACCGCCGTGTTGCCGCTGATGAGGCTTCCAGTCGGGTCGGCGGACAGCAGTTTGATCTCGGCGAACCCGGCGTAGCTACCTTCGGCCTCTGTGATGCTGACCCGCACGTAGCGTCCGCTGTGCGGGTAGGCGATCACGTCACCGGCGCCGTCGGGAGACAGCGGACCGAATTCGACGGCGTTCCCCCAGGTCTCTCCGTCCTCGGAGGTCTCTATCACCCCGCCCAGGACGTTCAAGCCGGGGTCGACCAGGTCGTGAAGGACGACGTGGGTCAGGGTTGCCGTTTCGGGGAACTCGAACTGCACCCAACCGGTCTGCCCGTCGGCGCGCCAAGACTCGAGCTCTTTGCCGCTCACACGCCCGTCGACAACCCCGTCTGCGTCCCCATAGCTGGCGTTCAATATCACGCCGCCGCCCGCACCGAGGTTCGTGGCGTTGCCGTCCAGTTCCAAATAGGTCACTCTGAGGCCGGGGCTGCGCTGGGCGACGATCTGGATCTGAATCTCGGCACGAAGCGTCCCATATTTGACTCTGACGGTGAATGCCCCTTCTTCGGCGTCGGGGGAGACTTCGATGGAGTTGCTCTGCAGACCCTCGTCGTCGGTGACGCCGGTGGCGAGCTGCCAGGACAGGGGCCCGTCTGCCTCGTATTCGAGTTCGACACCCGCAGCCGGAGCGTCGGCCTGGTCCAACAACTCGGTGGTGATGTCGATGACCTGGCCTTGGGAGGCCACGATGGGTGCCGCCGAGTCGTAGACGTACACCTCGTCGATCCAGAAGCTGCCGTCCACGTCTGCTTCTGTGAACGCCTCCACGATCAACCATGCGGCGTCTTCCGGCGGTGCTTCGCTGGCGACAATCTCGTACTCCCGCCACCGGTCGGACGGAGCGAACGTCGTCAGCCTGTAATGGTCTTCTCCCTGGTTAGTACCGCTGATGCTGTTGCTGCGGCGGGCAAGGATGTGTCCTTCTGCGACCGGATCCCCGTCTGCGTCGAGGTAGATACCGCGCAGGTTCACCCACAGGTCGGGGTTGTCGGTGAGAACCTTGGCGCGGATCACCGGCCGTGAAGCAGGGGTCACCGCCAACGCCCCTCCGGTTTCAGCATCAAGTGTGAGGGACTCGACGTCGATTGCCCCGAAGGTGACGTCCTTCCTTAGAGCCCCGACCCCTCGGTACGCTTCGGTGTCGTCCCACACCCCACCGGTCCAGCCGGAGGCGTCCTCTTCGAAGCCGCCGTTTCGTATGCTGTTTGCTCCGATCAGGCGAAGCTTGGACGGCGCCGTGCCGATGACTACTTCCAGTTCGACGGAGGAGCCTTCGGGGCCGGTGACCACCACCTCATAGCTGCCTGCAGCGTCAAGTGCAGGACGGACGTTGATGGTGGAGATGCCTTCGGTGTTGCTTACGGTTTCGATGTCACCTGTGGGGGAGGTCTCCCATCCGTAGATGGTCTCGATTCTGTCAGCGTCCACGGCGCCCGCCCACAGGATCACGTTGGCGAAGCCGCCTACCCATCCGGAGCTGCTGTGCCCCAGGACGATGTTGCTCTCCGGCAAGCCCGTGATGGTCTGGGTCCCCGGGTCGTCAGGGGTGGGTGGGGTGTCCTCGTAGCGGAATACTTCAACCCCGTCCACGTAGAAGCTGACTGCACCGCCGGCGGTCTCCGACGCAATGACACTCAGACCGATGTGGTAGGACTCCCCCTCCTGCGGAGCCCATCCTGTGTCGAGTACCGCCTCACCGAGGCCCAGTTCCAGGGTGCCGTCGGTGTCGAGCCGCCCAAAGAACTGGTCTCCTGATCCGGTGTCATCTCCGAACAGGTATGTTCCGGGGGCGTTGTCACCTGCCAGCAGCCACATGGCGACGGCGAAGCTCGTAGTGTCGGTCTCCACCTCGTCGCCGTCTTCATCGATGTAGCTCTCGGTGAAGGTGAAGTCTCCGATGGACACGCCGAGATCCAACGTGGAGTCGCCGGGCGTCTTGACGCCTACGCCGTTTCTCACAGCTGCGATCTGCTGCTCGTACTGCCAGTTCCCTGTGGCGATGGCGGGAACGTCAACGTTGATGAGGTTGGCTAGCGGGCCCGTCTCGTCGCTGAGGGGCCACCACGCTGCCGCCCCGTTCTCAGCAAGGGCAACCGGGTCGAGGGGGATGTCGTCTTCGCCCCCGTTGCTCCATGTGACGGGAATGCCAGGCATAGGGTCCCCGGCCAGGTCGACGGTCAGGATGGTCAGCGGATTGTTGAGGCCCGGGTGGACCCCGACGGGATTCAGAACGGCGCGCAGGCCACCGAACACAGGGGTGACTCGAACGGTGATGTTGTCGTCGACCACCCCACTGTCGAGCACGTTGATGGCGAACACTCCTGCTTGAGCGTTCTCCCCTGCCTCGACGGTGAAGACGCCTCGGCCATTCTCGTCGGTGGTGACGGTCTGAGGCAGGAAGATGCCTTCCAGGTTGCCGATGAGAAGCGCGAACGTCCACCCGCCGACGGGCTGATCGGCGTTGTCTTTGGCGGTGAAGCCGATCTCGAGGCTGTCTCCTTGCGGGACTTCGAAGATGTCCTCGTCCGGCTCGATGTAGAAGGGGATCTGCATCACTTCGACGTCGAATATGCCGACCACACCCCCTTCGACGTCGATGCGGATAGCGTCCTCGTATGTCCCTGCAGCCAGGTCGCCGGCGGCTGCGAGATGGAAGACCACCTGCCCGTCGTTGTCGGTGTAACCGGTGTCGGTGACCGGCGGCTGAGAGGGCTCCTCTTCCTCGTCAGACAGCCATGGGCCGATGCTCAGCCCTTCCTGCTGGCTCGTGGCGGTCACTTCCACACCCGGCAGCGGCTCACCGGAAGCGTCGTAGACAGTGGCGGTGAAATCTATGACGCCCGTGGGCCAAATGAGGATGTCTTCGACCACGACGCTGTCGGCGGCCGACACGATGTAGACCGTCACCTCTTCGGTGGGGAGCCCGGGAGCGATCACTGTGAGCGTGTCGTTGCCTGTGGGCACCCCTGAGGGGCTGAGGATGGTGTAGCGCGCCACCCCGTGGGCGTCCGTCACCACCGGGGTGCTCTCGACGTCGAAGAGCGGCGAGCCCTCTGTGAGGGAGACAGCCACGTCGGGCGCGGGTGCGCCGGTCTTGTCAACGACCTTTATCTCGAATGTCCCTTGCTGCCCCTGCTTCACCGTGACCACGTTGTCGAGGGTCATCTCGGCGACCACCGGCTGTATCTGGAGCCTTCCCACTGATGTGAAGTCGACCTGAGGGGTGTCGGGGCTGTCGCTTGTGGCGACGACCGGGTAGACCCCTGCCCTGACTGCCTCTCCGACGGAGACAGCAACCTGGCATGTCCCTGCTTCGTTGGTCACGCAGCTGTTGGCGAACGAGAAGCCTGTCTCGGGCAGCGGTCCGGCGTCGAGCCGGGCAAGCAGCAGCGTGTTCGGGTCGTCTTCGTAGTCGGCGGGGAAGTATGGCTTGGCGGCGTCGGCGGAGATCGACGCGTCGGACCGGGCGATCTGGGCGATCCGGAGCTCGTCGATGGCGCTGTTGATGACCCCGCTGCCGTCGACCCAGCTCCCCAAGTAGAGGTTCGCCGGGGTGATCTCAGGGATGTGCGGGGTGTTCGCAGACCCCACCTTCTCCCCGTCTATGAAGAGGGCGAGCTGTGCGGCGTCCCAGCGGAGGGTGAAGAGATGCCAGCCTTCCTCCAGAGCGTCCGCCACGGATACGACGGTGGAGGCGCCGCTCCCGTCGGATGTCACCGCCTGCCACTGGCCCGAGGTGCTGCGACGCAGCGCCAGCTGGTTGTTCCCGTCGCTGTCGGCTCCAGCGAAGATGTAGCTGTCCCCTTCGCTGCGCAGCGCGTCGTTGACATCGACCCAGATGTCGATGGTGCCGGATCCTGGACGGAGGAAGTCCGCCAGGTTCACTCTGACCTGTTCTCCGCTCCGGCTGGAACCTCCGGTGACCCAGGTGGTGGCGAACGGCTTCTGCTCCAGCTGGACACCGTCCACATACACCACCGTCCCTGGTGTCGGGGCGGTGCGGGCGACTATGGAGATGTCTCCTGCCAGGTCCCCAGAGGCGGCGTCGAAGGTGTATGTGATGGTCTGCCACACGCCGGTCTTAGCCGGGTTGGCGTCTGTGCGGGAGATCTCGTCTGCACCGGAGAAGGTTCCCCCGAGGTCGAATCCAACAGGCCCGCCGTCGTATCCGGTCGGCAGCAGAACCCTGGCGCTGAGCGTGTATGTCCCTGCGGTGCCCAATGTGGTTGGCCGGGACGCCAGGGTGGTGTCGGACTGGTATGTGACGGCGAGGGATCTCAGGCTGTGCCATGCGTTGGTGGTCACGGCTTCGATGGTGTTGTCGCCGCTTTCCGCCCAGCTCCCGGTCCCGCTCTCGAAGCTGGAGTCGGCGTTCGAGATGAGGTTTGTGGTGGGCCCCTCGAGGATGAGTGCGTTGCCTGCGTGCCCCGCCCGGTACCTCGGTGTGTTGCCACCTCGGGGCTGGCCGTCGAGCCCGTAGGCCGTCCCGGCCCGGGTGAAGGTCAGGTCGCCGACTGTTTCGAAGTCGACGACGACGCCCTCCATCCCCTGGTCGTAGGCGTCATATGCGGTGTACTGGATGGATGTGTTGACGCCCTGCCTGGTGGTTGCCGGGGCGGTGACGATCCGGTCCAGCATCGCTTGCACTTCAACTTCGTAGTGGCCGGTCACCACGCCGTACTGCGCCAGGATCGAATGCAGGCCTTGGGGGGTGGACGGGAAGTCGACGGTGATCGTGGCGATGCCTTGGGCGTTGGTGTTGGCCCGTGTCGCGTCGAGGGAGATTCCGGCTTCAGCGGCCGAGAACTGGATCGGGAGCCCAGCGCCCACAGGCGTGCCGGCACCTGTGTACACCCGCACCGAGATCGGGACGTTCTGGGCGCCCTGTGTCACCTTCTTCGGCTGGTCATTCAGCGGCCAGGGGACGATGGTGGCAGGAGAGTCGCTCAGCCCGAAGTTGACCCGGACAGGGTCCGACTCGTCGTTCTCCGCCCCGGAGTTGTCCCTGACGACGAACGTGAAGAAAGGCGCTTGCGTGGAGCTGTCGTGGACGCTCGTCTCATACACCAGCTGGACGCTGTATCCGGTCGGCTGGTTGGTGAATATGATCTGCCCGGCCTGCACCACCTCGTCGCGGTAGTAGAGCTTGCCGACTTCAGGGACGGACGTCACCTCCAGCTCCAGCCAGTCCCCGTCGGCATCCAGGCCTCCTATTTCGATGGTGATCGGGTCGCCTGCCTTCACCTGGACGCCGTAGAGGTTGTCTGCGATCTTGGTCACCCGTGAGTCTGCTTCCGTCTCCACATACCCTTGGGGCGTGGCGTTGGCGAGGGAGAAGCAGTGCCGCTCGGGGCAGCGGTCCTTCTCGGGTGTGGCGTCGAAGCCGATGGCGACACATGTGCTGTCTACGGAGCATCCCGGCGCCTCTCGTGGCCGGATCCACTGGTCCTGGCCCGTGTAGCCGCTGGAAGGCACCGCCCGCCATTCGGGGTTGGCGCCCGCCGAAGACTGCACGAACCAGTTCGACCAGATGAGGTCCTGCACATAGTTGCCGCCGGGCCTGGGCGTGAAGCTGAACTCTGCGCTGCGCAACACCTGCTTGCTGCCGCCTTCGGGCCCCCATTTGGTGGGGTAACCCCATGTCCAGGAGGTGCAGACGGATCTCGGCAGCCAGCCATGGACGGTGTGCCCTACCTGGCCGGGGATGTTCACGCACGCCCCTGAGGGGTGGTCCACCGACAGTGTGATGGGGCGTCCGCTCGGAAGGAGGTACTCCTGACCGTTGACTTCATATGTCGACAGGTCGATCCGGCCGGCCTCATCGAAGTTGCAGGTCGGAACGACCCGCCGCTCGCCACCTTCGAGGAAGGAAGCCCACAGGCAGATGCTCCCCGCGTCCTTGGCGTCGAACAGCCTGTTCTGCCATGACTCGGCGCGCAGGTTGATGTTGAAGGCGGCTCCCCGGAAGAGGTCCACAGCCACCTCGGTCATGGAGTTGGGGGCGACTTCTATCCCTTCGCTGAAGGCGGCCCCGCCGATCCCCCACTCGTTCGCAGGGTTCGAACCCCCGCTCCGCCACCATTGCGCCTCTTTGCGCAGACCCACGTGGCAGGGGTTTGTTGAGACGCAGTCGTCGTTCCCTTCGACCCGGAAGTATGCGTAGCCGTGCTGGTCGAAGCGGACGGGGCCGGCTACGGCGGTTGCCTCTCCCGTGCCGGTTTCTGTGATCAGGTAGAGGTCGACGTCTTGCGGTACAGACCCTTCGCCTGCGAACCGGGCCCGCACCACCTTCCATCCGTCGGCGTACCCGACGTTGGGGGGCGTGATGATGACTTGCCGCTCCACGCCGGTTGTCTCTTCCCAGAGTGTGACGACGAGGAAGTTGGGCTCGACGATGCTGTCCGAGCTGTCCGGGTCACCGACCTCCTTGACGGTGTAGTTGACGACGTGCTGGACGCCGCCGACGTCGATACAGGACTTCTTCTCGTTCCCGACGCAGGCGTCGATTCGGATGAAGGTGCCTGCTGCGATGTCTTCATATGGCTGGTTGACTGTGTGTGCGACAGCTGTCGCCAGGGCGACGTCGGCTCCCCGTTCGACGACGCTGCGCCGCAGGCCCTCAGCTGCCTGGGTGAGCGCGAACGCCACCGCCACACCTGCTACCGCCAGGATGGCTGTGGCGACCAGAAGCTCCGAAATGGCAAAACCGCCACTTCGGCGGTTACCACCCGTGCGGTGCCAGGTTGCCCTGGCACCTTGTTGTATGTGATGTCTGCGCAATCTTCTAAACACCGGCTCGTCAGCTCTGTTCGGCGCCTGTTTCTCTTCCGTCGGCGCCGGGCTTCCGCCCACCGCCGTCTCACTCCTGTGACAGTCCCGGCGTTTGCCGGTTCTGCCACTAGGAACCACCCCGTCCGGACCCCGTTTCTGTGGGGCCGGCTCTCTTCGGTGTCGTCCCGAAAAGAGGGGGTGGCTCTTGTCACGACGGTCCTGTTCGCCATCCTTGGTGCAGTCATGGTCATCGTCGCCATCTCGGCGTATGTCGTCTCGTCCCGGCTGGCGGCGGCGGAACGGGACCGGGCCGAAGCGTTGGAGGCTGTCGAGTCGGTGCTTTCCACCTATGAGGCTCATCTGGCAGAGGACCCGCTCTATTTCCTCCACCATGTCTCGCCCTACGAGGAAGCTCGCGTCTGCGTCCTGGGCCCGGTGGACCAGGTCGTGCAGCCGGGGAGCGAATGGCCGGGCAACTGCGGCACCCGCTGGGAGTACACGAAGCCGACGGGCGAGGATCAGCGTGAGCACCGGACGGTCCGGCTCAAAGTGGAAGCCCCGTCCCCTCACCGTCCGTATCTGACGTTGCAGGCCGTCGCAGCTGTGGGGTCGTCACGTGTGGCACGCGAGCGGACCTTCACGGTCCGTTCCGTCGCTACGTCGCTGATCTACGCCGACCAGGATCTCTTCATCGACGCTGTGGCCCGGGAGCTGTCGGTGCCTCTGGAGGTGTCGGGAGACATCTACACGGGCGGCCGCCTCTTCTTGCCCTCTGTCGAGAATGTGGACTTCTCTGACACCTTGCTGATGGCCGAGGGAGGGTTCACGCCGCAGGTCGCCATCCGGCCGTCACAGTTCGTCCGCTTCTTCGCCCGCAACCCTGACGGGTCGGGCCTTGTGGAAGATCTCTCCCGGATCGTGCCCACCCCTTACTCGCCGGACCGCCTCACAGCGGACCTGATGCAGCTCAGAGAGGTCGCGTGCTCAACCGCCGGGCAGCCCGGCGGGGACAACAAGTCGGGCCATCTGTGCATCGTCCCGGGCAAGCCTCTCCCTGGAGCCGGCGGGGGTAGCGAGATCGACAAGGATGCCCGCACCTTCCTGCTGAAGTTCAAGGTCGAGGAGGGCGAGCAAAAGATCGAGCTCTACTACTCCACCAACGCCCCCGGTTTCGTCTGGGACTGCCAGATCCGCTGCTCACTCCCCATGCTCGCCGCCACGGAAGTCGAAGCGGGGACGCACATGGGGGCGGAGAACTTCTGGACGTACGTTGGGGAGTTCGCCCCACCGCCGTCGGGGGTCATCTTCGTGGACGGGGACGTCTCCGTCGGTCTCTGCGGGGATGCGTTCCTGAAGGCTTGGGGCACATCGAACGTCGAGTGCGCGGTCTCCGAGCTGAACACCGCCATCACCGTGGTGGCGGGCACCGCACTCAATCCCAAGAACGTCTACCTCTCCGGCCCCATCGACACATCTGATGAGGGTGGGCGTCTCGGTGTGGTCTCTTCCGGGATGACGTTCATCCCCTACTGGGCTCGTCAGCCTGGAGGGCAGCTGAAGCTGGATGTAGCCATCACCGCCTTGGGGCTGGGGGACGACATCTCAAAGGGCAGGTTCAGGGGCGCAGTCTCCACGCTTCCGGTCCGGGTGCATCGCGGGTTCACCGGGAGCGCATCCAACCGGGCTTCCCTCCTCCACATCCGTGGCTCCATCGCCGGAAGCGGTGTGGATCTCTCCTCCAACCAGTACGACAGCATCCGCCTGGAATGGGATCCCCGCCTCGCCCAGGATCCGCCCCCCTACTACCCGTCGTTCCTCTCCGAGTGGACGCTGCGGTCGGAGAACGCCATCTCGCCGGATTCGCTCTGCGACAACTGCGCCGCCTACGTGACGAACGGCTGACCTGCGGCCCGCCGGGAGCGCTTTATCCATCGCTGGAGAATCTTCCCTATCCACCTTGCTCGAATGCCCCCGCCGCACACTGTCTATCCGAGCGGCGCCGCCGGCGGGTCATCAGGCGCCTGCTGCTCCCAAAAGGAAACCTTTGGTTGCGAACGGGTGAAACATATGAGCGACAACGTCTCGTCTGAGACAAAGCGCCCCAGTTCTGCGGGGCCGACCCCAGAAGAGCTCTGCCGGGAATTCTTCGACGCAGCGATTGCTTACGCACGCAGACTCTGGAGCTCGCAAGCGACGCTGCGTGACCGTCTCGACCTGGTGGACGTGGAGTCCGCTGCCGGGTCTGGTCTATATCGTGCGGCCAAGTCGTGGGACCCATCGGCCGGGGCTCCCTTCGAAGCCTGGATGCGAAAGCATGTCGGCTACGAGGTGAAGGAGGAGGCGCGGGCGGCGAACACGGTGCGGCGGGCCGGCATCCGTAAGGTCCGCCGTCTCGACAACGCCCTCCGCGAGCTGACGGCTGAGCTGGAGCGGGAACCCACCCGTGAGGAGCTGTGCGCCTACATGGGCGTCGCCGAGCCTGAGCTGGACGAGATGTACCACCTGCGCGAGTCGGCGCGTGAGGCCTCTGCGTTGGACGATGCCGCCCTGCCGGCTGTGGAGTCCCCTGACCCTACGGAGGCTGCATTGGTGGAGGAGGCGCTCTCAGCCTTCGGTCCTCTGACTGAGGACCAGCGCGTCATCATGGCCCTCCACTACCTGGAGGATGTGCCGTTCAAGGAGATAGCCTCGCTTCTCGAGCAGCGCCCGGATCAGGTGAGCCGAGCGCACTCCCGGGCGCGTCGTTCAATCCGCGACTGGCTGATCGCATCGGAGGTTGCGTAAGGGAGTAGTCCCTCCGGGTCAACCTGACGACCACCCCCTTCAGCTGGCCGCTGCGGTGCTCGCCCTGTTCCGACGCTGGCTGCATGAGTGCCGTTGTGCTGGCTGCGTGAGTGCCGTTGTGAGGACCATAAGCCAAGACGGCTCTCATCGCAGCTAGGCCTTCACGCACAAGCCCTAATCGACGTTTCTTGACATGTCCAAGCCGAGAACCACATCTAGCCGCGCCTCCGGTGCTGCCCCCATCGAGTCCGCTGTTGATTCGTCCGTGCCCAGCTGGGATGGTGTGCCCGCGCGCGACTGGGGCGACACAGACCTGTCCGGTGTGCTCTCTCATATCAGGCAGGTGTTCGCCCAATCCCCCACTCTCTGCCGCTTCCTCCAGACCCACCCCGAGGTGCTGGACCGCTGGACCATCCTCACATCGACCGCTTCAGCGGAAGGGAGATGCACCACGATCGTCTTGGAGGAGAACAGGGTGTTGGCGGTGGACCACACCGCAGACCAGACCCTGACGATCCGTGTCGTCTTGGACGAGCTGACAGAGATGGCGCATCGCTTCGGTCACCCGGAGGTGCGCCGATCCCAGAGGCAACTACTAGCGGGGCTGCCCAGCTCCGGGGCGACACTGCAAGCCGAGAGGGGATGAAGAGTCATCCCGCCCACAAACAGTCAGGTAGCAACCAACCCTCGGGAGAAACACATCATGTCTCTTGTCAAGACCCGCCCCCAGCTCCTGGAAGGCGAAGTGGCTGTCGCCCGCTTCTCTGGCGAGCAGGACAGCATCGGTCGCCTGGTTGGCGAAACCACAGACCGGCTCATCGTCCGTCTCCCTTCTACTGAAGGGTCTCTCCCAGCTCCCGGGGCTTGGTGTTATGTGGCGGTGGTCGGTTTTGAGACCGACGGGACCGCCATCGTCTCGAAAGACTCGCCGCTCGTCGTCACGCGCCTCCTCGAGGGTCTCGTCCCTGAGCTCTCTTCTGGGCAGGTCCGAATCATGCGCATCGCCCGCGAACCGGGGCGCCGCACCAAGGTCGCCGTGGCGACGTCGGACGCAGACCTGGATCCGGTGGCCGCAGTCGTCGGGCGCACAGGCTGGATTGTCAACTTCGTGGCCGAGCTGCTGGGTGGTGAGCGGATCGAGGTCATCCCGTGGTCGCCCCGCCCTGAGGTCCTGCTGGCGCGGGCTTTCGCCCCAGCGAAGGTGGAGTCGGTCACCATCGACGATGACGGCACAGCCACCGTCCGTGTCGCCCCTCACATGATGGCGCCTGCTGTGGGCCAGGACGGGCTGAACTCGATTCTGGCGGCCCGGCTCGCCGGGAAGCTGAAGCTGGGAGGCCGGTGGAGGATCCCGAAGGTCACCGTTGTCTCTACAGAGGATCTTCCCCACCCTCCCCACGGCTCTGTGGCCACTGTCTCTCTTGACAGCAAGCCGGCTTCGGGCGAGGAGGAGCCGGCAGGAGCGGCTGCGGGTGAGGCGGCATGAGACGTCTCCGGGGACGCACCTATCGCCCGGTAGGGCCCTCCCGCCGTGTTGAAGGCTTCTCTCTCACCGAGGTGATGGTGAGCCTTCTCATCCTGGTGGTGCTGATGGCGATAGCCCTCCCTGCGATGATCGGGCCGACGGACACCGCAGCCGATCTGGAGGCGAAGACCGCACTGGACATGGCGGTCTCCGCCCAGCGGATCATCTACCGCGACGGTGGCGGCTACACGCAGCTCGCCACACGTCTCCGTGACCACGCCCCCGACATCAAGTTCATCACCGGGAGTGCTTTGAGGCAGGACTGGGAGGACGAGGAGGGGCCCGCTGTCCGAGTGAGTGTCAGCGTAGATCGGGACGACGACGTGCCTGTTGCCGACAAGGCGGTGGGTATGGCGACCCTCTCCCGTTCCGGTGTCTGCTGGATGGTGCGCATGCAGCCCACAGGAGCGGAGCGTGGGACCACCTATGCGTTCCTGCGCCGTCCCCGGGACAGTGAGTGCAACGGGGCCACAGCTCTGGCCGAGATAGAGCCGGTTGTGCCCACGCCCGAAGACCCGGCCCCCGCAGGGATCTCTTGGGACTCACCCTTGGAGATCGGCTAATCCGAAGGAACGAAGAAGCGAGATAGATCATGGCTCAAAAGCAGATGGAAATCACCGCCGCCGATCAGGCACGGCTGCTTGTCACTGCAGGGCTTGCCGGTGTCGTCTCCCCTGCTGCGGTGAAACGGATCCTCGACGAGGCAGTCGCATCAGGGGGTAGGCGCGACCCATTCGAGGTGCTGCTCGTTTCCGGTCAGGACGTGTTGGACGATTTCTACCGGTTCCTGGCCCAGGCCCTCAACGTGGACTACGTGGACCTCTCTGGGATCGGGGAGACGCTGAAGCCCGTGGTGGAGCTGGGCGAGGAAGAACTGGTCGCATTGGAACGGCACCAGGTCATCCTGTACACCGACCCCACTTCGGACCTTGCCCTAGCCATCTGCGCATCCCCCGCTGATCTTTATGCTCGCCGCACGGCGAAGACCGTGGTGGAAGCCCGTAACGAGAAGGTGGGGTCCGCCGCTGCGCCTCTGGCCGAACCTACCCTTGCCTTGGGCCGTCCCGACTACATCACTCGAGAGCTCGCCCGTCTCCGCACCATCGTGATTTCCCGTCAGCTGAACGAGCAGGCGGCAGCCTCAGTTGAGACCGAAGACGAGCAGCTGGACGGCATGGTGGTGTCTGAGGTCTCGCCGGTTGTACGTTGGGTGAACAACCTTTTGCAGCAGGCGATCGTCCAGCGGGCTTCCGACATCCACATCAACCCGGTCGGCAACCAGACGGTCGCCAAGTTCCGCATCGATGGCATGCTTCAAGACGCCGATGCCCCACCGCAGGGCCGCGAGCTGGAGGTGGTGGCACACATCATGTATAGGGCGGGGATGGACCCCACCAACCAGCGGTTCCCCCAGGACGGCCGCCTCTCGTTCTCAGCTCAGGGTCGCATCATCGACGGACGTGTGAACTCTATCCCGTCGATACTGGGCCCCAAGCTCACCATCCGCCTTCTGGACAAGACGAACATCACCTCCATCACTTTGGACCAGATGGGGTTTTCCGAGCGTTCGCTGCTCGTGCTGCGCCACAACTCGGGGAAACGTCAGGGAGCCATACTGGTCTCCGGCCCCACCGGGTCCGGTAAGACGACGACCCTGTACTCGATCCTTCGTGAGATCGCTACTCCTGAAAAGCATGTGATGACGATCGAGGACCCGGTGGAGTATCAGCTGCCTGGCCTCATCCAGGTGCAGGTGGCGCGCAGCGCCGAGCAGGGCGCGACGTTCGCTTCGGGTCTGCGGGCGATGCTGCGTTCCGACCCGGACGTCATCATGGTGGGTGAGATCCGCGACGCCGAGACGGCGAGAACCGCCGCCGACGCATCCATCACAGGTCACCTTGTGCTGTCCACCATCCACGCCCCGTCCGCTCCGGAGGTGTACACCAGAATCATCGAGATGGGCGTCCCGGCTTATGCGGTGGCGGAGGCGATCCTGGTCACCACCGCCCAGCGCCTGATACGCCGGGTGTGTCAGCGGTGCGCCGACTTCTCCCCACCCACCCCGGACGAGATCCGCGAGCTCGAGCGGGCAGGCGTTGAGGACATCCCTGACGAGCTGGCACACGCTCGCGGGTGCTCCGCCTGCAACGGTGGCTACACCGGCCGGACGGTGATCGCCGAGGTGTTGGAGTCGAATGAGGAGATAAGGCACCTGGTGGCTTCTGGCGCCCCGGCCTTCCAGATTCGGGAGGCTGCGATGAACAACGGGTTCGTCCCCTTGGCTGACGACGCGCTGCGTCACGTCCTCGAGGGGAGGACGACCGTCACCGAGTGGATCCGCACAGTCGACATCGTGCGCTGACCCACCTGCTTGCCGACTTCTGCCCTGCTTCGACCCTCAGGGATGTGCGTCTTCGCCGCATACACAGTCTCGGGTTCGGCTGCGGGGCGACGCTGAAGTTGGCACAAGAAGGATTTGAGTTACCGCTATGGCTGAACAGCAGTACAAGGATTTCTCGTATGTGGCGATGAACGCCGCCGGCGAGCGGACGAAGGGAACCATGCGGTCCCCGTCTGCGGACCTGGTGGTCACCACCCTCGCCCAGCGTGGCTACACCCCGCTGCAGGTGAAAGAGAAAGGCGGCCTGAACGCGGACATCAACTTCGGCAGCGGTGACATAAAGGGCCAGAAGCTTGCAACGTTCACCCGGCAGATGTTCACCCAGGTGCGCGCAGGCATCTCGATGACTGAGGCGCTCACCCTCCTGTCCAGGGAGCAGAAGAACCCCAAGACCCGTGAGATGCTGGAGACGATCCGCGACCGGATGCAGGAGGGTATGCCTTTCTCGGAAGCCCTCGGTCAGTATCCCGGCACTTTCGACCGTGTCTATCAGTCCTATATCCGTCAGGGTGAGGAGACTGGCCGCATCCACCAAGCGCTGGAACGCCTCGCCACTTCTCTGGAGAAGAAGGCGAAGATCCGTGGCCGAGTCAAGACCGCCTTGACTTATCCGGTGGTCGTTTCGGTGGCGGCCACCGTGATGGTGCTCGGCATCCTGTTCTTCCTGGTTCCCCAGTTCGACGCGCTCTACTCCTCCCTGGGCGGCCAGCTCCCCTTCCCCACACAGGTGCTGGTCACCGCTTCGAACATCCTGAAGAGCTTCTGGTTCATCATCCCGATCTTGGTCATCGGCACCGTCGCATTCTTCCGCCAGACCAAGGACAACCTTGACGTCGGCACCCGGATCAACAAGATCATGTACAGCTTCCCGATCATCGGAAGTATCCTCCACAAGCTCGCCCTTTTCCGGTGGGCGGACACCCTGTCGGGTGCTTTGGCTTCCAACGTCTCCCCTCTTATCGCTGTGGAGCTGGCTGCAGAGGCGTCCGGTTCCCGGTGGATGCGCAAGGTCGTGCCGGCCATTCAGGAGACGTTGGAGACAGGCCGTATGCTCCAAGATGTCCTGCCTGAGTTCCCGGACCTGTACCCGCCGACGATCTCTTCGATGGTGAAGACAGGCGAGAACGCCGGCGAGCTTCCCACCATGTTGTCGAGCATCGCCCAGACCCTGGACGAGGAGATCAACCAGCAGGTGGAGCAGCTCTCCACTTCCTTGGAGGTTGTCCTGCTGATCGTGATGGGTGTGGTCATCGGTGGCATCATCGTCGCCCTCTACATGCCGATCTTCGGAGCGCCGGATCTGATCTCAGGCTCATGAGCAAGCTCCGACCGCCCTCGCGGCACCGATCACCCTTCTCGCTCATCGTCCTGCCCCCCGCTGGGGTAGTGCCCCTGACTGGCTGCTGACCCTCACCGGACTCATATGCGCAAACACACCGCTGCTGAACTTCTCGACCGTCTCCACCAGCACAACCTCCTTGACCGGGGACGCGTCCTGAGCGTCTTCAACCGCGACATCGAATCGGCGACCTTCGCTGACCTGGAGGCTTACCTGATCCAGTCGAGCATCGTCGCCGAGGAGATCCTCAGGGGCGTCAAAGCCGAGCTCTTCGGCACAGCCCCTGCGCCGTCTGGTGTGGGGCCTGTGAACGCGTTCCCGATCGAGGTGGCGCGGGCGGCCAACGCGGTGGCTGTGGACGCGCCGGATGTGCCCACCGTGGCGTTCGCGGAACCCACCCCTGACAAGGTGAGCATCGTCGCCAAGTACTTGGATGCGGGACCCGGCGAATGGCGGGTCACCACCACGACGCATTCCCACCTGCACGCCCTGCTCGAGTCCCTGTACGGCAAGAACGGCGCCACGTATCCGCCGGTGGAGAGGCTCGAGGAGATCATGGAGGAGGCGGTGCGCTCACAGGCATCCGACTTCCACCTTGTGGTCGGCCAGCCGCCGTTCCTGCGCATCGCTTCCCACATGCAGCCGATGCAGCGTGCACCCCTGAGCGGCGACTTCCTGGAGAAGGAGATCCGCCGCATCGCCGGGGAGGAGCGATTCGCCTACCTGGAGGAGAACTTCGACGCTGACCAGTCATTCACCCATGAGGGAATGCGGTTCCGTCTCAACTACGGGCGCGATCAGAACGGATACACGGTGGTGGGCCGCCTCATCCCGGTCACCATCCCCACCCCGGAGCAGATCGGTCTTTCGGATGCGATCGTCCGCTTCGGTGATTTGGAGCGGGGGCTGGTGCTGGTGACCGGGCCCACAGGCTCCGGTAAGTCGACGACGCTGGCGTCCATCCTCCAGGACGTCGCTTTCCGCAGGCCCGCGCGCATCATCACCTTGGAGGACCCGATCGAGTTCAAGCTGAACTCGGCGCGCGCTCTCGTCTCCCAGCGTGAGCTGCACCGGGATTTCACGGACTTCTCCACCGCTCTGCGTCAGGCTCTGCGCCAGGACCCGGACATCATCCTGGTGGGCGAGATGCGTGACCCGGAGACGATGAAGGTGGCGATGACCGCTGCCGAGACAGGGCATCTTGTGTTCGCCACCCTCCACACATACGACGCCGTCTCCACTGTGGGACGAATCATCAGCTCTTTCCCAGCCGAAGAGCAGGACCAGATCCGCACCCAGCTCGCCTACATCCTGGCGGGCGTCGTCTCTCAGACTCTCTGCCGCCGCGCGACCGGCGGCCGTGTGGCAGCCCACGAGATCATGGTTGCCAACACAGCCATCCAAGCCAACCTGGCCTCTCCCGGCGGGATGGCGAACCTGCGCAACACGATCGAGACGTCCTCACGGGACGGCATGCAGACCCTGGAGCAGTCTCTGGCGAAGCTGGTCCGGGGTGGTGTCATCACCCAGGAGGAGGCGCTTTTCCGAGCTCGGCGGAAGAAGGACCTGCAGCATCTCTTGGAGCGACAGCGCTGACAACAGCCGTCGCAGCGTCTACTTAGCAGGTTAGTTGCGCTCTCTCCTCCTGTGCCGACACTGCAGAGAGACTTCTCCGCGCATGAGGGTCTTTGAAGCGGTCCCGTGCGCGGGCAGCCGTTGCGGCCAAACAAACCTTGAAGGAAAACAGATGACCATCCCTGAAAGAAACTCTCACGAACAACGCCAGGCCGACGTAGAGGCCCTGCAGTACTTGCAGGCGCAGCGCCCCAAGATGGCCATCAGCAACCATGGCGAGCTCCGCCGCCTTGTCTCAGCGGCAATCAAGGAACTCGGCCGGCGCATGAGCGGTGGAGGTGGTATCTGATGCGTGCTGTCGGCATCGACATCTCCGCCTCTGGGATCCGCATCGCCGAAGTTGAGCCGAAGCTTCGCGACCAGTTCGTCACTGTGAAGAAGCTCGCCTTCGAGCCTTTCCCTCCGGATTCGTCGCCGGTGTATCCGGGCGGCACCATCGCTTACCCGGTGGCGGTCGCTGACGCCCTGGCACGGGCGCTCAAGGCCGCCAAGATCCCGCCCCGCAAGATCGTCGTCCCGGTCCGAAGCGGCGTCGGCACTGCCCTGCATTCTGTGCCTGTCGGATTGAAGAATGCTGCCGAGTATGAGGCCGCCATCCGGGGGCTCGCTGACATACCCCTCTGGCATGAGGAAGGGTTCGAGCGCACGACGGCCCGGTTGTCGTGGAAGGTCGTGAACCAGCATGTAACCGGGGCGGGAGTGCACAAGGAGCTGCTGGCGATCACCGCCGTCAGGCGTGAGAGTGTCGAACAGATCGAGGAGGTTCTCGAGCTAGCCCGTGTGGAGCCTCTGGCTATCGACACCCAGCCTGCATGCCTCCTCCGCGCCCTGGTGCGTACCCACCCGGATGATGATGAGGTTGTCACCATCGTCGATGTCGGAGCGTCGTCCACGTCGGTTCTGACTCGTCGCGGCCCGTATCCCCGGCATTTCGTGGTGATCCCTTCTGGAGGCCGGAAGCTCACAGAGGCTGTGCAGCAGAACCTGGGGTTGTCGTTCGCCGACGCTGACACGCAGAAACGCTACATGCGCCTGGAAGCCCCCGATCTGGATTCCACCATCTACGGGTTCGGCAGCTCGGCCGCACCGAGCAGCTACACCCAGCTGGACCGGGATCTGTCGAGCGCAGCCGACGACATCATCGAGGAGATCGCTGTCGCGATAGAGGCTGATGCGTCATCCAACCCGGCGAACCCCACCACCGGCATCCAGCTTGTCGGGTTGGCATCCCGCATGTCCGGGTTCCGTCAGCGCCTCGAAAGCCGCACGGGCCTGCCGGTTCATTACGGCCAGCCTTGGGTGTCGATGGCATCAGCCAAGGTAGCAGAGAAGCTGGTCGGGGATGATCCTTTCGAGCAGCGCAGGCTCATCATGTCCTTCTCGACAGCGATCGGCGCTGCTCTCTGGCCACTCACCACCCGTCCATCCGTCGACAACAACTGACCCCGCACCGACCATGGCATTCCTACGCAGATCGAAAGAAGAGACCATAGAAGAGGAGGTCCCCGTCGACCAGGAGGCTGTTGCCGAGCAGACGGAGAAAGAGGAGCAGCAGGTCCCTCGCTACTCCCAGCTGCCGGACACGTCGTTCAACGTCATGTCCGTCCGCTTCACGGCGCGCAAGAACGCCAACATCGCCCTTTTCGTCATGCTGGGGCTGGTGGCGCTGGGGATCCTCTTCTTGGGCACCACCTATCTGGACACCAGGTCCTCCCAGCAGGAAGCTATCGAGGCTGCCGACGCTGCCCGCATCGAGGCGGGCCGCCTCAGCGCCGAGATCGCAGCCAAGGTCCAGACCGGTGGTCTCGGCCCGGACAAGCTCAATGAGCTTATCGTCCAGCGGCACTCCGCTTTCCTCACTGCCACTCAGAACAAGCTGGATTACGGCAGGGTGTTGGCGGACCTCGCGTCCGTGCCGATCGAGGATGTGATCCTTCAGCAGATATCGCTCACCCAGGGGGAGTCCCCTGAGATCACGGTCTCCGCCCGCACCAACGCTTATGCCACAGCAGCTCTCTGGCATCAGTACTACGGGGAGCTCTTCCCGTATGTGGAACCGATCGATGAGAAGTTGAGCGTGTCCGGCACGGAGACCGGAGGCTATGAGATCAGCTTCACATCCGGCGCCCGCCTGACCGCTGACGCCTTCTTGGACCGGGCTCTCCAGTACGGGATCGTGATCGTCGAAGGCGCCGAACCCGGGAAGGAGAACGCCGGCAAGCCCTCCGAAGACGAAGAAGTCGCCGAGGACGACGCCTCTACAGACGACGCCGACCTGGACGTCGAGGCCGAGGAGTGATTGTGATGTCCGTGATCTTCACCAAGAGGAACCTTCTGGTCCTGCTTTTCTGCCTGCTCGGCCTCGGCGCAGCGTACTGGTTCCTCCTCCGTCCTGCTCAGGCCGAGCTGGCCACACTCCAGGAAGAGGCTGCCGCACTGCAAGCAGATGTGGAGCGGCTGCGCCTCGAGCTGGCCGGGGCGGAGAGCGGGTCCGACGCTCTGTTGGAGCAGTACAACCAGATCCGCAAAGTGGACCAGATCATCCCCCTGGCGGACAACCAGACACGCATCCAACTGTGGACGGAGCTGCCGCAACTCCCGAACAACGTCCCGGGGCTGACGGAAGTTCAGACATCTGCCCCCACCAACTACGCCACAGACGGTGGGGTCCTCAACCACATCGACATCAACTACTCGGTGAAAGGGTCATATGAGGCGATCTTGGCTCTGGTGAACCAGATCAACAACTACCCGGTGCTCCTCACCGTCGAGTCGATGAGCATTCAGCGGGACGGAGAGACCGACTCGTGGAGCTCGTCGCTCTCAGTCAGGGCGTGGGCATGGGACCCCAATTTCCGTGAAGAGGTCACCGACTCGGCTACCCCGGACGTGAGCTTGCCTTCCGAAGACGCCGACATCAGCACCCCCGATCTCTCCGACAGCCTTGCAGGCACACCTGGCGTCTCCGACGACTCCCTGACCGACACGTCCACACCTGAGGACGGATCTTTGGAAGACAGAGCCGATTCCGATATCGCCGTACCCTCCGACACGGGTGAACCGGGCCAGGTGCCCGACACCTCCGAGCAGGAGCAGGGGTCCGACGACTTCGAGCAGGGTGACGCGCTCGAGCAGGCGACTCCCTGAACCCCAACTCAGATCTTGGTCTCCTAGCGTCGAAGGGCGGACAACATCCGCCCTTCGACCCGTCTCTGGCCCAGAAATCCCTGCTGTCCCCTGCTGCTACGGCGGCCGTAGATGGGGTTGCTTCTGGGGGCTGCGCTGCCACGGTGATGTGGGCTGAAACGAAGCAGGGTTGCGCCTGCATGAAAGAAAGGTATATGTCCACCAACGACTACCCGACTACAGCGGGGAACCGGCGGTACTCGATCGCCGAGATCTCCGGCGGGAAGATTCTCACTCCCGCAGATTGGGCGGAGCTCGAAGAGGACGACTCCACGACGGCCAAGAAACGCTTCAGCGTCGGCCTACCTTCCCTTGACTACACCCTGTCCCCGAGGCCGAACCAGGTTCCCGGGTGTTTCGCACCCGGCGAGCAGACGGTCATCATCGGAGACACCGGTCACGGGAAGTCGTCTTTCGTCCGCCGCAACATCTACCGAAACTGCACCCTCGACAACTGGGGGTGGGGTTTCCCCGACCGCAAGACGGTCGTTCTGGTCACAGAGGAGAATCCCGCCCGTATCGCCGAGGCCACCGAGATGCACCCGAAAGGGAGGCTCCGGCACATCGGTGATCGGTCGGTCCGGGTCTTCGAGATCGGGTCGAGCCGCAAGGCAATAGGTGTGGCGATACTCCGCTGCGCCTACGAGGCATGCGTTCAGTCCCATGACACCGGGCGACCGGTGACAGACTTTCTGCCTGAGATCGTGGCTCTCGACTACGACCAGGCAGTGTCTGAGGACAAAGACGGAATCTACACGACAGAGCGCGTGGCGCTCGCCAACCTCATGCTGCGCGGCATAGCCAACTGGAACCTCGGGATGATCGAGCAGTGGTCTGGCGCCTCCTGGAAGGAAGTCTGCAAGGAGTTCACCTACTTCAAAGGGAACGCCCCTGACTTCCCAGGGGAGGGCGAGCACAAGGTGGCTACTGTCACCACCGCGCAGGTGAAGGCCAGGGACAACAAGAACACCCAGTTCTCCCCCGGCGTCTCCGACCCTGCCGACTTCACCTACTACGAGGACGGCATACCCTTCTGGGAGCCGAAGGCCGGTTCTGCGCGGCTGCTGGGCCGAGACGACTACCAGGGCGACAAGCAGGCCCTCAAAGACGCCACGAACGTCTGGGTGCTGTACCGCCTGTTCCCGAACACCGGTATCGTCGACCTGAAAGATGGCCGCAAGGTCTCCTCCGAGACCTCCGCGTATGTCATCATCGACAAGGCCCGGTATGGTCAGCGGAGCAGGGTGGTGGAGCTGGCGTTCAGCTCTTCGCCTGACGGCAAGGTCGGCCAGTGGTACGACATCAACGCAGAAGAGGCTGTCGCCATGGTCGAAGCCGGCGTCACCGACTACGACCGCCCCTGGAAGTGGGATTGGGATCGACGGTGGAGAATCGGCGGATTCGGTTCGCCAATCCTCCCCAAGCGCCCCCACCGCTCCCAGGTGGACGGCATCCCGTATCGCCTGCCGACCGCTGAGGAGATCGAAGAGTATGAGCGGGAGCGTAGCTCCCAACGCAGAAGCGACTCAGGTGAGCCGCCGCAGGACTTTGTCGTCGTTGACGCCAACAGCGATGTGGTGCCGCTCCCCGAGGAGGCTTACGAGACTCCCGACTTCTTGCGCTCCGATCCTCCCAGCGACTTCGACCCTTCCGAGTGGTACAGCGACGAGGAGATCTCTTAGGAGTGACCCTCCCTCTGTGAGAACGAAGAGCCCCGACCTCTAGCAGGTCGGGGCTCTTTTCTTTCGGCCCGTTATGGCTCGGCAACCGCAGGCTGAGCTCAGTCTTTGGGGACGGCCGGCCAAATCTCGTCGGCGAAGACACGCAACGCTATGAGCCGGCGTGTGCGGCGGTCACGCCACTGGGCGTGGCTGACTTCCAACAAGAAGGTCCTCGACCACTCCCCTGGTCCGGCGGGCCCACCGAGGACGTCCGGCCAGACCAGCTCTCCATCGACGACCAGGGCGAGTTCCCGCCCTAGTTTCGTCTCCCTCAGCTCGCCTTCCACGTCGGCGGCCATGCGGAGAACCCGGTCAAGGTCGGGATCTGCGTCACAGAAGTACTCGACGACGTTGCCGAACGCCCCGACCTGCATCAGCGCTTCCAGCTCGTCCACCAGATCCTGGTTGCGGCGTTGCCGCGCGTCCACCAGCTGCCTGCGCACGCCCAGCCACGGACCCGGCTCCTCCCCACTGTCCAGGGCCGCCCAGAAACGCTGGCAGGACTCCCAGTACGCCCGAAGTCCTATCCGCTCGTCGTCTGGCACCTTGTCCAAGCTGACCACGCCGCCGTCGACGGCTTGTTCCAGATCCTCCAACCCGCGCTCGGCGTACCACAGTTCGGCGGCCGGGAGCGGAACCGAGTCTGGGAACACTAGGAATGTGCGCTGTGTGTGCGTCTCGGCCATGGTTTCTCTGCGGTGATGGTTCCTGCCAACTCTCCCGCCACCAGTCGCCGGCTTCTTCTCATCGACCCCGGCCGTGCGGGCAGCCGGGCCGGCTCCGGGACCGACACTGAAGTCATGCGATATTGGCCTGATCGGGACCAGTGGGTCCACACGTTCATGGGGATAATCGACTCCGCGTTCGAGCTCACGGACGAGGAGCAGCTGGTGACGGCAGACACCTTGCGTTCACTCTTCTCTGCCCTCCGCATCCCGGATCGTGGCTCCCCTCGTGAGGTCCCGATGCCTCTCCTGTTGGAAATCACCTCCAGGTTCTACACCACCTATCTGCGCAACACCGCCAAAGAGACGGATCGTCCCCAGCCTCGTGCGGCGGGCCCGGGTGAGTTGCTCGCCCCGATCGAGGCGTGGAGGTCGGCACTGGCGAACATCATCTTCTTGGCCTACCCGGACCTCTCCCCCGAAGAGCGGCTCGCCACCGACAAGATCCTCACCGACCTGCTGGGGGCGCTGGGTGTGTCTCGGCGCCGCGCGAACTTCCTCCCCGTGGACATCCAGCAGCTGATCTCCTGAGCGAGTTCCCGCTTGGCGGCGTTTCTTGTGGCACCCCCACAGCTTCGGCTGTCAGAGGTCTCGGAGGTCAGGACGCCTGGTTGATGGCGGTGCGCAGCGCCGCTGCGAATTCGGCAAGTTGGGTGGCTGTCTCGGTGTCGTCCCGCAGGGTGTATCGGTGCCTGGACAGTTCGAAGTTCACCCGCTGCTGCGCCCCTCCGGCGGCGTCCTGGGAGCCGTCTTCGGCGAAGGGGCCGATCTTGGTCTCGTAGCGCTCCACCCCTTCTGCAGCGCCCACGATCGCTCCTCCGTCCACTTCGATGGCGACTTCGATGGCGTAGCCGCCGACCGCGCCGGCCTCGGATACCTGGGGAACTCGTGTCTCCTGGATGAGGCTCACCCGGCGTGTGGGGACCGTAGTGACTCGAGACGACCCGTCGGGTGCCACCTCGATGGCTGAGAAGCCTCCACCGGAAAGGATGAACGCCCAGGAGGACCCTTCCTCGGGCACATACGGCCACCAGATGGCGGGCCCGCTGCCTTGCAGGGCGGTGAGCCAGGTGCGCAGCGCCTCGGGAAGCGACATGTAGTCGCCCTGCTGTGTGTTCGTGTCAGTCATTCTTCCCTTCCTCCCCTTCGTCCCGCCCGGTGGCGGAGTCATCAAGAAGCGAGGCTTGCTTGGGCCGGGCGGATTGGGGGACGTAGTTGGGGTCGGGTGGATCGTTCTCGATGAACTCGAGCGCTTCCTCCAACGTCATGCGGTCCCGCTGCCCGGCGGACACCCCTGCGAAGTAGCCACGGCCCAGATGCCTCTTGTACGCCCATGTGAGGCACTCCCGGCGCACCGGACAGGTGCGGCAGGCGTGCAGAGTGTCCTCGTCGATGACCGTCCCGGCCTCCACGAAAAACTTGGAAAGCGGGATGTCCCGGCAGTTGACCTCCGGGAGCCAGGTGATGGCGTTTAGTGCGGAGAACAGCTCCTCGAGATCTGTTATCCGACCGTTGCTTTGCATTTTGGGCTGCTTCCTGAAAGTGGCCTTTGGGTTTCTTCTGTGCACAGTCCCACCACGGCTTCAGGTGTCAGTCGCCTGCCCGGATTTTCCGGAAAGATTCGGTGCACAAGCTCAGCCCGCCCCATGAGGGGCGGGCTGAGATGAGCGGCGAGTTAGACGTCCGTCAGGCCGCGTGGACGTCGGCGATGCCGTCGTCGTCGCAGGTGACTTCGAGCACTCGGTCCACCTGGTCTTCGAGTCCTCCGACATGGGAGATGAGGAGGATCTGGCCGTAGGAGGACCGCAGGTTGCGTATGCCGGAGAGGATCGCCTGGCGACGGCTCGGGTCCTGGGATCCGAAGCATTCGTCCAGGATGAGGAACCCGATCCCACCGCTGCCATGACGTTCCGCGATGAGCTCTGACAGGCCCAGCCGGACCGCCAGGGCGACGAGGTCGGTCTCGCCTCCGGAGAGCTCTGCCAGGGGCCTCCACACGCCGGCGTCGTCGACTTCGATGTCGTATTCGTCTGTCATGCGGACCCGGGAGAACCGTCCGTCCGACAGCAGGTCCAAAGTGGTGGAGACAGCCGACTCCAGGGCAGGGCGGATCTCCGTCACCATCTGGCTGTGCAGAGCTGAGAGCGCCTCCGAGACGCGCGCCAGGATCGCCCCTTCGGTTTCGGTGCGGGCTCTCCTCTCTGCCGCCTCCTGCACTTCGGCCAGCCGTTCCGCAGCGGCCTGTACGGCGTGCTCGGCCACGGCGAGCTGTGTTCGCAGCTCCGCCGCCACCCTGCTCTCCCCCGCATGCGCCTCCCGCGCTGCCGCAAGGTCGGCCAGCCTCTTTCTCAGGTCGTCGGAGGGGACACAGGCTGCCAGGCGCTTCTGGGCTTCGTTGAGCGCTGCCTTCTCTGTTTCCAGCTGTGCGGCGATCCGCTGGTGCTCGCGCTTCCACTCCCTGGCTTCGGCGAGGGCGGCGTCCCGTGCCAACGCGGCTTCGAGGTCGGCTCGCGCCTTCTCCACGTCCTTCTCGGCGGCTGCCACGTCGACCGGGGCGACCTTGACGTCCTGCCGCTGCTCGTAGATCTTGATTCGCCGCACCAGTCGTTTCCGTTCGTCTTCGAGGATGTTCCGCCTGTTCACCTCGGCGACGATGTCGGCTTCCCGTTTGAGCTGCGCTTCGAGCTGCTGCTCGACGGCGGCGTACTCCCGAGCCGCCTCATGCCACAGCTTGTCGGCTTCCTTCTTGCGGGACTGCGCGGCATCGAGCTGAGCTTGCAAAGAGGTGGTCGCCTGATGGCGGTGGTTGTCATCCACCTCCTGGCCGCATTGGTCGCAGACGTCCCCGAGCTCGGAGACCCGGGTGAGTCGCTCTTGCAGCGACGCCACTTCGGCTTCGGCCCGGGCCCGCTCCGCTGCCGCCGACTCCAGCTTCTCTTTCGCGGCCGCTGCCTGTCGCTGGATGCTTTCGGTCTCCGCTGCGGTGCCCTCGGCGTCCGCCACGTCGGCGAGGATCTTCAGGGCGGCGTCGATTTCGGAGAGGCGCTCACGGTCCCTCTCCAGCTCCCGGGCCATCACCACCGCCCGGGCCGCCTCGGCCTCTCGTTCTTCGGCTACGGCCAGTGCTGTCTCTGCGGCACTCAGCGCCTTGCGGGCTGCCTCGGTGTCGGGTGCTTCCGGCACTGTGGGTTCCTCCCCCAAGGCGGCGAGGTCGGCTTCCAGGCTGCCGATGGATCGTTGCAGGCGCTGGATCTCGTCTTCGATCCTCTGGCGGGCCTGCTCCACCTCGGCCGCCTCGGCCTCCGCCACCGCCAGCTCCGCGATGCGCTCCTCCAGCTCTTCCACGGCTTTCTCGGCGGCGGAGAGGTGGGATTGGATGGCGGCAAGCTGGCTCTCGGCCGATTCCAGGCGGTTCTTCGCCTCTTCGGCGTCAACGGAGGGCAAGGCGGCGAGGACGTCTTTGGTGGTGTTCAGTTCTTTCCTCGCGTTGTCCCGTGCCTTCTTCACTTCGTCGAGCCGCAGAAGCTTCGATATCTGCTCTTGGCGTCGGGCTGGGGTCTCCGACGTCAGCCCGTCGAGCTCCTTCTGCTGCGCGTACACGGCGAGTTTGAAGCCGGTGGAGTCCATGCCCAGTATCTGGGTGACGGCGGCGGTGACCGCATTGGCGGATTCGACGAGAGGCACCCCCTCGCCGTAGAGCACGGCTGTGGAGGATCTCCCCACCTTCTTTCTGATCACCTGGTATTCGGAGTCGTCGATGACGAACCGCAGCTCGACTTCCACGCCTTCCAGCTCGGCGCCGTGCCGCACCAACGATTCGGTCCTCCTCTTCCCATGCCGGGTCTCCCCGTACAGGGCGTAGAGGATCGCTTCGATGATGGTGGACTTTCCGACACCGTTCTGTCCGGAGATCAAGGTGAGTTGTGCGCCCGGGTCGAAGTGGATCTCGGTGGACTGGTGCCGCCGGAAGTTCTCCATCCGCAGGTACGTGATCATGCGGCGTCCTCCTGTGCGTCAAGGTCCGACGCGGCGGGTGCCGTGTCCGCCGTCTCTCCGCCGTCTCCGGCCACCACCCCGGCGACTTCGCCGCGAGCTTCGGCCAGGAACTTGAGGCTGCGTTCCATCACCACCGCACGTTGCTCCTCCGGCACCAGGTCGGCGACGATGCCTTTGAGCCAGTCGTCGATCTGCCCCAGGCCGCTGGCCCCTTCGGGGATGTCCGATTTCGTCTCCTGTGACCTGCGCAGCGGCCGGTAGTTGATCTGGTAGTGGAGGGCGTCCTTCGCCCAGCGCCGGACTTCGGTGATGTCGCAGAGCGACCAGATGTCCCGGCTCACGCCGGTCACGTCCTGGGATACGACGGCGCCTGCGATGTCGGCTTTCCGTATCGCCTCGATGAGGCGGGCGGTTATCTCATCAGGCCCCATGCCCGTCCCGTCGATGCCGGGGAGGCGGAACATACGTCGGATCTTGACGTCTCGCTCTTCGACGACCGGGTCTTCGCCTTGCCTCAGTGTGACCGCCAGCCACCCGCGCCGCATGCCCCGGTCGTCGCGCAGGTCCCGGAACGAGATGTTCTCGGTCGACCCGGCGTACCAGATCCGAGACATGGTGATGCCTCCGACGCTGACCGGCCCCCGCTTGTGCCAGTGCCCCAGCGCGCCGTACTCCCAGTCGCGTCGGAGCACCTCCCCTGGGATGGGGAACTCCCGTCCGATTGCCCGCAGGAACAGCTCGGAGTCCTCAGCCACACCGTGGGATGTGAAGACGTTGATCTTTCCCGCAACAGGCCGCACCTCGGAGAAGTCGACGCCTTTCAGGGAGTCGTGGGGGACGGCATGCACCATCACCTCCCCCAGGTCGATCGCCGCGTACCCCTGGGTGACGATGTAGACGCCGGGGATGTTGCGGAACAGCTCGAGGGAGCAGACCTCTTTACGGGACCTCGGCGCGTCGTGGTTCCCCGCTATCACCACGACGGGACGCCGGCTCCCGTCCTTGCGCACGGTGAGACGCTCCAGCTGCTGCTGGATGAACAGCAGGTAGCGGAAATCCACTTTGGGGCGGTCGGTGACGTCCCCTGCGTGGATGATGATGTCCGGGTCCCATTCCAGGATCCCGTCCACGGTTTGCCGGAAGGCGTCGACGATGTCGAACCCCCGCTGGTTGTCGCCTCTGGGGGTCAGTGCCCGGTACGCCTCGTAGCCGAGGTGCGTGTCCGAGAAATGGGCGAGCTTGACGCCGCCGCGTTGCTGAGAACCGCTCATAGCCATGAGGGTTCTCGGCTCCGTTTCTGTCGCAGTCGCCCGGGCCGCCATCCTCCTTGGACCGTATCCGAAGGCAGGGACACGGCCCGGGCGCTGTCAGGTCAGTGGGTTTTCCGTCTGATCTCCTCGAAATAGCTGGGGTCGACAATGCCGCGTTCCACCAGCGCCCCCAGCAGTGCCGCCCCGGTGTCGCCCAGCGATCCGCCGGACTCGATGCGCCTCTGCCGGTGCTCAGCCAGCATCCTTCTCCCCCGCCCGCCGGCGCCGCTGTCGTACCCTGCGTAGATGCGCGCCATCTTGGTGGCATAGGCCCTCGGCGAGGTGATGTCCTGCTGCCGGCATCTCCACACGGTCTCGACCACAGCTGCTTCGGCTTCTTCTTTGCCGTATCGCTTCTGCAGGTTTACCCACCACTCGCCGTCCGCCCAGTCCGGCCAGTCGTCCACCGACGGCGTGTTTGAGACTCGCGCCTGTTCTTCTGTTTTCGCGGTTCTTCTAGAGAACGCGTGAGAAGAAGAGTGTCTACTACGAGCGCGATGCCCATCATGGGCGGACACCCGCCCATAGTGGGCGCCAACTTGCCCGCTGTGGGCATCGTTCTCCCGCCATACTCTCCCCAGTTCGGCCTTCAGGTCTTCTGCTGCGATCGGGTGGCCCGCCGCCTCACCGTGCGCTGCGAGCAGGTTGCGCCACACCTCCTCCACCGGCGGCAAGCGGAGCCACAGGTTGCCGTCGTTGTCGAATTCGATCATCCCGCCGGTGACGAGCTGGGCGACGAGACGATTCGCCGTGGTGCGCGGAACCCCAGCGTCTCTCGCCAACCCGGCGAAGCTTCCCGTCCGTTTGCCTTGGCGAGCACGGTCCCCCAGCACCGTCCACAGCCACAGCGCCGCCGGGTCGAACAGTCGGGCTCCGCAGCATCCGACCTTTCGGCCCAGCTGGCCGTAAACGACAGGAGGTGCCTGCGTGAAGAGGAAGAGGGTGCCGTTGGGGTGTGCCGTGTCATCAGTCAACCGGACGTCCCCCCGAGCCTCCCAACCTCCCACCCACGCCGTGTTTGCGCTTCGGTTGTCGCTCAACTTGTTTCTCCCCTTCCACGGCATGCTGCCACCCAACCCGATTGCGCCGCTCGGCACACGCAGCACCGTCTTCGGGGTGAGTGACACCATGCCTGATTCTTCGATTTCCAAGGGGGTATCGGCCAACCCCGGCGCCTCACCTAATAGGCCTTTCGTCCGATCTCGTCCGCGTGTGGTGGTCGGGCTCGTCCTCGTCGCCCTTCTCGCAGTGGCCTTCTACGCTGCGTCACGCCCCTCCGACTTCGTGCGGCTCCGCGCCGAGGTGGTGGAGCTGGTAGATGGCGTGTCCTTCGTCGATGTCGTCCTGGGCGAGAACGTGTACGCGTTGGAGGCGAAGTTCCTCTCCTCGGACGAGCTCGTCGAGTTCTCCGACCAGCCTGTCTCCGACCCTCTCCCCTGGGAGACCACCACCACGTCCCGGGCGCCCACCACAACCCCCCAAGACCCCTCCACGACCTCCCCTTCTTCTTCGGCGACCGACCTGGTCGCCCCACCCACCACGGAAGGCTCCGACCTGTTGCCTCCGACATCCCCGCAGGGTGAGCTGAAGGATGTGATCGTGAACCGCACGGGCACCCTCCAGGGCGCTTATCTGGCGGCGTTCGCCGCCTCCGGCGTGCTTGAGGGTCCCCACCAGGTCCGGGTCGTGTCGGTCGACCCGCGCTCCCCGCTGTTCGAGGCGCTGCCGCCCGGCACCGTCATCGAAGCGGTCGCCCGCCTGAACCCTGAAGGAGGTGTGGGTCTCCCGCCCACAGAGGTGTCTGAGGCTTCCGACGTGCTGGCCGCCATCCGCTCCGCCGCCGAGGGGGACCGGATCTCGCTGATCACGTCTGCGGGGACCGTCGGGGCCGAGATCTCGGCCACCCCGGCGCTGGGTTTGACACTGGAGGATTACCGGGTGGCGTCCGCCACGTTGGACCCCGATTTCCTGCCCGCTTCGGCGGTCCGTCCCGGAGCCGGGCTGGCGTCGGGGATCGCGATCGTGAACGAGCTGCGTGGTGGGAAGCTGCTGGCAGGAAAGAACGTGGTGGCGGTGGGTTTGTTGTCCGAGGACGGCTCTGTCGTCGCCCCTTCCCGTATGCCGCTGCGGCTGAAAGCGATCCGCCCGTCCGATTTCGACCTGGTGTTCCTGCCTTCGGGGACGGAGCTGCCTGATTCCTGGCGGGACGCGACCAACGTCGTCATGGCGAGCTCCCTCAGCTCAGCGGTCCAGTATCTGCGCTGACGCGCCAGCACCCGAATTCAGCCGGGACATGAGGGTGGCGCGTCGGGAGGGGTCAGGGCGAAAGCCCCGCATCGCCTCGTCGAGCCGAAGCTGATCAGTCCTTGATCTCGTAGGGCCCGAAGCTCTTGCCTGGGTCGTCTTCTCCGGTCCCGTCGCTTTGGGATTCGAATCCCCACGGGTCGTTGGGGTCGGTCACATAGGGGGCGTGGACGGCGATCTCGTGCATGTTCGGCTTGCGCGCCTTCATCAGCCGCTCTTTGGCGTCCTCCAGCGACTTCGCTCCCGAGATGATGTCCTCCACCACGTCGGCGGGGATGCCTTCTGTGAGGCGGCCCAGCTTGGAACGGTCGAAACCCAAGGCGTCAGCCGTCTTCGGCTTCGCCTTCTTGTCGCCGCTCCGGCCCGTCTGCCAGGCGGGACGGGGGAACCGGACGATGATGGGCGCCCGGAACGAATAGTGGGTGAGCGCCATGTAGCCGCGCTGCAGAGTGGCGATGCGCTCCATCAGGCCGGAGGGCATCCGCCCGTACACCCCCGACGCCAGTTCGGCGTCGACGGTGACGCCGAGAGCGCGGGTGGCGGCGTTGTCCCGGGTCAGCTCATCCACTTTGGAGAGTTTCTGGGCGGCGCCGAAGAGGGAGATGCCGGCGTACCGGCCCTGGGTGGAGATCCGCTGGATGATGCGGCGCACACCCTTGAGGTTGGTGGCGCCTTGCGGTGCGAAGGCGTTCAGCTCGTCGGTGACGACGATGAGGTGATCCACCCCCAGGTCGCCTTCCTCGGCTTCTTTCAGCATCCGCTCACACGTCCGGGCCACCACGAGGGATTGGACGTCGGGGCGTAGCCCGGCGATGTCGACGACCACCACCTGCCCGTGTGTCCAGGCGTTGGTGGGGATGTCGTGTGCCGGGTCGGACTTCTCGCGGGTGAGCAGGCCCCGGCATCGGGCGGGAAGGCTCCCCAGCATCCGCCGCAGCCGCCGGAGTGTCGCCGGGTGGTGGCTGCGCCAACCTTCCTCCCGGTCTTCGGCCGCAGCGTCGTCGAGGTAATACTTGAAGAACTGCTCGAGGCCGTCGAAGGTTCGGTAACCCGCTTTGGTGGGGTCGGGTGAGCGGAGGAAGAACTCTTCGTATTCGGAGAGGAACGCCTGGGCCTTGTCGTCCTCGTAGATGTTGGGGAAGAAGTAGTCGAGGTATCGCCAGATGTCATAGAGGTCCCAGCAGAGGATCTGGGAGTCTTCCCTAGCGGAGGCGGGCTGTGTCGTCTGGGGAAGCGGCGGCGAGTAGACGGTGACATCCCCGAACGGCTCGGGTTTGATGCCCATCGCCTCGTACAGCTTGTAGTCCTCGTCTTGGAGGGCGTATTTGCCTTCGGCTGCGCGGTCCAGCCACAGCATGTCCTCGCCCTTGACGTTGAAGATGAGTGCGGCGACCCGCTCCCCTGTCTCCTTGTAGTCGGACTGCAGCGCCGCAGCCAGGAGCACTCCTATATATGAGGTCTTGGCGGCCTGGCCGGAGAGGCCGCCCACCATGAGATGAGCCGACTCGGGCCCCAGCAGGGCACGCCCGTCGTAGTAGATGGGTGAGAACTTCCCTCCCACCGTCTCGATGCATCCAGCCGGGATGCGGTAATCCATCCGGTCGAAACCGGTGGCTGCCAGCAACTCCTCCCGCGTCGCCTCGCGGACGATGCCGCTGGTGGGCGGCCGCATCTTCTGGGAGAAGAAGACCTGGACGGTGGCGACCATGGTCTCGCCGACCGACCCGACCGCCGGACCTGCCGGCTGAAGCGCCGCCGCCCCGGGGACGGGGTCTTCCCCGAAGGTGCGCATGTCCACGACGGTGCCGACGAGAGGGCCTTCCTTCGTCTCCGCCGTAACCGGGGTTCCGATCTCGACTTCCCGGGCGGGAACCTCCTGGTTGTCGAGGATGAACTGGAACTGGCCGACGGGAGCGCCAGCTCCTTCGGCGGGAAGGTAGACCTTGCCTAGGCGGCGGGCTTTGGGCGTGTCCTGAGATTTCATGCGCCAAATGGTCCTTGTCCGAGCATCTCTGGCAGTCGCGACGACCTCGGGGTCACCCCAGGTCGAAGTTGAACACTGCGGGCCGGCGGGCTTTCAGATGCGCTTCGCATCCGATCATCCCCGCCAGGTGCCGGTCCCAGCGGGCGTCCGAGCCTGGCCGTGCCCGCCATGCGTAGGCGGTGGCGGCTGCCCGGTCGAGGGTGTCCGGGTCGTGGGATTCGATGCGGATGAGGCCGAAGTCCCACCGCCTCCCGGCTGACGCTTCGAAGAGGCGCACATAACAGGAGTAGCGGGTGATCCCTTCGTTCTCGATGACGAACCGGGGGCTCCGCCATCCTTCCGGGAGCCGGTAGATGACCGTCTCGTCCGCCAGGTATCTCCGCTTCGTGGTCTTCACTACACCGATGAGGCGCGGATCCACCGCCCTGCCGACCAGCGTGCCGTCGACGATGATCGCATCGGGGTTCGGGTCGTCGACGAGCTCCAGGATCACTTCCCGCTCCGCCCCTTCCCGTTTCCCGGCGACCAGGTCTATGGATCGCCGCTCAAGGGCCGGCGGGGTCTCCTCATCGATCACCTCGATGGGGATGCGGACATCCGCCAGCTGCAGCCATTCGGCCTCCTCCTGGGCGCAGGCGCAGAACAGCTCCTCACGCAGCAGCAGCAGCTCGCGCTCCGGCCCCACCGCTGCTGCGGACACATAAACCAGCGTGACAGGGCGCGCTTCGACCCGGGTGACCGTGATGGCGGATTGTGTGCCGTCCACGAAGGCCCTCACCGGATACGGCTCGACATCGGTGATGTCGAGAGGGTGCTGGTCCAACAGTTCGGCCGGGTTCTCCGGGTCGGGCCGGTCGTCGGAGTCCACACCGGACCTGGATGCGTACCGGAGGCCTCCGACCACAGCGAAGAAGCCCCGGAGGTCTATGGCCTCCTCGCCGATACCGGAGAAGGTGTCGATCTGTCCTGAATGTTCCACATCCGAGATGGTCCCCTCCCGCCATCATCTGACAGTCGCACCCCAGGATGTCCCGGCCCGCCCCTGCGCAGGCAGCGGCTACCTGGCCTGCGGGTTCGGGGCGGTGTTGGACCGTGGACCCTATGGACGCTCACGCTCGCAACACCGACACATCCTCCCTCAGCAACGTATCCCCTCTTGTGATCGTCGGCGGCGGCCCGGCCGGCCACACTGCCGCCATCTACGCCGCCCGCGCGGGGCTCCGTCCAGTCGTGTTCGAAGGCTTCGAAGCCGGCGGCCAGCTGATGGTCACCACCGATGTCGAGAACTACCCCGGATTCCCGGACGGGGTGCTCGGGCCTGAGCTGATGGACCGGTTCCGCGCCCAGGCTGCCCGCTTCGGCGCGGACCTCCGCCAGATGGACGTGGAAGCCATCTCCCGCACTGACGCCGGCTTTCGGGTCTCCGCAGGCGGGGAGGAGCTCGCCTTCCGGGCGGTGATCTGGGCGACAGGAGCTTCTGCGAAGTGGCTGGGTGTCCCGGGCGAGGAGAAGCTCCGTGGGAGGGGCGTCTCTGCTTGCGCCACCTGCGACGGGTTCTTCTTCCGCGACCAGGACGTGGTTGTGGTCGGCGGCGGGGACTCCGCCATGGAAGAAGCCCTGTTCCTCACCCGGTTCGCCCGCCGTGTCACTATCGTCCACCGCCGGGACACCTTCCGTGCCTCCGCCATCATGGCGCAGCGTGCTTTGGAGCATCCGAAGATCGAAGTGGTCTGGAATTCGGTGGTCGAGGAGGTCCTCGGCGGATCGTCCACGAAGGGGGTGCGCCTCCGCAATGTCCTCACCGGCGAGCAGTCCACACTGGCTGCCACCGGCGTGTTCGTCGCCATCGGCCATTCCCCCAACACCGACCTGATCCGTGGCTTGGTGGAGCTCGACGATGCCGGGTACGTGAAATTGGCCGGAGACGGGTCGACACGGACATCGGTCCCGGGGTTCTTCGCTGCCGGCGACGTCGCCGACCCCGTCTACCGGCAAGCCATCACTGCGGCCGGCTCGGGGTGCCGTGCCGCCCTTGACGCTCAGCGCTGGCTCGAGGCCTGATCCGGCGGTTTCGCCTCTCCTGTCGTCTTCCGGGGCAGCGATGGTGGGGACTGCGGCCCGCCACAAACGAACGTTGTCCGGCCTTGAACCAGGAGACATCGGCGTGACACAGAGCAAGCAGGACCTGACCGATCAGATGTTGGTTCCCCGAGAGGGCAGCAAGCTTTCTCGCATCTCCGCTGTCCCTGAGATCCCATGTGTTGTGCCGTTCGAGAGGACGGCGGTCACATTCGTCGGCCCCTGGCCCACACCCCAAGACGCCGAGTTCCAGCTGGCGATGATGATGGCGGGGCCGCGCCGCAGCGACATTCGGCTCATCGGTGAGCCAGACCTTTCCGGGGACACGCTGCGGGTCAACCTCTACTCCGTCCGGGCCGACGAATGGGACATGCTCTCTCCCGGTCAGCCTCCGCACATCTGGGGCATCAACGCCGGCGTTCTCGTGGTGTCGGGCAGCCGCATCATGGTCGTGCGCCGCTCGTCAGCCGGACGTGATCCGGCACGCTGGCAGCCGGGTCCGGCTGTCTGTGCTGACCCCACGCTCCTGAATGACGGACCAGGCGGGCTGCTGTGGGCTTCCGCCCGCCGCTGTTCGGCTTCGGCGATGGCACATGGCCGGCGCTTGGCAAAGTTTGCGGTCTTCGCCCCTTCAACGGTCGGAGGTCTTGACGTGTGGCTGTGGACGGTGCAGTCCGTGTCCGACCTGGGGCCGGTTGCTGCCGAGAGCCTGGCGTCCGACGCGTTCGATGGTGTGGGCTGGTGGGAGCCGGGGCACCCGTATCCGTTTCCTGCGATGCCCGGCACAGCAGCGACGCTCGAGTTCGTGGCCGAGAGGATCTTCGGAAGCCACGAACGGGCTCCTCTTCATCTGCCTGAATCGCCCACTTCGCTTCTTTGACCTCACAACCCTCTCCCTTGTGACCTGACCCGATTTTTCAGTTTGGGAACCGTGCTTTGAGGCGGCGGACCCTGTCCGGGCCGGGCCTGGCTCCTTTCACCGGGGATTCACAAGCGGCTTCTGTGCGGTTGCACCGGCTTTCCGGACGATACTGCCGACAGGCGCCCACCGGTAGTGGTATGAGTGTGACTGATAGATCCCTAAAGGTAACCGGACGGCACAGCCTACCGACGGTAGCTCCCGCCCAGATGTGGCGCGTGAAGCTGTCGAATTTCCTGGTGGCGGTCATGCCGCTGTCGCCGGTAGCTGTCTGGGCTCTCACCCAGGGACCTGTGACGAAGGGCGCTTGGCTCTTCGCCTTGACGCTGCTGGTCCTGTCGTCGGTCGTTTCGCCGGTGGCTCTTGCGCGCTTCGCGATGATCTACCCGTATCGCAGGTACGTGGAGTCCGTCACCGGAGCGAAGTTCTCGATCTGGCAGGCAGCGTTCCACCGCGATTCTCTGGTACGCCCCGCGATTTGGGGCAACGTCGCAGCGTCCGCTCTTGTGGTCACTGCGTTCCTCATCTGATACTCCCGTCGCTGTTCTTTCACTTCAAGGCGGGGCTGGCGGGCGGTTTTCACCTGACCTGTGGCACCGACTGTCCTCTTCGGAGCCAGCCGGCCGGCGTCGAATTTGTTGTTGGAGACACTCAACCGTCATGACTGGAAACACCACCCCACACATCTCCCCATCCGATATCCGCAGCGCAGGGCAGATCGCCGCTCACCCTTACCACGAGGTCCCGGCTTCCACAGAGGTCCTCCATCCCAATTTGGCGATCATCGCCGCCAAGTACGACGCCATCCAGCAGGATTTCGCTCGTGGCCTGATCACCCCTCAGGAGGCGCAGGCCAGGATTCGACGGCTCGAAGCTAGGGACGATCAGGGAGTGACATGGGTCATCTCCCCGTCCGATGGGCGCTGGTACCGCCGTACGGTGGACGGGCGTCTGGTGCCTGACACTCCTCCGCGTTCAGGCATCCACACTCCTTCCCCCTTCGACGTCTCTCAGCCGAACCCGGATGTCGCTAACCCTTACACGCGCATCCAGAGGGGGCCCGCTGTCGATGCTGCGCCTGTGACAGCGCGGTTCGTCACGCCCCAGGAGGATGTCTCCTGCCCGAAGACCGGCATCAGCTGGGTTGTGGCTGCTGCCGTCGCTCTGCTCGTCCTCGCAGCTGTTGTGCGGTTCGCTTTGGGATGATCTGACCGCACAGCCTGCCACCAAAAGCAAAGAGCCGGACAGAAGTCCGGCTCTTCTCCTTTGGTCGCTTGCCGTGTCGGTCAGGCTGCGATCTCACCTGGGCCTGCTGCCCGCCAGCCTTCCGGCTGGAACATGTGGGGCCCGAAGCTGTTGAGGGCGTCGGAGAGAAGGTTCATCTGCTCGTCGGTGAGCTCACCGAGGGCGATGGCGTCGACGATGTCTTGGATGAACGCCTCCCCGCCGAGTGCATCGTTCATGTGCTTGTCGACGGCGGCGTGGACGACCCGGGTGTAGTCGCCGGTCGCCCAAATGTCGGCCACTTCGTCGCTGGGCGTGAAGTGGTACAGAAGGGCGCCGGTGTAGGGGTCGGCGTTTGCGCAGTCGATCTCGATCTTGAGTGTGCCTGTGCCGATGTGTGTTGTGTTCGTGTCGAAGAAGGCGACCGGGATCTCGGAGGTGACGTTCTCCGGCACGTAGGGGACGACAGCCCACTGGTTCCGGCTGGGGATCTCCACGCGCTTGAACCCCGACAGGGTGCGGAAGACAGCCAGAGACATGAGGCTGCGGAGCGCCAGGCCGGCGAGACGGCCCAGTGTCTCGGGATCGCCGGGGCGTCCGACCTGCCCGAAGAAGCCGACGGCGATGACGCGGCCGTTGGAGGGGGAACGGAAGAAAACGTCGTACTGGGCGCGGTAACCGTCGAGCTTGATCGCCGGCCCCTGCTCTTCGATGTAGACCGTGCCGTCCTCTTCGAGGCTGTAGGGGATGACGGCGCTCTTGTCGCGGTAGACGATGACGAGCTGACCGAGCTCCAGGCTGTTGACATGCTGCTCAGCCTGGGCGTGGAGGGCGTGGGTCACACCGGATGGGAACGACAGAGGGCCGTCACCGACGACCTTCTTGAGCTCGTTCACCGTGGAGAAAACGATGGTGTCCTGGCGAACTTCCAGCGCACACGAGCCTCGGACGTTCTTCACATCCAGGGGGCGGCCAAGTTTCGCTGTTACGTCGATGAACACGGTCCGGTCGTCGTTCGTGGCGACTCGGACGTAGTACGAGTAACGATGTCCTTTGCGTCCACCGCTGCGATTCTGTGTCGCGTTCACGGTCGTTCTCCTGCGGGTTGCGTTCGCCGCTTGAGGCGGCGCGTTCCTTCTCCTTCAACTGGGGACCTTCCCAGTCGCGCCCCGAAGCCTCCTCCTCGGTGCTGTGCTTACCGTCCCGAGGTTCTGCCAGGTCGCAGGTGGGCACAGCTGGCGCTCTCTTCAGTATCGCCTCGTTTCCTCGCGCACCATCAGCGGACACAGCACAAAGGGCCTGACAGGCGACTGCCACGAAGGTTTCGCCTCTCGACACTCTGATGTGCGCAGCGACGGTGAGGTCCTATGGCACACAACGAACAACTATCGGCTGGAAATCTCGCTCGGAAATATCGTCCGACGACTTTGTCCAGCGTGGTTGGGCAGGCCCACATCGTCTCGCTTCTCAAAGCTGAGCACCGCGCCACCCTCAAGGCCGACGACCCTTCTCAGGTTTCGCATCCGGTGAAGACCATCATCGGCGAGTCGGGCCGGGGCAAGACCACTCTCGCCCGGCTCGACGCCATGTGGTACTTCTGCGAGAACCGCGACGAAGAGGAAGGCGACGTCTGCGGGAAGTGCGCACCCTGTCAGGCGATCTCGTCCGGTTCGGGGGAGATCATCGACGTCATCGAGGTGGACGCTGCTTCCCGCAACACGAAGGAAGCGGTCCGCGCCATCCTCGACGGGTTCGGCACTTCGCCGGCCACCGGCTCGGTGAAGGTGTACATCTTCGATGAGGCCCACATGTTCTCGAAGGCGGCCGCCAACGCTGCCCTGAAGGCAATCGAGGAGCTGCCGAAGCATGTGCGCGTCTACTTCCTCACCACCGAAGGGGATCAGCTGCTTGACACGCTGAAGGGCCGCTCGCAGGTTCTCGAGCTTGCGCCCGGATCCCCGACGCCTGACGAGCTGGCGGATCACCTCCTTCACATCGCCGAGTCGGAGGGATGGAAGCTGTCCCGCGAGGTAGCGGAGCTTCTTGTCTCCGCCACCGACCCGGCTCTGGGTGTGCGGGGCGTGGTCTCCCAGCTGACGACACTGGCGCCGTTCTTGGCGGAGGGCGCCGAGCTCTCGGTGACCGAAGCTTCCGAGCTGGCAGGCCTCATTGAGAGATCCATCGCCGCCGAGGTGCTGGACGCTGTCTTCGAGGGCGAGCCCGCCAAGGCGTTGGCTCTGCTCGACAAGGCTTGGGCCAGGTTCGGCGAGGCGACCGCCCGTGAGCTCATCACCGAGGCACGTTCCCGCTGGCGTATGAGCCTGGGGACTGCGGAGGCGGATGTGCTTCGCGGCCTCCTGGATGCTCTCGGCCGCCAGATGCTCCGCCCTTGGGTGGAGCTGTCTGTGGCGGAAGCCGCCGTGGCTGCGTCACCCCGCGCCCACAAGGAGCAGGTCACGTCCCATGCGGAAGCCGTGGGCTCCTCCCCGGAGGAGGCGATCCCCGAGGACGACTCGGAGGCTGCACCGCCGGCCTTGTTCTCTGACGAGGCAGCCGGCGAACCGAAGGCTGTGCGGGAGGATTCATCTCCCCGTCAGCGGTCAGCTGAACTGCAGCCTTCCACCCGCAAACTACCCTCGACCGGGTCGGCGGTGATGGACGCCATCGCCGAGCGGGCCACATTGTTGGAGGACGGCTCCGCTGTGTATGTGAAGCTGCCCCCGGCTTTGCTGGACCGTGTGAAGGGTGAGCCTCAGTTCCAAATCATTCTCGACAAGGCTTCTGAGGAGTGGGACTGCCCGGTCAGCCTCATCGACGGCTGACAGACCACATCGGAATGGGGCACCCTCGGTCCAGTACCGGGGGTGCCCTTCTCTTCGTTCGAGCCTTCCCTGTCGGACAGGCCGCTCGGACGGGGTGGAAGGGTTTTGTTCCGCCCCGATTGTGGGGCGTGTGTTCGCACGAGGCAGGTGGCTGGTGCCGACACCAGTCCTCGCCTTCCCGATCCCCGGATCCGGTTGGACCAACGAGGCGCTGGTACGAACACGACAACGGACGGCCCTGTCCCACCAGGGGCCGAACCAAGCGGACATTCCCGCATCACCGCCCGGTTCCCGGGCACGGAACATCACTGGCGCTCACTCGCCTTCCGGATGTGAAGTTCTGGTAGAGCGTCTCCACCCCGTGGCACAACCTTCGTCGCCTCCGGGCCTTTCAGCCCTGACCGCAGATGCGTCGAATGGTTGCCCTCTGAGAACGTGGCGTGCTGCGGTGGGTGCTTTGTGTGAATCGGCCCAGGGTTTCCTGGGCCCTTGTCCTTTGCATGAGCCGGATGCCTCCCGTTGTCAGGGGTGCCCTGCTCTTGCTCCTCCAGCGGTTGCCTGCGCCGCCTCGCCGCCCCAGGACCGTGGTTGGGGTGAAAGAGAAGCTGGAACTTCATCTCTCCTCTTCCCCCGGCCGCCTCCGTGCTTACGCCGGGTTCCTGGGTGGTGTGGCGGTGCTGTCGGCCCTCACCATTCCGTGGGTGGTGATTTCGGCCGTGGAAGGGGACATCTCAGTGCTGCGGGCCTCGCTCCTCGTGGGCGTGTTGGCAGTGTGGGCACTGTCGGCCGCCTTGGTGGCGACTTGGTGCGTGATCACCGACGTCACGCTCCACAGGGACGCGAGCCACATCAAGGACGTCGAGGACGAAGACGTTTCCGAAATGATGCGGACTTGGCGGGCGGCCTGGCCGCAGGCGGATGCAGCCCTCACCACGCTCGACTCCTCTGGCGCGGCTGTCGATCCGGACGCCACCGAACCTCCGGCAGACTGAAGGAACGGTCACGCTCGATCCGGGCCTTTGGTCCCTTGCCAAACGGACTTTCTGTGCACCTATCCGGCGGACATCCCGGGGACAGTCTTTGGTGACAGCACACGAAAGAGAGGTCATACCATGACTGTCACCAAGGTCCGCAGCAACGTTTCAGATGACACTGCCTCGGCCCGGCGCAGCCGCGCCCTGCTCATCGTCGGAGTGCTCGCTCTGGTGGTGGGTGTCGGGTCCGTCCTCGGAGGCATCGGAGGTGCCGTCTACACCTACCGACAGGCAGCCGCCCAGAACATCGTCACCCCCGACGACGCCGCCATCCCTGGTGTCCCTGTCCGGGGGCCGCTGTCGATGTGGGCTCAGGCCGACATCATCACCCACCATCAGCTTGCCCGCACCGACGGCCTCTACTACTCGGAGATGCCCCGCGAGGTGCCCGCTGTCGACGATGCAGGCCAGCCGGTCCTAGACGAGAACGGCGAACAGGTGATGGTGCCCAACGAGGCACGCGCCAGCTGGCTGGACGCCACCACTCTCACCACAGCTCTCAGCTTGGGGATCATCTCTTACGCCCTGTCGGCGTTCGCCGTGGCGGCTGGCGTGACTCTGGCTGCTGTCGGCTGGGTGCTGCTTCACCTCCGCCGCCGGGCCGTGCTCTTGTGATTCGGTTGGTCCGGCAAGCTTGACCGGACAGGTTGCGCTACCCAGAGCGCAGGGCAGGACCCCGAAAGGGGTCCTGTCTCTTTGCGATGGGGACTCTTCCTGCCTGCTGACGTCACTGCACGGTGGCCACAGAGGTTTTCGGCCCGATACTGACTTTGCGGGCACTTGCCCGGCACCCGCCATGACAGCAGATAGGACAAACCGAGGTTCCCAACCATGACAGCCGAGCCCGAACAGCACATCGAAGATCTCGATTCAGCACCGGAGGACGTGGAGGCCGATCTGGCGGATCTGCTCTCCGACGAGACGGCCGACTCGGCTGTTCGCCGAACCTACGGGCTCGCATTCGCCTGCGGTGTCCCTGCTTCGACCCTGGCGGAGCTGTCGTATCTGGCTGACACCGTCGTCGAGGTGAACCCGCACTCCCCCACCCCTGAGGCAGTGCTGTCGGCTTTCGCGGAGACGGGCCTGTCACCGTCAGATCTCACCGCCAAGGCTCTCTTCGTCGCCGGTCCCGACGCTCCTGCCGTCACCTCGATTCTTCTCTTCTCCGCCTTGGTCGGGTTCTCGGGCCGCTTCCCGGACACCCTCGGTGTCGACGGGGGTGTAATCTCCCTCTCCGGGGAGTTGGCTGTGGCGCGTTCCGCCTCTCGCCTGGTGGAAGAGAACATCCCTGAAGAGGTGGAAGCCCAGTATCGGGAGCTGGGAGTCATCTTCGATGGTGTGGCTGCGTTGGGAACACAGTCCACAGAGGTCGCAGGTGTCCCGACGGATCCGATCGTGTGGGATGAGTCTCTGATCGCTGATTCCACCTGGCTGGTCCCCCCTGTCTTCTCTGCCGAGGATGGGCCTGTGTTCCCCATTTTCTTGCACAACCACGATGCGCCGGCCTTCACCCCGGAAGCTGCCGCCCGGGCGCGGTTCTCTCTGCCGGTCGCGTTTGTCCCACCGGCCGACCCGGTGACTGCGCTCCGCCTGTTCGTCGCGGTCTGCGGATTCCGATCCACCCGGAAGCGGCCCTACCGGATGCCGCTGCTCTGGGATCCGACCACGAGCTCCACGGTCTCAGCAGAGCAAGTCGCCACTGTCGCCCGTCAGCGCAGGCACCGAACATTCATCCCGACTTCCGAGGAGATCGTCCCGCCGTCGGATCCGGACATGGTTCAGTTTGTCCTCGACGAGGCTCGGCGTGCCCCGATCATCGAGGTGCTGAAGATGTTCCGGTCCACTCCGTCTGCAGACGGGCTGTACTGGCGCTGCCCGCGCCGGGACAAGCATGCGCACGGCGACACCACCCCCTCCCTCGAGGTGGATGTCAAAGCGAACAAGGTGCGCTGTGCCACCTGCGACCGGACTTGGATCGACCCGGTGATGCTGGTGATGCTCACCACCCGGATGTCTCCTACGGAAGCTGCTGCTGTGTGCGGCGTGGTCGCCTCCGACATCTTCGCCCTCTGATCGACATCACGTCGGCGGCTTCTCTCGGTTGCGTGCGGCACTTCCTGGTTCTGGCACCACTCAACGGTAGGACGCCTCGCTCGGCTGATGGCCGGCAGCACACCCGGGGCGACACTGAAGTAGGTGCCCCTCCGGGCGAGTTGCCAAACCAAGTCAATCCCACAGGAACAGACAACAATGTCCGATCAGATTTTCCCGTTCGACGAGCAGAGCCAAGAAGATCCCCGCACCTCCGAGAGCGACCACATAGCTTCTGAAGCGAGCTCCGCCTACGACCAGTGGTTGGAGGCACAGCCGCAGCCTGATCCCGAAGCGGAGGAGGGAGGCAAGCAGCCTTCCAAGTGGGCCAGGAAGCATTTCCCCATCGTCGAACGTGCCCGCATCTTCGCGGGGACACTTGTTGCCGAGTGGGAAGACGAGGAGTATTCGCCCGAGGAGTTGGAGGCTCTCGCTCGCAAGGCCGAGGAGGATGAAGAAGATGCTGTTCCTGTGGTCGTCATCCCTTCGGTCGATATAGAGGAGTCCCGCAGCTGGCGTCTGTTCCGTCGCCGGAAGAGGAAGGAGGAGGCGGAAGCGGCCGAACCGGCCGCCGAGCCGGACGATGTTCAGGCAGCTCTTGCCGGCGCCATCAACCGTTTCGCGGATGTCCTGGAGAAGCTGGACGCCCACCTGCTTCCGCAGTCTCCGCTCACCAACACCCGCGTCGCCGAGCCGTTCGCCCGGGCCGAGCATCAGTATCTATCTGCTCTCGCGCAGATGCAGGCCGGCCAGCTCGAGCCCGATGCCGCCAGGGAGCGGATCGACAACCTGCGGTTCGCCCACGAGGGGACGGAGTGGAGCATCGGCTACGACGGCACCTGGTACCGCTTCGACGACTACCTCCAGGAGTGGGTGGAGGCTACGCCACCTGAGCCCGCCAACGTCGAGGCCCTGGTTGAGAGTACCGGTGACTCCTCATGGGCCGACCTGTGGTCCACCGCACAGAATGAGGCGGGGGCGGACGACAGTGATCCGGCCGACACCGAAGCTGACGACGTCGTGAGCGCTTCGGATGCCGAGGCGAGCTCTGGCTCCGACGTTGGGGATGAGGCAGAAGAAGATCTCCAGCAGGCACCCGACTGGCAGGCGTTCGGCTCCGAGGCGACGACAGACGTCCCCGAAGCGGACGAGCACTCATACGGGCTCTCGGAGCCGGCGGTGTATGACGGGGACGAATCCGCCGACTCCGAGGAGACCGTCGAAGCAGACGGCGAGGGTGCGGAGGAATCCTCCTACTCCGCCGACTGGTCGGAGGTGACCGTCGGCGAGGAAGACGCTGATACCGGGACCGTCTCCCCGTCTGAGGACGAAGAGGCAGAAGACGCCCTCTACGAGATGGAGGACGCCGACACTGCCTTCGGCTCTGACACCGAAACAGCCTCTTTCGAGTTCTCTGAGGCTCCCGATGTTCCGGCGGATGGGGATGGCGCGACTGACTGGAGTGACGCCGCCGACGACACCCTGGCCGCAGGACAGGCCGTCGAGTCCGAGAGTGCCGCAGCCACCGAACCTGAGGTTGCGGCACCCCACCCCAGCATCCCTGCCCCTGTGGCTGCCACACTCCGGGACCGAGCACCCGGGCTGGAGAAGTTCTTCGAAGCTGAGCGGACCTTCCGTCGTGCTGTGGAGGATTACAAGGCGGGCGTGGTGTCCGCTGCCGAAGCGAACGCCATCATCGAGAAGATCGTCGTGTTCCACGAAGGTGTGCGGTGGTCGATCGGTGGCGAGACCGGTCGGTGGTACCGCTTCGATCGCAGCGCCGGGGCCGGACGCTACGTTCCTGATGTCCCCCCGCACCGCCGCTGATCCGTTCCTTCCTATATAGGAGAGCAGGCGCCCCGAGATGGGGCGCCTGCTTCTTTTCGAGTGGCTCTGCGAATCAGACCGCTAGGCCGGGCAGCCGGTTGTCGTCGACGTCGATGCCGATGTGCGCGGCGCCGGCGGGGGTGATGATCCGGCCCCGGGATGTGCGGGCGATGAGTCCGGTGCGGATGAGATGCGGCTCGTAGATGTCTTCGATGGTCTGCTGGGGCTCACCGACGGCGGCTGCCAGGGTGCTCAGGCCGACCGGCTCGCCGTTGCGGTGGGTGGCGAGCACCCGGAGGATCTCCCTCCCCACGTGATCTAGGCCCAGTGCGTCGACGCCGAACGCGTCGAGTGCCGCTTCGGTGGCGTCCACGCCGATGAAGTCCAGGTCGGTTGTTCCGGTTTGGACGGTCACCCAGTCTCGGACGCGCCGGAGCAGCGTGTTGGCGATGCGGGGTGTGCCACGGCTGCGGCTGGCGATTGCTGCCGCAGCGTCATCGTCGATCCGCAACCCCAGCTTCTTGGCCGACTGCTGCACGATGCCCCCAAGCTCTTCCACCGTGTAGAACTCCAATCTGCCGTGGTAGCCGAAACGGTCCCGTAGGGGTGCGGACAGGTTGCCTGCCTTGGTGGTGGCCCCCACCAGGCAGAAGGGTTGAAGGCTGATCCTGTGGGTGCGGGTTTCACCGGCGGCCGTGTCGACGAGGATGTCGACCACGCCGTCCTCGAGCGCCGGGTAGATGATCTCCTCGATGGATGTGTTGATGGCGTGTATCTCGTCGATGAAGACGACGGAGGGGACTTGCAGCATCACCAGCAGGTGGACCAAGTCGCTCGGCTTCTCCAGGGTGGGCCCAGTGGTGGTGACGAGCGGCAGTCCGAGTTCGTTGGCGACGATGTTGGCGAGGGTCGTCTTGCCGCATCCGGGGGGCCCTGAGAAGAGCAGATGGTCAGGCAGCTCTGCCCGCATGTTCGCTGCGGTCAGGATGACGCGGAGACGTTCGACGATCTCGCGCTGACCTACGAAGTCGTCGAGGCGTTCTGGGCGGAGTGGGTCGGAGCGTTTCATCATGCTGCACCTCTGTTGGCCAACGCGATGCGGAGGCCGTCGTCTACGTTCTCTACGTCTGCGGGGACGTTGGCTGCGAGTTGTGCGGCATCTGACGGGGAGTGCCCGAGAGCCACCAGGAGGTCCCGGACTTCCGCTGCGACTCCTGCCAGCTCGCTGTCGTCTCCGAGGCCTTCGGGCAGCTGGACGGAGACGGCGAGCTTCTCGGCTGTCCGTCGTCCCACGCCGGGGATCCGGGACAGCTGGGTTACATCACCCCGCCGGAGCGCGGCGGCGAATCCCGCAGCCCCCAGCGCCGAGAGACCGGCGAGGGCAGTGGAAGGCCCGACACCGGAGGTCTTGATGACAGCTCGGAACAGCTTGCGGTCGTCTTTGGTGAGGAAGCCATAAAGCGCTGCCTCTTCGGAGTGCACCCAGATCTTCACCTCGTCGCCGACGGTGAGAAGCGTCGCCATGCGAAGCTCGTAGCCAACCGAGCCGGCCTTGATTGTGTTGACGTGATAGCTCTTGCCGGCTTCGCTGTCTATGACTGTTCCTTCGAGATACCCGATCATCTCTTGCCTCTGGTGCTGCTCTCCGCCATGTTCGCTTGTGCGTGTGACGTGTCTTTTGTTGGAGTGTCCTAGCCGTGTGCTTCTGCATCAGTCGCCTGAGGCAAACAAGAGACGCACTGCTTGGGTGGGTTGTGTGCCTCACCGCCACAGTGCGCCTTCTTGTTTTCGGTCGGAACTCCGATCCGACGCCGTGTCTGCGAATCGACGTCTGTTGCCCTTGCTTGCCGCAAGTCGGGGTTCAGGCCGTTTCCGCTAGTCGTTGGAGTTCGGAAAGGTAGGTGTTGGCGGCTCGTGTGAAGCTTCTCCACGAGTCGGTGGGTTCTCTGCCGATGGCTCGGAAACCGTCTTTGGTCAGGGTTGCCCAAGTCCCTTCCCACCGTCCGGAGATGACACGGCCAGGAAGGAGTTCGACAAGTCCGGATTCTTCGTACCGTCCGAGCAGGGAGGTGATACGAGCCTCAGTCAATGCCCCATTTGACGAGGATGAGTAGGCAGCCAAGAGTGACGCGACGGCGCTTCGTGGCAGAGCGCCGTTGTCGGCAATGTGATCAAGGACTGCGATGTCTCGAACGGAGAAGCGGATCTTGGCGCCGTTGTTGGAGGCGACGAACTCGTTGAGCTTGGAAACACGCTCCACCATGGCGGCCAACACTTCGTATTGACCTGTTGTGACTGCGGGAGCCGTCGTGGTGGCTTCGGGTTCGTAGCCCTGATGCTGGTCGTGGTGCTCGTAGTGGTCGGACATTGTTGTTACTCCTGTCGAAACGTGTGGGGAGGTTGTGTTCCCCAATGTCGAGGCGGCATCTTCTCCCACAAGACCCGATTTGGGCGGGAAGGGGGCGTGTTCGGTGGCGTAACAACAGTTGTGAAGCGGGTTAGCAGGAAGCGTCGTCTGTCAGCTTGAAGCGCTGCCTGTTGGAGCGGTTTCAGACTCTGCGTGCTCGTATCGGACTTCACCTGTTCGTCTCGACGGGTACTGCATGCCCGTCTCCTTCCGGATACCCGATGTCGGGTGCGGGCCGCCACCTACCGGTTCCCTCACTTCGGCGATCCACCCCCTCCCCGAGATCGGCGTCAGCGCCCATGGTCACTCTGAGGCGCGTAGAAGGCCCTCTGAGGGCCGCGTAAACGATTCCTGGCCTTCCGGACCTGAGACACCCTTTGGCGCGTTTCTGAGGGCTTCTGGGACGCGATACGGGGGTGTTTGGCAACCTGGGGCGGAGGTGTCCTCGAGTTCGCAATTCGGTTGCGCGGGCTTCAGGTCAGAGGGCGGGGGTGTTTGGCAACCTGGATTGTGGCGTTTTCCTGGGGAAACGGGGTGTTTGGCAAGGTAGAACCGGCGCGGCATCACAAGCGCAACAATGAGATAGTCGCGCTTCTACCTCTTCACTCTCCTACCGCACCCTTCTGGGGTCTCCGCTACGCCGCTGCGACACCCTCCAGCGACCACCCACCTCTCTGCTGCTCACACCACCCCACAGCCACTCTCTCACTCTCGACCCTCTCTGCTCTGACGAGTGCGGGGACCCAGCGGGTCCCCGCACTCGTCTCTGCATTGTGCCTCCCACGGTTCCCGGACTCGTACCGTTTGGTGTCTGAGGGCACCGAGAATGGGGGAGGAATGCCTGCTGCGAAGCTGCCGGAGTTTCGGAGGCGTGCTGTGGGGTTGGCCCGTGAGGGCTTGAAGCCGGTGGTTCAGATTGCCAAGGTTCTTGGGATCTCTGGGTCGGGGTTGCGTCGGTGGGTGGCCCAGGCCGATGTCGACGTGGGGTAACGGGAAGGGTTGGCTACGGCTGAGAGGGAGGAGTTGTCCCGGCTTCGTCGGGGGAACTGGGTGTTGTTGGTGGAGCGTGATCTGCTCTCTTGAGCCGCTGCTTTTTCGCCCGGGGGAATGTCCTCTCGAAGTGGTCTTTTGGTTCTTGGACGCGGGGAAGGCCGGGTTCCCGATCAGTTTCATGGTATTTCGCCTTGGTGTGTCTCCGGGCGGCTTCTACGGGTGGCGGTATCGCCAGTCTCGTCCGTCGGCCTGCACCGCCGGGGATCGGCGGCTCACCGAGACGGTCACTGAGGTCTGGCGTCAATCCCGGGGCATCTACGGTTCACCACGGGTCTGGGCCGAGTTCCGATTGGGCCGGGACATTTCTATCTTCCGCAAGCGGGTGGGACGGTTGATGTGTCAGGCCGGGGTCGAAGGGATGTGCCGGCGTCGCCGCTGTCTTGGCACAATCCGCCGGGTTCCTCGTGTTCAGCCTTCCGACGTTCTGGCCATCCGCCAGTTCCATCCAGCCGGCCCCGACCGGTTTTGGGTGGCCGACATAGCCGAACACGCCGCTCTGGAGGGGAAGGTGTGTCTGGCTGTGGTCGTCGACGTCTGGTTGAGGGGGGTGTTCGGCTGGTCCATCGCCGATCATCTGCGCACCGGTCTGGTGGTCGTCGCTCTGGGCATGGTCTGCTGGCGCCGCAAGCCCGTTCCGGGTCAGGTCGTCCACCATGCCGACTATGGAACCCAATACTCCTTCTGGGTGTTCGGGCAACGGCTCCGCCAGGTTGGCCTGTTCGGCTCCTTGGGAACCGTCGGAGACGCCTTCGACAGCGCCATGGCTGAGAGCTTCTTCGGAACCCTTCAGCTCGAACTTCTCGACCGCCGTATCTGGCAGACCTGTCGGGAACTCGCCCAGGCGGTCTTCGGATACATCGGCGATCTTCGAATACATCGAAGCCTTCTGCAACCCCGAAAGGAGACACTCCTCGTTCAACAACCTGTCACTCGTCGACTACGAGACGTATCACGCCAGCCTCTCCGAGGTGGCTTGATCAGCCAACCAGGACCGTCGGGGAAACCGGGGGAGGCTCAGAAAAGCAGAACCCCGAGTCGAAACTCGGGGGTTCTGCTCGCACGTTCTTGCATCGCTGACCCAACGGGCCAGTGACGTGCCATCACC